>Ga0326728_10000746_pt1 | contig 123451 bp, 92 predicted proteins | sample MB3enrmetagenome_FD_207602 | JGI IMG/M metagenome (GOLD analysis project Ga0326728, IMG submission 207602) | Lab enriched peat soil microbial communities from McLean, Ithaca, NY, United States - MB31MN | ecosystem: Environmental > Terrestrial > Soil > Wetlands > Peat | place: USA: New York... | reverse complement strand
GCTCCAGACGCTTTCCGTTGGGACGATGGATGCGAGCGGCGCGTACTCGATCGCCTACCCGGCGGATGGCGTCGAACCGAAACCTTCCGTGCCCGGCGAGCGTCACCGGCATCCCCCCGGTCAGCCCTTTGCGTTCCCCAACTCGGCGGCCGACACCGCAGGGAACTTCTGCGCCTCCTCCGTCGATCCCTGGCACCAGGCCGATAACCTGGTGACCGGCGGCCACGACGAATACAACGGCATGGATAATTTCTTTACCAGCGGCTTGACGATGGGGCATGGGGCGCTGGTGGCCTGCGCGGCGATCTATGACACGCCGGAGGATTGCGCCAACGAGGTTGCGTACATCCACAAGCGGGGCTACCCGGTGGTGGGAATTGAGATTGGCGAGGAGTGCGACGGCAAGCACACCATGCCGGAAGACTATGGGGCCATCTACTGCCAATGGGCGACGGCCATTCACAAACTCGTTCCCGCCGCCAAGCTGGGCGGCCCAGTTTTCGAAGGCGTCAACAAGGACATCACCCTTTGGGTCGACGACCAGGGCCGCACCTCCTGGATGGCTCGCTTCGTCGATTACCTGAAGGCCCACGGACACCTTCAGGACCTCGCTTTCATGTCTTTCGAGCACTACCCATTGATGCAGAACGGTTCCGGGCCTCCCGACGAGTGGGACACGCTTTACATGGAACCGGGAATCATGAAGCACGTCCTCCAGATGTGGCGTGAGGACGGCGTTCCCAAAGAAGTGCCGCTGATTATCTCCGAAAGCGGCATCACCGCCGGCCACAGCTCACGGGGTTACCTGGGCGTGACGGGCCGTGCCATCTGGGAATGCGACGCGTTCGGCACTTTCTTCGAACAGGGGGGCAAGGCGTTCTACCGGCCGGCCATTAATGATGGCGCCAGCGGTGGGGGCTTCCTTGGCGCTGGAAGAGATCCAAACGGCGGCGGGGCGTACGGCACGCCGGAATACACCCCGTTCACCTCCGCGCACATGATCAACTTCGAGTGGCTCGAGCACGGCGGGGGGGCCAACCAGATCTTTCCCGCTTCGGCCGACCTTATGGACGCCGCCGGGCGCACGGTGATCACTTCTTACGCGGTGCATCGCCCGGATGGAAACTGGTCGTTGATGCTGATCAATCACGACCTGAATGCGGCTCACGAGATTCACCTCGTCATCGACGATGCCAAACACGCGCGGCATTCGCTCGTGGGGCCTGTCGCCATCGTGCAGTACTGCAACACCCCCAGCGAGAACAAGAATACAACGATGACGCCCAGTCCCGACGGCATGTACACCCTGCCCATCGGATCGATTACAGTGATTCGCGGAAAACTGCGATGAATTCAATGATGCTTGTTGCGCCTTACCGTTGACGGTAAACCGCGCACCATACCGCTTGCCGATCTCGATCTCAAAGCCAGCACCGCTGCCAATCGGGAGCGTGGCATCAACGTGAGGATTCCCACCAATCCAAACGAGATTGTCATGGGGTTTTGAGCAATCGCATCTTGGCGACGTGGCGGGGACGCGGCTGGCAGCGGGGGCAGAAATGGCTGCTTCGCCCGGCGATGACGATGCGCCGGATCGGCTGGCCACAGCGGCGGCAGGGCTCGCCAGTGCGCTGGTAAACGCGCAGGCGCGGCTCGTAGCTACCGGGGCGGCCCTCGATGTCAACGTAGTCGCGGAAACTGGTGCCCTGGAGCTTCACCGCATGGTCAAGTACTTTTCTGACGGCCTTGAAGAGCCGGCGAGCCTTGGAAGCAGAAACCCTGCCCGGCTGCGCCAGCGGGTGGATTCCGGCTACAAATAGCGCCTCATCCGCATAGATGTTGCCGAGGCCTGCGAGCAACTGCTGGTTCATCAGCCAGCTTTTGATGGCGCCATGCCGTCCGCGCATGGCGTTCAGGAACTGAGCCTCGGTCGCCTCCTGCGCGTCCGGGCCGAGGCGGTCGAACACGGATTCCAGTTCCTCACGTGTGCAGGAACGCAATCTACCAAAGCGGCGCACGTCGCGAAAGCGCAGTTCATCGTGCTCACCGACGGCGAGCAGCACGTGGGTGTGCGGCGCGAGAGGTGTTTCGCGCGCGGAGACGGTGAACTGCCCGGTCATGCCGAGCCGCACGAGAAGATAACGCGGCGGCGTGTTCTCGGCCTCGAGCTCGAGAGCGAGCGCCTTGCCCTTGCGCCGCATCGAAACGACAGTCCGCCCCTCGACCTCAGCGACGAACCGCTCCGGCGAGCCCGCAATAACGCCCGGATGGCGGACCTCGACGGCGATGATGCGGCGCCCCAAGGCATGCTGTTTTAAACCTTGCAGAACCGTTTCGACTTCGGGAAGTTCGGGCACGCGAAATTGTAAATTATAAATGGTAAATGGTGAGCGGGCTATACGCCCACCTTGATGTCGCCCGCCTCAACCTCGACCGGGTAAGTTGCGATTTTGAGAAAACTGTTGCCGACGTTCTCGCCGGTGCGAACGTTGTACTCCCACTGATGCCAAGGGCAAACAACCACCTCGCCCATGAGTTCACCTTCGCCGAGCGGTCCGCCTTGGTGCAAGCAGGTGTTGTCGGTGGCGTAGATCGTGCCGCCCACGTTGAAAAGCGCAAGCGTCTTCCCGGCCACTTCGACCACCTTCGCCGATCCGGGAGATAGCTCATTGAGGTTCGCCACTTTGATGAACTCGGCCATGCGCACTCCTCCTTTGCGGCGGCGGTTACACACCACCTTTGAGTGGTTTTGAAGTTCCCCGCTGGGGATTCCGCCTAACCAATTTGGACCATTTCCGGCGTTCCGGGCTTGCCGATGCGGACGGATTTCTTGAACTCTTCCAGCATGCTCTCTTCCAGGCGGACCTCGGTGGGGCGCTTGCCCAGGCTCATGCTGTCGATCTTCTCTTGGAGCTTCAGCAGAGCATAGAAGAGGTTTTCGGGACGCGGGGGGCAGCCCACCACGTAAACGTCCACGGGCACGATCTTGTCAACGCCCTGAAGCACCGCATAGGTATTGAACGGGCCGCCCACGCTCGAGCAGGCGCCCATGGAGATGCACCACTTCGGGGCCGGCATCTGCTCCCAGATTCGCTTGATGGCGGGCGCCATCTTCAGGGTCACCGTGCCGGACACAATCATGAGGTCGGATTGGCGCGGGCTGGGACGAAACACTTCCGCTCCGAAGCGCGCCATGTCGAAGCGCGAAGTGGTGGAAGCGATCATCTCAATGGCGCAGCACGCCAAACCAAAGGTGAGCGGCCAAAGGGAAGACTTGCGCGCCCAGTTGAAAATCTGGTCCACCGTGGTGACGATGAAATTCTGTTCAAAGCGATTCTCAATCCAGCCCATACCCCTGCCTCTCTTCGAGCACGGCCCTGCTTAGAGACACGCCGGGGATCACTAAGCGCAATCCAGGCCGCTTCCACGCTGGCTTTGGTCTCCCCGACTCCGGCGGAAATACCATGGCGATCACTTTGCGGTGGCGAAGAATGCAAATCTTCTCTCCCTTCTCAACAAGGGCGAGAATCCCCGCCGCGTTCCGTCGAAAGTCGCTGACGCTTACCGGCTTCACGTGCTGGCCCCCGCACGATCATTGTACGCGGTTGCGCAGTTGTGGGCAACTAGGCGTGAACTGCGGGCATTCTCCGGCCCAAAGAACGGGCCTCAGAATGACAGGGACCAGGCTACTCGGTTGCGGGCTTCAATCTGCGCACGGCGGCGGCTCCGGCGGCATCCCCGGCAGCGTCGAGGGCCTGGGCCTCAGCGCCATAGGCCTGCCAATAAGCCGGTTCAACCTCGCGTGCCGCGCGAAACTGCTCGGCTGCGTCCCTGTACCTGCCGAGCCTCATCCAGCAGGTCCCGAGATGGAAGCGTGCGGTGATGTCCTGCGGATTCACCTGCACCGAACGCGCGAAATACTCTGTGGCTTTGGCGTATTCCGCGCGCGGAAAATAGACAGTGCCCAGAATATCGTAGGTAAGGCTGTAAGAGGGTAGAGCTCGAGCGGCTTTCTGATAATAGGCCAACGCCTCGTCGTGGCGGCCTTCGAGGTCGGCAACCTGGCCTAAGCCGATCAGGGACTCGCAGGTCACGGTATTCAGCGGATGAAAGGCGGCCAGATTCAGGCGCAGGGCAGCCTCGAATTCCTTTCCGGCGCCTTCCAGGTCATGGTCGCGATATTGCAAATCGAGACCGTGGTGTAAGCGCACCAAGGCCGCGTCTGGAACAAACTTGAGAGAATAGCTGAAGAGGGTTTCGTTGCTGCGCCAGTTTGGAATTGCCCGGACGTCTTGAAAACACCAGAAGCAAAGGATGAAACCGAGGGCAGACAGAACCACGGGAGCCCGGCGGGCGGGCGGCAGGCGTTGCGGGAGCCAATCCAGGCCGAAGTACGCGAGGGCCAAGCAGAGGCCCACAGACGGCAGATAAGAAAAGCGTTCCGCAAGCAACGGAAAGCTGAGCTGGCGAACGTCCAGGCAGGGCAACAGGGTTACCGCCCACCACACGAGGAGAAAGCCAAGAATGGGCTGGCGCTTTCGCAGCGCGCCTGCCGCCATCAGAGCCAGCAGGGCCAGCCACGGCCACACCGAGCGCAGGCTCGAGCCAGGCTCGAAGGTATGAAAAACGTTCAGGTGGAAAGGCCAAAAGAAAAGCCGGGCGTGCTGGCCCAACAACCCCACCGCGGCCGCCACGATGTTGAGCGAGATCTTCCACAAATGACCTGCCCCGGAGAAGTGTCCCAGCACAGCAACGCGCACCACCGAGTACGTCAGCACCGCGCCAGCGTACATGCTCCAGCCAGCAACTCGCCGGCCCCGGGCCTCTACAGGTTTGGCAAAGAAGTACCAGTAGGCAATCAGGAGCAGCGGAAAACTAAGAGCGGCTTCCTTGAAGAAAAGCGCCGGAGAATAGGCAAGTGCGGCAAGAGCGTGGCGACCCAAGCGCCGGCTTCCTGACCTTTCGGCGCGCAAGAAAAGCCGGAATCCCAGCAGGTAAAAAAAACCACAACCCATCTCAGGAACCGATGCGATCCAAGCCACAGCTTCCACGTGCAGTGGGTGCAGAAGCCAGAGTAGGGAACCGGCAAAAGCCGCCAAATCGTTCTCAAGGATTTCGCGTCCGATTTGGAAGATCACGAGCCCCGTGGCGATGTAGAGCAGCCATTGGAAGAGATGATATACGGTGGGATTAGGACCGGCCACGCGCCAGATCAACCAGTAGGAAAAGATGTGCAGGGGCCGGTAGAAATTCGTTTCCGCCGCCAGCCCGAGAAACGACCACACCGAGCCGGAAAAGATTCGCCACCAAAGGTGCGGGTTGCGAACGAAGGGGTTTTCAAGGAGTTGCTTGCCGTCGTCGTAAACCAGCCCGTTGGACAACACTCCCGAAAAAACCACGGCCGCCGCCAGCGCCAGAAAAGCCCCGGCCGCATAACCGTGGTCCTTCACATAATCGTTGAGCCTGCTGAGCAAAGCTTGGCGTAACCCCCAGTATCTATCAGACCATTCATCCTAGGACCGTGCCGATGGCTTGGAAATGGTACTTTCGGATATTCCGCGTTGCTTGGCGTCTTAGAGTGAGCTGTTTTAAAGGGGGAGATTCAGCCTCACCAAACGTCTTGCTCATCAGCGAGCGGCAAATCCACGGGAGCATCTTGCTTGGCTGATTGATACATGGCGAGCGCCCACTCGAGAGTCGGACGCACACTGGTGAGTGTGATCATGGGTTCGCGGCCGTGTTCAATTGCGGCAGCCATATCCTCAATCACGGCTTGATGGTCCTGGAAGCCGAGAGCAGCCGCGCCCGTAGCGCCTGTCGCCGCGGCGGCGCTTCCGTAACGGCGGATTTCTTCATCCTCCGGCCGCTGATCCTTGAACTTCCAGGTGTCCATGCGCTCGCCCACCATAATCGCCGTGCCGAATTCCCCGTTCACTTCAATTCGAATGTCAGTGCCCGGCCACAGCGCCGTTGAGGCCTGCACTACGCCTTGCGCACCGCTCTGATAGGTCACGAAGGCCAGTACAGTATCTTCGACGGGGATGCTGGGGTGCGCAAGGTTAGTCATTTGCGCCTGCACTCGCTTGACCGGGCCGGCGAGATATTGAAGCAGATCGATGTAATGGAAGGCCTGCTGAATGGTGACACCCGCCCCGGAACGCCGTTGCGTGCGCCAACCGTCCGAAGTGTAGTAGTCGATGGGACGGAACCATTTCATATACGTATCGGCCTGAAGGATTCTCCCGAAGCGGCCCTCCAGAATCGCTTTGCGGATGGCCTGCACGGCGCGCCGCGTCCGGCATTGAAGAACTACGCCAAGCTTCACGCCGGCGGCTGCGCTAGCTTTTTGCATCTTATCCACTTCCCGTAATGACATGGCAGGCGGTTTTTCCACCAGGACGTGCTTCCCGGCGCGCGCGGCCTTGAGCGCGGCGTCAACGTGCAGATGGTTGGGAGTGAGTATACAAATCACTTGCACTTCGGGATCGAGGAGCATCTGCTCCAGGCTGGTGTATGCCTTGCATTCGAATTCACTCGTGAACTTGGCCAGGCGATCGGCATACAAGTCTGAGGCGCCCACCAGGCGGCCGACGTTCGAGGCCCGAATCGCCTTGGCATGGAAGGGGGCAATCAGCCCCGTCCCGAGCAGTCCAAAACCCCATCGTGAATCGGTTCCCATCAGACCCCCACTTAACTGTCATTCCGCCGGTATGTTGGATGTCCCGCGAAGCGGGACACCGTGAGTAGCCGTGGGTGAAACCCACGGAAAAAAAGGCCTACCGACCATCCCGGCCCTGGAGGGGCCGAGCATTCCTGGGTCAACCCCGTTGGGGTTGGCCAGCGTCTGGTGCGTGCACCTACCGCAGGTTAAAACCTGCGGCTACTCACGGTTGGGCCCCTTCGGGGCCATCGGTCAAAGTGCATATTAGCGCTTATGAGGGCTGCCCCTACGGCTGGCTCACTCCGGAATCAACAGCACTTTCAACGCCCGCTTCGCCTCAATATCCTCGAAGGCGTTCTTCCATTCCAGTAGGGGCGCCCGGCGCGTGATGATCTCGCCTGCCGGCAACTGGCCGTTGGCCAGCAGGTGAATCGTTCTATCCCAGCTTGTGTAGCTGGTCGACAGGTTGAAGAGCACGTCGCACACCTTGAACGCCGCCTTATCCCACGGAAACAGGATTGAGTCCTTGCCGGTCAAGCCGATGACGCAGATGCGTCCCTTCTTGCGAATCAGTTCGACGGTCGAGGCAATCGCCGGAGCCGCGCCGCTGCATTCGATGACAAGATCCGCGCCCAGTCCTCCCGTGAGTTCCTGCACGATCTTGACAGGGTCTTGCTGCGCGACATTAATCACCGTTCCGAATCCCAACTCCTTCGCTTTTCTTAGGCGCAAAGCCTCATCCGCGGGCGTTCCCACAATAACCACCTGCCGCGCACCGGCGGCCCGCGCTGTGAGGGCCGCAAGCAAGCCAATGGGCCCCGGCCCCAGAACCACCACAAAATCGCCCGCATCAATTCTGGCCCGCTCCACGACGTCGTGCACGGCGTTGGCGGTCGGCTCCACGACGGCAGCCAGTTCATAGCTCATCGAGTCCGGGATGCGGTGCAGCAGGCGCTCGGGCATTTTCAGGTATTTTGCAAAGGCGCCGTCGATCCCCCAGCCGGGGGAGCGCTTCAGCGGGCAGATCTGGATGTTTCCGGTGCGGCACAGGTAGCAGTGTCCGCAGGCGCGCGTGTGCGGCTCGCCCACCACCCGCTCGCCGGTCTTGAAGAGTCCGGTCTCCGGACCGACCTCGACGATGCGGCCTGAGAACTCGTGCCCCAAAATTACCGGAGGCCAGTAAGGGAATTCATCGTGCCAGACATGCACGTCTGTTCCGCAGATTCCGCAGGCTTGAACTTCGATGAGCACCTCTCCGGGGCCCGGCGACGGCTCGGGGACATCACGGATCTCGAGAAAGCCCGCGCCCTTTTGAGTCTTCACCAGAGCTTTCATCGGTTGGCGCCTCCACACCATTCGGCCACAAAACGCACCAGGATGACGGCCGCTTCGCTGATCTCATCCAGTCCGATCTGTTCCTCGTTGGAGTGAGCAAACCGCAGGCTGCCCGGCCCAAAGACCACCGTGGGTATGCGCAGTTGGTTGTTATAGAACCAGGAATCGCAGGAAGCTGTCATGGCGCTGACCTCGCCGCTCGTTCCCGCTTCCCGGCAGCAAGCTTCGAGTCCCTTGACGAGCGGGTGCCCCGGATCCAGCACATGGGCGTTGTGTCGGTACATGAATTCCAGCTTGAAGTGATCGCGCAACCATTCATCCCCACCGTCGTGGATAGCCTGACGCATTTCCTCCGCCACCGCCTGGTGAGTCTTGTTGGGAAGCAAGCCCAGAACGCCCTCGACCGAGGCGCTTGCGGGTGTGGTGGCCGGCCAGACTCCCGCCGCCAGTTTGCCGAAAGTAATAGGCATCGGATTGGTGAATTGATCGAACAAAGCGATGCCCCGGGAGGCAGCCAACAGGCGGGCATGATACTGCTCCAGAATCTCCAGCGTTCGGATGGCCATCTTCAGAGCGCTGATCGTCTGACCGGCGCTGCCGCTGTGGCCCGCCCTGCCGGTGCAGGTGATGCGAAACCACACCGCGCCGCGCACCGAGGAGAGAATGCGCAGGTCGGTCGGCTCCATCACGATACAGCCGTCGGCCTGCTCGCGCCGGCGCACCATCGCCAGTGTCCCGTTGCCGCCCACCTCCTCCTCGACGACGAGATGCGCCAAAACATCTCCGTTGAGCTTTACGCCCAGGCGCTGCAGGGCCAACAAGGCGGTGAACAGCGTCGCCACCTGGCCTTTGGCATCACAAGCGCCGCGCCCATGCACGCGATTGGCGCTTACACGGGGGTCGAATGCCTGGTCTTGCCCTGGGGAAGCCGGCACCACATCGAGATGCGTATTGAAGAGCAGCGACCGACCTCCACCCGTTCCGGCCACGCGCACGCGCAGGTTCGAGCGGCCTTCGTATTCGATCCCCGGCACCGGGTCGGAGTAATCCTCGTCCTCGCGCAGCGCGTTGGAGAGCGGTATCCGTTCCACCTCGCCGACTTCGGCAAAGCGCGGCGCGGCATATTCCACAGCCTGCTGTTCTTTGCCGGGAAGCGAGGGGAAGCGAATCAAGTCGCAGAGAAACTGTTCGGTGGTGCTGCGCAGGGTTCCGACCACAGCGCGAATTTCGGGCAACGTCAGTTGATTCATAGGCGCAACAGCGCTTTCTCAAAGATGTCGAGGCTTTCGTTGGCTTCATCCTCAGAAATCACCAGCGGCGGCGCCACCCGGATCACGTTGCCGAAGACTCCTACGGAACCCATCAACAGGCCGAGTTCAGCCGCCTGGTCAATCAGTTTTCGGGTGAGGTCCGGGGCGGGCTCCTTGGTTTTCCTATCTCTGACGAGTTCGACTCCCATCACCAACCCCATGCCTCGCACTTCGCCCACGTACGGCGATTTCTCCCGCATCTCGAGGAGGCGGGATTTCATGAGCGCCCCAATGCGCAAGGCATTCTCCTCCAATCGTTCGCGCCTCATGATATCGACGACGGCGCTGACGGCAGCGCTGGCCAGCGGGTTCCCCCCAAAGGTGCTGCTCATATCCCCGGAACCTAACACTCCAATCACCTCGCCTCGCGCGGCGAGCGCGGAGGCCGGAACGCCGCTGCCCATCCCTTTAGCGATGCAAACCAAATCCGGCGCTAGCCCTTCCCATTCCATCGCCCAGAACTTGCCTGTCCGCCCAAAGCCGGACTGCACCTCATCGAGTGTGAAGAGGAGGCCGCGCCCCCGCAGCCATTGCTCGAGGCGCGTCAGCCATCCTTGAGGAGGAAAGATAAACCCTGCCGCGCCCTGGTACGGCTCCACAATCAGGCCCGCCAGGCTTCCGGTGCTGTTGGCGCGCACGGCGTCCTCGAGGTAGTCCAGGCAGAGCAGGTCGCAGGTGGAGGGCTCGGCACGGAACGGACAACGGTAACAATACGGGAACGGAACGCGAATCGAGCCGGGAATTGTCGGGCCATAGCCTTTCTTCGGGCCGGGCAATCCGCCGGCGCTCAGCGCGGCATAGGTGCGGCCGTGAAAGCCGCCGTAAAAACTGATGACTTCGAACTTGCCGGTCTTACGCTTCATGATTCGAAGTGCGGCCTCGATGGTTTCACTTCCTGTGGTGAGGAAGAAACACTTATCAAGGAAGCTGGGCAGAACGGAGATGAGTTTCTCCGCGGCGATCACGCGCGATTCGTGCAGGCACTCATAATTGTTCAAGAGCTTGCCGGCGGCCGCTTGCACGGCCTTGACCAGGTCGGGATGGCAGTGCCCCACATTGGTGACCAGCACGCCGGAGGTCCAGTCAATGAAGGTGTTGCCGTCGGCGTCGGTGACGACCACGCCGGAAGCATGGTCCCAAGCCACCTGCGCCTGGTAGCCCGTGCATTGTGCCTCGACGCGCGCCCAGCGCGTGAAGAACTCCTTCGAGCGTGGACCGGGCAGCGGCCCTTTTACGGATGTGATTTTGTGACTCATCGCGCACCTCTCACTTTAGCGGCGATCGCTGAATGCGGGCAAAGCAACCCGTGATGCCACTGTCATTCTTCGCTGTGCGCTTTCCAAAATCTCGTCATTCCCGCGAAAGCGGGAATCCATTGTGTTCCGAACCAGCGATGGACCCCCGCTTTCGCGGGGGTGACGACCCCTGTGACTTTCATTTCTTTGGGTGGGTCGAAGACCCATGACCGCTCGGAATGACAGGATCCAACGAGTTCGCAACAACTGGGGCTCTGCCACTCAGACGCCTGGCTTGGCCACAAACCGCGGCGGCTGGCCGGCCAGGAATCGGTTAATCTCCAACACGATCAGTTCCCGGATGCGCCGTCCCGAGTCCTCCGAGTACCAGGACAAGTGCGGTGTCAGAACGGTGTTCGGCAGCCGGAAAAGAGGGGAATCCGGCGGCGGCGGCTCAACATCGAAAACGTCAATGCCCGCGCCGGCGATCACACCGCTCTCGAGGGCCTTGGCAAGGGCCTGCAAATCCACCATCAGTCCGCGGGAAGTATTCACGAGGTAGGCCGTGGGCTTCATCATGGCGAGGGTCTGGTCGTTTACCAAATGCCGTGTCTCGGCGGTCAGCGGAGTGTGAATAGTGACGAAGTCAGCATTGCGGAAAGCCGTCTCCTTGTCTACCACTTCGATTCCCAACTCCGCTTTCCGCTCTTCCGAGAGATAGGGATCGCAGATCAGGAACTTGAACCCGAAGGTTTTCAGCTTGCGGTAAACGAGAGAGCCGATGCGGCCGCAGCCGATGATGCCCAAGGTCTGGCCCGCCATGAGGAAAATAGGCATCGCCTCTTTGAAATTCCAAGCGCCGCGCGCAGACGAGATATCGAGCGCTCGGCGACTGGCGCCAAGCCGCCGGCCGCAAGCCAATAGAAGGGCAATGGCCTGCTCCGCGACTTCTTCAGCGCAGTAATCAGGAATGTAGCAAAGTGGGATGCCGGCTTTTTCGAGCGCCGCTACATCGACGTTGTCATAGCCCACTCCGTGCCGGATCACCAGCCTGCACCTCTCCCACCCCGAGATAATCTCGGGAGTGATGGGCACCATGTTGACGACCACCACGTCGGCATCGCGGGTCGCCGCGATAACTTCCGAGTTCGGCGCGAATTTGAGTTGATAAGCTAAAAATTCCACGCCTCTCCGGGCCATCTCCTGGTTTTCCCAATTGAGATCAGGCTCGATGTAATCAGTAACCACTACCTTCCGCGGTTTCATAGTTGCGTGTTCCATCCACCTCCGGCCCGAACGCTAGACTTACTAACAGCAGCCCCGTTGCTAATTGCGGAGGAGAGATTCTACCGCCGTGTGGGCCATTATGCCAAGCGTGAGTTGGCGGGGTGAGTTGGCGGTGCCACATCGCCTTTTGGAGGGTCTAGCTTCTTGGAAGATATTCACGCGGAGGCGCAAGGCAGACGGAGGCCGCAAAGAAAGAAACGACGGTGGCTTTGCGTGCCTTTGCGCCCTGGTGCCTGGGCGTGAGCTGTTTTGATTTCTTCAAACGCACGACGGGCTGTGAATTCACGAGGCGTGGATCCCTACTGTTGATTCCTGAACCCTGGCCGCCCTCAATCCCGCATCCTGATGCCTGCTGTTAGAATGCCGACGCGCCGGCCTCTGCGACTGCGTGGTCTTGCTCCCCCGAACCTCCGCTCACGCCGATGGCCCCCACCACTTTACCGTCGCGCTTCAGAGGCACGCCCCCGGCAAAGATCATGATCTTGCCGTTGTTCGAAACATGGATGCCGAAGAACTGGTTTCCGGACTGGCTGTGCGCGGCCAGGTCTTTGGTTGCAATATCGAAGGCCCGCGAGGTGTAGGCCTTCTTGATGGAAATATCAATGCTGCCGATCCAGGCGCCGTCCATGCGCACGTGCGACACGAGATTCCCACCCTCGTCCGCCACGGCAATGTTCATCGGTTGGCCGAGTTCCGCCGCTTTTTTCTCGGCGGCCGCAATAACCCTTCGCGCATCGCTGAGTGTCACCCCCATCGGTCCTCCTTCGTGAACTTGAGTTGTCTTTAGTCCCACTCCAGATGAATCTATTTGATCAAAATCCGAGAGAGTCTTCAAGGCTTTTGTTCGCGACTTGGTTTAGAATAACAGTCACCGCGCTTGAAGCGAAAGCACGGTTGTAAGGCGGCAGCGGCCGCCCGGAGGAGGTCAGGAGTTGCCGAGATCAAGGGAGTATCTGGACGCGGGCGTGGGAAGGTCGGTTGTGTTCTTGGCCGTCGTGGTGGTTCTGGCGATCGCGATACTAGCGCTGAAGCTCACCAACCGTGAAGCCCCTGTGATTGAAATGCAGCCGGAGATTAGAGGGATTGGAGTCAATACGCCCGTGGATCTCCGCGTTCACGACTCGAATTACCGCATCAAGTCGGTGGTGGTGGAAGTGCGCCAGGGCGATCGGACCTTTCAAATCCCCACGCAGGGCGGCGCCGAGGAGGGTCGCGCACCCAAGTGGTGGAAGTTCTGGACGCGCCACGTCGAGAGCAGTGCCATCTTCCACGCCAACGTGGGTCGCAAATCGCTACCCGATTTGAAGGAAGGTTCTGCAAGGCTTACGATTACCGCCACCAATAACTCCTGGGGCCGATTCTTCCGCGGCGGCCAGAGCCAACTCGTCAAGGATTTGCCGGTCCGCTTTATGCCGCCCCGCGCTGAGGTTCTCACTGCCCAGCATTACATCAACCAGGGCGGGTGCGATATGCTCCTTCTGAAGGTTTCCGAGGGGACCGTCGAATCCGGCGTGCAGGTGGGCACCTACTTTTTCCCGAGCTATCCCGTGAAGGATTCCGATCCCACCTCCCGCATGTGCATCTTTGCATATCCGTACGACGTTGGCCCGTCGACGCCGGCCCGCGTTGTGGCGCGCGACGATGCCGGCAATCAGAGCTTGGTCAATTTCAACTATAAGGTCTTCCCCAAAAAGTTCAGGTCCGACACCATTAACCTTAAAGATGACGACATGCAGCGCGTCGTGCCGCCGATTCTGGCTCAGACGCCGGAACTGTCGGATCAGGGCAGCGTTCTGAAGAATTTCCTGCTGGTCAACGGCACGCTGCGCCGGATGGACGCGCAGCAGTTGGTGGCTTTCTCCCAGAAAACCGCCCCGCACCTCACTTGGACCCAACCCTTCGTGCAGCTCGGAAACTCGAAAGTCGAGGCTTCGTTTGCCGACTTCCGAACCTACGTCTACAACGGCCAGGTGGTCGACCGCCAGGTGCACTTGGGGTTTGATCTGGCGGTTGTGCAGCACGCCCCAGTGTTGGCCGCCAATGATGGAACCGTGGTTTACGCGGGCTATCTCGGCATCTTCGGCAATGTCGTGGTGATCGACCACGGCTGCGGCCTGCAGAGCCTTTACGCGCACTTGAACTCGTTCGAGGTAAAGGAAGGGGAAGCCGTAAAACGGGACCAGGCCATCGCGCACAGCGGCCAGACAGGGCTGGCCTTCGGCGACCACTTGCACTTTACCATGCTGCTGGATGGAATCCCGGTCAATCCCGTCGAGTGGTGGGATCCGCACTGGATCCACGACCGAATCGAGGCCAAGCTAAAGTAATTTACGATTGGCGATTGGTGATTTGCGATTGACAGTCTAAACGGAGACCCTCGCCCGCTTGGGATGGTCGGGTCTCCACCTCGCAATCGCAAATCACCAATCGCAAATCACAAATTCACGGCGCCACCCGCTTCAGATAAAACTCAAAGAATTTCCTGGGGTCTGCTTGCATCCCCACCGTCGCGTTGGCGGGCTTGCCTTCGACGACTCGAGTGAATCCCTGCGCATCAACCTCGACGGCCAGTGGTTGCGTCTCGCAAATGTTCGGGTCAATAAGCATGGCCACCGCCATGGGGTCAAACAGAGTGGGAGACTCATTACCCCAGAGGTGGTAGAGAATGGTCAGAGCATTGGTGAGCGGAGTGAGATGCGTGAAGACGCGCCGGCGTCCAGCGGCGTCGAGTTGCAGCATGGCGGTGACGTCGAGCGGAGCCACGAGCAGGGGCACGCCGGACGAAAACACGGTTTGGGCCGCATCCGGGTTGGACTTGATATTCCACTCAGCCTCAGGCTTCGAATCCGGGCCGTAGCCGCGGGCCATCGATCCGCCCATAAGGGCAATCCGCTTGATCTTCTTCGCCATCGAGGGTTCAGATTTCAGCAGAGCCGCCACATTGGTCAGTTCCCCGATCGCAATGAGGGTGACCTTTCCAGGCTGCCGGTTGATTTCGGCTTTCATGAATTCAACTGCCCCGCTCATGTGCAAGGCCGGGCTGGTGAAGCCATCCGCCCAGCGAGTCTGGTCAATCGGCTGGGACTTTCCCGGTTGGCCTGCGTAGACCGGAACTTTGCGCCAGGCTCCTCCCGCTTCCCAAAGCATTTTGGCCGCCAGGCGCGCTCGCGCCTGCGTGTCGCCCGACACGGTGGTCACGGCGCGGAGTTCCAACTCGGGACTGTCGATGATGAGCGCCAGCGCAAACGCATCGTCAATGTCCGTGCCAATGTCGGTGTCCAGAATGACAGGCGCACGCGGCGGCGCCGCGGCAATCGCAGCCACGGCAAATGCGAAAATCACCCCTAGTACTCTGACCGCACCCATAAGAATTCCTCTCTACTTCACCACCGGCGCCAGCGCCACGCTGACTAGCCCGATGATGAAAAAGGCGAACATCAGGGCCAGCAGGCGCTTGGTAGCTGCATCAGCGCCTTTGAATTCTTTCCAAACAAACACACCCCAGATCGCGCCGACCATGGTCGAGCCCTGACCGAGCGCGTAGGAAGCCGCGGGGCCCACCATCTGGGCGTAGGAGGCGACGAAGTTGGAGATCGTGCCGACGCCCCACGCCATGCCACCCAGGAGGCCCCATAAGTGCCAACTCCCGGCACCGCGTAGATAATCGCGCACTGCAACCGGCGGCCCGGACACCGGCTTGCGCATCAGGAAATAGTTCAGCGGAAAATTAGAAACCAACACCCCCAGAACAAAAACGAAGGCTACGGTATAAGGACCGAAGTGGTTCTCTCCCTTGATCGCTTTGGCGACGAAAGGATAGAACAGCCCCATGACCAAACCGCCCAGCACACTGACCACGATCCCTGTCACACTCACCGCCTGCCCTTTCGACTGTCTGCGATAAGCTACCGCGTCCAGAGCGATCGCCAGGCAGACCAGCGCGATACCCCCGAACAGCATCAAGGGATTGCCTTTTGGCGTGACGATGTAATTCAAAACCGAGCCCACCACTAACGCCAGCCCGACGCCCACCGGAAAAGCCACAGCCATGCCCGCGATGGCGATGGCGGCCACAATCAGGATGTTACCCAGGTTGAAAACCACTCCTCCCAGGAACGCCAGCAGGTAATGATGGCCGTCCACCGCGCGCAGGTTTTGCAGGAAGCTGTCCGGGCTGCCGGTATCCGTGCTCCCGAGCGTAAAGCCGAGAATCAGCGCGATGAGCAGAATGCCCCACACGTAGTCCCAATAGAACAGCTCAAATCGCCAGCCTTTGCAGAGCTTTTGAGTGTTCGCCCAACTGCCCCAGCAGATCATGCTGAGAACGATCATGGCGAGCGCCACCGAATAAACGGCGGGTATGAACATGACACGGGCCTCCTTATTCCGGCATGGTGACGGGCACCGTCCGGCCCTCGCGCGCCGACTGATAGATCGCTTCCATCACGGCCAGATCGCGCATCCCCTGCACGCCGTTCGGCTCGGGCTCGCGCCGGCGGCGGATCGCGTCGGCAAGGGCGTCGATCTCCAGCGCCAGCTCATCAATCACCTTGAATTTCTTCTCGAGCCGGCGCCCGGCGATTTCGCCGAACAGGCAACGCTCCAGGTCATACTGGAACGCCGGACTGAGGCAAGCCCAGCCTTTCTCGCCGTTGACCTGCAAGAATGACGACTCCGCAGCCTGAAAGCTCGAGGTGCACTGCGCCACGATGCCACTGGGGAAGTCCAGCCGGAAGGCGATGTTCTCATCCACCTGGCTGAACCGCTTGGGATCGGCGGCCCACTGATAAGCCGACACGGCGTTGGGTTCCTCGCCCACCAGCCAGCGAATCGTATTCACGCAGTAAACTCCCACATCCGGCAGCGAGCCGCCCCCCGAGAGCTTGGGATCAAGGTGCCACGCACCGCGCTCCAGGCGGGGCGGGAGAAAGATTCCGAAGGCGGAATGGATGTACTTCAGCCGCCCCAGTTTCCCGCTCGTGAACAGCTTCTTGAGCTCCAGGCTGGAAGGTTCAAAATACTTGCGGTAGGCGATCATCAGGCGTACGTCCGACGCGCGGCAGGCCGCGAGCATCTGGCGGCACTCCTCCACCGAATTCGCCATCGGCTTTTCGCAGAGCACATGCTTGCCGGCGTTGGCCGCCTGAACGGTGTAACGGGCGTGCGAACCGTTGTTGGTGGCGATGTAAACGGCCTCGACCTGCGGATCGCTCAGGCAAGCAGGCAACCCATCGTAGGTGTAAGACGCCCCGGCGCGGAATTTCCGCGCCAGCCGCTGGGCTTTGAGCAGGTCACCACTCACCAGCGCCACCAGTTTTCCCTTCTTGCTATGCTTGAAGCCGGGCAAGATCGCCCTCTGCGCAAATCCGCCTAATCCAATCACCGCATATCCCACCGGTTTGGAAGCTGCCATATTCCTCCTCTGTCTGATTCAATGTGTAGGGAGAATACTTCCCGACTTTTGCGTGCCTGTCAAGGGGAGCGCAGTCTTAATCCGTCGATCATGCGCGGGTAGGCGGAGCCTCGCTGTGGTGCGGGCGTCCCGCCCGCCGTGGAGTGGACATTCTGCCCGAGAGTTGTGGCACGGTCGTCTTGGCCGTGAATCCGCACGGGCAGGATGCCCGTGCCACAGCGGGCGGGACGCCCGCACCACGCCTCATGCGCGCACCCCCTCTGGTGCCGGTCCTTTGTTTTCATAGACATTCTCGCTTTGTTCCGGCGATTTTGGTGTTTCTGGGGCGTTTTCCTCTTCCCGACTTTCTGTCCCAGCGTCCAGCCCTACGACCTTACTCAGTTCCTCGGCCGCACGGTCGTCCGGATCATTGCCGGGAGGGCTGGCCTCCTGTTGTGCAGGGGCGGTTCGCGAACTGCCCCCACGCTCGCGGGCATGTTCTTTGCGCATGGTCAGCAGAATTCTCACCTTGCGGTCGATCGAGCGGTCGAGCGCCATTTCCTGCCGCGTCAACATTTCCCATGTCTTCCCGGCCGGAGCCAGGCACGAGTCCCGCGCACTCGCGTCTTTGCGCTCCTGCGCCTTCATCTCCTCCGCGAACGCCGCTTCCGTCGCCGCGATCTGTTCCTCCAGCAGGCGCTCGAGTTCCTGCTGGCGCGCCACCAGCCCCTCCGGGCCCCCAAGGGTCTCCTGCACATACTCGTCCAGCTCGGCCTGGTTCTGCTCCTCGTGGAGAGACGCCCAATCGTGAAGGAGCCCCAGCAGGTGGCCGATCTGCCGGGGCCGCCACCCCACCTCTCCCCGGTTATAGCTTTTGATCTGGTTCTGCTGGTCGCACCCGAAGAATAGCCTCCCGACCTGTTCGCGAATCACCCCCAAAAGCGAAATCAGCATGCGCAGCCGCACCAGCGGGTGGGTGGGCTTGGGCAGTTCGAGCGCCACCGCCTCGCACTGGGGGGGTTCGAAGGTCACGTCCGCGAGAGCCCGGTCAAGCTGGCGCCGCCGCTCCTCGACCGCTTCGAGGGAGTCCCGCATCAGGCCCGTCTCCAAGCGCTCGATCCGGTTGCGCCGCCAGTAGAGCTTGGCGAGGTCGGCGAGTTGTTGGTCCCAGAGCGCGTCGCCGGGGCCGTAGGTGGTGGCGAGTTCCCGTTGCAAGGCTGCATACCGTTCGGGATCTTCGCGCAAGGCGCGCATCACGGCGGCTTTGTTTTCGGGCGCGGCATCACAGCCGTGCTTGACGGCGTTCATTCTCATTCGCTCTTTTCCGGCCTCGCCGCGAGGCCCGGTGGAGCGCTGCGAATTGCCCCGGGGGGCGTCGAGCCGCTGGGGAGTAAGACAAGTAGGTTTGCGTTGAGACATAGTAACTCCACGAATTGGAAGATTGGAAGCAGGGGCGGCAGGCGAACCGTCCCCACCGAAGGTGAGACGGACGTTCACGACCCTTATAGGCTATCACAAGGCTATATTGCTGTCACGTATCAACGGAGTAAGCCGCTAGTACACTAGCTCTGGCGGGCGCAGACTCCTGCCTCTGGGAGTCTGCGATGTCCCGAAGGGACACAGGGACGGCGTGGGCTGCGCCGGCGATGGTAACGCGTCCTTGCGGAGCGTTGCAGACACCAAACCCCAGGTGTCTGAGCCATCCCGCCACACGTAAAATCAATCACTTACAGTTTGGAAATTGACTTGCGTTGTAGTTGCTTGGGCGGGTTTCTACCACGTTTCTACCACGGCTTGACGCACCAGCGCCTACGCTCGCGCCACTGCAACACATTCCGCGCCAGCGGGGGTGGTTATCACCAGGAAGACGTGAATGACTCTGACCGACGCCGATCCGCTGCGTGCGGTTGCGCGAGGGGTTCCGACACTATTGCCAGTATGAATTGCGCCGCTTGAGCAAGCGGGTGGAACCTGGAGTCGAAAGCAGCAAGCCGGTTTTGGTAACGGTCCCGACATAGTCCGTCACCTCATCTGGGGCTGGCCTTCCGTCCTGGTAGAGCCGTGGCTTTCTGGTCGAGAATTTGACCTGTGATCCTGATACCGCAACCGGCACGACGACGGGCGGATCAGGCTCTCCCTGTGCATCTTGAACGGCAGCGTAATATCGATCGCGCGCATACACGATCCAGACCTCCGTGCCGACGACATCTCCCGCTTCGGGAATGTAGGCCATGTCAGTGAAAAACCCGGTCACGCGTGGCTGATGTTGCGCTGCCGAGCTTGAGAACGACAGCAGAAACAGAACGTAAGCGAATACTTTGAATCTCATTTTGACCCCATTGACCTGGTTCGCGGGCTGGCGCAGAGGCGCAGAGCGAAGCTCTGCGTTGCGCCTCCCAATGGAGTATACCCCCCTGGCCATGTCCGTCTCCCGACGTTATTTCGCCCCGGGCCAGTTGCAGTTTATCACTTCCAGCGTTTACCGCCGCCTGAAAGTCTTTGAGAGTCCCCGCCTGCGCGGCGTGTTCGTTGATGTCCTGCGGCAACTCCGCCGGTGGCGCGTCCCAACAAAAAGAAGCTGTGAACTAATCTATAGAGGGACAAGCCGGTTTCACACAAAGCCGCAAAGTACGCAAAGGTCGCAAATGTCGCAAAGAAAAACCAGGACTTCCACTTTGCGTTTCTTTGCGACTTGGCGTCTTGGCGTGAGCTGTTTCGGTTCTTTCACACCTTCAAACCGTCGGAACGTATGCGCCACCCGCGCAGACTCCAAAAGCCGGCAGTCTGCGCCAGCCCTCGGGTACGGTTTTTCTTTCAGCCCGACATGCGCAATTTGATATAGTAGAGACAGGGTGTAGACAAATCCCATGGACTACGATCAGCTCGCCAGCTTCCTGGAAGTCTCCAAGCTGCAGAGTTTTTCGCGCGCGGCCGAAAAGCTCTTTCGCACGCAGCCTGCCATCAGCGCTCAAGTGCGGCTTTTGGAACAGGAGTGTGGGGAGAAGCTGTTTGACCGCAGCGGGAAGAAAGTCCTCCTGACCCCGGCGGGGGAGATTCTGCGGCGATACGCGGAGAAGTTGCTGGAACTCCATAAAGAGGCCCTGCAAGCCATTGCGGAGCTGAACCAGACGCCCCGCGGAAAGCTGTATATGGGGGCCAACGAGGCCACCTGCCTCTACGTCCTGCCCAAAACTTTCGCCAAATTCAAACAGCTTTACCCCTTGGTGCAGATCAGCATCTACCGCAACTTCAGCCACAAGATTCTGCAAAAGGTGCAGGAAGGCGTTCTGGACATGGGCATCGTGACCCTGCCGCACGCGGCCAATAACACCGAGGTCATCCCGCTATTTCGCGACGAAGTGCAGCTTGTGGTGCCTCGGAATCACCCCCTGAGCAAGAACAAGACTGTGACGCCGGAGGAGATTTCGCACCACCCGCTGATTCTGCCCAAGACCGGCCACACGCGGGTGGTGATTGACCGGCTGCTGCGCGAATTCCGCGGCCACATCCAGATCTCCATGGAGTTGGCCAGCGTTGAAACGATCAAGAAATTTGTGGGTGCGGGCCTGGGAATCTCCCTGATCAGCAGGACCTACGCGCAACCGGAGGTTCAGGCCGGCGTGTTGAAGCTGATTCCACTCGAGGGCGAAAAGATTTACCGGGAACTCGGTTTGGTGTATCGCCGGGACCGGTATCTGTCGCTTCCCGCAAAGGTCTTCATCGACGTGGTTCGCGAGTCGACTAAGAAGCCCGAAGCTGCCCCTTCATCCCTGGCCGCGGGTGCGAGTCGCTAGTGTTCCTTCCGCCTTTGACGGGCATAACCACAAAAAAGCGTGGGGATGTGGGAAGGTCCTCCCATCCCCAGCGCGCACCCCGTCCTGCCGAAGGTAGGAGTAGCGATCAGTCCGCCAGGCACAGGGGCAGTTTCCACGGCGGCTAAGGAATGATTCATGGTTAAAGAAGGGACACCTCCCGCAAAGAGCAAGAAACCACTCGTGGTTATGAAATTCGGCGGGACCTCGTTGGGAAACGCCGAGCGCATGCAAAACGTGGGTAGCCTGTTGGCCGAGCACGCGCAACAGGCGGAGTTGGCGGTGGTGGTGTCGGCGATGGGCGGCGTCACGGATATGCTGATTCGCGCCGCCATGGAAGCCAGCGCCGGCGATGGCGAACACTGGAAGAACGTGCGGCGGGAGTTGGCGCGCCGTCACCGCGAAGTCGCCGACCAGCTTCTCTCCGCTGCCGAGCAGTCATTCGTGCTGCCGCGGCTTGCCGCGCAAGTCGGAAACTTCGAAAACCTCTGTTCCGGTTTCTCCCTGGTTCGAGAAGTTACTCCCCGCGCCATGGATACGCTCTCCAGCCTGGGCGAAGTGATGTCTGCGAACCTCATGGCGGCTATCCTTCGCTCTTTAGGTCTGGCAGCGGAAGCCGTGGATGCCACCGAACTCATCGTTACGGACGACAACTTCGGCAACGCCTCTCCCCTGTTTGAGGAGACCACCGTCAAAACCCGCCAGCGCCTGGCCCTGCTTCGCCGGCGCGGAGTCATCCCTGTGATTACCGGATTCCGGGGCGCGACACCCGAGGGCGTGTGCACGACGCTGGGGCGTGGCGGGTCAGATTTCAGCGGTACGATCATCGGGGCGGCGCTGGATGCCGACGAGGTCTGGATCTGGACCGACGTGGACGGGGTGATGACGGCTGACCCGCGGCTGGTCCCGGAGGCGCGCATTATTCCCGGCATCTCCTACCGGGAAGCCATCGAGCTGTCCTTCTTCGGCGCCAAGGTGCTCCACCCCAAGACCATTCAGCCGATGATGAAGAAGAAGATCCCGGTCTGGATCAAGAATAGCTTCAACCCTTCCTGCCCGGGAACCCGCATCGTCCCTTCCGCCGCCGACGGCCCGCCCGGCGTGAAAGCCATCACCTCGCTGAGCAAGGCCAGCCTCATCATGGTGAGCGGAGGAGATCGGTTGAGCTTCGCGCAACTGGCCAGCCGGGTCTTCACGTGCCTCAGTGTGGAAGACATCACCTCTTTGATGGTGACCCAATCGTCCGCAGAGAATGTGCTTTGCCTGGCCGTGCACGATGCAGACTTGAAACGGGCAAAGGCCAAGCTCGAGAAAGCTTTCGAACTGGAAATCATTCACGACCGCTCTGCGTCAGTGGAAGTTATGCCGCATGTGGCGATAGTCGTCGCCGTCGGTGAAAACATGAAAGGCACACCGGGCGTGGCCGGGCGCGCCTTCGGCGCGCTGGGCCGGCGCGCGATCAACATCATTGCCATTGCCCAGGGGTCGTCCGAATTGAGCATCTCGTTCGCCGTGAAGTCTAGCGACGTGAAGGAAGCGGTCAAGACGATTCACGAGGAATTCAAACTTTAGGAGCGTGAAAGAAGCTGTCAGCTCTCAGCCGTCAGCCGTCAGCAAGCCAGGACCGCCTGCCCGAACGCCTGCTTGTGCCGCTTGCTGATAGCTGAGAGCGGATGGCTGAAAGCTTGTCCCTAACGATGTCCGCCTACCTCCAATGCATCGAAGACGCTTGCCGACGCAAGCAAGACGTGAAGAGGGACGCGCACGCGTGTGCTTACTGTGGCGGACTTCTGGAGGTGAAATACGAACTTGAGAACTTCGATCCCGAATGCCAGCGGCGGATATGGCATCAGCGCCGTTTAAGTGGCGAGCCTATCGATCGCAGCGGCGTGTGGCGCTTTCGCGAGTTGATTCCTTTCACCGGACCGGGCGACCGGATTATCTCGCTCTCGGAGGGCTCGACGCCTCTAGTGGGCACGCGCCGCACAGGATGGTGGGCGGGCCCCGTGCACCTGACCATCAAACACCAGGGCAACAATCCTACCGGCTCGTTTAAAGATCTGGGTATGACCGCCTGTATTACGCGCGCCGCTTCGCGAGGCATCCGCCGGGTGGCCTGCGCCTCCACCGGCAATACGTCTTCCTCCATGGCGGCCTACGCTGCTCGCGCCGGCATGAAGGCGCTGCTCTTTGTGCCTTACCGTCAAATCTCCGCTGCCAAGCTCGCGCAAGCTCTGGATTTTGGCTCGCTCGTGGTCGAGGTGGGCGATACTTTTGATGAGGCATTCAGGCTGCTGCGAGAGATCGCCTGCGAATTGGATCTTTACCTGGTGAATTCCGTGAATCCATTCCGCATCGAGGGCCAGAAAACCATCGTGGCGGAGATGCTCGAGCAACGGGCCTGGCGTCCGCCCGATTACATCGTGGTTCCAGGCGGGAATCTTGGCAACGTCTCCGCCATCGGCAAGGGATTGCGCGAGTTGAAAGAACTGGGATTTATCGAAAAGGTGCCGCAACTTGTCGTGGTGCAGGCGGCAGGCGCGAGTCCTTTCCATCAGATGCAGGCCGGCGGCTTGAACGAACTGATCCCCGTCGATAAACCGGAGACCGAGGCCACGGCGATACGCATTGGCCATCCCGCCAATTGGAAGAAGGCTCAACGAGTGCTGGAGTGGTCCGGGGGATTCACGGAGTCCGTCACCGACACCGAGATCTTTGAGGCCAAGGCGATGTTGGCGCAAGACGGCGTGGGATGTGAGCCCGCCTCCGCAGCCACCGTCGCCGGAGTTCGAAAGCTGGTGCGCGCCGGGAAAATTCCCTGGCACGCCGACATCGTCTGCGTTCTTACAGGCAACCAACTGAAAGATACCGAGTACGTCATGCGCCACCGCTCGGATGTTCAGGAAAGCCGCCAGAGACTTCGCGTCGAGCCGAGTCTCGAGGCGCTACGGAAAGCGCTGGAACCGGTGGTTGGTAAGAGTCGACAGTTAACAGTCGACAGTCGACAGTAAAAAGCGTGTCATTCCGAGCGAAGCGAGGAATCTTGAACAGCTCTGATAGCGTGTAGGGGTAGGGCTTGCCCTACCCGTTCATTAGGGGACGGCAAGCCGTCCCCCTACAATCATGTTTTCACGGTTTCCGGGTGAGGGGGCGTCCCGAACACCTCACACCCGACGCCTGAACCGTCATGGACGAAGCTCTGCGCCAGGAAGTTCGATTCCTCACCACACGCCTCGGGGCGATTGTGCAGGAGCAGTGTGGAGCCAAGACGTTCCAGGCGATCGAGCGACTGCGCAGTCTGGCCAAGCAGATCCGAAAGAACCCTGATCCGAAGCTTCTGGAAGCCAAGGAGTCGGCCGTCCGCGAACTTTCGAGCCGCCAGGCCACCGAGGTCGTGCACGCTTTCAGCCTCTTTTTTCACCTCGTCAACCTTTGCGAGGAACGCGAGCGGGTACGCCGCTTGCGTGCCTATGCCTCGCAGGAAGCGGGCGCGCCCATGTCCCTGCGCCGGACCTTCAGCGAGTTGCGGCGCCAGGAAATTCCGAGTATCCAGCTCAAGCGCCTGCTTCGATCCATGCACATCGAGCCGGTTCTCACCGCCCACCCGACGGAAGCCAAGCGGCGCAGCGTACTCAATCACATTCTGCGGATCGGGAGAACCCTGGAAGTTTTGCAGGCAGGCCCGCGTGCCGCCGCGGAGCAGGCGATCGATCCCTCCATCGAGGCGTTGTGGCTCACCGACGAGGTCCGTGAGGCCCCGGTCACGCCACAAATCGAGAGTGAGAATGCGCGCTTCTACCTGGAGCGCACCATCTATGATCTGGCGGGAACGTTTTGGGAGAAATTCTGCGACGAGTTGTTTCGTTATGATCCCCGCTTTCCCGAACCGCAGCCCTTCCTGAGTTTCGGCTCTTGGGTCGGCACTGACCGGGATGGCAATCCCAACGTTACGCCGGACACCAGTAAAGAAGCCGCAGAAGAAGTGCGCAAGAGCATTCTGCGCTACTACCACGCGGGCTGCCGGCGCTTGTTAGGCCTCGCATCGTTTCCGTGCCGCCACGTCCCGGAAATCCAGCGCGACCTCGAGCGGCTGATGCGGCGCTTTCCGGAGACACGCGCTTTCCGGGAAGTGGATCAGCCCAGCGAGCTCTACCGGCGCAAACTCCGCATCATGATGTGGAGGCTTGACCAGACAGTGAATTGCGAGCGGGGTTCATACGAGACTCCCGGCGAATTTACAGGCGACCTACGCCAGCTTGAGCGCCTCTTGGCGCGCCATGGCAGCCCTCGAATCTCGAAACTGGGCGCCCGCAGGCTGCGAATATCATCGCAGGTCTTTGGCTTTCATGGCGCGAGCCTCGACTTTCGCACCCACTCCTATGCTACCCGCGCTGCCGCCAGCGAAATTCTGGAGGTTCAAGGGTTTCCCTCCGATCCCTCCGAGGCGCGCATTATTTCCATCAAGAGACTTCTCGAGAAGCCGAGGATGCTGAAGACGCAGGTCCGCGCCGCAGAGCCTCTGCAGACGAACACATGCTCGGAATCCACCCGGCGCATTTTGGAAGAGCTTCGAGCTCTCAAGGAAATTCAGACGCGTGACGGAGAAGCGGCGTCACATCGTTACATCCTGAGCATGACCTCGAGCGCGGCGGACGTTTGGGATATTCTCCTGCTCGGGCAGCAGGCCGGCCTGATGGAACTCCGCAAAGGCGAGCCGCACTCATCCTTCGACGTCATTCCCCTGTTTGAGACTCTGGACGATCTGGAAGCGGGTCCGGTGATCATGCAGGAACTTTTTAGGGACCCGCTCTACCGGCGCATACTGAAGTCCCGTGGCGATTTTCAGGAAGTCATGCTGGGGTATTCCGACTCGGTCAAGGATGGCGGTTATGTGGCCGCCAACTGGGCGCTGTTCCGTGCCCAGAAGCGATTAGCATCCGTGGCGGAAGAATGCGGCGTGAACCTGAGCCTGTTTCACGGCAAAGGCGGAACGATCGACCGTGGAGGCGGGCAATCCCACCGCAGCATCGAGGCACAACCCTTCGCCGCTCCCGGCGGAAGACTTCGGATCACTGAACAAGGCGAGGTCATCTCTCTCAAATATGCCAATCCGGCCATCGCCGAGCGGAACCTCGAACAGCTCGTTACCGCCGTTCTGCACGCCCACCTGCTGCACTTCCGCGGCTTCGAGGTGGAGCAGATTCCGGAGTGGGAAGAGTACGCCCAGGAACTCGCCGCCAGCAGCCGCGCCTTCTATCGCGAGCTCGTTTACGAAACTCCCGGATTCGTTACCTATTTTCGCCAGGCCACACCCATCGACCTCATTGAGCGCATCCGTCTCGGGTCGCGCCCCAGCCGGCGGTTTCAAACCGGCAACCTCGGCGACTTGCGCGCCATTCCCTGGGTCTTTGCCTGGACGCAATCTCGCCACCTTCTCCCGGCCTGGTACGGCCTCGGCCACGCGCTCGAGAAGTTTATCGCCGATCACGACGCCAACGGGCTGCAAGTGCTACGGCGCATGTACAAGGGTTGGCCTTTCTTCGGCATTCTGATCGCCAACGCGGAGGCCTCTCTGGCCAAGACGGACCTCTATATCGCCAGCCGCTACGCCGACCTGGTTCGGCCCCAGTCTTTGGGCACGAGCATCTTCGGGCGCATCCGGGAAGAATATGAGCGCAGCGTTCGGGGCGTGCTCGCGGTGTCAGGCTCGAATCACCTGCTCGAACGGCAACCCGTACTCGAGGAATCCATCCGCCTGCGTAATCCTTACGTTGACCCTCTCAACTTCCTTCAGACCCGCTTCCTCGAGAAATGGCGCCGCGCGCCCGACCGGCAGCCCGACATCCTCCACCTTTTGCAAATTACCGTTGGGGGTATTGCCTTTGGTATGAAGAGCACGGGGTAGGAACTGGGACTAGGGACTGGGGGCTGGGGAATTTTAGATTTTGGATTTTCGATTTCGGATTGGGCCGACCGACTCCAGGAACCCTCGGGCCGCTCTCTCAGCGTGGTCTCAGCGCGCTGCCGCGTTATGATTTAAGCCCTCTCCCCCTTGGGGGAGAGGGTGGCTCGCAGCCGGCGTTTTCATCAGCCGGGGCGGGCCGGGTGAGGGGGTCGGGGATCCACTCGATTCCAGCGGATCTTTGCCGAACCGCGCTATAATGTCCCCGCGGAAAAGCGACTGGAGAAGTGAAAATGTCCAAAACAAACGCTCCCACGATTCCTGATGTTAGCTTTCTCAAGGACTTCATGGAAGAGTATCAGGACATGATGCGGGACGCCCAGCAAGGCGTCAAAAAGGTCTTGGCACTCAATCCACAAACGGAAAAGTTTTGGGATGAATTAGCGGATGTGGCCACCAAAATCAGCTTAGTGGGTGATCGTTCCAACACTCTTTGGGATGAAATCGTCCGGCTGATCGATCAACTCCCCGAGGATTAGCCCGGTAGCAGCCATGCCCCGAACGAAAGCACCTACCATTCCGGACACTCACGTTCTCAAGCGACTCATGGAAGAGTATCTTGAGATGCTTCGTCCAACCGAAAAAACAGTGAAGAGAGTTCTTGCGCTGAACCCGCGGCGCGAACAATATTGGGACCAAATTAGTGAGCACGCCGCCGACATCTCGATGGTCGGGATCCGCTCCACGACCATCGTCGAAGAAATCGACAGCCTCATCGACCAGCTACCTGAAGACTGATTACGTATTCTGGCTTTCCACCAGTTCCCGAGCGCGCTGGCCGGCGCGCACCACGGCTTTGATCAAAGTGACCCGCAGGCCGCCTTCCTCGAGCTCGAGCAGGCCGTCGATCGTGCAACCCGCCGGCGTGGTGACAATGTCTTTCAATTTGGCAGGGTGCTCGCCGGTGTGGAGCACCATGGCGGACGCGCCCAACAAGGTTTGGGCGGAGAGTTCGGTGGAAAGATCGCGTGGCAATCCCATCTTCACTCCCGCCTCGGCGAGCGACTCGATAATCAAGTAAACGTAGGCTGGGCCGGAGGCCGAAAGGCCGGTAATGGCGTCCATATGTTCTTCGTTCACGACGACGATCCGGCCCATGGAACTGAAAATCTCGCGTGCCATCAGGACGTCGTCTTCGGTGGCGTGCCGCCCTGCTGCCAGCGCAGTCATGCCCTGGCGGATAAGGCAAGGCGTGTTCGGCATGGCCCGCACCACACGCGCGGCCCGTCCCAACTCGCGCTCGATCAAGGCGGTGGTGACCGAGGCTGCAACCGAAATGAGCAGCGCATCATGCTTCAGAACTTTCCTGATTTCATGCAAGACGCCTTTCACCTGCTGGGGTTTCAAGCAAACCAGCACCAGGTCGGCTCCGGAGACCGCCTGAAGGTTGTTCGTGTGGGCTTTGACGCCGTAGATCTCCTTTAGGTAATCAGCCCTCGGCCGGTCAGCTTCCGCTACTGTCGCTTCGACACTCGCCACAGGTATAAGCTGCGCGCCTAAGACTCCTGAGAGCAATGCTTCACCTAGCTTTCCCGCGCCAATGAGAGCAAGTTTCTTGACCCGGAAGTGAAAAGGCTTGGCGGCTCGAGCGGCCTTCTGAGAAACGTCTGTTGCTGGTTTCATATCGCTCCTGCGAACTGGCGGCTTGCTCAAAAACCCATCGACCTGTCATCCTGAGGAGCCGAAGGCGACGAAGGATCTCTGCAGTTCGTTGAAACTGCCACTGCCGAGATTCTTCGCTTCGCTCAGAATGACAGCACCCGAGGGTTTTTCATCAGCCTGCCGGGGGCGACCCACGGGCTTGCTGGGTGGGGTTACCGTCGTGCCTCGGCTTGGGCAGCGGTGACTTCCTGCTTTGAGCCCTGGATCCAAGGCATCATTTTCCGCAACTCGCTGCCGACCTTTTCGATCAGATGATTTGCGGCTTGGGCGCGCATTTCGAGGAACTTCTTGCGGCCCTGGGCGTTCTCGTCCATCCATTCTTTCGCGAAGCTCCCATTCTGAACGTCGGCGAGGATCTTCTTCATGGCCTCGCGCACGTGCGCGTCAATCACCTTGGGCCCGCGCGTGTAGTCGCCGTATTCAGCCGTGTCGCTGACGGAGTAGCGCATGTACTTGATGCCGCCCTGATAAATCAAGTCCACGATGAGCTTCAGTTCGTGCAGGCACTCGAAATAGGCGATCTCCGGCTGGTACCCCGCCTCGACCAGAGTTTCAAATCCCGCCGTGATCAGTGACGATACACCGCCGCACAGCACGGTTTGCTCGCCGAACAAATCCGTTTCGGTCTCCTCTTTGAAGGTTGTGCGGATGACACCTGCCTTGAGGCTCCCGAGCCCTCGGGCGTATGCCAGCGCGGTCTCGACGGCGTGGCCGGAGGCGTCCTGCTGGACGGCGAGCAGGGCCGGGACTCCGATCCCTTCCTGGAACAATTCGCGCAAGCGGTGGCCGGGACACTTGGGCGCGATCATGATGACATCCACCGTGGGAGGGGGAGTAATGAACTTGAAGTGAATATTGAACCCGTGGGCAAACAATAGTGTCTTCCCTTCGCCAAGATGGGGCTCGACCTGTTCCTTGTAGACTTTGGACTGCACATGGTCAGGGATGAGCAAGGCAATAAGGTCGCCGCGCCGGGCGGCTTCGGCGGCGTCCACGACTTCAAAGCCCGCCTCCTTTGCCTTCGCTTGAGGGGTGGAGGGACGCACCTCACCCACAATTACTTTTAACCCGCTGTCCCGCAGATTAAGCGCATGCGCATGGCCCTGGCTTCCGTAGCCGATCACCGCGACCGTTTTGCCCGTTAAGGCTTTCAAATCTCCATCATTTTCGTAATAGACTTTTGCCATTTCGTTTCCCCATGAATTGAAATATCCACTCCCGTGGTTACACTGATCGGAGCGATGGATCTTGCCCTCATTGTTTCATCCCACTCCCGAATCGCAGCGAAATTCCTCGCTGCACTCGGAATGACAAACCAGCAGGGCTCTTCGCAGAATACCAGTTCTCTAACTTGTCGTCATGTGTAAGATGTGAAAATCAGGCTTGAACTGCCGCAAGCTCCGCCTGTGGGGCGCCGCGTGTCGTCCTGACGCAAGCAAAGGGACGAAACGCCGTCTCTGGAGAGCCTGCCGAAGCCGAGTTCCGCCGTCTCTCCGCCGGAATCTCCAGTAAATACTTTCCGTGACTGGCGAAGATCAGCTTCGATTCTGGAAATGCCTCGAGCACTCGAGAGACGCCCGAGTTGTCCTCCTCCGAGTCGATGAAAACGAAGGAAGCGTTGGGGAAGGGTTCATGCCGGTAGCAAGTGACGTGCCGCACTCCCTCTGTCCGCCGCAGGAAGTTGAAAAGGTAATCGATATCGGCTTCCGCGGATTCCACAACGCCCATCAGGGAGAAACCCAGCGAACGGGCCGTCATGGTGAGCGTAGTAATCTTCAAGTTCTTGCGACGGAAAATATTCATCAGCCGGCAGATGGTTATCATGTCGTTGTTCGTTTCAAGCGTCAGTAGCCACTGCATAACCCGCTCCCTTTTCGATCTCAACTGCATTCGGACGTAGGGGTAGGGCTTGCCCTATCCGTCGGCTGACGGAGACGGCAAGCCGTCCCCCTACATGGCCTCGTTATACCGCCCACAGATCGTCGAGCGCTTCCTCTTCCACCAACACGCGCGGCGGCTCCACCACCATTTCCGCCAGTGAGGCTCCCGGCGGAACAATGGGATAAACGTTCTCGGCCGGATCAACCCAGAAGTCGATCAGGCGCGGCTCGCGGTCGCTCAAGAAATCTTGAACCGCGTCCGCGACGTCCGTACGGTGTTCGACCCGCGCCCCACGGATTCCGTAGGCATCGGCCAACTTCACAAAGTCCGGGGCGAAGTCCAGGTCGATATCGCAATAGCGCTTCTCGAAGAAAATCTCCTGCCACTGGCGGACCATCCCCAAGGCGCGATTATTAATGATGGCGATCTTGACCGGAACCCGGTACTGCACTACGGTAGCCAGATCGTTCAATGTCATCTGGAACCCGCCGTCGCCCACGATGGCGATCACCTGCCGGTTGGGGAATGCCATCTGCGCACCCATGGCTGCCGGGAATCCGTAGCCCATGGAGCCGAGCCCGCTCGAGGAGAGCCAGGTCCGCGGGCGCGTGAAATTCCAGAACTGCGCCCCCCACATCTGGTGCTGCCCCACGTCGACCGACACGATGGCATCCTCGCTGGCATATTGCGCGAGGGTCTCGATCACGAATTGCGGCTTGACGTTGTTGGCGTACTTGTCGTAGGTCAGCGGGTGCTCAGAACGCCAGGACTCAATGCGTTGCAGCCACTGCTGCCTTTCCACCCGGGGCGGGATGTTCCGGCGCCTCAACACAGCAAGAAGCGCGCGCAGGCTTTCCTTGGCGTCGCCCACCAACCCTACATCCACGCGCACGTTCTTGTTGACCTCGGAGGGGTCCACGTCCAGGTGGATCTTCTTAGCGTTGGGTGCAAAGCCGTTCAAGCGTCCCGTGACGCGGTCATCAAACCGCGCGCCGACCGCGATGAGCAAGTCGCACTGGCAGATGGCCGAATTGGTGGCATAGGAGCCATGCATTCCTAACATGCCCAAGGAGAGGGGGTGGCGCGACGGAAAGCAGCCCAGGCCCATCAGCGTGGTGGTCAGGGGAATGTGAGTTAAGTCGGCAAGCTCGCGCAACTCCTCCGACGCGTTGGCCGTGATCACGCCCCCGCCCGCATAGAGCACGGCCCGTTTGCTCTCCAGGATCATGTCGGCGGCGCGCTCCAGGTCGTCGTCCGTCCACTCGTGTGGGGACTCCGCACGCTCTGGACCGGCAGCGGGAGGGAAGTTGGCCTCGGCAGTTTCCATCAGAACGCTCTTGGGAAGGTCTACCAGCACTGGGCCCGGTCGTCCCGAAACGGCGGATTTGAAGGCAGCCTGAATCACTCCGGGAACCTCGGCCGCCGACCTTACCAGGAAGGATTGCTTGGTGCTGGGAAGGCTGATGCCGATGGTATCGGCCTCCTGGAAGGCGTCCTTGCCGATCAGCGCTAGAGGCACTTGGCCGGTCAACGCCACCACCGGAATGGAATCCATCATCGCCGAGGTCAGACCCGTGATTAAATTTGTCGCTCCAGGCCCCGAAGTGCCCAGGCAGACCCCGGGCTTGCCGGTGACACGCGCGTAGCCATCGGCGGCGAAAGCAGCCGCCTGCTCGTGCCGCACCAGGAGGTGGCGAATATTGGCGCTGTAGAGAGCGTCGTAAAGAGGCAACACAGCACCGCCAGGAAGCCCGAAAAACACCTCCACCTGCTGACGACGAAGGCTTTCCAATAAGAGTTCCGAACCAGAAAAGAGTTTAGGCATCTTCTCTCCCGCTCCGATGGCGGAGGGTGTGTACTACCGACCAGTCGGTAGGTAGAATACCATTCTACCCTCCCCTCGTCAATCTCTTATTTCGGCGCTCTCGCCCACCGAGTCGCCGATTGCATTTTCAGGGGTTCGCCGCTCAGCTCTCAGGCTGGCGGCCCCATAATCGCGATGGATTCTTCTGTGGGTACGCCGCACAGCGCTATGGCCGGCGGCGCCGTAAGGATGAGACGGATGACGTTCCTGTTGAAGAGCAAGTAATGCATTAGTTTGACACCCCCTCCGGGCGACAAGCAACTCTCCCTTGAGGGGCCGACTTAAAGTTAAACTTCCACAACTTAAGAATGGCCCAGCTAGTTCGTCAAGTACAATTCAATTTGCTTATCACTGGCATAAAAGTAATCTATCGCACCAGTAGCCCAGGCACTCCAGTCCCTGACCTAAGTCGCAAGCGCCTCGCATCCGGAATAGGTTAGGAACGACGGTGCCACTGCTGTTCACCGGAGCAGTTCTTCTAGCCGCACCGACTCGTCCGTCTTCTCGTCGCGATACTTGATGATCACGGGAGTATAGAGGGAAAGGCCCAGCTCCTTTCCTCGTCCGGTGGTGATGGCGCGTGAGCCGGGGACCACCACCGCCCCCGCGGGAATCATCAACGGTGTCTCACCCTCGCGCCGGTACACCGCGTCCCGCACCAAATCGTAAACGGGAGTCGAGCCCGTCAGAATCGTTCCGGCGGCCAAAACGCTTCCCCTGCCGACCATCGTCCCTTCGTAGACTCCGCAGTTGCCGCCGACCAGAACCAAGTCTTCCACGATCACGGGCATGGCTCCGACGGGCTCGAGCACGCCGCCGAGTTGTGCCGCGGCGCTCAGGTGGACGTGCTTCCCCACCTGCGCGCACGAACCCACCAAAGCGTGCGAGTCAATCATCGTGGCGTCGTCCACGTAAGCCCCTACGTTGACATACATCGGCGGCATGCAGGTCACGTTCTGGCCGATGTAACAGCCGTCCCGAATTGAGGAGCCGCCGGGCGGCAAGCGCGCGCTCAGGTTCCAGCGAATCTGCTTCAAAGGGAACGTGTGCTTGTCGCGAAACTGAAAACCCACAGGTCCCATAGTGGCAAGGCGCCCGATCCTGAAGCCCAGCAGAATCCCCTTCTTTACCCAGGAATTCACCTTCCAGCCCGTCGGCGAAGCCGCGTCCGGCTCCGCCGCCCGAATCCTGCCCTCGTTAAGAGACAGTTTGAATTCATCGAATGCCGTAAAGTATTCTTCGCCGGATTGGTCGGCCGGCGAGTCGTAGAGTTCCTCAATCGTCGCTTGAAGATTTGGCAATGTAGTTTCCACCTCTGCGCAGCTACAGGCCAAGGACACGTCTTAGCCCGTCCTCCACCCGAACCAGCAAATGAGTGGGGATTACCCCCACCCGCTCCGTGAAGAGCATCTTGTCAACTGTTACAACTTGGGACACATTCACAACCGAATCCCTGGGGAGTCCCGTTTCTTTCGCTCCGCAGTGCACATTACCTGGCGCCGCTGCCAGGCGTAGGTTTGTAGTCAAGATCACCGCGAGCGCAGTCTTGATTTTACTCTCGTTGAATTCGTCCGCTTGGATGACCAGAACCGGACGGGGAAACCCCGGGCCTGACCCCGTTGGCGGGGGCAGGGCGGCCCACCAGATCTCGCCTCGGCGCATCACCACTCCTCAGGGCCAACCGACAGGCTTTGCAGACGTGCGACCACAGGATCAAGGGAGGAATCTTCCGTCGCATAAATGGCATCGAGTGCGTCCTTGACGCCCTTAGCTTCCTGCCTTTTCAGATAGGCCTCGACCGCTCGGGCGTAGAAGTGGCTGCGCGAGACCTTCTGACGCTTCGCCGCCCGCTCTGCCGCATGGAAAAGAGCGTCTGGGATCGAGATCGCTGTTTTCATAATAGCAGTATAACCCCGGTTATACCGCCGCACAAGTAGTTGTGTCATTGACAGATTGCATTTTTCCGAGGCCCGGCTAGACTTGAAATAAGATGTCGACTTCGGGGTTGAAGAATATACCGCAGAAGTCCCTTGCTTCTTTGGCCTGGGCGCACCCGCTCGTTCAGGAATGGTTCGCGGCCCGGTTCGGCTCGCCCACGGAACCGCAGGAGCAGGGATGGCCGTCCATACTGGCGGGTAAATCCACGCTGATCTGCGCGCCCACCGGCTCCGGCAAGACGCTGGCGGCGTTTCTTGCCTGCATCGACCGCCTGATTCGCAAGGCCCTTAGCGGCTGCCTCGAGGACCGTACCGAAGTCGTTTATGTTTCGCCACTCAAGGCACTGAGCAACGACATTCGCAAGAATCTGGAAGTGCCGCTCGGTGAAATCACCGCGCTGGCCTCCGCGCGAGGCTTGCCGATGTCGCCCGTCCGCGCGGCCGTGCGCACCGGTGACACGCTGATGCCGGAACGCCGGGCGATGCTGGCGCATCCGCCCCACATCCTCGTTACCACGCCTGAGTCTCTTTACATTCTGCTGACCGCGGAAAAGAGCCGCGCCCTCCTGGGTGATGTTGAGACCGTGATTGTGGATGAAATCCACGCCGTGGCAGACGACAAACGCGGCGCGCACCTGGCGCTTTCGCTGGAAAGGCTGGAAGCGCTGGTGGAGCAGTGGCGGCCGGGCCGGCCGCCGGTGCGCATCGGTCTTTCCGCCACTCAAAAGCCGCTCGAGTTGGTTGCCAGGTTCTTAGCCGGAAGCAGCCGCGCTGAGCCCGTCAGGGTGAACATCGGCCATCGCCGCGCGCTGGATCTTGCTGTCGAGGTGCCGCGCAGCGAGCTTGGTCCTATCGCCACCAACGATCTGTGGGAAGAGGTTTACGACCGGCTGGCAGAACTGGCGCGGCAGCACCGCGCGACTCTGGTCTTTGTGAACACGAGGCGGCAGTCGGAGCGGATCGCGCATCACCTCGCCCGGCGCCTGGGCGCGGAGGCCGTCGCGGCGCATCACGGCAGCCTGGCGCGCAAGGTGCGGCTGCTTGCGGAAAACCGGCTGAAGCTGGGCGAGGTGCGGGTACTGGTGGCCACGGCCTCCCTCGAACTCGGCATCGACATCGGCACGGTGGACCTGGTCTGCCAGATCAGCTCTCCCCATTCCATCGCGGTCGCTTTGCAGCGGATCGGCCGGGCCGGGCATTGGCGGGGCGCTGTGCCCAAGGGCCGCCTTTTCGCCATGACTCGCGACGACCTGATCGAATGCGCCGCGCTGGTCCATGCCCTGCGGCTGGGAGAACTCGATCGCCTCGAGATTCCGCACGCGCCCTTGGACGTTCTCGCCCAACAAATCGTGGCGATGTGCGCCTGCGAAGACTGGAACGAGGAAGATCTGTATCAGGTCGTGCGCCGGGCGTATCCTTACCGGGATTTGGCTCGCCCGGATTTCGACGCGCTGCTCGAAATGCTTTCTGAGGGAATTACCGCGCGCCGCAGCCGCTACGGCGCCTATCTGCACCGCGACCGCGTCGGGCATCGCCTGCGCGGACGGCGCGGCAGCCGCATGGTGGCCATCACCAACGGGGGCGCCATCCCGGAGTCTGCGCTCTTCACCGTCGTCGCACAGCCGGACGGCGCGACGGTGGGCACCGTCGCCGAGGACTTTGCGGTGGAGAGCATGGGCGGCGACGTCTTCCTCCTGGGCAATACCTCCTGGCGCATCTCGAGGGTCGAGGGCAATTCCGGCCGCGTGCTGGTGGAGGATGCGCACGGCGCCGCCCCTAACATCCCCTTCTGGCTGGGCGAGGCGCCGGCCCGCACCCCCGAACTCTCCGCCCAAGTCTCAGAGATTCGCGAAAAGATTAGTGAGTTCGCCCCGTGGCATGGCCATCCTGGCCATGCGCACGGGCAGGATGCCCGTGCCACGGCGGGCGAGACGCCCGCGCCACCCTTCGCCGCCATAAACTGGCTGAAAGACCAATGCGGCCTGGACGACTCCGGGGCGGAACAGGCGGTCGAATACATTCTGGCCGGCCGCGCCCTGCTGGGCGCGGTTCCAACCCAGCGCACCATCATTGCCGAACGCTTTTTCGACGAAGGCGGCGGCATGCAGCTTATCATCCACGCCCCGTTCGGCAGCCGCATCAACAAAGCCTGGGGACTGGCGCTGCGCAAGCGCTTCTGCCGCTCCTTCAATTTTGAATTGCAAGCTGCCGCCACCGAGGACGGCCTGAACATTTCGCTCGGCGAGCAGCACAGCTTTCCCCTGGCGGATGTCTTCCATTTTCTTTTGCCGCAATCCGCCGCGCCGGTCCTCGAGCAGGCTGCGCTGGTTTCGCCCATCTTCGCCACGCGCTGGCGTTGGGACTCGACGCGCGCCCTGGCGCTGCCGCGTTTTCGCAACGGCAAGAAGGTTCCGATTCAGATTCAGCGCATGCGCGCCGACGACCTGCTGGCCGCCGTTTTTCCGGACGCAGCCGCCTGCCAGGACAACATCGAGGGCGACATTCGCATTCCCGACCATCCCCTGATCCGCGAGGTAATGAAGGACGTGCTGACGGAGGCGTTGGACCTCGAGGGCCTGAAGCGCGTGCTGCGCGGCATCGGCGACGGCAGCATCCGCTGCCTCGCGGTGGACACGCCCGCGCCTTCCCGATTCTCCCACGAAATCTTGAACGCCAATCCCTACGCCTATCTCGACGATGCACCCATCGAGGAGCGCCGCGCCCGCGCCGTTTCGCTGCGCCGGGTGATGCCGGAGACCGTGCTCACCGACATCGGCCGCCTCGATCCCGCTGCCATCGCGCAAGTGCGCGAAGAAGCCTGGCCGGACGTTCGCGACGCCGACGAGTTGAACGAAGTGCTTCAAGTATTTGTTGCCCTGCCGGAAAACTTCGCACCGCCTGTAGCACAGGCACTCGTGCCTGTGCACGAAGGCCTCTCGGAAGACGCGAACGCACAGGCAAGAGTGCCTGTGCTACTTGTGGCGGCGGCGTGGGGCGAACTCTTTGGTCAACTCGTCGCCAATAAACGCGCCGCTCGCGCCCGGGTGGGCGGCAGCATCCTCTGGGTAGCAGCCGAAAAGATCAAGGCCTTCTCGAGGCTCTTCCCCGAGGCGCATGTCGAGACCTGGCCGGGCGAGGTTGATGGGCCTGTTCCTTCCAGAGACGACGCGCTGCTTCAACTCGTGCGAGGCTGGATGGAACATTCCGGGCCCGTCGAGGTCGCGTGCCTCGCGCAAACCGTCGGTCTGCCGGCTGCGGATGTCGAGGCTGCAATGCTGCGCCTCGAAGCCGAAGGCCGTGTGCTGCGCGGCCACTTCACTGCGGCAGCCCCCGCCACGGAATGGTGCGACCGCAGGCTTTTGGCGCGCATTCATCGGCTCACACTCGGCGCTTTGCGCAGGGAGATCCAGCCTGTTACGCGAGCTCAATTCATGCGCTGGCTGCTCCGCTGGCAGCATCTTGCCCCGGGGACGCAGGCGAATGCCGAACGCGGCGTCCTGGAAGTCATCCGGCAATTGCAGGGATTCGAGGCCCCGGCCAATGCGTGGGAGTCGCAGATCCTGGCGCGTCGAGTCGCCGACTACGACCCGCTAATCCTCGACCAGCTTTGCCTGACGGGCGAAGTCGGCTGGGGCCGTTTGTCCCCGCATCCGGCATTGAGTGGTGCGGGCGTCTCGCCCGCTGTCGCGGGAGCGTCCCGCTCCCGCCCGGGCGAGCGCGGGCAGAGCTTGCCCCGAGTGGAACGAGGGGATGCCCGCGCCACAGCGGGCGAGACGCCCGCACCACAGGGCCTTGCCCGCCGCATCACTCCATCCAGCGTGGCTCCCATTACCTTCTTCGTGCGGGAAGAATCCGATTGGATGATGCCGCGCCACGCCCCACTTGCTGAAATGTCTCGATCCCTAAGCGAAGCCGCGCGCCAGGTGCTCGAATACGTTCGTCAGCGCGGCGCTTCTTTCTTCGCCGAGATCGTGCGCGGAACCGGCCGCCTCAAATCGGAAGTCGAAACGGCGCTGTGGGAACTCGTGGCCGCGGGACTCTTCACCGCCGATGGCTTCGACAATCTGCGCGCCCTCATCGACCCCAAGCGGCGGTCGGGACAAGGCCGGGGGCGCAAGGCTCGCCCGCGCCACAGCACGGGTCGGTGGTCGCTGCTCTTTTCGGGCGAAACGACGGACCGCGCCAAGGCCGTCGAAGCGGTTTGCCGCGTGCTGCTCGAGCGCTATGGAGTGGTGTTCCGCGAATTGACCTTGCGGGAGGAGTTCCCGGTCAAGTGGCGGGAGCTGTTGATGACGTTCCGGCGCCTTGAAGATCGTGGAGAGGTGCGCGGCGGCCGCTTTGTGGACGGCTTCGTGGGCGAACAGTTTGCGCTGCCTTCGGCGCTCGAATCACTGCGCGCCGCACGCCACGCCGATGCAGCGGTGCAAGGCTATGCACCCCTTGAAGCCGAATTCGTCACCCTCTCCGCCGCCGACCCGCTGAACCTGGTGGGAATCATCGTGCCCGGCGAGCGAGTCCCCGCAATCTCCGGCAAGACCATCACGCTCCGCGACGGGGCTTTGGAATGCAGCCCGTTCATTGACCTGGCCGGCGCAGAGCGAAGCTCTGCGGCCTTCAGACATTAGAAATCACCCGAATTAGAAGCGTGGCCTCTCACGTGGGGCATAGGCTCTAGTTTAAGACACGAGAACTGCCATTCAGCCACGGCAGTGGCGCCATCATGTAGCCCACGGCGCAAACCGTGGGATACGTTGACAGCCAACAGCTTCTCAGCCCCGTCAGGGGCGGCATCGGTGGCGAATGGGTTCGTGTCGCGCTTTTCGGCGGATGGATCTCGCCCCTGACGGGGCTCAGAAACTCGCTGGGACACGCATTTTCCCCACGGCTCGCGCCATGGGCTAAATGACTCCGCCCGCTACGCGGGCTTACAGACGGCCCGGCCCTTATTCTCGCGCCTATGCTCCCGTGGGAGAGGGTGTCCCGCTGCTGGCGTTTTCACTAGTCGGCTGTGCTCGGGTGAGAAAGGCGGGCGGTGGACATGTAAGGTTAAAAGGGGCAACCCTTGCGGTTGCCAACGTGCCGAACAACAGCCATTCCTACACAATTCACTTTAGAAGAGTGCCACCCCAAACCAGTCCCGGGCCGACTGCGGCCAAAAAGATCAACGGCGCTCGTAAAGGATCGTGTCGTCCGTAGAATTCTGTGAGAGCCTGACACAGGCTGACGCCGCAGGTAGCAGACCCGAGATTCCCGCAGGTCCTCGAAATCAACGGGATCTTCTCCAGTGGAACTTGGGCTTTTTCAGCCAGCATCTCGACCACGCGCGGATTGGGCTGGTGCAGGGCAAGGTAATCGGCTTCGGCTAGCGGCCGTCCGCTCTTTTTCTCAAGCATTTCGAGGATACGATCAGTTTGGACAACCGCAGCGTGGGCGAGTGGTTCTCCTTTGAACTGAAGAGCCAACCTTGTGTTCTCATCGATGTTCACGGTTAACGCCGATGCGAAGTGCCCAGAACAACCCCAGACGAAGTCTCCGAGTCTGAGCGAGTGCTCCTGGTTAGTGGTCGCGGCAGACGAGAGAACCAACGCGCAAGCCCCGTCGCCAAAGAGACCTCGGAATTCTCCAGGCACGCCAGGATGCTTGAGTCTGCGGCTGTGGACTTCCGAAGCCACAAGAAGGGCCACTCCTTGGGGCGCGGTGCAAAGCAGGCTCTTCGCCACGGCTAACGAATAGATCAAGCCCGCACAGGCTCCGCCGATGTCAAAGGCGCCGCAACTTTCCTGCAAGAGCAGCCGTGAATGCAGCGAAGCGGCGAACGATGGAAGGCGAAGGAACGTGGTGCTCGTGGTCAAGAGAAAGTCGACTCGTTCGACATCGACCCCAGCAGTGTCCAATGCGGTTTCGGCGGCCTTCTGACCCAATATCAGTTCATCTTCCGAGGCGTCGGCAAATCGCAAACTCTGAATTCCTGCCCCGTCGCGGATTTTATGCGGTGCAAGGTGAAGATCCTGCTCGATCTGTGCTGCGGGGACAGTCACCGATCCCAACGCGTAGCCCCAGCCTCTGAGGGTGATCTCTGACCCGTTCTCCGCACTGGTTGCGAAACGTTCCGCAGCGTGTTGTTCCGTACGTCCTGTATGCGCCGCGCGGATCGCCTCCGCCAGCTCTCGAATACTCTTTGGCCGGTTCTCCGGCCAATCGCTGCCGAAATCTCGAAGACCTGTAGCCGACTCGACAGAGATGAGTACGTCTACCCAACCCATGGAGTCGAGAGCCCCCGTCCTGACAAGGTCTTCATCATCTTCGGGGTGCGCCTGGGAAGGGAGTCTGCCCGCCACGCACCTCCGGCATATCTCGAGGGCGCGCGATTCGTCCGTGTAGTCCGATGAGCTCATTGGGGCAACCACGCAGCATTCGGCTGCGGAAAAAGCGAGTCCAGCATGAGCCAGCACTTCTTCTCTTCGTTTGACCTGCCTCGCGCCAGACCGATTCGTGCAAACCGGTGAGGAGATCGCAGGAGTTCCGTGCGAATTGACCCGTTGAGGAAAGCTTCCGCGCTTGGGGCTGTTCCTGACTGCGACTGGCTTCGAACGAGCTCGCTGAAGAACTGACGCCATTCCCGATCCACCACAGGCAGGCTGTACAGGATTTCACCGGAGGGCAGCAGCAACTTGGCGCGCAGATTCGCTTCACCGCGCTCACTAAGGACGCGAAACCGGATGTTTCTGAATTCGAACCCGCAGATTGAGCGCGTCGCAGAAGTCGGCTCCGCCCAGGCGTTGCCTCCTTGCACATCAGTATGCAGTTGGCATCTGAAGAGTTCGTCGAGGTTGGCGGATACCTCCGCCCTCCGAAGCAGTTCAACCAACTCGACCTCGCCTATTTGCTCACCCGTGGGAGCCAATCCATGGGTGTGCTGATCCTCAACGTGGGGCATTGAAGCTGGGGTGGCAGCCGGTGAAAAGCGAATGATGCTTCCCCGCCCATAGGGAAAGAACGCGGGCCAGGCGTGGCCCCGGCGCGGCAGTGGCCGGACCGAACGGAAGGCGCCTTGCGCGGTTCGTTCCAATCCGATAACACAATACCCTTGGGCCATCACCGTGATGTCCGACAGAGTTAATTCCTTCACGGTTTTTTGCGAATCGGTTTCCTGCGCCGCCGTCCTTCCTCGGAGACCAGATGCTTCACTTCGACTGCGTGGGCTTGCGAGGACCAATGCCGCGCGAGCATTTCGGCTACCAGGCGCCGGTGACATTGGTCGGGTTCAGCCTCCGAGCAAAGGAGCGCGATTTTTCCCTCAAAGAGAGAGGGATCTAGCTCGTCGAGAACTCTCCTTTGCGCCATCAACTCCTCAAAGGACTTCTCGTACTGCGCCCAGTCGTGCGTCTTGCGATAGGCAGCCCGAATCTCCGGGCTCGGAGCGAGCATGGGCTGGTAGTCGTAGGCAATTCCAGCGATTCGATCGAGGAAGAAGGCAAGGTCGGGGTACTTCGCGAACCCTGCGAGTTGCCCGACACGATTCTCCCGGATGTCAATCAGCTTTTCCACACGAGCCTCTTGAAGAAGCCGGAAAAACTCTTCCGCATTCTTCTTCGTGAAGCCGATGGTGAAGATCGTTGAAGTCATGGCCAGTCCTACCAAGATTCGAGCGCGAGGGGGTTCACCCGAAAAGCGAATCTCTCGGCCTGGAGTCGGTAGGCATCCTCCAACACGTCGCTGCGAGCCTGCGGGAAAAGGGTGTTTGTGGCGACGGACCCCAAGCCGTTGGCCTTGAGCAGCCGATCTTCGGCTGCTTCTTGGGTTTCGATTTGGCCCCCTTTACGGATATGCAGCGGATCAACTCCCAGCTTGACCAGTTCCGGGCAAACCATCATAAAACGGTGACACTCTAAGGGGTCCTCCTCCGCGCACATCATCGCCACCGGCCCGTCCTCCAGTTCCTTCAAGAGACGTTCTACCCCTCTCTGGAACGCGTAAGATTTGCGGCGCGCCGCATAGTCAACCACTCCATTGGGGCGGTAAGCGTCAGAATCGTCCGGGCGACCTCCGAGTTCTTCGCCGAGGAAGAGGTACGAGATGTTCTCGGCAGCAAGCAGCTTCTCGAGGACGGGCTGGCTGAAATGAGAGAGGCGTGCACTTTGGGGCACGCTGCGCACATCGGCCACAAGCTCGACACCGCAGTCCTTGAGCAATTTAGCGAATGGCCCGAACTCCAAGACAGAGTGGCCTATGGTAAATAGCGGACGTAGCGCACTCGAACCGGCTTCGCGAGAGGTCTTACGCTCCACGCTCACTTCTCCTTTAGTACGGTCGAAGCATACCACAAGGATCATCGGAGGGCATCACTTTGACAGGATACTCTCGGACGCCTTGGACGGACCCTAACTAAGCAGCCGAATCTTGGTGTAAGATTCACTCTGAACTCAATCACTGGAGGGTCCGATGCCTGGAACGCCGGAGAACACGCTTAACCGCAGGTCATTTCTAAATCGCGCGGCTTCGATGTTGGCGGGAACCGCCCTGGGAACCACGGCAGTTTCTTATGGGCGCATCGTGGGGGCCAACGATCGCATCTCGCTCGCGCACATTGGAATAGGAAATCGCGGCCGCGAGCTGGATTGGCTCGCCTCGCGCCTGAAGGAGAAGCACAACGTGGAGATGACCGCCGTGTGCGATCTCTGGAAAGTGAATCGGGAGCGAGCCGTGCACGCCAATGAAACTTATTACGGCCGAGCGCCGCGCCAGTTCCAGCATCTCGAGGAGTTGCTGCAGTTGCAGGACGTGGACGCCGTGCTGATCTCCACCCCCGAACATTCGCATTCACCCATTCTGAAGCTCGTGGCCGAGGCGGGGAAAGATGCGTATGTCGAGAAGCCCATGGGCAACGTCTTGGCAGAAGTTAAGGCGGCGCGCGATGCGGTGCAGCAACAAAAGCGCATCGTTCAGGTCGGCACGCAGCATCGCAGCGAATTGTATCCGCAGGCCGCTTGCCAGGTCATCCAGTCGGGGGCGCTGGGCGACGTGAGTAAGATCGAGATTGTCTGGAACTATCACGGGCCGCGCTGGCGAGGGCGCCACGAAGTGAAACAGCTCCGGGGTCAGGATACTGATTGGAACAAGTGGCTGATGACCAAGCCGCCACGGCCGTTCGACCCCCAACTTTATTTCGAATTCCGCCTCTACAAGGAGTTCTCGAGCGGCATCTCCGACCAGTGGGTGAGCCATGCCATCGAGCTTGTCCACTGGTTCATGGATGAGAAGTATCCCAGCTCCGTGGTGTCGCACGGCGGTGTCTTCGCCTGGCGAGATGGCCGCGAGAATCCGGACACCTTCCAGGCGCTGTTCGAATATCCCAAGGGATTCATGGTCAGTTACTCGACGAGTTTCGGCAACGACGCGCCCAGCTTCACGCGTTACATGGGGAAGAAAGCGACGCTCATGAACATCGGCGGCGAAGGCAGTCCTCGGTATAAATTGGTCGAGGAGAAAGGCAACCACGAAGATAACCCCGACATCGACCGGCAACGCGCCGAAAAAGACATCCTGCTCCCTGGCGACCAGAAGGTGCCCCCCGAAGGGATGGGTGACCTTGACCTGCACCACATGGAAAACTGGTTCGAGTGCCTGCGTAGCCGCCAGGAACCGCGCGCGCCCGTGAGCGATGGCTATGCCCACTCGGTGGCCTGCATCATGGCGGCCGAGGCCTACTGGGCCGGGAAGAAGCTCTACTACCATCCGGGGACGGAAGCGATTCAGGACCACGCCACGGAGTCGTGAAACCTGGCGCACGGCGGCTTGGTCCCCAAACGCGAGTTAAAAGCCCTCTCCCCAAGGGAGAGGGCAGCTAGTTCTTCTTGAAGTGAAGCTGCATGCCAACAACCGGCGAGATCGAATCTTTTGTTCGGCTTCGCGAGGAAATCGAACTCTTCATCAAATCTCTCTCTCATCCTCTTGTGGTGGAAGACGAGGTCGAGCTTTTTGACCTCTCGGCGAGCCAGTGGCGGCTCTCGGTGGAATTCGGCAAGCTGATTTTCTCGGCCTGGAACGCCGCACGCTCGGTGAGCCGGAAGATCGAGGAGGTCGCCTACCGCGACGGCGAGCGGCTTGGCGTCTTTGCGCGCAAGGCCGGTGGCCGTGAGACCGTCACCCTGGAATTCCGTCCGGCGAATGGCGCCGCCGGCCAGGCGGATAAGGCGCCGGGACGCGCGGCTTTTCAGAAACAGTTGCTCGCCATGCTGGCGCGGCAATACCCGGGCTGCAGCTTCGAGCGCGTCAGCCACCGGTCTGATCGGGAACACTCGTTTTCGGCCTGGTACACGAGAGGCGTGGCGCGGCAGGGCCGCACGGCTTGGGCCTTTCTCGGCGTGAGCGAAAATGAATCCCCTGCTGCTTCCGATGCGGCCTTGGCTTTCGGGCTGATCTGGCTGGATTGGCTGCGCAGCCATTCCGAGCGCGTCACTTATCCCGGGTTGAAATTGATCTTTCCGCCCCGGGCGGCAGAAACGTGCGCGCACCGAGCGGCCTATCTGAACCATCGCGCTGTGCAGGTGGAGATTCTCGAGTGGTCGGCCAAGGACGACCGGTCGAGTGTGATCGACTGGAGGGATTACGGCAACGTTGAAACCCGCCTGACGCCGCGGCGGGTGGGCGCGGACCTCCTCGAACGCCACAGCGGGCTGCTGTCGCGGCTGCTGGGTGAATATCTCGCCAAGGTTGAGGTGGTAGCCGACGCCGCAGCCGCGGCACTTTCCATTCGAGTGCTCGGTCTCGAGGTGGCGCGCCTCGAAGGTCTGCTGGCCCCGCGTATCACTTTCGGACTGCCCGGCAGCGCCCGGCGTCTCCACGAGGGCAATCTCTCAGAATTCCGTCAGTTCCTCGAGACCGCCCTGCGAAGTCGTTGTGCCGCAAGCCCGGACCCCTCCGGCGACCTCTACCGGCTTCAGTGTGAGCGCTGGCTTGAGAGTATGGTGGTGCGCGACGTCACCAAACTCGACCCTGCGCTCATGCCCGATTGCGTTTATCCCCAGGTTCCCGCGTTTAGCGGGATGGATCGCGGAGTTATTGATATCCTGCTGGCCACGCGCGGTGGGCGCCTGGCGGTGCTGGAGTTGAAGGTGCACGAGGATATCAACCTCCCCCTCCAGGGTCTCGACTACTGGCTGCGCGTTAAGTGGCTGCAGGAGCGCGGACAGCTTCAGCAGTTCGGATATTTTTCGGGAATTGAACTCGCCGATTCTCCCCCCCTGCTTTATCTCGTCTGCCCTGCTTTTCGCTTCCACTCCACCACGGGCCGAATGCTCCGTTACCTCGAGCCTACCATCCGCATCCTGCAGGTGGGCATCAACGACGGCTGGAGGAAGGAAATCAAGATCCTCTTTCGGCGGGAGTTCGAGAGGCAGGCGTGATTTGTGGAAAGCTGACGTTAAACGGCAGGAAGCAGGTTGCGAACGGTTCTCCGTTTGCCGTTTGAAATCTGAAATTTGAAATTTGAAATCGCCGAGTGGGGTGGGCGATGGGGGTGGTGTTGTCAGCCATCAAGTGGGACTGGGCGTTGAGGGTGCTTAACCCGCTGCGGCCTGCCGCGAATCACGGATGCTTCCGCGATCCCAATCCTTCCATCCGTTATCCACGGCAAGCCGCGAGCGGGCCATACAACAGACCGAGTAGTGCTCCAACATCAGACCAAACGTTTTTCGCGCGGACTCCCCCAGCACCACGTCCTGCGATCCATGGTAGCCGAGGCCCTAGCCAGCCAGCGGCGAGTCGGTCGAGCCGGCAGCCGCCGTGCTGTTCTGGCGGATCACACCCGACTGATCGGTGTAGTAATAGTTGGTCCCAGTCGTCCCAGCGCTGATGGGGCTGGCAGTGAACGAGTAGACGTTATATTTGCCGTTGAGGGGGTTGGGGTCCGGCGTATAGTTAAATTGGTAACCGCTCTTCGAGCTCTGGTTGGCTATTGAAGCGGTTCCCCCGGCGGACCCGATCCCCGACAGAACCTCATCAACTAGGCCTGCAAAAGAAGCGGTAGGGGTTCCCCCAGTCCCTGGGCCCAAGTCGGCCAAGGTCGAAGAGTAGCCGGTGTTGTAGGTAGTAGAGTACGTAACCTCCGCGGTGTTAAGCGTGCGGAGCGATCCGACCGCTGAAGCTTGGTTGGCTGCGATGCGCGAGCGCAGCAAGTTCGGGATAGCAATTGCCGCGATGATCAGAATAATCGCAACTACGATCAACAATTCAATCAGTGAAAAACCTCGTGGACCTTTCTTCATTCTTCCTTCCTCCTTGATTGTTTAAGTGCTCTCGTACTGGCACGTACTTTAGTGCAGTTTGCCTGCCATCTGGGAGTTCAGGTGGTTTCTTCCTTGCAAATAACCACTGTCTTATCATGGTGTTGAAAAACCCCCTCGCGAGGTAGGGTCACCCGGGGCAAAAAAACGGCTTTCGGTTGCCCTAATTTGTCGAAACAGCATGACGAAATGTGTCATCGCCCGCTCCGTCGGTTTTTGGATATCCTTCCAGGCTTCCCGGCCGTGAAGCCCTATTTGTCTGTGGCAGGGTTGTCAAGCTTCTCGATCGTAGAGCCGATAACAAACGGGAGGACGCCGGAGGCGATTAATAAAACCCCTGAAGGGACAAGGCCCTTCACGGTCTGTATAATCCGAACTCGCCTCTGGCCGATCCGCCACACCTGCGATAAGTAATTGTCCGCCGACGCGCAGACTTAAGGTCACCCTGATTCTGAAGCCCCTTAGCCTCATCCCTGGACAAGCAGCCCATTCCTGGCCAGTAGCTTCGGAGAGCGTGCACGTCCCCCCTTCGTCTCAGAAGGTGTGTCGCAAGAGCGAGGGGCGAGAGCGTCAATTTGTCTGTTTGGGGCTGAAAACAAATAGCTTGACATGAAACGGGCATACCGCTATTCTATATACGACTTATTTAATCGGATATTCTAATGCTGAGGCTCGGGAAAAAGGCTGACTACGGTTTAATCGCTCTTCGGCATCTGGCCACCCAACGACTCCGCACGTCGTGCAGCGCCAAGGAGATCGCCCTGGCTTACGGGATGCCGGCCGAACTCGTCGCCAAGGTCCTGCAGAGGTTGGCGAAAATCGGCCTGCTGGCATCTCAGCACGGCACTAACGGCGGCTACGCATTGGCGAGAAATCCCTCCCAAATCAATGCGTTCGAAGTCATACGAGCGCTCGAGGGGCCGCTGTTCATTACCTCGTGCGTAACCGACCGCAGCGAGTGTCAGCAGATGACGAAGTGCACGGTCCGCGAGCCCTTGCGCAAGGTGAACGACGCCATCGCCACGGCGCTGCGCCAAGTGACCATTGCTAGCCTCGTATCCGAGCCTGAGAGTTTGATTCAGATTCAGATGGAGGGCAAGCGGCGATGAAGGGAGAGGCGGAATCTTGACTATGGAGTACAGCTTTATTAGAATGACTTGGTTGGTTCAGGCGGCGCGAAAAATACCGGCGCGACGGCCCGACTCAAGTGCCGCCATCCAGGAGTGATCCCAAGAGGAGGTTTGATGCCTACGCCGCAATCAGAAGTCGAAATCCTGGCCACCCAGGAATACAAGTATGGATTCGTGACCGACATCGAACAGGAAACGGTGCCGCCGGGATTGAATGAAGACGTCATCCGTCTTATATCGGCCAAGAAACAGGAACCCGAGTGGCTGCTGGAGTGGCGACTCAAGGCCTACCGCCACTGGCAGACGATGAAAGAGCCGACGTGGGCGAACGTGAAGTACGGTCCGATCGATTATCAGGGCATCCGCTACTTTGCCGCACCGAAGAAGCAAGAAGTGAAAGGGGAAATCGACCCGGAGCTTTTGAAAACCTACGAAAAGCTCGGCATCCCGCTGAAGGAGCGCGATCTGCTTGCCGGAGTGGCGGTGGACGCGGTGTTTGACAGCGTCTCGGTGGCGACCACGTTCAAGAAGAAGCTGGGCGAACTGGGCATCATTTTCGGTTCCTTCTCGGATGCCGTGCGCGAGCACCCGGACCTGGTGCGCAAATATCTCGGCTCGGTGGTGCCCTACACGGACAACTTCTTCGCCACGCTCAATTCCGCGGTATTCAGCGACGGGTCGTTTGCTTACGTGCCGAAGGGCGTGCGCTGTCCGATGGAGCTTTCCACCTACTTCCGCATCAACGCGCGGGACACGGGACAGTTCGAGCGCACCCTGATTGTAGCCGACGAAGGGGCCTACGTCAGCTACCTGGAGGGTTGTACGGCGCCTATGCGCGACGAGAATCAGCTTCACGCGGCCGTAGTCGAGCTTGTAGCATTGGATAATGCTCAGATCAAGTATTCCACAGTTCAGAATTGGTATCCTGGTGACAAGGAAGGCAAGGGCGGGATTTACAATTTCGTCACCAAACGCGGCAAGTGCCAGGGCGTGAACTCGAAAATCTCCTGGACGCAGGTCGAAACCGGCTCGGCCATCACCTGGAAGTATCCGGGCTGCATCCTGCAAGGGAACAACTCAATCGGCGAGTTTTACTCGGTGGCGGTCACCAACAACTATCAGCAGGCCGATACGGGCACCAAGATGATTCACATCGGGAAGAACACCAAGAGCACCATCGTCTCGAAGGGCATCTCCGCCGGGCACGGGCAGAACAGCTACCGCGGTCTGGTGAAAATCCTGGGCGGGGCCGCGGGAGCGCGCAACTACTCGCAGTGCGATTCCCTGCTGATCGGCGACAAGTGCGGCGCGCACACCTTCCCTTACCTGGAAGTTAAGAACTCCACCGCGCAGGTGGAGCACGAAGCCTCCACGTCGAAGATCGGGGAAGACCAGATTTTCTACTGCCGCCAGCGCGGCATGTCCACGGAAGACGCGGTTTCGATGATCGTGAACGGGTTCTGCAAACAGGTATTCAAGGAACTTCCCATGGAGTTCGCGGTCGAAGCACAAAAACTGCTCGGGGTGAGTTTGGAAGGAAGCGTGGGGTAATTCTGAATAGTGAATGGTGAATTCTGAATGATAAAGGGTAAAGGATAAGGGGTGGCGGGGGAAGTGAGCCGGTGGCTTAGCGGGAACCGACCCCTCACCCGTCCCGCGGCGGCTGATGAAAGCGCCGTCGCGCGACACCCTCTCCCCAAGGGAGAGGGCATTTGACTTATTGCACGAGGGCTGCGACAGGCGAGACCGATTTTCGTATTTCGAGTTTCTATTTTCGAGTTTCCAATTTCCAAACAGGGAGAACTGATGCTTCACATCAAGAACTTACATGCAAGGGCGGAGGGGAAAGAGATCCTGCGCGGCATCGATTTGGAAGTGGGCACAGGCGAGATGCACGCCATCATGGGCCCGAACGGCAGCGGCAAGAGCACGCTGGCGCAGGTGTTGGCGGGGCATAGTGCTTACGAAGTGACGGGCGGCGAGGTGACGTACGAAGGTAAGGACTTGCTGGCGATGCCGCCGGAAGAGCGCGCGCGGGAAGGCGTTTTCCTAGCCTTCCAGTACCCGGTGGAGATACCTGGGGTCAGCAATACTTATTTCCTGCGCTCGGCGCTGAACGCGATCCGCAAACACCGCGGCGAGCCTGAATACGACGCCATGGACTTCCTCGCGCTGGTACGCGAGAAGATGAAGCTGCTGGAGATGGACGAAACGCTGATGACGCGTTCGGTCAACGAAGGCTTCTCGGGGGGCGAAAAGAAGCGCAACGAGATTTTCCAGATGGCGGTGCTCGAGCCCAAGCTGGGCATTCTCGACGAGACCGATTCCGGCCTCGACATTGACGCCCTCAAGATCGTTGCCAATGGCGTGAACGCGCTGCACAGCAAGGACCGAAGCATTATCGTGGTGACGCACTACCAACGCCTGCTGAATTACATTGTTCCCGACTTCGTGCACGTTCTGTATGACGGACGCATTGTGAAGTCGGGGACCAAAGAGTTGGCCCTTGAGCTCGAGGAGAAGGGCTATGGCTGGCTCGAGCAGTCTGCCGCCTAAAACAGGAGTCGGGCGCGGGGAGATGCGTCGTTGGAAGTAACCCCTCACCCGTCCCGCTCCGGCTGATGAAAACGCCGGCAGCGGGACACCCTCTCCCCAAGGGAGAGGGCTGGCGATGCAAGCAGGGGAGAGGGATGCAGCTCAAGGGCGGCAACCGGCAACTGCAGACTGACAACGGACGCCGGACAACTGACAACGGACGTTTCAAGCGAAGAAGGGAAAAACTGAGCTGATGATTGCCACAAGTCAAAAAGAAGGTCTTTACCTTTCAAGCTTCAGGGAACTCGAGGGTCGCCTTGCCGCGCACTCGCCTTCCTGGCTGCATGAAATCCGCAGGGCGGCGATGGCAGGGTTCGCCGAGAAGGGATTTCCGACCACGCGGCAGGAAGAGTGGCGGAACACCAACGTCGCTCCCATCGCGGCGGTGCCTTTTCAGCCCGCGACCACCCCCTTGCCCCCTCCTCATCGAGGAGGGGAGTTGCGGATTCTCCAGCATCCCCTGGCCGACCTGGGATGCCCCAAGCTTGTCTTTATCAACGGGCGATTTGCGAAGCAGCTTTCGACGTTGGCAGCGCTTCCCAGGGGAGTGCAGGCTGGAAGCCTGGCGGAAGGGCTGGCAAGCGACGCGAAGACGCTGGAGCGCCATCTGGCTCGTTACGCCGCGGATTACCGCGAGCACGCGTTTGTGGCGCTGAATGCCGCCTTCATCGAGGACGGGGCGTTCATTGAGATTCCCAAAGGCGTGGTGCTCGAGAAGCCCATCTACCTGCTTTACGTATCCGACCCGAGCGGGCCGCCCACCGTGTCCTACCCTCGCAACCTGATTATTGCCGGGCGAGAAAGCCAGGCCACGATCATCGAGGCATACGTTGGTGAGGGCGCGCGCAGGAGCGCCGGCGCCGCCGATAGCGTTTACTTCACCAACGCGGTCAGCGAAGTCGCGGTGGGTGAAGGCGCGGTGATCGCCTATCACCGCGTCCAGCAAGAGAACGAGAACGCGTTCCACTTCGGGCGACTGGTCTTCCACCAGGAGCGCTCGAGCAACGTCGCCACGCACTCCATTGCGACGGGAGGGGGGCTGGTCCGCGAAGAAGTGATCGCGGTTCTGGACGGCGAAGGCGCGGAAGCGATGCTGGCGGGCATGTACGTCATCACCGGCCATCAACACATTGACAACCAGACCACTCTCGACCATGCCCAGCCGCACTGTAGCAGCCGGGAAGTTTATAAGGGTGTTCTGGATGGCGAGTCCTCGGCGGTCTTCAACGGCAAGATCATCGTGCGCAAGGATGCGCAGAAAACCGACTCGAAACAGAGCAACAAGAACCTGCTGCTTTCAGAAAAAGCCATCATCGACACCAAGCCGGCGCTGGAGATTTACGCGGACGACGTCAAATGTACGCACGGCGCCACGATTGGGCAGGTCGATCCGGACGCGATTTTCTATTTGCGTTCCCGCGGAATCGGCCGGCAGGAAGCGCGCGACCTGCTGACTTATGCTTTTGCCAACGACATTCTGGGGCGGATCAAGTACGGGCCGCTGCGCGAGCGACTCGGCGAGGGTTTATTTGCTCGCTTGGCGAGCGGCCAGCGAGCCGAGGAGGCATGATGGCCACCACGCACGAATCGATCCTAGCACCTGCCCGCGAATCAATCGCTCGTGCCTTCGATGTGAGGCGGATCCGGGAGGACTTCCCGATCCTGAAGCAGAAGGTCCATGACAAGCCGCTGGTCTATCTCGACAACGCCGCCACCAGCCAGAAGCCCCAAAAGGTCATCGACGCGATAGTGCGGTTCTACGAGCAAGACTGCGCCAATGTTCATCGCGGCGTTCACCTGCTCAGCGAGCGCGCCTCGTTCGTCTATGAAAAAGCGCGGACGACCGTTCAGCAATTCCTGAACGCTTCCAACTTGCAGGAAATCGTCTACGTGCGCGGGGCCACCGAAGCTATCAACCTGGTGGCGCAGACTTACGGAAGGCGGAATGTCCAGGCCGGCGACGAAGTTCTGATCACGGCCATGGAGCATCACTCGAACATTGTGCCCTGGCAGATGCTGTGCGAGGAGAAAGGGGCCAGGCTACAGGTAGGGCCGGTCAACGACCGGGGCGAACTGATTCTGGAGGAATTCGAGAAGCTCTTGAACGACCGCACCCGCCTGGTGGCTGTGGCGCACGTTTCGAACGCCCTCGGCACCATCAATCCGGTTCGCCAGATCGTCGCGATGGCACACGCGAGGGGCGTTCCAGTGCTCGTGGATGGCGCGCAAGCCGTGCCGCACATGAAGGTGGATGTGCAGGAATTGGGCTGCGATTTTTACACCTTTTCGGGCCACAAAGTTTTTGGACCGACGGGAATCGGCGTGCTCTATGGCAAGTTCGAACTTCTGGAGGCCATGCCTCCTTTTCAGGGCGGCGGCGACATGATCAGCTACGTGTCTTTTGAGAAGACCCTATATAACGCCGTTCCCTACAAGTTCGAAGCGGGAACGCCCGATATTGCCGGGGTCTACGGCCTGAAGGCCGCCCTTGAGTACGTCAATCGCGTGGGCATCGCAAATATCGCATCCTACGAACATGCCTTGCTGTCTTACGCCACGGAAGCCATTCAACAGATCCCGGGCGTGCGGATTATCGGCACGGCGCGCGAGAAGGCCGGAGTCATTTCATTCGTTCTGGACGGTATACATGCCCACGACGTTGGGACTATACTGGACCACGAGGGAATTGCGGTTCGCACCGGCCACCACTGCGCTCAACCGGTCATGGACCGCTTTGGCGTGCCGGCCACCGTGCGCGCTTCGCTGGCATTTTATAACACCAAGCAGGAGATCAATGCCCTGGCCGCAGGCATCCAAAGAGTGAAGACGGTACTTGGGTAGGCGGTGAAAGAAAGCAATGGCATGTCATTCTGTGGGGGCATGGGTGGTGGGCCCTTCCATAGAAATGAAAGTCGGCATTCGTCAGCCCCGCGGAAGCGGGGGTCCATTTTCAGTCTAGTGACGGATGGATTCCCGCTTTCGCGGGAATGACGCGAGTGGGGCGACGTTCGAGAGTATGGTGGCGTAAAGCCAGCGTTCCGCGTGAGCCCTCACTCTTGACTCTCGACTCTTGACTCTGGACTTGTTTATGGCAGATCTCGAAGGCCTTTATCAGGAAGTCATACTTGACCACAGCAGGCGGCCGCGCAACTGTCATTGCATGAAGGACGCTGACCGCCACGCGGACGGTTACAATCCTCTTTGCGGCGACAGGTTTACGGTCTATCTGAAGCTCCAGGACGACCGGATCGCCGACATCAGCTTCGAGGGCACCGGTTGCGCCATTTCCACGGCCTCGGCTTCGATCTTGACGGAGATTTTGAAGGGGAAGACTCGCGCTCAAGCGGACGCGCTGTTCGAAACCTTTCACGACCTGGTCACCGGAAGAACCCACGCGGAGGGTGAGACTCCCGCCCTGGGGAAGCTGGCGGCTTTCTCCGGAGTATGTGAGTTTCCCGTCCGCGTCAAGTGCGCCACCTTGGTTTGGCACACGCTCCGCAGCGCGCTGAACGGTGAATCGAAACCGGCCTCCACCGAGTGACTTGAATTATGGAAGAGCAAACCCCTCTGACGATCTCGCAGGCCATCGCCCTTCAGGACAAGATGATTGAGACATTGCGCACCTGCTACGATCCTGAGATTCCGGTGAATATCTACGACCTCGGCCTGATTTACGAGGCCAAGGTCGATACTTCCGGCCATGCGATAGTGAAGATGACCTTGACCGCTCCGGGCTGCCCTGCGGCGGGCTCGCTGCCGGGAGAAGTGGAAGACAAGATCACCGTCCTTTCCGGCGTTCAGAGCGTTAAAGTTGACGTGGTGTGGGAGCCGCCCTGGAACAAAGATATGATGTCGGAAGCCGCCAAGCTGCAGTTGGGGTTCTTCTAAGGGGCTGAAGGGGCGGCGTGGGAACGGAACTAACCCCTCACCCGTCCCGCGGCGGCTGAAGAAAGCGCCGTCGCGAGACACCCTCTCCCCAGGGGAGAGGGCTGCTCATTCAAATGGTTTTTTTGCCCAGCGAGTCTGAGTGTGAAACTCTCTTACCAGGAAGAATACGGTTTGCGCTGCCTGCTGCGTGTGGCCACGCTGAGCGATCCCGGCCATTTAACCATCCATAAAATCAGCGACGATGAAGGGCTGTCAGTTTCCTACGTGGCCAAGCTGATGCGGATCCTGCGCCAGAACGGCTTCGTGCGAAGCGTTCGAGGACAAGTGGGGGGCTACGCGCTGGCGCGGCCGGCCGAGAAAATAATCGTCGGCGAGGTCCTCGCCGCGCTGGGAGGGAGATTGTTTGACCCGCGATTCTGCATCGAACACTCGGGGCTGGAAGTGTCGTGCAAGAAACTGCGAGAGTGTTCGATCCGAACACTCTGGCGCACCTTGCAAGTGCTGGTCGATCAGGTTTTGAGCAAGGTGACCCTGGCCGACTTGGTCGAGAACAGCGAGTCCGAGATGGCTTCACACGTCAGCACGCTGGTGCAACTGGGGACGGGATTGGAAACGAGAAAATAGAAAATGGAAAAAGGAAATTTGAAATTGGAGATTTGAGATTGAAGATTCTTGAATTTCAAATCTTGAATCTCAAATTGTGAGTCTGCAGACTCCGGAACCGATGGACACACCTCCTCTCTCCTCCCCTCTCGCCGATTACCACCGCTCGCAAGGCGCCACGCTGGGCGAATATCACGGCGCCCTCGTTCCCTCTCACTTCACCGAGGCTGTGGCGGAGCATAAGGCGGTGCGGGAAGCTTCCGGGCTGTTTGATTTCTCCTTTCGCGGCAAGTTCGCCATGAAGGGCCGAGACCACGCCAAGTTTCTCCACCGCATGGTTTCGAACGACATCAAGCGGCTCAGGCCGGGCCAGGGGACTTACGCCACGCTGCTGACCCCGCAGGGGCACATTCGTGCGGACATGCGCCTCTACTGCGCGGAGGACCGGTTCTTCGCCGACACCGATGCCGACCTGCGTGACAAGGCGCTCGAGGGGCTGAAGCGTTACGTGATTGCCGACCAGGTGGAATTCGAGCCTCTCGACGTCTACGCTCTCGCCTTTCAGGGACCACGCGCGCGCCCTTTGCTTGAAAAAACCCTTCACATCACTCTTCCCGCAATGCAGGAGTATGACCATTTCGCCACCAACTACGCCGGCTTCCCGGCGCAGGTGGTGTGCGCAAGCGCTACGGGCGAGGAAGGGTACGAAGTCTGGACGGGGGCGAAAGGGTTGCCGGCGATCTGGGGCGCCGCCTGCGGCCAGGCGCCGACCTACGGCATGCTCCCTTGCGGGACGCGAGCGCTCGAGACACTGCGAATTGAAGCGGGAATTCCCCGCTACGGCCCGGAACTGGGCGAGGATACCATCCCTAACGAAGCGGGATTGTGGAACGCTCTGAGCTTCAGCAAAGGGTGTTACGTCGGCCAGGAAATCGTGGAGCGTGCCCGAAGCCGCGGGCATGTGAATTGGGTGCTGATGGGACTCGTCATGGAATCGGAGACTCCGCCCGCTGCAGGCGAGAGGCTGGCGGGCGAGGGCAGAGAGATCGGCGAAGTCACCAGTGCCTGCGTCTCGCCAACCCTTGGCAAGGCGATTGCCTTGGCTTACCTCCGCCGCGAAGTCGCGGAGCCGGGAACAAAATTGGAATTCTCCTCAGGCGCGGCCGCCCAAGTGGTGAGCCTTCCCTTCTATCAACGCCCGTCTTAATCGGAAGGACGAAATTCGAAAATCGAAATTCGAAACTGGAAACCAGGCCGACGCGGGATCAAGACGAGCGGCGGACCGAGACCCACCTTAATCCGAACAATCGCGAAAACCGAATCGCCTGAGGCGGGTTTGCCTTTCAAATCTGAAATCTCAAATCGCTGGCGAGTGCGCCCTTCCGTCTTCGGAGCTTCGCGCACACGCACTATGAATCGGTGCATGCTGATCATCGCAGGAAGGCAAAGCCGGGAAGCTTGTCTTGAGGAGGGATTGTATGTGGTGGATTGTGCTGGTCGCAATCACTTTGGCCGCAGCGCTGGGCGTGGTGATCGGCCCGTTTCTTTTGCTGAAGCGTTTGCCGCAGCGGGCGGAAATCAACGGCATGGTTCTGGTGAAAGATGGCATGGTGAGCGCCGGCCTGGTGCCGCTGGGCGAGCACGAAGCGGCCCTGGTGGATGCCGGCAACGATCCGCAGGCGAAGGCCATTCTCGCGGAGTTAGCGCGCCGTGGGATGGGCCCTGACGATGTGAAATGCATCTTGCTGACTCACAGTGATTCTGATCACATCGGTGGTGTTGGAAAGTTCCCCAAAGCGCAGGTGATGGCGCTGGCTGCGGAGGCTCACGCGGCGGGCGGTTCCTCGGACGGGGTTCCGATGGTGCGGTCCAGGACTTCAAAGCAGAAGACGGTTCGCCTTGCCCGGACCTTGCAGGATGGCGATATCGTGCAAGTAGGACCCTTTCAGGTGCGCGTCTTCGCCGTGCCGGGCCACACGCCAGGAAGCGCTGCGTATGCCATCGGGCAGAACTTGTTTCTGGGCGATAGCGCCAACCAGGACAGGCAGGGCCGGCTTAAGGCGTCGCCTTGGGTTTTTACCAAGAATACTGCCCAGAATCGGAAATCTCTGGTGGAACTTGCGCGCCGCCTGGTCGGCGACAGCACCATCAAGACGCTCGTCTTCGGCCACTCCGCGCCGCTGGAACGGGGCATTGCGCCGCTGGTGGAGTTTGCGGCGAGTGAGGCAAACAACCCAAGCGGCTCGTGAACCTGAGGGTAGCGCAGACCTACAAAGCAGGTCTGCGCTACCCATCTCACTGCCGGCGGGGGGTTAGCTTCTTGGTGACCAGCATGATCAAGGAACCGAGCGCCCAGAGTATAAGAGGCAGAACGACTATCGCCACGGCGTGGCCGCCGATGTGACCCCAGGTTCTGCCGCTGGTTTTGCCGGGCGAGAACTCGGGGGCGCTGAAGATGTTGTCCTTCCCGGTCTGCATCGCGATCAAGATTCCGGTGATGATGATCGCGTTGCCGATGACCACCGCCAGAGCGTAGATGGGCAGCAGTTGTTTGTAGCTCCCAAAGCCGCTGGTGTGAACTCGCACGGCGTAGTAGAGCATCCCCAGCAGGAAACAGACGGTCAAGCTGAGAAACTTTACCTGGGAGTTGGGCACACCGAGAAGCGAAGCGGCTAACCTCGCCACCCCGATGACCAGAACTAGGATCAGAAATCCGCTTTCGAATCGAACGTATTCGGATACGCTCTTCCCGAAGATTCTCATCCAACAATTATACGATGGAATGGGGCGCGGGCGCAGACTCTGAAGCTTGGAGCCTGCGCCAGGCAGCGACTGACTAACGATGAATGTGGAAAGCAGCTTCTTGAATTAGGAAAGCACGGACCGCCGAGTGCAGTGGCCTAACTCACAAGGATCGGGGGATCGGATGATCGGGAGATCGGGCGAACCATTTGTGATTGTCGATTGGTGATTAGTGATTGGCTATTGCCACGCCCAATCACAAATCAGAAATCACAAATCACAAATGGTTTACCCGATCTCCCGATCCTCTTCATTCTCCCAGCCTGAAGGTCACTATGATTTCAGTTAGGACCTCGACGGGCTCGCCATTCAGCAGGGTGGGTTGATAGCGCCACTGCCGCACGGCTTCGAAGGCCGGCTTCACCAACAGAGGATGACCTCTGACCACCTTCAACTCATCTATGCTGCCGTCCTTGCCAATGATGGCTTCAAACTCCACGTCTCCCTGGGTTCGAGTCAGCCTGGCGAGCTGGGGATAATCGGGTTTGGGTTGGTAAATGAGCTTGGCAGCGACTACTCTACCGCCCAAGCGAATCTGCTGATGTTGGACCGGCTTGGGGCCTTGCGGAGCGGGCGGCTGCGGCTCGGTACTGCTGAGCAGCTTTTGTAATGCAGGATCGAGCGCGGCGCCCGGAAGCCCGTCCGATATTCCGCCCAGTACCCCAATGGACGCGGATGGGAATTGCGCGGGCGGAAGGGGCTCATCGTGGACGGGCAGAATGTGGGTGGGGATCGCAGAAGGTTCTTGAAGTACCTGCTCGGAGCGGATGGGCCGCATGGGTTTCCGCAGAGCCTGTGTCGCAAGAGGCGCGCGGGGCGGCGGCGGCATAGGAACTTGCAGCACCTCCGTCCAAACCGTCTTGGGCAACGCCTCCGTGTAGACGAGCGGAACCAGCGCCATCGCTCCCACTAGCAGGCCTTCAGCGCCATACACGCACGGGATGGCCGCCCGCTTCCAATTCCCCGTCTTGGTGGCTGTATAGACAAGGAAGCACACGAAGCCTGGAAGGTTCAAGAAGCAAGTTAGTGTTACCCATAACGAAGTATTCAGTCCCAGTCCTAGCGATTCTGCGTGCACATAGCAAAGCATCAAGCCAAGAACGGTGGTGACACTTCCAATCACCAGCGATTGCAACCCAATCGCCCCGCTCGGGCCGGGGGAAAGCAGCCCTCCCAGCGCGAAGAACCATACGAGCGAACCGATCGCGCCGCCGCCGGCAGCGCAAAAGTAGTGGCGTTTCTTCAGCAGGGAAGGCCGTGTGGGTGAAGATTCCAGCAACGTGTCGCCGAACATGGCTGCACCTCCTCAGGAAGTCTTTGAACATCCGAAGTTCAGGTGACGGCCACGGAGCGCTCCGTTAGCTGCCTATCTCTCCTTCATTTCATTGGACACCGTTTCCGGTGGCGGAGTTCCAGTATTTTGATTGTGGTTAACATTGGCAGCGGGTTTATAAAGCGGTGACTAGCGGATCGCGACTGGATACGAAATCGTTGTAACGCACCGGAGGTAACCCCTCACCCGTCACGCTCCGGCTGACGAAAGCGCCGGAGCGTGACACCCTCTCCCCACGGGAGAGGGCGCGTTTCCGCTACGCCTGACACACTTTTCCCGCAGGAAAGGGCTATTCATCCGATTCTCTTTTCCGCCTGAATCCTGAATCCCGAATCCTGCCTGCTACACCGGCAATCTCACCCTCGCCTCGCATCCCCGGCCAGAGAGCCGGTTTTGAAGAGTCAACGAGCCGCCATGCGCCTCGGCGATCTGGCGGCTGAGAACGAGTCCGATGCCGGTGCCTACGGCTTTGGTGGTGAAGAACGGCACAAACAGGTTGGCGGTGTTAGGCAGGCCCGGACCTTCATCTTCGATCAATAATTCGACGTATTCTGCGTTTCGCCTCCACCCAAGACTCACGCCGCCGCCGGTTTCGAGCGCTGCATCCACCGCATTCCGGACCAGGTTGATCAGCATCTGCTCGAGCTGGTCCGGGTCAACTTGGAGCGTCAACGCCGGGCCCGGAACCAAGCTCACCGGCAGTCGTCTTTCGAGGCCCACGACACGCCGCGCCAAGGCTCCCAGGTCCGCCGGCTGCAATTTCGGGGAGGGTAAGCGCGCCAGGCGCGAATAGCCTTCCATGAACCGGCTGAGCGATTCAGCCCGCCCTTCGATAACGCTTAAGCCCCGGCGTGCATCCTCGTCCCAGTCCGACGGTCGAGGCTGGCGAGTCAGCAAGCTGCCGAGCGTGCCGGCCATGGACTTGATGGGGGCCAGGGAATTATTCAGCTCGTGTCCCAAGACGCGGATAAGGCGCTGCCAGGCTTGACGCTCCTCTTCGCGCAGAGCCTTGCTGAGATTGGTGAGTACCAGCAACTGGTGCGGCCGGCCGTGCTCGCGAAAAGTGCTGCGACGGATTCCCCAGCGGCCGGCCTCCCCGGGAAAAGACATCGTTATGGTCCGCACCGCTTCGCCCTCCAGACATGCGCCCAAGCCCAATTCCAAAGCTGTCCGCCCCAGGATTCGTTCCGCAGGCTGCGCCAGCAGACGTTCGCCGGCGCGGTTCAAAAGGCGGAGCCGTTGCTCTCCATCGAAGGTGAATATGGCCACGTCGATTTCTTCCATGACCTTGCGCAGAAGCGCGATGGCTTCGAGGGAAGAAAGCCGCCGGTCGCGCAGCATTTCACTGAGCGCGTTCACCTCCGTGAAGACCTCGCCCAAAGCGGAGCGCGACCGGGTCCCTCGGGCGCGAATCGAGTAATCCTCTTCCCGCAGTGCGGAGAGAAGGTTGGAAAGAGTCTGCAGGGGGTGAATGACTTTGCCGCGCAAGCCGAGAGAAAACCCCGACCAAACAACGACTAGAATGAGGGTTAAAGTCCAGCGCGTTTGAGAGGAGAGGGACCCTGTCCACAACAGGATGAGGGCTACGAGAATGGCGGGGAAACCCGCAGCCAGGGCCATGAGCGCCAAGCGATTTTCAAGCGCCCAACGGCGGCGCGAGCGCTCCGGCCGCGCCCCCATGCCGAGTTCGCTCTCTTCGGGATCTATGGCCATGCTCGTTGGTGATGGACGATTGTCGATTGATGATTACCGATTGTCGATCGTCGGAGAAGGCTCGACCGGTCCACATCGCGGGGCGAGTTCGATATTTCGCGGCGCCCCTGCTCGAGATCCGGGCTCGCCTTTTGATTACCCGAGAATCGGCGGTATTCAATCGACAATCGGCAATCGACAATCTTCAATCGCCTAAAGCCCATACTTCCTCAGTCGTCGGTACAGGCCGCTGCGGCTCAAGCCCAGCGCCGAGGCGGCCTGGCTCACGTTCCCCCCGTATCGCGACACAGCTTTCTTGATGAGCAGGCACTCCACTTCCTCGAGACTCAGTTCTTCCAGGCGCGATCCGCCTTCCCGCTCCGTCCGCAGGCCAAAATCACTCGGCCGCACCACGTCGTCCTGCGCCATCAGGACAGCCCGCTCGACGGCATGCTCGAGTTCGCGCACGTTGCCGGGCCAGGCGTAATCCAGAAGGAATTGAATCGCCGCAGGGTCAAATGCGGTGAGAGGTTTCCTGTAACGCTCGGCATAACGCCGCAGGAAGTAATTGGCCAGGAGAGGGATGTCCTCGCGCCGTTCACGCAAGGGGGGAAGATGAATCTCAATCGTGTTGAGGCGGAAGAGAAGGTCTTCGCGGAAGCGGCCGGCCAGCACTTCCTGAGTGACGTCCGCGTTGGTTGCCGAGAGTACGCGCGCATCGACGCGCCGGGTCTTGGAGGAACCCACTCGCTCCATCTGCCCCGTTTCGAGCACGCGCAAGAGCTTGGCCTGTAGATTGATGGAGACGTTGGCAATTTCATCCAAGAACAGTGTCCCGCCCTCGGCGAGCTCGAATCGGCCGACGCGGTCTGTTTTGGCATCCGTGAATGCTCCTTTGACGTGGCCAAACAGTTCGCTCTCAAACACGCCTTCGGAAAGGCCCCCGGCGTTCACGGTCACCATCGGCTTGGAAGCGCGCGCCGAGAGCGAATGGAGCGTCTGAGCCACCACCTCTTTTCCCGTGCCGTGCTCGCCGGTAATCAGAACATTGGCATCCGAAGGGCCGACCCGCGAGAGGAGGTCCAGCACCGGGCGCATGACGGAGGATTCGGCGATGAGGGTGGGACGGCCTTCGGCGCGCAGCAGCCGGTTCTCAGCCTCCAGGCGAAGGCCCTGCCGCAGCGCGCGGCTGAGATCAATCTGAGTGCGGAGGATGGCGAGCAGGCGGGCGTTGTCCCAGGGTTTTTGGATAAAGTCCCGCGCCCCTCGCCGCATAGCCTCGACAGCTAAACCTACACTGCCCCAGGCGGTCATCACCACTACCGGCAAGGTGCTGTCCATGGCCTGGAGCTTTCTCAGCAGATCCAGGCCTTCCTGCCCGGAAGTGGTGTCGCGCGCAAAGTTCAGGTCCATCAGCACCAGGTCAAAATCCTGAGCCTCGAGCGCGGCGAGGATGCCGGCCGGGGAAGTCGCCGACTCGGTGATGTACCCCTCACCCTTGAGCAGCAGGCGAAGCGCTTCCAGCACGTCGGGCAGGTCGTCAGCGATTAGGATTTTGGTCATAGGATTGTCGATTGACGATTGTCGATGGTCGATTGTCTGATCGTCGATCGACCATCACACGATCCACCCGTCCGCCAGGCGCACGATGCGGTGGCTGAAGGCGGCGTTCGTTTCCGAGTGCGTCACCTGAATAATGGTCGTTCCTTCCTTGTTGAGCTTCGTGAAGAGCTCCATGATTTCCCGGCCCTGGTCGGAGTGCAAGTTGCCCGTGGGTTCGTCGGCCAGGATCAGTTTGGGGTTTGCAATAACGGCTCGGGCCACGGCCACTAATTGCTGCTGGCCGCCCGAAAGCTGGTTGGGGAAAAGGTCCTTCTTGCCCACAATGTGAAACCGGTCCAGCGCATCGGCAACCAGCGCCTGGCGCTCCGCAGCCTTGATGTTCCGATAAGAAAGAGGGATATCAAGGTTCTCTGCCACCGTAAGGCCATCCAGCAGGTGATACTGCTGGAACACGAAGCCCACGGTTTGCTTCCCGATTTCCGCCCGTTGTTTCAAATTCATTTTATGCACCGGGCGCTCCATCAGGTAGTACTCGCCTTCCCACTCGCCGTCCAGCATTCCAACGATACTCAGGAGCGTGGACTTGCCTGCTCCGGACGGCCCCATGATGGTCACGAATTCTCCTTCCGCGACATCCATGTTAATGCGTCGCAAGACGTAATACCTGCCCGGTCCAACGGGATAATACTTGTCAAGATGCCTCAAAGCGATCATTGGGTTTTCCTCGCTGTCTGTAGTCAGTAGTCAGTTTGTCGGTCTCCGCACGGCAGGCATGCAGTGCCTGAGGTGCCAGAATGCGAAGTTCCTGTAGCCCCTCGTGGAGCGTACGCTGCACAAAAAGCCAATTTTGGCATCTAAAGCATGCATTGGAGACACGAAATTGAGCTCATTTTGGGTTCGTTTTCGCACTCAATGAAACTCGCTTCCTTTGTTTTCAATAACTTACTGGCTTCGCTCGTATTGTTTTTGTGCTTTCTCACATACCTCGGGTTGCAAGGTCCGGAGGCCCATTCGAGGTTTGCCACTCAGGTCGTTCCCTGCCAGGAGCATCCTATTTCCCCGTTTTCTTCCGCCGTGCCTGGCCGCTTTCGCCTTCGCTTGGCGCAGCCACAGCCGTTTGTCGAAGCCCCGCTTCGACCATCATGATAGGCTACCATGGGCGGGCGGACTTGTCAAGCGAAAAGTGTTAGCGACAAAATGGCGGTGGCGAAGCCCTCCCCACGGGTTGCTGCGACGGTCCGCGAGGAGCTTCCCTCCAGCCCACGCTACGGGTCAAATCAGGACGCACCAACCCGGCGCCCGGCGCCTGACACCCGGCACCTATTCATACCGCAGCGCCACGATGGGATCAACCTTCGTAGCTCGCCGGGCGGGAAAGTAGCAAGCGGCCATCGCCACCCCAAGCAGAACCAGGCACGTCCAGGCGAAGGTGGACGGATCGAAGGCGCTGACCTCGAACAATTGGCTGCGCAAGAGCTGTGCCAGAACAGCGGCGCCCACTGCTCCGGCCAGTACACCTGCCAATGCCAGCCGCATTCCTTGCCGGATCACCATCACCCACACCTGCCGCCGTTGCGCGCCCAGGGCCATACGGATGCCGATTTCTTGCGTGCGTCGAGCGGTGCTGTAACTGATGACGCCGTAAAGCCCGATGGCCGCCAGGAACAGCGCCAAGCCGGAGAAGATCTCGAGCAGAGAAGCGGCGATGCGTTGCGGGCCGAGCGAGCCGGCCACGTACTGCTCGAGAGTTTTGAAGTCTGCCACGGGCTGGCCCGAATCGACGGCGGCGACTGCGCCCTGAATCGCCGAGGCGAGTTTCGCCGGCTCGGTCCTGGTCTTGACCATGAGGAATGCCTGCTGAAGCGGTTGCTGGAGCATGGGGTAGTAGCACACGCCCTTCCCTGAGTCCCCCACCAGGGCTGACTGCATGACGTGCGCCACCACACCCACGATGGTAGCCCAGGGGCCGCCCCTCCGGAGGCGCTGTCCGACGGGATCCTGGTTGGGCCAGTATTGCCGCGCCAGGTTCTCGTCGATAATTACCACCGGTTGTGCGCCCAAACGGTCCTGGGCGGTGAACTCCCGCCCCCTTCGCAGAGGGATGTGCAAGGCCTCGAAATATCCCGAAGTGACCCAGTTCAACATACTATGCGGCCCAGGATCACCAGGGCCCAGGGGGCGGCCCTCGATGGAGAACGACGAGGAGGGATCATAGCCGCTAAACGGCAATGCTTCCACCACCGCCGCGGACGAAACCCCGGGAAGAGCTTCCAACCTTTCCTCCACGGCCCGGTAGAAAGCCGCCTGCTTCTCCGCCGTGTTGTACTGGTTATCCGGAAGCTGAACGCTCGCCGTCATCACACCCTGCGAATCGAACCCGGCGTCGACCCTTCCCATGCGCGCTAAGCTTTTGAGCAGCAAGCCGGCGCCTACCAGCAGCACCAGAGCCATCGCCACCTGTCCTACCACGAGCCACTCCCGCAGGTGCAGGCGGCCGGAACTGGAGGTCACCGCGCTGGCTTCCTCCTTGAGCATTCCATATGGTCCGCGGCTGAAGAATTCACCCATGGGCAAGATCCCCAGAAACGCTCCGCTCAGGACCATCAGCAGCGCCGCAAACAGAAGTACGTGCCCGTCCACATGCACCTTGAACCCGGAAGATAGGCTGCCCGGCGCCGAACGGAGCAACAGTCCGGCGCCGTCGTAAGCTCCCAAAACACCGGCGACGGCGCCACCGGCCGCGAGCAGGAAGCTTTCCACCAGCGCCTGCCGAAGCAGGTCGCGCCTTTGCGCACCCAAGGCTACGCGTACCGCAAATTCCTTGCGGCGGGCGGATGCTCGGGCGAGAAGCAGGCCCGCGATATTCGAGCAGGCGATCAGCAGGACGAACCCGACCGCCCCTAACAAGATCAGCATCGGGGTGCGAAAGTCGCCGGCGCCATACTCGGTGAAGGGAAGCGCGAACATTCCCCAGCCTGAATCCTTTGCGTAGGTGTTCTGCGGATAGGCCCGGATCAGGCGCTCGGTCAACATGCGGACGAAGGCCTCCGCCTGGGCGCGTGAGACCTGCGGCCGAGTCCGGGCTACGACGAAGAAGTTCTCATTGAAATAGTTGTCGGGTGAAAACTCGCTCGAGGCGAGCCCCAGCGGAACCCAAACGGCCGTCCGGCGAGGCCAGTCAAAGTCCGGCGCCATCACTCCCACCACGCGGTAGTCCTCGCGATTCAGCCGAATGGGCTTGCCCACAATCGCCGGATCGCCGCCGAATAGATGTTGCCAGGTGTCATAAGCGAGCAAGGCGACTTGGTTCGCGTGAGGCTGGTCCTCTTCAGGCCGGAAAACCCGTCCCAGAAAGGCCCGCGCACCGAAGGCGTCAAACCATTGCCAGGTAACCTTGGCCACGGTGAGCCGCTCCGGGCCTTGCGCGGCGAGGTAATTGAAGTTCTCCTGGTATTCGGCCGCGGCAGAAGAGAACACCTGCTTGCTGTCCTGAACGTCTTTGAAATCGGGGGCGGAGATCACAATGCTCTTCAGATTCAGCTTGTCGTACTTAACGCGAACCGCAAACAGGTGTTCAGGGTCGCGGATTCCTGTTGGGTGGAGGAACAGCTCGTTGATGACACTGAAGATGATCGTGTTGGCGCCGATCCCCAGCGCCAGCGAAAGCACCGCCACGGCCGTAAAGCCAAGGTTCTTTGCCAGCATGCGAAAGCCATAGCGTAAATCGCGAAGCAGAGTGGCCATCATTCTCTCCTCATCGGGTGATCGGGCCATCTATTTGTGATTTGTGATTTCTGATTTGCGATTGGGCCTTCCAATCACCCATCACCAATCGCCAATCACAAATGGTTCACCCGATTATCCGATAACTTCATTCGTGCCGCAGTGCCACCATCGGATCGACCTTGGTGGCACGGCGGGCGGGAAGATAACTGGCCAGAAGCGCCGCTGCACCCAGCAGTAATGCGACCGCGAGGAACGCAATGGGATCGGTTGCGCTTATGCCAAACAGCATCGACTGCATGGTGCGAGTCAGTACGAGAGCGCCGGCAATCCCAATCGCAAGGCCGACCGCCGTGGTCAGCATTCCCTGCCTGAGTACAAGACGCAGGACATGCGGCGCACTCGCCCCCAGCGCCATTCGAACCCCAAGTTCGTGGGTCCGCCTTGCCACGGAATAGGCCATCACTCCATAGATGCCCGCGACTGCGAGCAGCAGAGCAGTGGCCGCGAAGACGCCCACGAGCGTAAGGTTGAAGCGCCGCGTCTTGAGCGAAGCGGAGAAGACCTCCTGGAAAGTCTGGAAGCGCGGAGCAACCTCGGGCGCCAGGTCGCGCAAGGCCCTACGAGCGTTCGTTAGCACCACATCGGACGGTGCTGAGGCGCGCAACACGACGTTAAAGTCACGCCCGCCGCGCAAGCGTTGACGGTAATTGACGTACACCGTGGGCTCAGGAGGCTTCTCGAGGCTCCGGTAGTGCGCGTCGGCGACAACACCCACCACGGTGAGCAGGCGCAGGTCGCCATCCATGTTGCCGAATTCGATGGTCCGCCCCAGAGGGTCTCGGCCGGGCCAAGTGGCGCGGGCCATTGATTGGCTGACTACCGCCGCATGAGGCGCGTCCGGGCCGTCGCGTTCGTCAAACAAGCGGCCGCGAAGCAGCGGAATACCGAGCGCCTTGAAGTAACCTTCGCTCGATAAGCAGTAATCCGCCGTGCCACCCGGCGCGGTGACCCACAAGTGCTCGAACTGCGCTTGCGCTTCCGGCTTGCTCAGGTCGATGTCCGGCGGGCGGTCAAGCAGTAGAAACTTTCCGTCGGGGCAATCGCCTGCTTCTCCGAGAGGCAGATTCGAGACCCCACCGACCTCCTCGACGCCCGGCATCGAACGCAAGCGGTCGAAGAGGCGGCTCATGAAGGTTGCCGGCTTTCTCTCTTTGATCATTTGCGTCATGTCAGCCGTAGTGGTGGGCTGCGAGCCCGGCACCTCGAGTTCCATGGTTACTATGTTCGCAGTGCGGAACCCGGGATCGACGGAGAGCACGCGAAGCAAGCTGCGCCCCAGCAATCCGGCGCCGGCCAGCAGTACCAGCGTCACAGCCACCTGGCCTCCCATCAGACCGCGCGCCAGTCGATGCGAAGCGATCGAGCCGGTAGCCCCGCGGCCTCCCTCAGCCAACGCCGCTTGCGGATCGGTTGCCGTCGCGCGGAGCGCCGTCAGCACTCCCAATCCGGCCGCCACCAGAACGCAAAGTCCCAGCGCGAACGCCAACACGGGCAAACTGATCGAAACTTCGTCGAGTCGCGGCAAGCTGGCCGGGGCGAGGGCCAGCAGGGTGTCTACGCCCCAAAGCGCCAGCAGTACGCCCAGCGCGCTACCCGTGAGCGAAAGCAAGAGCGATTCCGCCAGGAATTGACGGACCAAGCGTCCTCGGCCTGCCCCCAGCGCGGCGCGGACAGCCAGTTCCCGCTGGCGTTCCGCGGCCCGCGCCAGCGACAGGTTCGCCACGTTGGCGCACGCCACCAGCAGCAGAAAGCCGACCGACGCCAGCAGGATCAGCAGCGCGGGGCGGATACTGGTGGTCAGCGCGGCGCGCAGGGGCATGACGCTGGCATCCCTCATGTCGATCTCGGGCTTGTACTGCTGGTAGAGGCCGTGCGCGAGCGTGGAAAGCTCGCTGCGCGCCTGCGCCAGGCTCACGCCGTCTCGCAGCCGCGCCACCGCCATCGCCCAATTGTGCGCGGTGCGGCTGGGCGTCTCGCCCCAGAGTTCTGCCGGAGTCCAGAGGTCGCTGCGAGCGGGAAAGCCGAAGCCGGGCGGCATCACACCGACTACCGAAACGCTCCGGTTCTCCATTCTAAGCTCGATCTGGGAGAGGTCAGTCGTGCTGCCCAGATGCTGCTGCCAATAGCCGTAGCTCGCGATCGCAGCCGGCCTGCCCCCTTCGTGCAGTTCCTCGTCGGTGAAAGTGCGGCCTAGCATCGGCGCTACGCCCATGATGTGGAAGAAGTCGCGCGAAACGCTGGCGACACCTACCCGCGCCGATACGGAGCCGCCGGAAACCGTCACCTCCCAGCTAGACAACTTCGCCATACCCACGAAACTGCGGTTTGCGGCGCGCAAGTCGTCAAAGTTGGGGTCTGTGAATTGCATCAGGTGGCCGTCGGCAGCTACCTCTCGGATGCTCACGAGCTGCTCGGGCTTGGGATAAGGCAGGCTGCGCAGAAGCACGCCGTGAACCACGCTGAAGATGGCGGTAGTGGCGCCAATGCCCAGCGCCAGCGTCAGCACCGCCACCGCCGTGAAGCTGGGGTTCTTCACCAGCATACGGACGCCGTAACGCAGATCGTGGAGAAGAGTGTTCATCTTTGTCCTTTCTTCGAGCAAGCAGCTAGCGCTTCATGGCCAGACGCGGCGCAATAAGACTGAAGCTCTGGTTCTTGGCCTCCCCCGGCCGGATGTTCCACGGGCCGAGGCCGGGCACCCGACACCTATTCGTGCCTCAACACTTCTATGGGAGCGACCAGCGTCGCTCGGCGGGCGGGGAGGTAGCACGCCAGCAGAGCAATGACCGCCGCGGCTACGGCGCCCGTGCCCAGGCAAATTGGGTCGTACGGCTTGACACCGTAGAGTAAGCCAGCCACCAGGCGGCCGACGCCCACGGCGGCCAACATGCCCACCAAAACTCCCGCCAAGGCAAGCCGGAGTCCGTGGAGCAAAAAGTGCGTCTTGATCTGTCGTAGACCTGCGCCAAGGGCCAAGCGGATGCCGATTTCGCGCGTGTGGCTTTTCACAATGAATCCGACCACCCCATAAAGACCAATGGCGGCAAGAAAAACACCCAGCAGGCTTAGGACGGCCATCAAGCGAGATTCGAAGACCAGGTCAAAGGTGGACAAATCGAGCAGACTACGGACGGTATCGACGCCGACGATGATCAGGGTTGAACGATAGTTGTGGATTTCCCGCCGCAGCAGGGAGATCACCGCGTCAGGCTTCTGCTCGGACTCCACGATCAGCGCGCCCCCGTTGAATTGCGACTGCGCATAGGGGAGATACATATATGGGGTGGGATCTTCGCGCAGCCAGTTGATTTTGGCGTCCTCGGCGACGCCGACGATCAACGTATCCTCCTTACCAATCTTAATGAACTTACCCAGCGCATCGTCGTGCGGCCAGAAGCGGCGCGCCATGAACCGGCTGACGATGACAACCTTTTGTGACTGGGGACCGTCCACGAAGCTGAAGTCGCGCCCCTCGAGGATATGGGTCCCGATGGTTTGAAAGTAATTCGGGCCGACGGCGTTCAAATGAATGGGAATGCTCGACTGGCCTTCCGGAAGCTGAAAGCCAGGAATGGAAACCGCCTCGCTCGCTCCTCCACCCGAGCCGCTCAGCAGCATGCGCATGGCGTAGGTTGCACGCTTAACTCCCGGCAGGCTCGCAGCGCGCTGCGCAAGGTCGGGCAGGAATTGCACTCCTTGTGGTCCGCCGACGTTCACGACGATAAGGTTTCTGTGCGTATCGAAGCCGGCGGGCAGGTCACGGACCGTAGAGAGGCTGCGGAAAAAAAGCAGCGAGATGGTCATCACGACGACCGAAAGAGCCATTTGACCTACCACGAGCAGATTCCGAGCCGTAAAGCGGCGGCTTCCCCGCACGAGCACCGCCTCTTCACCTTTGAGGACCCCCGCCAGGCCCACTTTCCAGGCGCGGAAGGCGGGAGTGAGTGTAAACAATACAGTGGCGAGGAGCGCGATGCCGGCGGTGAACCCAAGTTCCCGCAAGTCAACCCGCATGTCCGGCCCAAGAAAGGAATAAGCTGCCGGCATGAGGGCTCTCTGCACGCTCATCAGCCAAGCGGTGAGCGTGAGGCCGAGGGCGCCCCCCGCGGCAGAAAGTAGTAGGCCTTCAGCCAGGAATTGCCGAAGGAGTTGCCATCGGCCGGCGCCCAAGGCGACCCGGACGGCCGATTCCCGCCACCGGGTTTCGGAGCGCGCCAGGAGCAAGCCCGCAATGTTCGAACAAGCGATCAGCAGCACGAGGCCCGGGATTGCCATCACCAGAAGGCTGGCGAGGAGCATTTTGCGTTCGTCCATGGTTTCGGGACTGAGCTGGTAGGTTCTGCCGCGGTTGGTTTCCGGGTAAGTCGCGGCCAAGCTGCGACTGAAGGCATCTAGCTCAGCGGAGGCTTGCGCAGGCGTTACCCCGTCCCCCAAGCGAGCCTCGGCTTCATACCACCGATCTCCCCGCTTAGGAGGATGCGCAGAGTCGAATGCGACGGCGTCAGATGTCAGGAGCCAGATGTCGGTGGGGACATTCCGCGCGAGTCCCTGGAAATGCGGCGTCGTCACCCCGATTACCGTTGCGGTGTGACCCGTGAGCTTGATTTCTTTGCCGATGATCCCGGGAACACCTCCCAGGCGGCCTTTCCAAAGGCGATAGCTGATCACCACACCGAGCTGAGACTGGGCTGTGATGTCCAGTTCGGGCGCGAAAACACGCCCCAGCAGAGGCTTCACTCCCGTGACCTTGAAATAGTCCGGTGAAACCTCATCCACAAGAACCATGCTGGACTCATCGAGGGAATTGACGAAGCGGGACTGACGAGAGTAAATCGCCACGCCGGAGAAAGATTTCACCTGCTGGCGAAGGTCCTGGTAATCGGGATAGGAAAAACCGCTCTCGAAGCCCTGAGGACTCTTGATTTGGAGCTGCACGAGCCGCTCAGGGTTGGCTACGGGAAGAGGGCGCAAGAGGAGGGCGTCCAGCATAGTGAAAATCGCTGAGTTGGCGCCGATGCCCAGCGCCAGCGTCAGCACGGCCACGGCGGTGAAGCCGGGGTTCTTCGCCAGCATGCGCAGACCGTAACGCAAATCTTGAAGAAGAGCATTCATGATGCCTCCTTACTGAGGAAAAAGCCGAAAGGCGAAAATCGAAAATCGAAATTCGAAAATCGACGAAGTGCCAGGGGCCGCACCGAGGTGTCAACCAACACATTCATGCCCGTTTCCGCCGCTCTCGCTTGTAGTCAGACGCTCCCGGCCGGCAATCAGCGCAAATCCTGTGACAAGGTACCCATGTTGTGTCTCCAATCCGATAATCCGGAGACCGAGCAATCGGGTGATCGGGCTATCGGGCGAACAAGAGCGCACCCAAGTTTGCACCTTGGATTCACGGCGATAGCGCCTCTCTGCGGATCACTGCAGGCGGAGACCCGCGGGGCCGCAGTCGACCGCTCGCCGGGCGCACACAACCAGTGCGCCACGATACGAATCGGTTTTTTGTTCACCCGATCACCGGATCACCCGATCGCCCGACTACTTTGTTTCTTCCACGATCTGACCATCGAAGAGGTGGATAGTCCGGTCGGCAAACTCCGCGTAACGCGGATCGTGAGTGACCATGCAGATGGTGGCGCCTTCGCGGTGAAGCTCACGCAGCAGGTCCATCACCGCCTCGCCATTCTTCGAGTCCAGGTTGCCGGTGGGCTCGTCCGCCAGCAGAATCGACGGCTTCCCAGCCAGTGCGCGAGCCACGGCCACGCGCTGTTGCTGACCCCCGGAGAGTTGCGAGGGATAATGCTTCATGCGATGGGACATGCCTACCCGCTCGAGCGCTTCGTGGACACGTTGTTTACGCTCGGAGGAAGGCATGCCGCGGTAAGTCAACGGCAACTCTACGTTTTCATAGACGTTCAGGTCGCCGATGAGATTGAAAGCCTGAAAAATGAACCCAATTTCACGGTTGCGAATCCGGGTGCGTTGCGATAGTGAGAGGTCTTCCACCCCCGTGCCATTCAGGGTGTACTTGCCATCCGTGGGCGAATCGAGCAGCCCCAGGATCGAAAGCAGGGTGGATTTGCCGCAGCCCGAAGGACCCGCGATGGAAAGGTATTCGCCCTTCTTGATCTCCAGGTGGATACCCGAAAGAGCGTGGGTTTCCACTTCTTCGGTGTAAAACACCTTCGTTACACCTGCCAGTATAATCAGCTCGGCACCATTGGATTTACTTCGCTCCGGGTTGCGTGGAGCAGTCGCTTCGACTTCCGAGTTCGATTCCATCTTTATCTCCTTTTCTAAGCTATCAGCCGTCAGCTCAATGCGAGCTGGCATACTGCCTGTCAATGAGTTCGGTCGAAGAACATCGTTTCTCTCTATTCCCTGTTTCCTTCAACTTGCCACTTGGCACCTGGCCTCTACTCATATCTCAGCGCCACCATTGGATCCACGCGCGTCGCACGGCGAGCCGGGATATATGCCGCCGCCGCCGCGACCAGCGCCAGCAGAAGCGTGAACGAAGCGAAAATGGGAATATCAAGCCGCACCACACCGAAGAGCAGGCTCGAGAGAACCCGCGTGACCGCCAGCGCCGCGGGCACCCCGATGGCCAGCCCGATGACCACCAGCTTGATTGCATAGCCCACCACCAGCCTCAATACGGAGACGCGCTCCGCTCCCAGCGCCATGCGCACCCCGATTTCATGAGTGCGTTGGGTAACGGAATAGCTCATGAGCGCATAGATTCCCGAAGCAGCGAGCACAAGAGCAACAATGCCAAAAGCAAACATCATGCGCGCCGAGGCCGCCACGCCGCTGACATCGTCAGAGATGATCTGCTCCAGCGTCCGCATGTCGTAGGGAGGGTCATCCGCGTTCACGCTGCGCACTTGGGCCCGCGCGGCCGCAGCCACGGCGAGGGGATCGCCCGACGCCCGCACCACGATGCACGAAGACGCCATGGGCATTTGGGCGAATGAGAAGTACACGGTCGGGTCGAGATTGCGGTTGAACTGAGATCTCCGGACATCGCCGACCACACCAACCACAGTCTTCCATGGCTCGTTGCTTTCCGCCCGGCCGAACTTAATACGCTTTCCCACCGGATCCTGGCTTGCCCAGATCCGATTGGCCATGCTTTGGCTGACAACAACACTTGCCGGAGCATTCGGGCCGTCCTGACTGGTGAGAAGCCGGCCCCTCAACAAAGGGATGCGCAGGGCGCGGAAGAAGTCCGGGGAAACGGACTGGCTCAGGGCCCCCCGCATTTCGCCGGGGGCGGCGGGAGCTTGGCCCTCGGCCGTATATTCCGTCCAGTTCCAGGACCAACCTGAGGGCAGGCTGGTGGTCGTAGCCGCCGATTCGACACCAGGAAGGCCCCGCAACTTCTCGATGACCTGACTGTAGAATTCCCTCACGCGGGCGTCCTCCTGATCATTTGACGTAGCGCCGGGCTCTTGAGCTTGCCCTGAGCGAAGCGAAGGGCGAGCACTTGCGGGTTGCGCGCCGGCAGGGAGCGGAACTGCGGGGGCGAGAGTGATGCGGAAGGTCAGCACGTTATTACGATCGAAGCCCGGGTACCGATTCAGCAACGTGCCAAATCCCTTCACCATCAGGCCCGCGCCCACCAGCAAGACCAACGCCAGCGCGATCTCGCTGACCACCAGGAGTGCGCGCAAGCGCTGCCGCCCCGGGGCTGTGCTCGAGCCGCGAGAACCCTCCTTGAGGGCCTGATTGGGGTCGGGATTTGAGACGTGCATAGCCGGCGCAAGCCCGGCCAGGATTCCGGTGAGGAGTGCAACCACGAGAGTGAACGCCAGCACCGTGGAATCAATTTGCATGTGCTTGATTCCCGGTATGTGGGCGACGATAAAGGGCGGAACCGAGCGCTGCAGCATCTGGCTTCCCCAGCCGCCGAACAGCACTCCCGCCGCTCCACCGAGCAAGGCCAGAGTCACACTTTCGGCGAAAAGCTGGCGCGCGATCTGCCAACGGCTCGCGCCCAGAGCGCGGCGCAGCGCCAGTTCTTTTTCCCGCGCCGTGGCTCGGGCCAATTGGAGATTCGCCACGTTGGCGCAGGCGAGAAGCAGAACGAACACCGCGGAACCCATCAGCACCGAAAGGAACTGGCGACTTCCTTCGGTGAGATCCTCAACCAGCCCCAGCACTCTCACGCTGTGCCCCGCGTTCGTCTCCGGGTACTGTTGCGCCAGCCGCGCCGAGATGGTCTGGAGATCGGCCTCTGCTTGCGCCAGAGTCGTTCCGGACTTCAGGCGGCCGATCACCTCCAAATAGTGGCTGGCTCGGTCAGCGTTCTCGGCGGCGCTAAGCTCGAGCGGCGCCCAGGCCTCGCTGCCCACCGGATAATCGAAGTCCGCGGGCATGATGCCGATGACAGTGAATGTTTGCCCGTTCAAGTGCAGGCTCTCGCCGACGACGCCCGGGTCAGCTCCAAGATGCCGTTGCCAAAAGCCGTGGCTGAGAACCACGACGGAAGCGTGGCCGGGCTTAAAATCCTCTGCGCTGATGGCGCGTCCAAACTGGGGCGGCATTCCCAGCAGGGGGAAGAAGCCCGAGGTAACTTGATAGCCCTCGACACGCTCCGCAACCCCGGCGCCGGTCAGGTTAACGTCCCAGCCGTGGCTGGCGGCTAGCATTTCGAATCCTCGACTCCGCTCCTGCCAGTCCCGCAGATTGGCCGGAGCCGCTCTGATTTGGTATTCATTCTGCTTCGGCGCCGTCTCCCACACGTCGACAATACGATGCAGGTCCTTGAAAAGAAAGGGGTGAAGTAGCATGCCATTTACGGAACTGAACATGACCGTGTTGGCGCCAATGCCGAGCGCCAGCGCAATCACCGCCACCGCCGTAAAGCCGGGGGCCTTGGCCAGCATGCGAATTGAGTAGCGAACGTCCTGGAGCAGAGTCGACATCGCTCACCTCGATTACCAGCAAGCTCTCAGCCGTCAGCTTTCAGCTATCAGCAGGCAAACCATCGACCTCTGGCTGGCTGAAGGCTGATAGCTGAGGACTGACAGATTTACTCGTACCTCAGCGCGACTAGCGGATCCACCCTGGTCGCGCGGCGCGCCGGGAAGTAACAGGCCAGCAGCGCCACACTGATAGCAAGAAGCGTGCTGGCCGCATAACTCAACGGATCCGTAGCGGTAACGCCATATATGAATCCGGACATCAGGCGGGAGGCCGCAAACGCCCCCACCAAGCCGACGGCCGCGCCCGCTCCACTCAAGCGCAAGCCTTGCCACAATACCAGCTTCAGCACGTCGCCGCGCCGTGCTCCGAGCGCCATGCGGATACCAAGCTCATGCCTGCGCCGATTGACCAAATAAGCTACCGCCGCGTACAAGCCAACCGCTGCCAGCACCATTCCAAGAATGCTCAGGCTGCCGAGCAGCTCAGCCAACGAGCGCTCCCCAGCCAACTCCTCGCGCATAGCTTCCCTGAAAGTCATTGCGTTTACGATAGGGAGGTTCTTAGCTACCGCCGTGGTTGCTTTCAGAATCGCCGGGAGCACCCCGCGCGGGTCGCCAGCCGTTTCCACAAACAGCGTGCACTCGAACGAGGGCGCTTGTGTGAAAGGAAGGAACAAGTAAGGTTGGACGGTCTCATGAAGACGGTTGTACCTGCCTTCCTCGACCACGCCAACTACTTGAAAATCTTTCTTGCCAATTTGGACTGCTTTCCCGAGCGGGTCTCGTCCAGGCCAAAACCGGCGGGCCATAGCGTCGTTAATAATAACCACCGGCACCGTGGTTGGCCGATCGAAGTCGCTGAATTCGCGTCCTTCCTTGAGCCGAGCGCCCACCGTCGCGAAGAACTTCGGGCCGACGATGTTGTAGCGAATCTTGAAATGATCGGTTCCGAGAGGCGGTTGCACGCCGGGAATCACGACGGGCAGCGTTTCGCCTTCTTCAACGGTGGTTAACGGAGGACGCCGGGCATAGCTGGCGTGGATGACCCCGGGCAGGGATCCCACGCCAGAGGCCAATTCAGGGTAGATGGCGCGCGCCTGAGCGTCGCTATAGCCGTAAAATTGAGGCGACGCCACGGAAAGCATCACCACATTCTTGCTGGTGTCAAACCCTGGATTGATTTGCTGGCTGTACCGCAGGCTACGCAGCAGCAAGGCCGAAGCGACCAGCAGCACCACGGAAAGCGCAATCTCCCCCGACACCAGCAAGCTGCGCAGCGGCACGCGGCCCATCGTTCCGCCCAAGCGAGGAGCGTCACCCTTGAGGACTGGGACCACGCCGGACCTTGAAACCCAAAAACTCGGCACCAATCCGAAGACGAGTGCCGAGAAGAGCGAAATAGCGGTGGTGAACAAAAGCACGCGGCCATCGAGCGTGAGGACGGTATCGGACAGGCCGGGCACCAGCGCAGGCAGAATCTTCATCAGCCACGCCGCCAACAAGGTTCCCAGTGCACCGCCGGCCACGGCCAAGGGGAGCCCTTCCGTAAGGAGTTGGAGAGCCAGCCGGCGCGCCCCGGCGCCCAGCGCCCGGCGCATGGCGATCTCCCGCTGCCTGCGCTCCGTTTGCGCGAGCAGCAGATTCGCGACATTGGCACAGGAGATCAGGAGCACTAAGCCCACCATGAGCATGAAGTAGAGTCCTGCTCCCGCGGTTTCGGGAGTCAACTCGAGAGCAGGGCGCGCAATAAAGTTGACGCCCTGATTTGAGGATGGATACGCTGCGGCAAGCCGCTTGGCAAGGGTCCGGAGCTGCGCCCGCGCCTCGCCGATCTTAGCGCCCTGGCGAAGATGCCCAGCCACGTCGAACCAGCGGTAATCGCGGGCAGCGTCGCTTTGCGCTTCGCCGGGGAGCATGGTTTCCCATCCCTCTTTGGTGACCCAGATATCGAGGGCCGCTCCTCCCAGTCCGGAGAACTCTCGGGGTGCGACACCGATCACCGTGAATTGCTTATCATCGAGGAGCGTGGTTTTACCGGGCAGCGAAGGATCGCCGCCGAAGTACTTTTGCCAGAGATTGTAGCTCACCACCACAGAGTGGCCCTCGGCGGCTGCCTGGTTTGGCTGCGGGGAAAAGGCACGCCCCAGTATGGCTCTGACACCCAGCGCGTCAAAGTAGTTTTGCGACACTACTTCGACGATCGCCTCGAGCCCCTGACCCCGGCCCTCAACGCTTAGAAAGCAGCCCCGGTCACCGTAAGCCACCACGTCGGAGAAGGCGGCCACCTGGTTGCGAATGTCAAGATAGTCGGGATATGAGGTCGAGTTGAAATCAAGCTTCGGCGCGTCCATCGTGATCATAGCCAGGTGCCCAGGGTCCTTCACTGGCCAAGGGTTGAGAAGTTCCTTATCCACGATACTGAAGATGGTGGTGTTGGCTCCGATTCCCAGCGCCAGCGACAGAACAGCGACGGCCGCGAAGCCAGGGTTCTTCGCCAACATTCGGAGACCATAACGCAAGTCGTGAAGTAAGTTTCCCATGGCTCACCTCGAAAGTTCGCAAGCTGTTAGCCATCAGCTCTCAGCTTTCAGCGGACAACTAGTGGGCCGCTTGGTGGCTGATAGCTGACAGCTTATTCGTACCGCAGCGCCTCCATCGGATCGACATTGGCCGCCCGCCGCGCCGGCAGGTAAGCGGCGAACAAACCTATTAAAGCAACCAGCAGACCCGATAAGCCCAGGACCACCGGATTCAACGACGAGATGCCGAACAACATACTTTGCAGCAAGCGGTCCGCGGCGAGCGAAGCAGCAAGTCCCAGCCCGAGCCCAGCGGCCAGCAGCACCACCGCCCGCTTGAGGACCATGGCGAGCACCGTGGAGCGGCTTGCGCCCAGCGCGACTCGTACTCCGATCTCACGCGTGCGGCGCGACACGGAATAAGCCATGACGCCGTAGAGCCCCACCATGGTCAAAAGCAGCGCGACGCCCGCGAAACAGCCCAGCAGCACGGTGTGGAAGCGTGGCTCCGTCACCTGAGTGGATAACAGCTCCTCCATGGTCCTAATCTGAAATACGGGAACCAGGGGGTCCAAGGTTCCCATTTCTTTGCCTACGGCGGACTCCAGGCTGCGAGGCGGCACGGCTGTACGCAGCATCACGACCGGCGGCTGCCAAGCAAGCTGCTTGTAGGGGAAGTAGTAAATGGGCTGAGGCTCGGCGTCCGAGGCAAACAGCTTGGCATTGCCGGCCAAGCCGACGATCTCATGCGCGGTCTCTTTGCTCTCGCCGGGACCGGTAGCGCCAGGCGTGATGCGCTTCCCGATCACGTCCTCATGGGGAAAGTATTTGTCTGCGAAAGCCTTGTTGACAATCAGCACCCGCTGCGCCTTCAGATCGTCGTGTTCGTTAAACCTCCTGCCTTTGAGCAGAGGAATACCCGCGGTTGAAAAGTAACCCGGCGTAATGATGGCCATGCGGGCGGAAGGCCAGTCGGCCGGCGCAGCCGGACGCTCTTCGATATTGAACCCGACCGTGGCGTTGTCGCCAACGAGCGGCATCGGCCACGCTCCCGCGGCTGATTCGACGCCGGGTAAAGCGCGCATGCGATCCAGCAAGCGGTCGTAGAAGGCCACTTCTTGAGCGGCGTTGTACTGCGGCTCGGGCAAATTGAACCAGAAAGTCAGCAGATGGTCCGGCTTCAAGCCCAGATCGCTTTTTTCGAGGCGCAGAAAACTTGCCATCAGTAATCCGGCAGCAGTGACCAGAACCAGGCCGAGCGTCACCTGAGTGATTACCAGGGCGCCACGGATCCGGTCGTGCCTGCTGGTGCTGCTTCTGCTCGCCTCTTTCAAAGAAGACGCGAAATCAACTTTGGACGCGTGCAGCGCGGGCGCCAAGCCGAAAAAGAGACTGGTGAGGAATGTGAGCAGCAGAGAGAATCCAAGCACCCTCAAGTCGACGCTGGCTTGCGCAAGGCGAGGAATGCTACGGCCGCCTAGGGGGAGGACAACATCCAATGCATACTCGGCGAAGAGCGTGCCGGTTGCACCCCCAAGAATAGCCAGCAGCAAACTCTCAGTCAGCAATTGGCGGACAACTCGTCCCCGACTGGCGCCCATCGCAGCACGCACTGCCATTTCCTGCTCGCGATTGGCAGTCCGGGCAAGAAGCAGATTGGCGATGTTGGCGCAAGCGATCAGGAGCACCAGGCCGACCGCGCCGAGCAGAATCAACAGAGGTTTGCGCGATTCGCCCACCAAGGTTTGAAGCTCCGGCCGAACCGAGGCTTGGGGAATATGGGTGTTGGAGTCAGGATACTTCTTGGCGAGGGCTGCCGCAATCACGTTGAGGTCAGCCCGGGCTTGTTCAATGCTGACGCCGTGCCGGAGTCGTCCGAGCGCCCTCAACAGGTGAGCGCCCCGCTGCTCGGTGATGGGCTCATCGCCCGGTGGCGCTTCCCGATCCACTGCAATCGTCGTCCAGAGCTGAACGTTAGGCTCGTTCACCGGAAAGGCAAAGCTGGGAGGCGCCACGCCCACAACTGTGTAGGGCTTTCGATCCAGGGTGATCGTCCGCCCCACGATGCCGAGATCGCCGCCGAACTGCCTTTGCCAGAGCGCGTGACTCAGCACCACCACGTGCGTCCCCGCCGCTTCCTCTGACTGCAGGAAGCCGCGCCCCAACTGAGGCTGTATCCCGAGGGCGGAGAACAGATCCCAGGTAACCATCTCGCCATCGAGCAGTGTGGGTGCTCCTACGCCGGTTAGCGCCAAACTGGTGTCCCGTGAGGTCACGAGATGCTCGAAAACATGGTTCTGGGCCCGGAAGTCGAAGAAGTCGGGGTATGAGAGCGGATTCGGCGTAAGCGTGCCGTGTGTCCACATCGACTGGACGGCCACTAGCCGGTCGGGCTGAGCGTAAGGCAGCGGTTTGAGCAGGACGGTGTTGACCACGCTGAAAACCGCGGTATTGGCGCCGACTCCCAGCGCGAGCGTGAGCACCACCGCGAGGGTGAAACCGGGATTCTTCGCCAGCATGCGAAGACCGTAACGAAAGTCTTGAAACAGTGTGCTCATGCTCTCTCCTCATGGCGCGGATCGGGTGAGCGGGAGAACTATTTCTGATTGGCGATCGGTGATTGGTGATTGGTGATTGAAAGGCCCAATCGCAAATCAGAAATCACAAATCACAAATTGTTCTCCCGATCTCCCGATCACCCGATTGCCTCACTCATGCCGCAACGCCTCCGTAGGGCTTACGCGAGTCGCCCTGTGGGCGGGAATGTAACACGCGACGAGCGACACCAGGCAAAGCAGCAGAGCCACCGCGGCATAGGTCCCCAAATCCGTAGCGGCAACGCCGTAGAGCTCGCTTTTGAGATAGCGGGTCAACGCCAGTGAGATCGCAATGCCGATCCCCAAGCCGATGACCGTCAGCCACAGCCCCTGACCCAGCACCAGTCGCAAAACTTCCGCGCGCCGCGCTCCCAGCGCCATACGAATGGCAATCTCGCGGGTGCGCTGACGCGTGGTGTACGCGATCACGCCGTAAATGCCCACGGCGGCAAGAACTACTGCCAAAAATCCAAACGCCCCGGCGAAGGTTCCGGCAACCCTTTCAAAAACGCTCCCAAGCTGCATGCTGGACCGGAGCGTGGTCACACCAAACACAGGCAAATCGGCATTGAGTTGATGAATGGTTCTTTCCACCGCTCCGGCATATTCCTTCGGATCTCCGGACACCCGCGCGTGAATCGTCACCGGATCGCGATAGCACTGATCGAGGACAGTAAAGTAAACAGGCTCCGGGGCATAAACCAGGCGGCGATACTTGGCGTCCCGAACCACGCCCACCACCGTCAACCACTGGTCGCCGTTTCTTAGCCTTTTGCCGATGGCGTCTTGGCCCGGCCAATATCGATTGGCGAACGCCTCATTCACAATCGTCACGATCTGCGACTTCTCGGTGTCCTGCGCCGTGAAGTCTCGCCCTGCGATGATTGGAGTACGTAGGGTGTGGAAGAAGTTGGGACTCACGACGCCGCGGCTGACTTCCATGGATTCACCCGGCTTGGGGAGGTAGCCCTCGGGATGGGCGCGGTCGCTGTGGATCGAAAAACTGAGGGGCGAGAAATCCGCCAAAGTCACCGATTCGACTCCGGGCAGGACTGAAAGTCTTCGGAGAAGTTCGCGGTTGAAAGCTTTCCCCTCCGCTTCCGAGTAGCCGGCGGGTCCGAGTTCATAAGAAGCTAGCAGGATGTGGTTGGGATCAAAGCCGGGGTCCGAGCGTTGGGCGTTTTGCAGGCTGCGGATGAACAGACCGGCGCATATTAACAAAAGAAGCGATAGGGAGAGTTGTGCCACCACCAGGGCGCGGGAAAGGCGTGACTTGTGAATTCCGCCCGACATACTCCCCGCCTCTTCCTTCAGCACGGTGATGGGCGCCAAACTGGACGCGCGCAGCGCAGGTAGAATGCCGAACACCATGGCGCTGAGCAAGGAGATGGCGATTGTGATGGCAAGCACTCTGTGGTCGGCGTGTCCGTTGATGCTGAGCGGCACGTTGGTGGTGGGCGGAAAGAAAGACGCCAGCGTCCCGGCAGTCCATCGGGTCAAGAGCAGAGCGCCCGCAGCGCCCAGCAGGGCTAGCAGCATGCTCTCCACCAGCAGTTGGCGCACCAGTCTCCAGCGTCCGGCGCCCATCGACAAGCGCAAAGCAATTTCACGCCGCCGACCCACGGAGCGCACCAGCAGCAGATTGGCCACGTTGGCGCAGGCCAGCAGCAACAGTACCGCCGCCAGCGCCAGGAGCATGGGCAACGACTTGTACATGTAGACATTGGCGCCGAAGGGCGAACGCCACAGCGGGTCCAGCGTGATTTGGTTGGGGCCACGGTGCGAATCGGGAAACTGCGCGACGATCCGCTGCATTTGAAGGTCCAGTTCCTTCTCCGCCTGTCCTCGACTGACGCGGGGCTTAAGCCTGCCGAGGATCTGGAGCCAATGGTCGTCGCGCTCGCTGAGCCCCTCTCCCGCATAGGCCAGGGGGAACCAGAGATCGGTTCGCAGCCCGGTCTTGCATCCCTGGAAATCCTTGGGCGCTACTCCCACGATTGTGCCCAAGTGGCGGTTAATCTGAATGGGTTTGCCGATAATCCCCAGGTCTGCGCCAAAATGTGTTTGCCAAAACGCATAACTGATCACGACCGCCGGCACGCCCCCAGGGTTATCCTCTTCCCCGCGCTCGAAACCGCGGCCGAGGATGGGGCGCACGCCGAGCACGTCGAAATAATTCGCAGTAACAAACGCAGCATAAACGCGCTCCGGCCTGGTGGTCCCGGTGAGTGAAACGAAATCGTCGTGGTACGCCAGCAGTCCCGAGAAGCTTTGCGTCCTGCTGCGCAGATCGACGTAATCCGGATAAGAAAATGGCGGCGTGGGGTGTTCGCTCCGCTCCCCCCTCATGACTGAAAGAAGCCTGCTGGTATCGGCGACTCCGGGAATGGGGTCCAGCAGGGTCGAGCTGATCCAACTGAAAATCGTGCTATTGGCTCCGATGCCCAGCGCCAGCGTGATGGCAACCACCACGGTGAAGCCGGGAGTTCGAGCCAACATGCGAATTCCGAAACGAAAATCCTGCCATAACGTGCTCATCGTGTCCTCGATCGTCTGAAAGCTCTCAGCCGTCAGCTCTCAGCTATCAGCAAGCAAGTGCAAGACTCTTGCTGAAAGCTGACGGCTGAGAGCTGACAGCTATTCGTAGCGAAGCGCCACTATGGGATCCACCTTCGTGGCGCGCCGGGCCGGGATGTACGTGGCCAGCATCGCCACCGCGGCGAGCAGCACCGTCGCCCCCACGGAGATGAGCGGGCTCGTAGCCTCGAGGCCGTAGAGCATACTGGAAACGAGACGCACGGCGGCAAACGCCAGCGCCAGCCCGAGCACGACCCCTGTCGCGATCAACGTCAGGCTCTTGCGAAAAACGAGCCACAGAATAGCAGGGCGCGAGGCTCCCAACGCCATGCGCAATCCGATCTCGCTGGTGCGCCGCGCCACCGTGTATGAGACCAAACCATAGAGGCCGATGGCAGCGAGGGCAGCGGCCAACGCGCCAAAAGCCACACCCAACCACGCCACCATGCGGTCGCCGTAAATCGACTGCTGGATCGCAGACTTCACGGTCCGCACTTCATTCAACGGCACGTTAGAATCCATTTCGCGGACGGTTTGCCGTATGTTTCCTGTCAAGGCAACAGGGTTGCCGACCGCCCGGACATAGTAACTCAGTGAACTAACGCCGGCGTGGCTATCTTGCAGGTAAGGGATATAGATGAAGCGGGCCACCTTCTCGCGCAGGTCATCGTGAAAGCTGTCGCGTACTACGCCCACAATTTCGATGTCCATCTTGACGTCGCCCGCGCCGAAGGCAAGGTGATGGCCCACAGCATTTCCGCCGGGAAAAAAGAAACGCGAAAACTGTTGGTTGGCCATGGCGACTTTAGGCGCGCCACTTCCGTCAGCCTCCGTGAAATCGCGTCCGGCGACCAATGGAATCTTGAGGGTACTCAAGAATCCCGCGCTGACGGCGTCGATCGCGCATTCCATGTCCTCGTCGGGGCGCGCGTGGTACCCTTCTACGCTTACGTTGCCGCCTCGGTCCGACCCGCTAAAGACCCCGCCGCGAGCCGCACCCACGGCCACCACCCCGGGCAGCGCTTTGAGCCGGCGCTCGACCTCCTGGTCGAATGCCAATTCCCGGGGGCCGCTGTAGCCACTGAGTTTGGGGTCTACAGAGAAGGAGAGCAGGTTCTCGGGCTGAAATCCGGGAGACTTCCGAAGAAGATTCCTCAGGCTTACCGCGAACAAGCCGGCCGTCACCACCAGCACGATCGAGAGCGCCAGTTGCGCCACCACCAGGGCGCTGCGCCAGTGTGCTTGAGCATGGCGGCCCGCGATGCCAACGGAGGATTCCTTGAGTGTTGGAGCAGTATCCACGCGCAGGGCTTGACCGGCGGGAAGCAGCCCGCAAATCAGGCCCGCAACCACCGACACGCAGAGATTGAAGGCCAGAACCCGGCCCTCGAGCGCGGCAGAAAACGCGGCCGCGGTATCCTGTGGCAACAAGTAAATAAGCAACCGGCAACACGCCCACGCCACCTCCAAACCCACCAGCCCGCCCGCCACGCCCAGCAGCAAGGTTTCGGTTACCAGTTGGCGAATGATGGCTCCACGGCGCGCCCCCAGCGCCAGCCGGATCGCGACTTCCCTCTGCCGCCCCGCGGCTTTGGCAATCATCAGGCCGGCAACGTTGGCGCAGGTAATTAACAACACCAGTCCCACACAACCGGCAAGCACCAGAAGGGGCTTCGCCCAAGTCTGGCTGAGGAGATTGATTCCCTGTGCTGCAGGGCGGAGTGAAATGTGCTGCCGCAAGTAACGGTCACGAAAAGTAGCGCGAGGGTTCTTGATCGACTGAATTTCGGCCTCGAGGATAGCGTGATAGGGGCCCTGAATCGCCGCTTCTGCCTGCTCGCGGGAAATCCCTGGCTTCAGATGCGCGAAGATGTTCAACCACATGATGTCGCGCTCGACCAGACCGTTCCAATCCGGCGTAAGCTCCCGCTTCATGGCGATTGGGACGAACACATCGACGTTCTCTCCTTTCAGTAGACCGGTAAAACCAGACGCCGCAACACCCACGACCGTGAAAGGGTACGCATTCAGCGAAATCTTCCGGCCCACCGCGTCCGCATCCCTTCCAAAGCGGCTCTGCCAGTAACTGTAACTAAGGACTGCCACCGGGCTGGCTCCAGGGACTCGGTCATCCTCCGGAATTAAGACCCGCCCGAGCGCCGGACCAACCCCCAGGACAGAGAAGAAATTGCCGCTCACCACGTCGCCCCTGGCTCTCTCCGCCATGCCCCCTGTCGCGACGCTCAGGGGAATATGCGCTCGCGCGATCACTCCATCAAACAATGGGATCGTATCCCGAACCTCTTTGTAGTGGGGGTAGGAATAAACCCTCTCATTGTTGTCTGAAGTCTCCCACCCGCTTCTGCCTTCGGCGTCGTTGACGAGCACCAGTCGGCCTGGATCTTTCACCGGAAGCGCGCGCAGAATCGCCTGATCCAGTAACGAGAAGATCGCCGTATTCGCTCCGATTCCCAGCGCCAGCGTCAGCACAACAACTGCTGTGAAGCCAGGGTTCTTCGCCAGCATGCGCATGCCGTAGCGAACGTCGTTGAAAAATGTCGTCATTATTTGCCTCATTTTTCTGCAACCTGTCAGCCGTCAGCCCTCAGCTATCAGCAAACTAGTGTTTCGGTTTGCTGACGGCTGATCGCTGAGGGCTGACAGCTTTACTCGTATCGCAACGCCTCCATCGGATCGACCTTGGTTGCCCGGCGTGCCGGGATGTAGCTGGCCAGCGCCGCGACTGCTGTCAAAACCAGGGAAACGACCAGGTAAGTCAGGGGGTCCGTGGGGCGGATACCATAGAGCAAGCTCGCCAGGAAGCGGGTCAGAACTAACGCCCCGGCAACGCCCAGCCCCACACCGACCAGTCCCAACGTTAGCCCGTGTCCAACTACGAGCCTGAACACGTCGGACTCACGCGCTCCCAAGGCCATGCGAATGCCGATCTCGTGCGTGCGCTGGCTGACGGAGTAGGAAGTCACCCCGTAGATGCCAACTGCCGCCAGAGTCAGGGCCAGGAAAGCGAAAATCCCAAGCAGAATGAACGCCAAGCGTTGCGCTGAGACCACCCCGGAAATGATCTCGTCCATGGTTTTGACATTGAAGATTGGCTGATCCCTGTCCACCGCCCGGATTGCGTTTCTTATCGCAGGAACAATGGCGCCAGGCTCCGAATCCGTGCGCACGACCAGGCTCATCGTCTGATCGCCGGTTTGCAAATAAGGGAAATAGATCGTGGGACGCGGTTGCTGATCGAAGCCCGTGTCGTGCACCCCGCCGACTACACCCACAATTTCCCACGGCCGCGATACCTCTGCGAACTGCAAGTGTTTTCCTACCGGGTCTTGGTTCGGGAAAAAGCGCCGGGCCAGCGTCGCGTCGACGATCGCGACCCGCGGGCCATCCGCATTGTCGTGGTCCGTGAAAGCCCGCCCCTGGAGGAGCGGAATCCCCATCGTCCCAAAGTAGCTCGCACTCACATCTCTGAAATCCGCCGCGGGGGCCTCGCCCGGTACCGACGGCGGCGCCTCTTTGACGATGAAGCGCCCCATATCCATGTCGTCCTGGCTCAGGGGAATAATCTCGGTGAGTGCCGCCGAACGAACCGCAGGCAGGGCCGCGACGTTGCCCAGGAACTGCTGGAAGGTTAATGCCCGCTGCCGCGGTTCCCTGTATTTCGAGTCTTTGGTGTCGTTGGGCAGTTTGATTCGCAGAGTGAGCAGGTGCTGCGGATTGAAGCCCGGGTTGGCTTCCAGAAGCCGCCAGAAGCTCTTAATCATCAGGCCGGCGCCGATCACCAACACGACCGCCAGGGCGGCTTCACCAATCACCAGTGCGGCGCGCGCACGGTGTGCCTCCCGGCCGGCAAGCATGCCTCTTCCACCTTCTTTGAGCGACTCGTTAACGTCGCATCTTGCGCCCTGAAAGGCGGGGACCAGGCCGAAGACGATTCCGGTGAGCAGCGAGACCACCAGCGTGAAGAGAACGACCTTCGCGTCCATGTGGATCTTGGGCAGCAAAACCGCGTCCGCCGCGTTCGGAACCGGGATGCGCGAAGGCATCACTCGCATCAGCAGATCGGTCCCCCACACAGCGAGCAACAGGCCCGCGCTTCCTCCGCCGAGCGCCAGCAGCGTGCTCTCAACCAGGAACTGGCGGATCAGCCGGAAGCGTCCGGCGCCCAGCGCCATGCGCATCGCCACTTCCCGCTCACGGCTGACGGCACGCGCCAACAACAGATTGGCCACGTTCACGCAGGCGATGAGCAGGACGAAAGCGACGCCGCCCAGCAGCAACAGGAGCGCCGGCCGGATGTACTCCACCCGCGCGGCTTCGAGTGGCACCAGCACCACGCCCCAGCCTTTCCGGTCGAGTCGCTGGTTCTCGATGCGTTGCGCAATCAGGCTCATCTCCGCAGACGCCTGCTCGAGCGTGATCCCCGGCTTGGGTCTGCCGAAGACGCCAAGATCGCTGTCGGCGCGCTTCACCCAATCGTTATCAAACGGCACAACGACATCCATGGGGAAGAGTGCAGCGAACGAAGCGGGAAGCACACCGATGATCGTATACAGTTCGCTGTTCAGCGTGATGCCACGCCCAACAACATCAGGGTCAGACCCAAAGCGCCGCTGCCAGTAGCCGTAGGACAGTACCAACAGATTGTGGCGGCCCCGCGCTTCATCGAGGCGAAAGGTCCTGCCCAGGACCGGCTTGATCCCGAAGAAGTCCCCGAAATTCGTGGTCACGCGCAGTCCGGCTACCTGCTCCGGCTCGCCCACGCCCGTCACTGTCCCGGTGCCGTGTTCGAACAGGAACAGATCCTCGAATGACTTGTTCTGCTCCCTCCAATCGAGATAATCCCGGCCCGTAGGCCCCACGCGACTCCAGCCATGCGCCAGGTTGCGAATCCAAATCACCACCAGGCGGTCGGCGGCCCTGATTGGAAGGCGCTGAAGGAGCACCGTATTCACCGCGCTGAAAATGGCCGCGTTTGCGCCAATCCCCAGCGCCAGCGTCAACAACGCGACGGCGGTGAAGCTGCGATTCTTCGCCAACATGCGAATGCCGTAGCGAACGTCCTGAAACAGTGTCCTCATCGTTCACCTCAACACATCGCAAGCTGTCAGCCGTCAGCTTTCAGCTATCAGCAAACGACTCTCGACCCCTTGGTTCCTGACAGCAGACAGCGGATAGCTAGCCGCTGCTCGGCTTGACAATCGCGGTAGGAATTCATACAATATAGGTATGAAAACCGTCGTTTCCGAAAAAGGACAAATCACCATCCCAAAGCCTTTGCGCGTCCGGCTGGGCCTTCGCACCGGCCAAGTCCTGGACGTCCGGGAGGAACGCGGCCGTTTGGTGATGAGTAAGCGCGTCTCGAACGATCCATTTGAGAAGTACTTTGGCATTCTGAAACTCGGCCGCCGCACCGACGACATCATGAAGGAGCTTCGGGGTGAGTACCCGTTGAAGTGATCACAGCCGTCGATAGCAACGTCCTGCTTGATTTCTTGAATCACGATCCCGAGTTCGGGATCGCTTCCAGAATCAGCCTGCGGTCGTGCGCCGAAGAGGGACGCCTGCTTGCGTGCGACGTGGTGTGGGCTGAGATCGCCGGGTGCTTTCCCTCGCTTTCGACCTGCACTGACATCCTCCGAGAGGTGGGAATCGAGTTCAGTTCCATCGAGCCTGAAGCCGCTTTCGAAGCCGGTCGTGCCTGGAAGGCTTACCGGAAGCGTGGCGGCGCGAGGACGAGGGTCGCGGCAGACTTCCTCCTCGGGGCGCACGCGCTCGTGCAGGCCGACCGGCTGCTGACACGCGACCACGGCTTCTACCGTGCTTGTTTCCACACGCTTGTAATCGTCGACCCAACTAGAGCCTGACATATGCATCCGAGGGAGTTGATTCCCGTTCCCCCCCTCCGCGGAAGTCAACCGTCGCGAGAACGACCGAGATCTCTGGCCCCTGTCCCGTTCAACCTGACACCTGGCACCCGGCCCCTGACATCTATTCGTAACGCAACGCCACCAGCGGATCGACCTTGGTCGCGCGGCGCGCCGGAATGTAGCTGGCGAGCAAGGCGACGGCAATCAGCAGGAGAATTACGCCAAGGAAGGTGAGCGGGTCGGTGGGCTTCACGCCATAAAGCAGACTCGACACGAATCGCGTCAGCGCCAAGGCGCCCAAAATCCCCATTCCCACGCCCATCAAGATCAAACGGGATCCCTGTCCCACGACGAGTTTCAGGATGTCGCTTCGCTCCGCTCCAAGCGCCACGCGCACGCCGAATTCGTGGGTTCGTTGCGCGACGGAATACGAGATCACCCCATAGAGTCCAACCATCGCCAGCGCCAGTGCCAGCGCGGCAAACAGGATGGAAACCAGCATGGTGAGGCGTTGCGGCGCAACGGACTCTGCGGCCATGCTCTGCATTGTGCGCACGTCCCCGATGGGCTGATTGGGATCGATGCTGTGAACGATCTGGCGGATATCGGCGACAAGCCTTGTCGGGTCCTCGGTCGTGCGAACCGCCAGCGTCATGTCATGCATCGTCTCCATGAAGTACATCGCAATGGCGGGTTCGGCGGCGGGTCCAAGCTCCTTAACGTCGCCGACCACTCCCACCACCGTCCTCCAATTACAGGGTGAGTCGGAACAGTTAACTCCGAATCGTTTTCCAATCGGGTCTTCGCCGGGCCAATATTGCTTTGCCATGGCTTCACTGATGATGGCGTTGTCGCTCCACCAGTCGCTCTCTTCGAATGCTCGCCCGCGCAGCAGAGGAATTCCCATGGCGCGAAAATAGCCGGGCGTCGCCTGGCGGTGCGCGGCCCAAATCAGATCGCCGGGTGCGCGGGGCGGGCGACCCCCAATGGTGATGTCCTGGCCCCACCCGCCGCCCGTAAGCGGCGCAAAGTTGATGATGCCCGCCGCGCGCACTTGGGGCAGAGCAGAGATCCGCTGTAACAACGGATCGTAAAAATGCTCCATGTGCTGTCCTGTACGGTGCAGTGCAACCGTCAGGACGGATTCAGGCTGGAAGCCTAAGGCGACAGTGGAAATTCGAACGAAACTCTTGCCCAGCAGCCCGGCGCCCGTCAACAGTATTGCGGCGAGCGCCACCTCGCCGGCAACCAACACCCCTCGATAGGATTGCGCTCCCGCCGCCGAGCGCGCCTCGCGCGGCCCTTGCTTCAACGTCTCATTCAAGTCGAAACCTGAGGCGCGCAGCGCCGGCGCCATGCCAAACAGCAGGACGGTGAGCAGAGAAACCGCCAGTGAGAACAAGAGCACCGGGGCGTCAATTCCGCCTCGGGTCAGCGGGCTCCAGGCACTGGGAAGCAGCACATACAAGACTTCCACGCCGTAGGTTGCAAACAACACGCCCACTGCGCCGCCCGCCAGCCCCAGTAATCCGCTTTCGATCAGCATTTGGCGGACGATTCGCGAGCGCCCAGCGCCTAAGGCGCGGCGAATGGCGATCTCCTGCTGCCGCCCCGCGGCGCGAGCCAGCAGCAGATTGGCGAGATTAGCGCAGGCGATCAGCAAAACGAGGCCGGCAAATGCCAGCAGCACCAAGAGCGAGGGGCGGAGTTCCTTGTCATATCGGTAGCGCAGGCTCTCAACTGTGACGTACTGGTCCGAGTTCCATTGCTGAGGGAATATCTTGGCAAGTTGCACGGCGAGCGTTTCCATGTCCGCCTGCGCCTGCGGGAGCCCGACTCCCGGCTTTAACAGTCCAAGAGCGTGCAAATAATAGCCGCCTGCACCGACGGCGAGATTGGCTTGCAGAGGCACCCAGACGTCCTCCGGCGCGGTGGAAAAGCGAAAGTTAGTGGGAAGGACGCCAATTACCTCGTAGGATTCGCCATTTAGGAAAAGCTTTTTACCCAGAATGTCGCGGTCACTGCCGAAGCGCGTTTGCCACAGCGCGTGGCTGATGACGGCTACACGATTTCCGCCGGGTTGATCCTCCGCGGCGAAGAAAGTTCGGCCTAGGATGGGCGTAACGCCGAGGACGCGGAAAAATCCTTCCGTGACCTGCTTGGCGCGGACCCGCTCGGGACCTTCCGGGCCGGTCAAGTTGCTTTGCTCACCCTCGCCGGCCCACGCGGCCATCGCCTGAAAAGTCTGGTTGTGGTCGCGCCAGTACTTGAAGCTCGGCTGATCCGCCCAGCCACCCTCTGTTGCCTGGCCTGACTGCGCCAGTCTGCGTTGGGCGCACTTCACCATCACCACGCGATCAGAATTGTGGAAGGGCAGTGGGCGAAAAAGGAAATCATTGGCGACGGTGAAGATGGCGGTGTTGGCACCTATCGCCAGCGCCAGGGTGAGTATGGCGATGACTGCGAAGCCAGGATTGCGGCCAAGCTGGCGAAGCCCGAAGCGAAGGTCTTGAAGAAGTGTGCCCATGATTTGCCTCGACAAAGCTATCAGCCGTCAGCCATCAGCTTTCAGCAAGCCTCCAACTTCCCGAATCTCCCTTGACTTCAATTGAAAGCGAGCAACGGACGGCTGACCACGGACCACGGACCGCTGAAAGCTGAGAGCTGATAGCCGACAGCTAGTTCAGCCTGATCCGATTGAACGCATCCCAAGTTGACATGTCGGACAGCACGACGCGGTCGCCGGGTTTGAGTCCGTCCAGGATCTCGACCGTATTGACCGAGCTTCGACCCAGCTTCACCTGCACTCGCGAGGCGCCGTTGCCTTCTTCATCCAGCTTGAAGATTCCCACCGTGCTGTTTGGCTGGCCGAACGCCGGCCGGCCGACATAGACCACATCTTTCAGGTTCTCGATCTGGATGATACCTTCCACGCTCAAGTCGGGACGCGCGCCTTTCGGTAACTCGCCTTCCAGTTTGACGTCCACGGTCACTGTCCCATTTATCACCGCCGGGTCAATCCGCTCCACACGGCCCGGAATGATGCCGTTGCGCGTGTCGACGGAGGCATCCTGTCCGATCAGAACGTCCTTCGCCTGGGTTTCGGGAATCTTCAGCTCCGCCTTCAGCTTGTTCGGCTGGGCTACCTTGGCCAGGATCGTGCCTGCCGTGACCTGCTGGCCGACTTCCACCGGTACCTCCTGTAGCGTGCCGTCCTCAACTCCTGCCCGCACTTTCAGCCGCTCCAGTTGCGCCTCTTTCAACTCGTAAAGGGCGCGCAATTGTCCGACCTTGGCCTTCGAGGCCTCCAGTTGGGCTTGGGCAGAAGCGGCACTCACGGCCAGCCGGTCCAGTTCGATTTTGTTGCGGGTGGTCAATTCGTCAGCCTTGGCCTGTGACAGCTTGGCGTTCAGCTCCGCCGCCAGGCCTGCCTTGGCCAGTGCAGCATCCTTTTCGGCATTGAGCACCGCGTTGGTGTAATCAGCCTGGACAGTGGCAGCGGCCGCCTTCTCATCCAGCAGTTTGCTGTCAAGCTGCGCTTTCAGACTGTTGTAGTCTGCTTCGGCCGCTTTGAGTTGCCATTGGGCGTCGAGAGCGGCCTGCTCAAGTTCAGGGTTCTTCAGCTCCATGATGATCGTATCGGGCTTCATGTGCTGCACGCCCGGCAATAGCCGGCTCACCACCCGCCCGTCCGAGGACGCCGGAAGCCACAAAAGCTCATCTGGAACCAAGGTGCCCAACCCTCGCACTTCCAGTAGCATCGGGCCCCTCTTGACCGTTTCGATCCAGACCGTTGCCTTGTCCACGCTGGGCGCAGCAGGCTTGAGCCGATTAAGGCCATAAGTGACTGAGGCAATGACTAATAGACCGACAGCGGAATAAATGATCCTACGAATTCGGCGTTTTCGCTTTGCATCTTCACGTGGTATGTCCATGTTCATACTCCCCGGGGATATTTAGGGCAATAGCACTGCCAAGTCATTTGTTGATTACGACCTTTATTTTCAATATCTTAGGTTGAGTTACCATCGATCGTCCCTCCTCAAGTGTCCGATATTGGGACAACTCGTCCCGAGTTCGAACGGTTGGATTATTCGGATAACTGACCTCTCCCGAGGGGAGAGGGTGCCCCGCAGCCGGCGTTTTCTTCAGTCCGTCATCTGACGGAGCCGGTTGAGGGGTTTCTTCGTACGGCCAGCTCTCACCCTTCGGCTGGCGCTCCGCAGTCGCCCTAGGTCCTCCTGGATCCTGAACCCTATTTCTCCGCGCCGGGAATGTTCGGTGCCCGCTTAACCTCGCCGCCCACGGCCTCGGACAGATCAATGTGGTTCCTGTCGAGTAGTGTTCCCGCGGCTTGTTCATATTGGATCAATGCCTTGGCATAAGCCGCGCGCGCTGTAACCACAGCCCCCTGGGCGTTGGCCAAGTTGGTTTGTGCGGTGATGACATCTTCTACCGTGGCCGAAGCTAAGGTGAACTTCTGCTGTTGCATCCCAAGCACTTGCCGTGAGATCGCCTCTAAATTCGTGGCGGCGTCAAGTTGAGCCTTAGCTTGCTCTACTGCGCTCACCGCCTTAGCCACATCCCAGACGGCTTGGTTCTTCTGCTGCTGAAGCGTCATTTGCAACTGCCGCTGCTCGATGAGAGCCCGAGCGGCGTCGGCCTGAGCGATGCGGTTGCGAATCGGGAACTGCAACTGAACTCCATATGCGAGGTTAGGATAATCGTTTGCAAGAATATTCGAGAAAGTATGACCCAGGGCCCCACCAAGCCCCTGGAAGGTATAGGAAGCGTAAGCTGTAAGCGCGGGCAAAAGGTTATTGCGAGTCTGCTGGATAGTGTACTCCTGGTTGCGCAAGTCGAGATTGGCCTTCTCAATCTCCGGGCGATGGCTGACAGCTTCCTTCGTAGCCTCGTCAAGGGAGGGCACATCGTCTGGGTGCGGCTCCGGCAGCTTGTCAGTGGGGACAATATCCACCCTAGCCAACTCCTCGTTGAAGCTCTTGGAGATCTTGGCCTTCAGGGATTGGGCATCCTGGGAGAAGATGTTTCCTGCCACCAGCAGGTCCTGTTTTCGCAAAGCTACTTCCTCCTGGCTGCGCAGCACATCGTACTGAGCCACGGCGCCGATCTTCAGCTCTGTCTGGTTGTTCTCCAGGAGCTTCTGAGCATTTTGCAGCCCCTCCTGCGCAACCCGGATTTTTTCCGCGTCGGCGAGCAGGTCATAGTAAGTGCTCATCACCGCCGCTACCTCGGTGATCACGGCCTGCCGGAATCCGCTCATGGCGATCTTCAGCTCATTGGGGCCTTGCCGGATCGATCTTGCGTTGGCGCGGTAGCCAAATCCGTTCAATAAGTTCTGGCTAAAGAATATCGAAAGCCCCGAAGAAAACACCGGATTGAATTGGCTGGTATCGGTTGCGGTGTTAGAGGAATAACGCTGAGTGAATTCCGCCACAGAGAAGCCTGTGCCGGTCAGAAATCCCTGGCCGTAACCTGTTTCAAAGATTGCGTTATGAGAGGTCTCAACCGGCACACCGCCCAGCAGAAAGTAGTTGATAGGGGTGACGGCATTGCTCCAGCCATACAAGGTGTATACGTACGGATCGCAACATGCACTTCCACCCCCGAGGTTGATGCCGCCTCCCAGACTGCTGGTCGCGCTAGCTCCGCCACCGCTCCCGTTACTGCCCCCACTTGCGCCGAGAGCGCCGCTAAAAGCTGTGGTGGATTGAAATGCGCCCGCCGCGCCACGTAACGCCCCTCCCCCTTTGGTGCGCAGGAAGTCCGATTGGGCAATCGGCAGGTTGTATCGCGCCACCTCGACAACCAAATTGTTCTCGATAGCCAGCGCGATGGCGTCGTCGACCGTCAGCATCAGTTTGCCGTCGTGAATAAGATCTTGCAGCCGGGGCGAGTTCTCCAGCCGCGGCATGGGAACATAGCGGCCGAAATAGGGTGCAAGAATGTTGGGAAACGCGCGACTCGTCGAGTAATCGAAGTGCGTCGCTTCCTCGGGCCCCGGGTCCTTCCCGCCCTCTTGCCCGGCCGCCGGCTGGTTCAAGACCATCGCCAGGAAAACTACCGTCAGTAAAACTCGCCAAAATGCCATTCTTGTTTCCATTTTCACTTCTCCATTTGGATACTTTTTGGAACTGCCGAGACGCCGAAAACTCCTTCCTCTATTCTTATCTCTCGGTGTCTCTGTGCCTCGGTGGTCAACTTCATTCCAGCCGGATGCGGTTGAAACTGTCCCATGCCGACATGTCGGACAAAATCACCTTGTCGGCGGGTTGCAAGCCGCTAAGGACCTCGATGGTATTCACCGAGGCGCGGCCGAGATGCACCTGTACGAGGTTGGCTCCCTTGCCGTCCGGGTCGACCTTGTATAGTGATAGGGTAGTGTTAGGCTGGCCGAAAACCGGACGGCCCACGGAGATTACATTGTCCAGTTTCTCGATCTCGACGGTGCCGTCCACTTCCTGGCCCGGCTTTGTTCCTTCAGGCGCCGGGCCATCCAGCTTCACCTCGACCGTCATGACCCCCCCGATCACGATGGGCACTACGCCCACCACGTGACCGGGAACAATCCCGTTGTGCGTGTCGATCGTCGCCGCCTCGCCGATTCTCACGTCTTTGGCCTGCGCCTGAGGGATTCCCAGCCGCACCGTCGTGCTGGTAGACGGCGCCTTGGCGCCTTTCGTTTGAGGTGCCACGGTCCCTAACGCTCTCACCCCGATCACCAGGGGGCCTTTCGTCACCGTGTCGATCCAGACTGCCGTCTTGTCCACGACCGGCGCAGCAGGTTTAAGGCGCGATAGGAAAACAGTGATGCCAGCGATGGCTGCAACACCTACGATGGAATAAATAATCATGCGTATTCGCCGCTTTCGCTGGTTTGACTCGCGCGGGATGTCCAATACCCCATGCTTGGAGATCATCGTCTTCTCTCCCTTCAACTGGGATTCCTCCTCCTCGCTAAGCAGGTCGGGGCGTGGTTGGCTGCCGGCGTTTCATCGGAACCCAGCGATGCCCTTTAGTCCGTTGAGACCCAGAGGCGTCTTTCAAGGCAGCCCGAGACTTCGCTCTGCTCCGTTGGTGCTTCTAGGGCACGAGACTTGCCATCCTGTTTTTGCTTACCGCGATTTGTTTCCAACGGCTTAGGAGGAAAAAGAGCCCAATAAGCGGGGGTAGGTGTTCGTTTTTGGGATAGCTCGTCCCGAGTTCGGACAGTGGCAGGATTGCGGGTTACCGATGGATGATGGACAAATGCGGCCAAGCGAAGCCGCGGCGAGAGGTCAGTTTCCACCGACGAATGCGCCCCTCTCTGTCCCCAAGATAAGGCGGAATTTTGTGCTTGACAAGCGCCCTTGCATAAGCTACAATGCTAGCGTATTTTTGTGGAGAGCGGCAGTGGGACAAGTTGTCGTTCTGAGAGAAACACCCTATGGCAATGACTCGGCGCAAGCTTCGTTTCGCAGGGTCAAACCCGGTCCAAATGACCCCTGCCGTAAGACTTGACACCCAACGTCAATCTGGGAAGAATACTTTCTTGATGGAACAAAGCGAGAATGTCTATGAAAACAAAGGATCGGCGTGGAGAATCGGCGAACAAAGCGAGAATGTCCATGAAAACAAAGGTAGTTAGCCATAACTGCGGGAATGTTATTGAAAACACAGGTAGTTAGAGAACGCCAAAGGGGCTAGGACTTGAAAGCGCCAAAATGTCTCTATCGGTCTCTGCCAGACGCTAACCCCCTTACCAACCTTTGGTTCAGCCTGTGATTGAGTGTCCAGGAAAGTGAGGGAATCTGCTTGAGCGCAAAAGCCTCTTTCATCGTTGTTCTGCTGTGCGTAGTTCTTGCCGCTGGATCCCTGCTGTTCAGTTCCCAAAACCAAGGCGCCGCGAAGCCGGCCGCCAGTGCCGCCAAAAGCAGTGCGCTTCCTGAGGTTTGGAAGTCCGTGTCGACCGGCAAAGAATACCGTGTGAAGGTTGAGGGCGATCGCTTCACGGCTGAGTGGGTGAACATCCCGCCCGAGGCTGCTAAACAAGGAGCCTATACTCGCACGGAGTGCCGCCGCAGTGGCACGCGCTGGATTGGCACAACCCGCTTTTTACTCCCATTCCCTTGTCCTCCGCCGAATGGAAAGCTAAAGATGTGTCCTCTGATTTTGCGGTTCGAGGTGGACTTCATCTCCCCCGACCGCATCACCGGAGGTGGAGAGAGTTTGAGAGGTTTTGATTGCAGCACCTGCGAGGTAAAAGAAACGGCTTGGCGCCCGTTTAGTTGGACGCCGAAGAGGCAGTGACGAGTGACGAGTTACGAGCAAGAAGTTCAGCAGCGAACCCATCAGGCGAATAGGGCAGGGTTCCCCCACGGGCCCCACCGGGAACCGGTTGATTAAACGACTGGGCTCGACTACTATCGAGATAGCGACGCATAGGGACCGTCGGCAGCGAGGGCATAAGTGCAGCTTACACGAGAGCAAGTTTTGGCAAAGCTGAGCGAGGAGCGTGACAACATCCGGCGTTTCGGCGTGCGTAGCCTCGGGCTGTTTGGTTCGGTGGCTCGAGCAGAAAACACCTCCGCCAGCGATCTGGATATGCTGGTAGAGTTCGACCACAAATCCTTCGACGCCTATATGGATTTAAAGGCATTTCTGGAAAACCTATTCAACTGCCCGGTGGACCTGGTGCTGGCCAATGCCCTTAAGCCGAGGCTTCGAGAGCCGATCCTTAATGAGACTATTCATGCCCCGGGATTATAAGGTCTACCTGGACGACATCCTTCTGGCAATCTCAAGAATCCGCGAATACACGGCTGGCCTGTCTTCGTCGGAGTTCGCAGAGGATGTAAAAACCGTCGACGCGGTGGTACGAAACCTGGAGGTGATCGGGGAAGCTGCTAAGGCAGTTCCGGAAGCCATTCGATCCCAACATCCGGAGGTGGATTGGAAGAAGCTCGTAGGGCTGCGCAATATTCTCATCCATGAGTACTTCGGGGTTGATTCCGAACTCATCTGGGACATTATCCAGAATAAGCTGGTCACGCTTGAAGAACAGATTCGAGCGATGACGAATGGCTGAGGTTCCTGACTTCTGACTCCTAGCTCTTGATTTTCCTAATCTCTTCCGTCAGCGCGGGCACGATTTCGAAAAGGTCTCCTACGATTCCGTAAGTCGCGGCCTCAAAGATCGGCGCTTCTTTATCCTTATTGATCGCCACCACCGTCCGCGAGCCCTTCATTCCCACCATATGCTGGATGGCGCCGGAGATTCCCAGCGCAACGTAGAGCTTGGGGGCCACGGTCTGCCCCGAACTTCCCACCTGGCGGTCCATGGGCAGCCAGCCGCTATCGCAGATGGGGCGCGAAGCGCCGATTTCGGCGCCCAGCGCTTCCGCCAGTTTCTTGGCCAGTTCGATGTTTTCGGGGGCCTTGATGCCGCGTCCGACGGCGACGATGATTTCCGACTGTGTCAAGTCCACGGCCTGTTTGGCGCCGCGAAAACGCTCGCCCGGCTTGGTCCGGACTTTGTCCGCTGAAAGAGTAGTTGGCAGCGAGGTAATTTTGGCAGGAGCAGATCCCCGCCGAACTGAGTCCTCGCGGAATGCCGCCGCCTGGAAGGAGACGAAGTGGGGTGGCGGTCCCGCGAACTCCACATCCGCCACAAACTTCCCCTGGAAAACCTGCCGCACGAAGACCAGCCGCTCCCCTTCAGAGCGGTAGCCCAGGCAGTCGCTCACCAGCGCCTGCTGCAGTGACGTGGCCAGCTTGGGAGCGAAGTCCCGCACGAGATAGGTATGGCTGAAGACCACCAAACGCGGTTGCTTTTGCTGGACAACCTCACGGAGCGCCTGGGCGTAGCCGTCCGGCGTGTAGTCGGCCAGCAAGGGGGAATCCACGCACACGACCTCCTCGAGTTCGAGGGCGGCAAGTTCTGAAGCCAGTGGGGCGATCTGGTGCCCCAGGAGAACCGCAGACACCGTTCCGCCGAGTTGCTGCGCGAGATTTTGCCCGGCGGCCATCGCTTCCCAGGTAGGCCGACTTAACCTGCCTTCTTGATGCTCCGCGAAAACCAGAACCGATTCAGGCATATTCGTTTCCTGTTCTTACGGTTGGGGCAGCACAGGCACTCCTGCCTGTGTCCAGGGCTGACAGATCGATTCGTGACGTATGGTATCGACACGCACAGGCAGGAGTGCCTGTGCTACCGTTTGACCCTCTTCTTGGGCGCGCGCGCCGCGGTTCCGCCGAACGAATATAAGCACTCGCACACCAATTCCAGCGGAATGGTCTTGTAGAACTTCCCCGCTTCAAACTTCCTGATCTGATCCCGCCAAACGGGATTTGTGCGCGCCGCTTCGAGAGCTTTGTGGTCCCGCCAGAATACCACCCAGAGATAATCCGGTTTGCGGGCCTCGAAGACCTTAATAAAGTAAGCCTGCTGGCAGCCGTCGATCTTCTGAAGCGCCGACAGCGTTACTTGGCGTCCGAAGGTCTCGTAATCCTTGGTTCTCTTTTTGCGCGCGCGCATTCTCCAGATATGAGCAAACATGGCAAGCCTCCTCAAATCACCCGTGCCTCATTCCTTAGTTTGTCGACCAAGAGGGCGGAAACTTCCTTGGGATTGCCTTGCAAGAACTGCGTTTGATTCGTCTTGGCCGGCGCATAGACTTTCATAACGCGCTGTCTTGGCGCGAGGTCCGCCACGCTCAATCCCAGGTCGGTCGCGTTCAGCTTCCTTATCGGCTTTGTCTTGGCCGCCATGATGCCTTTCAGCGTGGCATAGCGCGGTTTATTGATGCCCGACTGTATCGTCAGCAGCGCCGGCAGAGGCATTTCGATCCACTGAAACCAGCCGCCCTCGAGTTCCCGCTTCGCCTTGAGGGCTCCACCTTCCAGTTGGATTTCCATGATGATGGTCGAGTAGGGAAGGCCCAGCAGCTCCGCCAGGATGACCCCGGTTTGAGCAAAGCCGAAATCGTCGGACTGCAAGCCGGTCAAAACGAGATCCGGCTGCTCCTTCTGAATAGCCCTGGAGAGGGCAAGCCCGACGCCGTAGGCATCGAGGCCCACGAACGCCGAGTCGTCAAGGTGCAGCGCGCGGTCGGCGCCCTTCGCCAATGCTTCTTTAATGGCCTGCTGCGCGCGCGCCGGACCCAGGCAACAGAGTACCACTTCGCCTCCCTGCTTTTCTCTCAGGCGCAACCCTTCCTCGAGGGCATAGATGTCCGGCTCGTTGATCTCAAAGCCCAGGTCGGCTTCCTGGATCCAGGTTCCGGCCGGGTTAATCCGGAGAATGGAGTCGCGTCCAGGGACTTGCTTGAGGCAAACCACGATTCTCACTGCGGACCTCCTGGCAGATCGAGTACCACGCGGCCGAGAACGTGTCAAAGAATCGTTTGTCTCACGCCGTTCGGGAACGTCTTACTGAGGAACAGCCTAACCCTGATAACGCCTGAAAAGCAACGCAGCGTTTGTCCCACCGAATCCAAAGGAATTCGAGAGCGCGTACTCGACTTCCGCCTCGCGAGATTGGTTCGGGACGTAATCCAGATCGCAATCCGGATCCGGGTTTTCGAGATTGATGGTAGGGGGCATGACTTGATCGCGGAGCGCCAAGGCCGTGATGCCTGCCTCGAGTCCCCCCGCGCCGCCCAGCAGATGCCCGGTCATGGATTTGGTTGAGCTGATGGCCAGCTTCGAGGCGTGCTCGCCGAACACTTTCTTGATCGCCAGCGTTTCCAGCTTGTCGTTGTAAGGCGTGGACGTGCCGTGCGCGTTGATGTACTGCACTTGTTCGGGCGAGACGCTGGAGTCTGCCAGGGTGCTTTGCATAACACGGGCGGCGCCGTCGGCATCTTCCGCCGGAGCCGTGATGTGGAAAGCATCGCCGGACATGCCGTAGCCGACGACCTCCGCCAGAATCCGCGCGCCGCGCTTCAGGGCCAAGCCCAGTTCTTCCAGGATGAGAATACCCGAGCCTTCGCCGATGACGAACCCATCGCGGTCGCGGTCGAAGGGCCGGCTGGCTTTGGTGGGCTCATGGTTGCGGGTTGAGAGGGCTCGCATGGCGGCGAATCCGCCCACGCCCATGGGCGTGATCGCCGCCTCCGCGCCTCCGCAGATCATCACGTCCGCAGCACAGCGCTGGATCAGCTTGAAGGAGTCGCCTACGGCGTGCGTGCTTGACGAGCAGGCCGTGCAAGTGGCCGAGTTGGGGCCTTTGGCTCCCCACCGGATCGAGACAAATCCGGCGGCGAGGTTCACAATAGCCGCCGGTATAAAGAAGGGAGATATCTTCCGAGGTCCCCCTTGCATCAAGGCGGTGTGTTCGCGCTCAATCACGTCGAACCCGCCAATCCCTGAGCCGATATACACACCCGTGCGGTCGGCGAGGTCCGGAGTGATCTTAAGCTGGGCCTGCTCCATGGCGAATTGGCTGGCCGCCAGGGCGAACTGAATGAACAGGCCCATCTTTTTTACATCCTTCTTCTCAATGTACAGGAAAGGATCGAAGCCCTTAACCTCGGCGGCGATCGTCGCCGCAAAGCCCGTCGTATCAAAATGGGTGATCGGCGCAACGCCGCTCCGGCCGGCCAGCAGGCTTTGCCAAGTCTCCTCCGTGCCGATGCCAACCGCGCTCACCAATCCTACGCCTGTAACGACAACTCGACGGGTCAAGCTTGACTCCTTTTGAGGGCGCCACCCCGGAGTCCCCTCCTCGCTGAGGAGGGGATGTAGGCCGCGGCACTACTTCGAGGGCTTAATATGTCCCTGGATGTACTCCACCGCATCTTTCACGGTCTGAATCTTTTCGGCGTCTTCGTCCGGGATCTCGATCTCGAACGCCTCTTCAAAGGCCATGACGAGCTCTACAATGTCGAGTGAGTCCGCTCCCAAATCGTCCACGAAATGTGCCGTGGGAGTGACCTCAGATTCATCCACGCCAAGTTGTTCCACAATAATTTGCTTTACTTTCTCTTCGGGCGATGCCATCGCTCTCTCCTTTTCCGATTACTTGCGGGCGGACATGTTAACAGTGACAACTGTTGAGTGACAAGTGATTATACCAGTCTGCAGCAGGCTTCGGTGAATTCTCTCCCTCTGCCTGTGGGCCTATCTCAAGGGGCACGGGGAGGGCGGCGTTGCAGGGTCGATTACTTGCTCCCTTCATGCCATAAACATTCCGCCGTTGATATTGAGAACGTGCCCGGTGATATAGCGAGCTTCCTCCGACACCAGGAAACGCACTCCGGTGGCAATTTCCGCGTCGGTTCCCATGCGGCCGATGGGGATAATGCTCAACATCTTTTCCTTGATCTCCGGGGGCAGATTCTCGGTCATCGGAGTGGCAATGAAACCCGGCGCCACCGCGTTCACGGTAATGTTCCGGCGCGCCACCTCCGCCGCCACTCCTTTCGTCAAGCCGATGATCCCTGCCTTCGAGGAAATGTAGTTGGCCTGGCCGACGTTTCCAGCCTGCGCAACCACCGAGGCGATGCTGACGATGCGCCCGTAACGCTGGCGGACCATGCTGGGCAAAACCGCTTGGATGCAGTAGAACGCCCCATCCAAGTTCGTTTTCAGGACCGCTTGCCAATCCTCGACCTTCATTCGCATGACAAGACTGTCGCGGGTGATGCCTGCATTGTTTACCAGGATGTCGATCTTCTCCCAGGTTTCCAAGGCTTGGTCTACCACCTTGCGGACGGCCTCACGGTCGGTCACATCCACGACGAAGCGAATCGCTGCGCCGCCTTGCGCCTCGATCTCTTTGACAACTTCATCGAGCTTGGCCTCGCGCATATCCGTCAGGACAATGCGGGCGCCGCCTTGCGCAAGGTTAAGAGCTATAGCCCTTCCAATCCCTTGCGCGCTTCCCGTCACCAACGCCACTTTTCCTTCAAGATCAAACATGGCTCTCACCTGCTTTCTCTCACGGCCCCGAAGGGGCCGAAGGTCATTAGCCGTGGGTGGAACCCACGGGAAACAGGGCGTGCCGAAGTTCGACCCCTGCGGGGTCGAATAGCCCTTCTCTCTGCGTCCGTAGGTTTCACCTACGGCTAGTGATCTTGTTCCCCTTCGGGGAACTTCGCGGTTCCGCGCTACGCAGCGCCCAGCCGCGCCAGCACTTCGTTCAATGTAGCCCTGTCTTCAATTCGTAAGCAATCGGCTTGCGGATCGATTTGCCGGAGCAATCCTGAAAGTACTTTTCCGGGTCCGACCTCTATAAAGCAATCTACGTTCTGGCCTCGCAGAACCCGCATCGCCTGTTCCCACCGCACCGGCGCAGTGACCTGGCGTTTCAGCCCCTCGCGCACCCGATCCGCCGAGTAAGTCAACTCCGCGTCCACATTGTTTGCTAAAGGGATCTTCGGGTCGCTGATTGCCGCGCCATCGAGGTCTTTCTCCAGCCGCTCCTGGGCAGGTTTCATCAAGGCGCAATGAAACGGCGCGCTGACATTCAACATAATGGCGCGCTTGGCGCCCCGCCCTCGGGCCAGCGCAACGGCTCGCTCCACAGCTCCCTTGTGCCCGGAGATCACGACTTGCCCCGGGCAGTTAAAATTGGCGGGCGAAACCACTTCTCCCTGCGCCGCCTCGCGGCAGACCTCTTCAACTGCAGACGCCTCCATACCCAGCAGCGCCGCCATGGCCCCTTGGCCAACCGGCACGGCCTCCTGCATATATTGGCCGCGCTTGCGCACCAAACAGACCGCCTCCTCCAGCAGGAGACTGCCGGCAGCCACCAGGGCCGAGTATTCACCCAGACTGTGACCCGCTACAAAATCCGCGCGGATGCCTTTCTCGCTCAAAACCTCCGCCGCTGCCACCGACATGGCCAGAATCGCGGGCTGGGCGTTTCGAGTGAGTTGCAACTCTTCTGCGGGCCCTTCGAAGCACAACTTGGAAAGCGCAAAACCCAGCGCCCGATCGGCAGCCTCAAAAACCTGCCGCGCCCGCGGAAACTCTTCCGCCAGCTCCCGGCCCATGCCGGGATGCTGAGAACCTTGACCGGGGAAGAGGAATGCGATTTTTCGCGCCATGCTAAAAGGAGTCAGAAGTCAGAACAAAGCTATCAGCCTTCAGCTTTCAGGTATCAGCGAACGAGCGAAATCGGCTTGATTGCTGATAGCTGAAAGCTGAAAGCTGATAGCCAATTCATCCTGACTCCTGCTTTTTCACCACCGCATCAGAACCGCGCCCCAAGTGACCCCGGCGCCAAAGGCCGCCATCAAGACCAAATCGCCCCGCTTCAGGCGTCCGGTGCGGACGCACTCGTCGAGGCAAATCGGGATGGACGCCGAAGACGTATTGCCGATGCGGTCGATATTCGAGTAAACCTTCTCGCGCGCCACGCCCAACCGCTCCCGCACGGCCTCCGTGATGCGTTGGTTGGCCTGGTGGGGAACAAAGAGGTCCACTTGGTCCGCGCGAATTTGCGCCTTCTCGAGCACCCGCCTCGACACCTCCTCCATGTTTCGAACCGCCACCTTGAACAACTCGTTCCCGCGCATCTTGATGTAGTGGCCGCGCCCCGACACCGTCTCTGCCGAAGCCGGACACGCGGTGCCTCCGGCGGGAATGTACAGGTGGTCCGCATAGTGGCCTTCGGTGTGCAAGTCGGAAGCCAGGATTCCGGAGGGAGGAGCAACCGGACCGAGTACGGCCGCCGCCATTCCGTCTCCGAAAATCACGCAGGTTTCGCGGTCCTTGTAGTCGACGTAGCGCGAGAGCAACTCGGCGCCGATCACCAGTACGCGCTTGCATTTCCCGGTGCGTATGAACTGTTCAGCCACCGTCATGCCGAACAGGAAGCCTGAACATGCCGCGGCGAGATCGAAGGCGCAGCACGAGCGCGCCCCGAGGTCACGCTGGATCAAGGCAGCGGTGGACGGCAGCGGCATATCGGGAGAGATGGTTGAGCAGATGATCAGGTCCAGGTCTTGAGGCGTTATGCCCGCCATCTCGAGAGCTTTTTTTGAGGCCTTTACGGAAAGGGTCGAGGTAGTGTCCTGAGGACCAGCCACGTGGCGTTCCTTGATGCCGGTCCGCTCCGTAATCCACCGGTCGGAGGTCTCAACCATCTTCTCGAGGTCGAAATTGGTGAGCACTTTCTCCGGCAGCGCAGATCCGGTCCCCAAAATTCCAGCCGCAAGCTCCATAGCACTCCCCTACGACGACACCTTCGCCGCTCGTAGCGTTCCGATCGTGGTGGCGGCCAAGTGGCGTTCGATCATTTCGTTTACCCTGCCCTCCGCAAATCCCGCCGCCACGCGAATGGCGTTTTTGATCGCGTTCGCGTTCGAGCCTCCGTGGCAAATAATGCATACGCCCCGCACGCCCAGCAGAGGGGCGCCGCCGTATTCCGAATAGTCCACACGTTTCTTGAACTTCTGGAAGGCGCGGCGGGACAGAACGTAACCAACCTTGGCGCGGACGGTACTCGAAAGCGCTTCTTTCAAGAGGCTCGAAATCGTCTCCACCAGGCCCTCACTGATCTTGAGCGCCACGTTGCCGATGAAGCCGTCGCAGACGATAACTTCCACGCGCCCGTTGTAAAGGTCCCGCCCTTCCACGTTGCCGACAAAGTTGAAGGGAAGCTGTTTGAGCAGTCCGAAGGCCTCGCGGGTCAGGTCGTTCCCTTTGTGTTCTTCTTCGCCAATGGAGAGCAAGCCGATGCGGGGCCTCTCCAGACCAAAGATCACCCGGTAGTAAACCTCGCCCATCACGGCGAATTGCTGCAAGTGCTGAGGCTTGCAATCCACGTTGGCGCCTACGTCGAGCAGCACGGCGGCCGTCCCCTGGGAAGTAGGGAAGACAGCGGCCAGGGCCGGCCGGTCAACGCCGGCGAGGGTTCCGAGCACGATTTTCGCGGTCGTCATGACCGCGCCGGTGTTGCCGGCACTGATCAAGCCGTCCGCTTTATGCTCCCGCACCAGACGCGCTGCGACGCGGATGGAGGAGTCCCGCTTGCGACGAAACGCTTTGGCCGCGGCATCCTCCATGGTCACCGCTTCGCTGGCATGGACCACTTCGATGGGAAGGCCGCGTGCGTCCCGGCGGGACAGTTCGTGCTTCAGAACGTCTTGTGGGCCTACCAGCAAGACCTCTGCAAGCTTCTCTCGCGCTGCCAGAACCGCTCCCTCAACCTCCGGCCCCGGCGCGGAGTCGGTACCCATGGCGTCAATAGCGATGCGTCGCATGCAAGTCAAATGTTAGGCGGTTTCCTTCACCAGCATGACCTCTCGCCCGCGATAGTAACCGCAGTACGGGCAGGCTTGGTGAGGCATTTTCTTCTCGTGGCAGTGGGGGCACTCGGCCAGCGCTGGCGCTTCCAGGAAGTCGTGCGCTCGCCGGCGACTCGTGCGTGCCTTGGAATGTCGTCGTTTGGGGTTTGGCATAGTTATTCAACTCTCTTCAGCAATGAGGGCTGTCCTGATTTTCTCGTCGCGCCGGCCTTTACAGGCTGAGGAAAAAACCCTTCGGAATGTCATCCTGAGTAGCCGTAGGCGACGAAGGATCTCCGCAGTTCTTTGAAACAACAACTGCGGGGATTCCCCGATTTCCGGGGTCCGATGGGCCCCATCGGGGTCCAGAAATCGGACTTCGCTTCGCTCAGAATGACAGTCTTTAAGAGTTCTTCCGTAACGGGTTTACGTCAACATCCGATCGTGGCACTGCCCCGCAAGCACGTGGCCGTTGCTACGTTCAATAACTGATTATATCTCGCCTAGCTTTTCTTTAGAGCAGAAAAGGGAGAGATCTCCGCTGTGGACGGGCAGCCGCATTTTTCGACGTTCAAGTTCGACCCACAGACGGGGCAAAGACCACGGCAATCCGTCTTGCAGATCATCTTCATGGGCACCGACAGGATTACTTGCTCTGTCACCACGTCCTCGAACTCGATTCCATCTCCAGAGAAGAAGCCGACCTCCAACTCGTCTTGAGGCAGCTCAACTTCCTCGGCGCGGGCAATGGTCGAAAGAGGCCGATAGAAAAGGTCGAAATCCTGCTCCACCGGAAGGGCCACCGGCCCCAGGCACCGGTCGCAACTAGCCGCCAAGATCGTCCCCAGGTGTCCCCGAACGCGGATCTCCTCGCCCCGCAGCTCCGCAATCGCATCCACCTTCAGAGGGGTAGCCTGCCGGAATTCGGCCCCATGGTAATCCAGGGCTTCCGGGGAGTAGGTCTTGGAAACCACAATCGGGCGAAGCTCCAACTCCTCCAGGGTAATGCGCACCACAACCTCCCACGGACGAATCCCTTAATTTATAGCCAGAGGTGCGGAGATGTCAAGGAAAGCTCAGAAGGTCAAGTACTTACGTTCGTAAGGGCACGCCATGGCGTGCCCCTACAGGGAATTCCTTCACACCTTCATCGCAGTGTATTGGGAGGCTATCTCGAGGCCACGGCTTCCTGGGCCTTCCGCTTCTTCATTTGCGCAATCTGGTCGTCAGCGTAGGTCTTGATTAACGTGCCTTGCCCAAGCCCACCGGCCTTCTTGAAGGCCTGGATCGCGTCGTCCCACTTGCCATCCAGAGCATAAGCCTCACCCAGACGGTAGTAATCGCGGGGATCGGGATTGGCGGATGTGGACACGGCGGTGTTGATTTCCTGCTCGGCCTTCGCCAACTCGCCTCGGTCAAGGCCCGCAGGGCCGCCGGAGGCCAACTCGAGGTGGACGGTGCCAAGAGGTCCGTAAATCTCGCTCGAAAAACCATCCAGGCGCTTCTGATATTGCGCATCAGATTCATGGGGCTGCTTGGGAATCTGCGCGGTGAGCTCGAGCGCCCGCTTGGCATCATTCTCAGCTTCCTGCAGGATTTTGGTTCGGTCGGCCGCGTGGCTGCGGAGGTATTGCGGCAAGGGCAGCATCTCAATGCGCAAGATCAATGAGGTCAGATTGTCCGGGTTCAACTCCAGGCTCCTGCCCGTGTAAGCGACGACTTTTTCTACATCGCCCTTCTGCTGGTAAGCGTTGGCTCCGAACGAATAGACCAGACTGAGCAGGGGGCTGTCGGGATACCGTTTGGCGAAGCCATCGACGAGCGCGATAGACTTGTCAGGATCCAATTCGCTCAGGATGGCCGAGAAGGGCCGAGCTTCCTCGTTCCGGACATTTTGGGCCCCACCGGGGCTGGGTCCCAGGAGCATCCTCGCGATCTGCGCGCGCACTTTCGGCCCCGCCTGCCGTACTGCTTCGATTACCTCGTCGCTCGCATTGGCCTTGCGCAGCTTCTTCTCGATGCCGTGAGTCAGGTCAAAATCCACGCCGCGCTCATGTACCTCTTCGACCACTGTTTCCGCACGCCCGCCTTCTACGTCTCTCATCACTTCCTTCTCGGTCATCAAGGCAGGCGCCTGCCCCTGGTCCTCGATCTGCCGGCGCATTGCGGCTTGGTTCAGTATTGCTTTCTGGGTCGAGGTAATCGGCGCCATGTAATCGTCCCGCACCACATCGCAGCGCGCCCCGGGGTGCTCCCGGTCTTGCGCAGCCGGGTCCTGGGGCTGTTGTGCAGGCGACTGCCCTGTTTGCGCATAGAGAACGCCCGTCAGACCAAAAGTCACCACCACCCGAAGGATTTGCTTCAACCTCATACCCGTCTCCAGATTCCCTGAGTTTACCCTGATCGGGTCCAGGCCCGGTCCGATGGCTTCATTATACAAGAACGGCAGACTTGCGTCAATCAAACGGGGCGCGGGCATTCTTGCCCGTGCCGCTACGAGGCCGGAGGGTTTAGGGAAACAAAAAGCCCTTCGGCCCACCCGAACTTCCGAGTGAGCCGAAGGGCAGAACAAAGGGTAGGGGCGAGTTTACCTCGCCACATCCCTAGTTAGAAGTGTAGCCGCAACGAGCCTTGCAGCTCGCGGCCGTAGTTGGCGCCGTTCGAGCCGCCTGCCTCGGTTAGGCTCAGGCCATCGGACGTTCCGCATGAAGAGCCGACGCAGGGGTCGCCGGGGATGAACGTGTTGGGCATGTTGTACATCTCCAGGCGGAACTCGAGGTTGAAGCGCTCGTTGATGTTGAAGGTCTTCGAGGCCGTCGAGTCAAGCTGCCAGAAGCGCGGCCCGCGCAGGCCCTGGTAATACGGAGGTGCGGTGGATATCGTGTAGGACGGCGGCGTGGTGATGCAACCCGGGTTGAACCAGTACCCGCCGCTCGGAATGTTCTGCCTGGGATCGCAGACCATGCCGGACGTCGGGAAGCTGAGCAGATCGCCGCTCATCCAATAGAAGATCTGGCTGGTGGACCAACCGCCGATGACTTCATCCACCCACTTGGGCACGGTGCTGAAGTAAGTTTTGCCCTTGCCAAAGGGGAGTTGGTAGGTGCCGGACAAGCGGATATTGTGGCGCGGCAACTGACGGTCCCACTGAGTCAGGTGCCGGTTGTAGGTGTCGATGTCGTCGTAGTACGCGGAGTGACTCTGGAGGCTGTAGTTGTAGGTTCCCAGGAACGTCCAGCCGTGGGCGAAAGGCCGTGTGACGGACACTGCCGTCCCGTAGTAGTGATCTCTATAGCCAGGAATACCCTGGACATTCAGGTCACCGTACTGCGGATAGGGCCGCAGCAACTGGCCCAGCGACACGGTGGAGGAAGTCCCCAGAGAGCCCGGCATGATAGGTAGTCCCGTGTAACTCGGCGTCACAGAGGATACCCCCGCCGCCCCAAGGCTGGTCGGGAACTGGCCGTAAAAGGGATTGGGAACGCTTTCGCTCAGCAGACCCTTATAGGTGTAGTAGTACATCGGGTTCATCTGATTGACGTTCTGTCCGTAAAATCCTCCCCACATGCTACCGTCCTGGGCGTTGTGCTCGAACATGAGGAACTCGGTTACGTCCAAACGGAAGTTCGCGGGCAGTTCTCGCTGAACGTTGAAGTTGAACCGGTCGTTAATGGGCACCTTGTATTGCCGCATGTCATAGTAATTCCAGCTATTGCCTAGATCCTGGTAGGGCCCCAGAGCGCTCCCGACCGCCTGAATGACCGGGTTGGGATAGGTGCCTCCGGACGGGTAGGGATCCGCGAGGTAGGAGCGCGGGATGCCCGAAAGAGGGCTAAGCGCGTTGGTTTGTTGCGAGAAGCCGTTGGCATAAATGATGCTGTCGTCGGAGGAATTGCTTAACCAAGTCACCGCAAACCGGGAATAGCCCACTCGCACTGCCGTCTTGTCATTGAGGCGATAGGCCAAGCCGGCGCGGGGCAGGAAGAGATCATTCACCCCGTACCACACGTTCGGATCGGTGTTGCTGGTACGGACCGCAGCGCCGTTATACAGAGGCGCCACAAGGTTCGGAAGGCCGGCCGCGGTGGCCGGCAAGTTCGCGGCGGCAAGCACCTGCGGAGTCCAGAGGTTGAAGGACGAGGGCCAGTTCTGAATATTCTGTTTCATATCCAGGGTTTTGATCAGCCAGCGGTTATCGTCCGACGGACCGGACTCTTTCTCCCAACGAATGCCAAGGTTCAGGGTGGTGCGAGGGTTCAGCCGGAAGTCGTCCTGAATAAACCCTGCGTACATATGATTGTGAACTTGGTCAACGATGGGATAAATTGTGGCGGACGCGCTATTCACAACGCCAAGCAGCGAAGAGGCGTACTGGTCACCACTCAGGTCAGGGTTATAGGACCCCGAAACCACGGCGGAAGTGTCCTGAGAGTTAAAGCCGAAAGACCCAGGCCCGACGGATTGGAAGTTCTGCATCCACTCGTAGCGATACTGCCAGCCTAACTTTAAGTGGTGCCTGCCCATTTCGTGGGTGACGATGATTGTGGGCGAGTAGGTGCGCAGATGGTCGTACCACCAACCGCCGAAACCTGTATGGGCGCCCGTGCCGATGCCGGAGGTGCTCCCGCCGAAGTACTCATTGCCCCACTGGAAGGAGGGGAAATAGACACCGATGGAGGGAGAAAGCACGGACTGATACCAGTTGTTGTTCGGCCACATGCTTGCCCACACGTCGCAATTGGTACTGGGTGCGTTGCCGCTCGGGCAGGGAGTGCCCATCTTCAACTTGTAGATCGCCGAGTTGTAGTCGTCTTCGGTGTAGTTGACGCCCAACTTGATATCGATGGTCGTGCGCGGATTCATCATGTAGAGCGCGTCGATCCCGGAACTGGTGGCGTCCATGATGCCGCCGTTGTCCGAAGGCCAGGCGATCGAATTGTCGCCCGAGGCGTTGTTGTTGTCCAACCGGGTGCGGAACCAACTGTAGCGTGCGAACATGCGCAGCTTGTCGCTGGCGTTGAAGTCAACCCGCTCGGAAACGTTATGGTACTTGGTCCACCAGGGGTAGGTCACTGAGAAGTTGTTCAAGCCGCTGGGATTGTCGGGCGAACGGTTGGGCGCCCACATATAGTTCATCGCCAAAGCGCCGACGGAGTCGATCCGGTTCGCCGGAATTTGGTTGTTGAGGAACGGCGTCCGAGTGTACGTGCCCGTAGCCGCGTCGTAGGTTGTGGTGAGCGGGTCGTAGATAAGCCTCGGCTGGCCGTTGCTCTGTAAAGCGTCGGAGAAGTCGCCGGCCCTCTCGGCCAAGGTCGGTACGGTCTCATATACCGTCTGGGGCTGCGTGGCATACCATCTCTCGTACGAGAAGAAGTTGAAGAGCTTGTTCTTCAGGATAGGGTTGCCGACCGCGAAGCCATAAATGTTCTGCTTGACGATCTGTGCGGAACGCGTTACGCGATTGGCCAAGGCGTTGAAGTTGGGCTGGCGCCACATGCCGTAGGCATCGCCATGAATGTCGTTGGTGCCCGACTTCATGGAAATGTTCACCGCGCCGCCGCCGCTCCAGCCGTGCTCGGCGTCCGGAATCTGTTGCTGCACAACCACTTCCTGCACTGAGTCCATGGACGCGTTATAAGAGCCGCGCGCGGCCATGTCCGTTCTGAAGCCGTCGATGATCTGTTCGTTCTTGCCGCCCGTGGGGCCGCCGATGTCCAGGCCGCCGTCGGACCACATGTAGAACGGCAGACGGTGCGCTTCGTCCCAGTACTCATTGATCACGCCCGCATCGAGCAGGGCCAGCGTGAAGGGATTGCGCGCCAGGATGGGAAGGTCCTTCAGGAAGGACTGCTGAACGGTGTCGCTCATGGTCGAAGTATTGAACTCGACTTGGCCGACGTTGGAGGTGACCTCCACGGTCTGGGTCACGGCGCCGATCGTCAGAATCGCGTTGACGGTGACGTCTGACGCAGTCTGAACGACAACGTTCTCTTGCACGAATTTTTCAAACCCCGCGGACTCTACGACAACTCGATAGGTCCCGGGGATTACCGGATCAAACACGTAGAACCCGCTGGTGTCCACCTGCTTAATCACCTCCGCGCCGGTGCCGAGGTTGTGCAGGGTGACCTTTGCATTCGGTACCGCCGCGTGCGTGGGGTCCGTGACTTCGCCACGAATCGTGCCGCGGGATTCCTGGGCAGACAGGGGCTGAACGAAACAGGCTATTAATGCCACCAGCAGGGCTCCCGTCAAAAGGAACGGAAGCTCGTATCCGGAGGCCCTTCTCGCGTACTTCCTCATTAGGTTTTCCTCCTTGCTCTAAGTCAACAGGGCCCGATGCCCTGGTTGCAGCTCCGCTACGCCTCGAGCGTGTGCGATGGCAAGAGACAATAAGGCATCGCCTTCGCCTTTGCGTCGCAATCAAGGACTCTTTCGGAATGAAGCCCGAACACGGGATGAGCATGCGACACTGAGCGCCCCCTCAGTCTTGTACACGTCACGGTTGATAGCGGCCAACGAAACACGCGGGATTAGAGTTGGCAAGGCTTGCTACCGTCCTCGCCAACCGTTCAAGAGGTGCCCGCGTTAGCATATGGGTGCGTGCTATACTGCTTTCAGATACGTAATGTCGTAGATTCGACCAAGATCCCAATGGACAAAGTACCGAGGGAGTGCGAAGCAAATGCACTTCCAAACAGTTTGCAGCCGTAAGTCCCTGAAACGCATACTCCGTTGTGACTGGCCGGAGGCCAAATTGGCAGAGAATCCTGAAATCAGTATATGGTTTTCGGAATCCCTCCGGTTCCTTGTAGCGACGATTTACATTTAATGACAAAATTACCTATACGTAATCCTTACATAGCCCGAATAGTGGATGCCTGTCGGCGGATACACAGGTACAAAATGTCGTTTTCACGCGCCCCCCCGACGCTCCAACCCGTGGACTCTCAGGCCACACAAGTATCAGGGAGAACGACCTTGCCACTCCGCCAAGCTTCGGCAAACTAGTGGTACAATGCCTCCCTTCGTATTGCGGACTTAAGCGTGCGACCCTGGCGCGATTAGAAATACAAAACGGATGAAAGTTCAGGAGGTAGAATGCGGCTAAAGGACGATCAAAAGAGGGCGTATCTAGTTGTTCTCGCGCTGACGATGGTTGGCGGATTTCTGCTTTCAATCCGAATACCGGTTTCCGCACAGCAGGCCACCAGCGAGGTCGCCGGTCCTTCCGGGGCGGCAAATCTCGAAGCGCACATGTACGATTCGGGTTTTCCGCAAGGCACCGAAAACTACAACGCCTGTTACTATGCGAGTGATGGGCGTGTCTACTACGTTCTCTGTTCCTCGTCCGTCGAAGTCGGCGGGCAAATGTTCTCCCTCGACCCTTCGACCGGGAAGATCCGGCACCTTGGCGACTTGACCGAGGTGGTTGGAGAAAAGGGAATGCATGCCATTCCCCAAGGGAAGTCGCACGTCAACTTTGTGGAGTGCCAAGGGCGGCTCTTTTTCGCGACACATGTTGGGTATTACGAAAATTATAAATACCAGGGAAAGCAAAAGTTTGCCACCGCTTCGGGATATGCAACATACCCGGGCGGGCACTTTCTGGCGTACGACCTGCGTAGCGGCAAGTTCGAAGTCTTCGCTAAAGCACCGACGGGCGAGGGCATTATTGCCATGACCATGGACCCGCAGCGCGAGCGGCTTTACGGGCTTACCTGGCCATCGGGTTTGTTCGTTCGCTACGACCTCAAGAGCAGGGAGTTCAAGAATCTGGGACCTGTATCCGGCGAGGCGGAAAACCCTACGGGTCCGAACTTCGAAATGCTCGACCGCTGCCTGGTTGTCGATCCGACTGACGGCTCAGTCTACTTCACGAGGGCAAACGGGGAGATGCTCCGTTACCGATACGATACGGAGTCGGTGGAAACAGTGCCTGGCGGAAACCTCAGGAAGGACTACTTTGGACACATGGATCCCAGCAACACCGACGGGGACATGGCGTACCATTGGCTCCAGGCTGGGTGGTGCCCGGCGGGCCGGGGTATCTATGGCATCCATGGAAAGTCGGGCTACCTCTTTCGCTTTGATCCAACGTCCCAGCAATTGGAGGTTCTGTCGCGATTGGTCTCCGACGCCTCGCTGAAGACCGGCATGTATGATCGGACACCTTACGGATACCTCGGCTTCACGCCCGGGCCGAGCGGACAGACCCTTTACCACCTTACGGGGGCGTCCCTGGCGCGCGAAGGGATAAAGGACGCCGAGGCGCTTGATCTGGTCACCTATGACATTGCCTCAGGGAAACGTGCGGATCACGGCGTTGTGGCCCTGGAAGATGGCGCCAAGCCTTACCAGGCGCAGTGCCTGGCCGTTGGCAACAATGGAATGGTCTATACCGTAGCGTTTGTAGGCAAGCCCGGTCATTCAAGGATGGACCTGATCAGCTTCCACAACCCGGAGAGCAACCCCTGAGGCGCCACTTCCTCGTTGACCGAAGGGAGGAATGGTCTTCACCACTGAGACACAGAGGCACTGAGCACTGCGAGAAGAGTCTTACTCTGTGCCTCCGTGCCTCTGTGGTGTGGTTTGTTTTCTACTTCGGCTCCGTGATTTTGAGGGTTTGGTTCGCCTCAAGCCCCTCCGTCACCACTTGTTTACGGCCGGAGGGCCAATCGATCTCGACGCGTTCGATCTTGGTTGCGTCGCCCAGGCCGAAGTAGAGCGGCAGGACGCTCTGGGAGAGATAGCCGGACTTGCCGTCATTATACTTGGTGTAGACTTGGCCTGCGGCGTGCACGCGCACGGTTGCGCCCAGCCCGTTGCGGTTCGAAGCGGTCCCCTCGAGCACTATTTTGAGCCAGTGAATAGCTTTGCGTTTGGCGAGGTCACTGATCAATACCTGCGGTGGGGCATTGAAATCATTGGTCACGATGTCGAGCGCGCCGTCTTCGTCAAGGTCGAACAGAACCGAGGACCGGCTCGAGAGCGGCGCCCATATACTGATCTCCCCCGTGTGCCCCTTGCAGACAATCCTCGAGGACTCACGCAGTTTTTGCACGTCGGAGCAGTCGAGGTCGAAATAATAGGTGTGGGTCTTTCCGGAACTGCGGGGTTCTATTCCGAGCAAGAATTCAGCGTCCAAAAACTTCTTCCCTTGGTTATTCAGAAGCAACGAGTTGATCCCGTAGCGATATGGAAAGCTCATGCCGGCAGTGATGAAGATGTCGTCCCATCCGTCGGCGTTGACGTCGCCCACGCTCACTCCCCACGGCCAATACGTCTCGACTCCCAGCCGGTCTGAGATTTCCTCGAATTTACCGTTCCCGAGATTGTGGTAGAAGGCATTGCCGAAGATGAAACTCTCCTTGGGCCCCCCGAGAAAGTCGGGTCCCGGGATTCCGGCAGCCCTGGACTTGTGCTTCTCCTGGTCGGGCGTTTGCACCTCCCACATGTCGGAGTGCATGTCCGTGACGATCAGATCCATCAACCCGTCGTTATCGAAATCGAAGAACTTGATTCCCATGGCGCCCCAGGGCGTTCTGGGAAAATACTCCTCGGTCTTGTCCACGAATCTCTTGCCGCCTTGGTTTTCAAAATAGTGAGAGTGGCCCTGCATATTGAGGATGAATAAGTCGGGGTAGCCATCTCGATTCAGATCAGTGAAGGTCGCATCGCCCGACCAGACGTGAGGCCGCAAGCCGACTTCCTGAGTCACATCTGCGAACTTATTGTTGCCCAGGTTCTTGTAGAGGATGGGGTATTCGAAGCGTTCGGGATGCACCTGCCCGCCGAACGAGCCCTCGAGCCCCACATAAGCCCCGGAAGGCCATTTCAGGTCGATAGTGTACTGTCCCACGTTGGACACCAGGAGATCGACCAGGCCGTCGTTGTCGTAATCAAAAAAGACGGCTCCGGAGGAATGGCCCACCCAGCCGACGCCCGCCTCTTTCGAGATATCCGTGAAGTGGCCGTGTCCATCATTATGGAACAGAATGTTGCCGCCCTTTACGGTGGTGACGTAGAGATCCTGATGGCCGTCGTTATCGATGTCCGCGAAAGATGCCGTGACACTGATTCGCCCGGGTACACCGACCCCCGCCTCCTCCGTGATGTCCTTGAACTTGCCGCCACCCAGGTTTTTCCAAAGTTGGTTCCCACCCACTTGGTTCGTGAAGTAAACGTCGTAGAGGCCGTCTCCATCGACGTCCGCCACGGCGATTCCATTGCCGTGATCGTAGTGCACTTGCTTGTAGTAAATGCCCGCATCTTCCACAATGTGCGGCCGGAAAGTAATGCCGCTTTCCTTCAGCTTGTCAGTGAAGTTGAACTGGTAGAAGACCTTGAACTGATTGATCGTCTCCAGTTGCGCCTTCTTGCGGGCGGGAAGAGAGTTCAGGCCGACGTCAGGATCCGGCCAGCGAACCACAGGCGGGGACTGCGCTTGGTTAAGCGCCCCGACGAGAGGGCTTTTGAGGCCCGCTGGCAACCACAATCCCCTTGCAGCCCCTAAGGAACTCGCGGCCAAGCCTGCGCCGGCAGCCGCAGCTCTCGAAATAAACGTTCGTCGTTTCATGGTGCCCTCCTCGTGGGCCCGTTGCGTGGAGGCGAGTCCTCGGTCAGAGTAAGTCGAGTGTGCGCGGCCCATACACGATCGTCGCGGACCTCAGCCGCAACTCGAAGAGCCGCTCATGCTATTCTCACGAGTAGGCCATTCTTATGCCACCAAATTAACCGTGTCAAGCCGAAAACCGAACCTGCGGCTTGGCGGGGCAGTGTCCCGGTTCGACTGCGGTTTTTTGCATTTTTCGCTTGACAAGCCTTGGTCTATTTGATAGCCTATAAGTGTGGTCATGCTGTGGACACATTGTCGTAGTCAGGCGCCGGGAAGCACCGGGCGCAAGGGTGTACGGAGTGGCCCCGGCGAGCTCGAAAGCGGGGAAATACAAAAAATGAAAAATAGTGGGAACGAAGCTAAGAAGTACTTGAAAACAAAGGATCTCACTTTTTTCAATACTGCGAATTTCGCGCGTTTTGTGAACATTTCTGCATGAATTCGACGGCAAAACGAGCAAAAACAGCGCACCTTGCGCAAAACAAACCGAAACCTCCGATTCGCAAGGCGAGTTCGGAAAGGGACATTGTGTCGGCTAGTCTGCCGCCTACCCGAGGCCTCGAACACCTGCACACCACCTCGTCTTTCAACTTCCGTTCGTTGCGCGTTGCAGTTAGCTGGCTCGCGGCCCTGTTCATCTTGTGCCTTACCGGCGCCGTTTTTGCGCAGGCGCCTGATCCGCAGCAACTCTTCCAGGAGGCGGCCGAGGCCCAGCAGCACGGCGATGCCGCACTCGCCGTGCGCAAATACCAGGAACTCCTCCGGTTGCATCCGGAGGTCTTAGCGGCTCACGCGAACCTGGGCCTGGTGTTCGACTCGCTGGGCCGGTTTGACGAAGCGGTGGCACAGTTTCGAGCCGCGGTCGCGCTGGCCCCCGGCGACCGCAGTTTACGGACCAACCTGGCCATGGCGTATTACCAGAAGGGCGATCTGCCCAATGCCATCCGGGAGTTCAGTTCCTTGCTGAAGGATGCGCCCGGGGATATGCAGACGGCGACCCTGCTCGGCAACTGCTACGTGCGCCAGGGCCGTCCCGCCCAGGCTGTGTCGCTGCTTACGCCTCTGGCGGCGTCGCATCCAGATGACGTCAGCCTCCAGTTGACGTTCGGGTGGGCGCTGGTTCGCGCCGGTCGCACTAAAGAAGGCTTGGAGCGAATTGATAAACTCGCGCAGCAAACCAATAGCGCAGAGGCTTATATGGGGGCCGCCACCGCGCAGCTCAGACTCGAAGCTCTCGATCAGGCGCGCCGAAACGTTGATGCGGCCCTGCGGCTCAACCCGCACCTACCCGGCTTGCACACTCTCAGCGGCATGATCGCGGCTGACTTCGGAGATTATGAAGGAGCGGAGGCAGCTTTTGAAAAGGAGCTCGAAAGCAATCCCAGTGACTTTTCGGCCCAATTAAACCTGGGCAGCGTCCTGTACAGCCAACGGAAGCTGGATACCGCCCGCGAGCATCTCGAGCGTGCGCTTGCACTCGCCCCAGCTTCGTCGCAGGCGCTCTATGACCTCGCGCTCGTCGAACGGGCTCAGGGGCACATGGAGGCTGCCGTCAAGGATCTCGAAAAAGTGGTGGGGAAAGACCCGCAATGGCTGGAGCCGCATGTCGAATTGGCGGCGTTGTACTATCGCCTGAACCGGCCGCAGGATGGCGCCCATGAAAAGCAGGTCGTCGACCGGCTCGCCAATGAACAGCGAACCTCGTCAAAAGGGCGCGACGTTAATCCGCAGACTCCTTAACCTCGATTAAGCGGTCGCCGGCGAGGTTGCGGAGGGTCTGAACGATGCCCGAAGGCCAGTGGATCTCGACCTCGCCGGCCTGGGCTTCCGCGCCCAGCCCGAAATGCAGCGGGCCGTGGCTGGACGAGGCGTAGCCCACGCTGGTAGTCATGTGATTGAACTGGGCGCCCGCCCGGGTCACCACCTTGACCCGCGCCCCGATGCCGTCCCGGTTGCTCTTTGTCCCCTGGAGCGCGATGCCCAGCCAGTGCCCGGCGGGTTCGGTGCGGTTCATCCAGATCTCAGCCTCCTTCCCGATCGCAGTGGCGACCACGTCCATCCTGCCGTCTCCGTCGAAGTCAGCGAACGCGCATCCCCGGTGGCGGGCCGGGGAGGAGGCGTTGAGGCCCGCTTCCTCCGTCAAGGCTTGCCATTTTCCGCTGGCGCCCGGGTTGTGGAACACCGTGTTGTACTGCTCAACCGCAATCCCCGGAATCGAGTGGGCGCGCACATGGCCGCGCGTCACGAACAGGTCCTTCCATCCGTCGTTGTCGAAGTCGCAGAGGCCCGGGCCGTAGCCTCCCATGAAACGGCTCAACTCGCGTATTCCGCTCGGAAACGTGATCTCCTCAAACTGGCGTCCGTCCAGGTTCCGAAATACCGGGAAAGTCTCATTGTTCAGGGCCACCGTCACGATATCGGGGTAGCCGTCGTTATCGAGATCCCGGAAATCCACGCCCATCCCCGAGATGAATCCCCCGTCCTCGACCAGGCCGACGCCCATCGGGAGCGCGACCTCTTCGAACTTCTTCCCGGTGTTGTGAAACAGGAAGTTGTAGTACCCGTCGTTGGTGACGAAGAGGTCAGGGCGCCCATCAAGGTCGAAGTCCGCCACGCCGACGCCCATCGCCTTGCCTACGTGAGCGCGAATCCCCCACTCCGCCGACACGTCCTCGAAGGTTCCGTCACCCCGATTCAGAAACAACTGGTTGGGCTGCCCCTTATAAAACTTCGGGCTGCAGTAGTCGTATCGTTCGCCAACCTGGCAGAGCGGCTCTTTCTGGTAATCCCACTGCAAATAGTTGGCGACGAACAGGTCAAGAAGGCCGTCGTTGTTAACGTCCACCCAGGCGGCGGTAATGGCCCAGAGGGGGCCGTACTCGGGATCATGGAAACGGTCCAGACCCGCTTTGGCCGTGACATCCGTGAAAGTTCCGTCGCCGTTGTTGTGATAGAGAGTGCGGTGGTGAACGCCCGCCACGAAAATGTCAGGGTATCCATCGTTATCGTAATCACCGACAGCTACGCCGGTGTCGTATCCGGCGCCCGCCAAGCCCGCCTGCCTGGTGACGTCGGTGAACACGCCGTGATCCTCGTTGCGGAAGAGCCGGTTCGAGAACTTCCGCGAATCTTTCTTCAAAGTAGTGATGTTTGCGCCGTTGGTGAAGAAGATGTCAGGCCGCCCGTCTTTGTTGTAGTCGAAAACAGCCACGCCGCCGGCCATCGTGGCGGGAGTGTGGGGTACGCGCGTGGATTCGTCAGTTTCGAGGCGGAAAGGCAAGGATTGCAGTGCGAATCGGATACTCGGGGGGACGGCTCCGGCTGTTCGCGGAGCAGAGCCGCGGCCGGCACGGGGCACGAGGGACGCTCCCAAAAGCGCCAGCACCTCCCGCCTGCTGAGAGTCCTCTTCGCGTTCAAGGCGCGACCGCCGCCGGCAAAGTCCAAGGTGATTCCTCAACCAGCAGTCTATACGATTTCACAAGCTTTCAGCCAATTCTCGAACATCCGCCGGGCATGGGAGTGCAGCGTCTCTTCCAGCCGCAGGACATCGCCGACTACCTTCCTTGCCGCGCCCGCGCCAAGTGCTCGTTCCAGTCCCGCCGCATAGTCCGGCACTTGGGACCATTGCTCCGCCATCTCCGCCGAGATCTCGACGTGGAATTGAACGCCGTAAGCGTTTTCCTTCCAGCGAAACGCCTGGTTTGGGTAGGCCGGCGAACTGGCGAGAAGGACCGCCCCCGCGGGCAAGTCAAATGTCTCTCCATGCCACTGGAAGGTCAGCAACTCCCGAGGAATTCCAGAGAAGACTGCATCGTTTTGCGCCTCTGAGGTCAAATACACCGGCATGATTCCGATTTCCGGCATGGTGCCGCCGTAGACGCGCGCCCCCAAGCTGGCGGCAAGCAACTGAGCCCCGAGGCAGACGCCCCAGAAGGGTTTGCCGGCGAGCACGGCCTCTCTGACCCAGCGCTTCTCCGCACTCAACCAGGGCAAAGTGTCCTCGTCGTTCACGCTCATGGGGCCGCCCATGGCGAGAATGGCATCGCCACCCTGCCAATCAGGAAGTTGCTGCCCGGCGTCGAGCTCAACCCGGTGGATGGCGGCGCCTCTCTCGACCAGGATGTCTTCGTAGACGCCCGGGGGCTCGCACGCTATATGCTGGAGAATCAAGATCTTCACCGCCGGTCCTCCTTGCGACAAGACTAACATGATCCTGCCTAAGCGCCTAGGAGTGCAATGCCCGAAATCAGTTTTCTGACCCAATCTCCCGCGCTTGCCTAGTCCCCCGCCTGTGCCCTTTGACTCACTACCCCCCTCGCCTGGTTGATAAGCCGCCTAGAATCAATCGCTAGGAACGGACGTTTTGGACCTAAAGTTGCTAAGCTATTATGCCCGTGCTGCAAAACACGGGATGAGTGGGGGCGATGATAAGCCATTCATACTCTGCATGGCTCCGGTCTGCCTACCGCAACTAGTTGAAGGAGTCTGGTTTCATGGCTTATGTTATAACAGGCGATTGCACGAAAGATGAGAAGTGCGTAGACGTTTGTCCGGTGGACTGCATTCATCCGCGCAAGGATGAACCCAAGTTTGCTGAAGCGACCCAGCTTTTTATAAGCCCGGTCGAATGTATTGACTGCGGTGCTTGCGTCCCGGTCTGTGAAGCTTCAGCGATCTATTCGCTGGATGAGCTCCCTGAGAGTCACAAGAACTTTGCCGAGCTGAACGCGCAGTACTATCAGTAGAACGTAGACCAAAGGCGCTGATCAAAGGCCTCCTCGGCGAGCCGGCTTCTGTTTGTCCAGGCGCCACGAGGCGAGATCCATTGCGGGTTTTTCCCCTCCTCCGCAAGAGCTCTCGTTGTCGTGGCGCCTTTCTTTCTGTAGGCCCTTTCGTGGAAGAGTGTCCTGATCTGACTCTTAGCCTCGACCTTCAGGCCACATTTGCCGACCTACAGGTCGGTGCCGGATTCGGTTTAGGACATTGCCCCCCTTGCATTCACGAGTTCGTCAACCTTAACATACACACACTATGAAAGCGCTACTTCTGAAAGAGTACGGCCAATTTGTGTATGAAGAAGCACCCGACCCTCAGGTCGCCGAAGACGAGGTCCTGATTGAAGTGCGCGCCTGTGGCATCTGCGGCAGCGACGTGCACGGGATGGACGGCTCGACGGGGCGCCGCCGGCCGCCCATCATCATGGGTCATGAAGCTTCGGGCGTGATCGCGGAGGTAGGCGGCAAAGTCACCGGCTGGGGCCCGGGCGACCGCGTTACCTTCGACTCGACAGTTTATTGCGGCTCCTGTTGGTTTTGCCGGCGCGGGGCGATCAATCTGTGTGACAACCGCCGGGTGCTGGGCGTTTCGTGCGAAGACTACCGGCAGCACGGGGCGTTCGCCGAATATGTTGCCGTGCCGCAGCGCATTCTGTACCGTCTCCCGGAGGCAGTCTCCTTTGAACGCGCCGCCATGGTCGAGGCCGTGTCAGTCGCAGTCCATGCTGTTGAGCGCACACCGGTTTCTTTAGGGGATACGGCGGTGGTGGTGGGTGCGGGCATGATCGGCCTCCTGGTGGTGCAGGCTTTGCGATTGGCAGGTTGTGGGACCATCATCGCGGTCGATTTGGACGGTGAGAGGCTGAAACTGGCGCGGAAACTCGGCGCCGACGTGGGACTGAATGCGGATGATTGCGATGTGTTGAAGGAAGTGCTTCACCATACTCAAGGACGGGGTGCGGACCTCGCCATGGAAGTCGTGGGAACCAGCCCTACGGTCAACACAGCGCTGGCCTGCGCGCGCAAGGGAGGCGCGGTCACTCTGGTTGGGAATTTGAAGCCGGCGATAGAACTCCCTCTTCAAGCCGTGGTCACCCGCCAAATTACCCTTTACGGCAGTTGCGCTTCGAGCGGCGAATACCCGGCCTGCCTGGATTTCATGGCGCGCGGTGCGATCAACGTGGAAGCGCTGATCAGCGCCACTCCGCCCTTGGCTGACGGCGCAGGCTGGTTCAAGCGTTTGTATGACCGCGAACCGGGACTTCTAAAGGTGGTATTGATTCCGTAGGGAGGCTGAATGCGCGCACTCAGAACCGCCGTCGTGGGCTGCGGGAAAGTCGGCCATCTTCATGCCAAGGCGCTCAGCCGCCTGTCCCAGTCCGTTTTCGTCGCTGCCTGCAGCAGAAACCTTCAGCGCGCCAGGCAATTCGCCGCTCAATACAACGTCGAAGCCTATTGCGACGTGGAGGAGATGATCTCCAAATCGGGAGTGGAAGCGCTGACCGTCTGCACCCCGCACCCCCAACATGCCGGGCCCGCGGTCCGGGCCGCCAACGCCGGCGTTCATGTCCTTATCGAAAAGCCTTTAGCTTCTTCGCTGGCAGACTGCGATGCCATAATCAATGCCGGCAAAAAGAGCGGAGTCAAGATAGGAACGGTGTGCCAGCGGCGGTTCTACGCACCTTGCCGGCGAGTTAAGCAAGCCATTGAAGACGGCAAGCTGGGCCAGCCCATCCTGGGGTCCGTCGCGATGTACGGCTGGCGGGACGCAGCGTACTACAAGAGCGATCCGTGGCGTGGCCTCTGGGAAGCCGAAGGCGGAGGCGTCCTGGTCAACCAGGCGCCGCACCAGCTTGACCTGCTCCAGTGGTATATGGGGCCGATCGAAGAACTGTTCGGCTACTGGGGCAACTTGAATCACCCCTACATCGAGGTGGAAGACACGGCGATGGCAGTGCTGCGCTTCAAGAACGGCGCGCTGGGCAACATTGTGGTCAGCAATTCCCAGAATCCAGCGTTATATGGCAGAGTCTATGTGCACGGCAGCAACGGCGCTTCCGTGGGTGTGCAAACGGACGGAGGCGCGATGTTTATCGCTGGGATGTCGAACATCACCGAGCCACCCATCAACGATTTGTGGACGGTGCCCGGGGAAGAGGACCTGCTGAAACCGTGGCAGAAGGAAGATGCAGAGTTTTTCCAGAGCATTAATGCCATGGAGTATTATCACCAGCTTCAGATTGCTGACTTTCTCAAGGCCATTATCGATTCAAGTGAACCGCTGATTACGGGCGAAGA
>Ga0326728_10000745_pt1 | contig 123494 bp, 103 predicted proteins | sample MB3enrmetagenome_FD_207602 | JGI IMG/M metagenome (GOLD analysis project Ga0326728, IMG submission 207602) | Lab enriched peat soil microbial communities from McLean, Ithaca, NY, United States - MB31MN | ecosystem: Environmental > Terrestrial > Soil > Wetlands > Peat | place: USA: New York... | reverse complement strand
GGGTTTTTCCACAAAATTGAGGACGGCGCTCGAGAAGTTCCAGGCAACGCCCATGCCGATGACCACGGCAACAACGATGATAACCAATCGCTTGCGCAACTCCACCAGGTGCTCGATGAATGGGGCAACCTTCTCTTCGCTCATATATATCCGGTTCCTATCATTGAATTTAATGAGGCTCTTGTAAAACTCTTGCAAACTGACTCCCCCTCCCTTTACGGGTGGGGGTTGGGGGGTGGGTGAAGCTGCAACATGAAGATTTCACGGCAAACTTCCCCCCCACCCTAACCCTCCCCCGCAAGGGGGGAGGGGACTTTCAAGACTTTTGCAAGAGACTCTAATTATCTATTTGATGAGCCGGGTTATTTCCTATCACAGTGCCACAGTGCCATGCAACCAGTTTCGCCATGGGACCCTCCTGAATCGTGACACCTGCACGGATTCAGGTCCCTGTCAACGCCGTTTCGTGCCGTCGGGACGTCCCTTCCGGGAGCCGTTTCCCTGTTCGTCCGTCCCCGTGCCGCCAGGACGTCGTGCAAAACCGGGCACCTTCTTGCCGCGCACCGGGATGCGGGGGTATTCTTCGGTGGCGCTTGCCGGGACAGCGGCACGGGCCGGCGGGGGGGACGATGTGTGGGCCGCCAGGGTGAACTCGATGCGCCGGGTGGCCGGGGATACCGCTGCAACCGTGACCCGCGCCTTGTCGCCAATGCGGAAGACGCGCCGCAGCCGGCTGCCCACCAGGGAGTGCTGCTTCTCTTGGTAGCTGTACAGGTCATCGTTCAGTGTGGAGATGTGCACCAAGCCTTCCACGAACAGCTCGTCCAACTCCACGAAGAAGCCGAAACCGGTCACCCCGGCGATATAACCATCGAACTCCTCCCCCAGGTGTTGCTGCATGTACTGGACCTTTTTCATCTCCACCACGTCCCGCTCGGCCTCCATGGCCACCCGCTCCCTCTTGCTGGTATGCTCGGCCACCTCTCCCAGGCGTTCGGTTGCAATGGCCAACTGTTTCTCGACGCGTTTGTCCCCCTTGTTCTCATTCTGGGCCAGGGTTGCCTTGAGGATGCGGTGCACCACCAGGTCGGGGTAGCGCCGGATCGGGGAGGTGAAGTGACAGTAGCAGGCGGAGGCCAGGCCGAAATGCCCCAGGTTTTCCGCGGCGTAGCGGGCCTGTTTCATGCAACGCAGCAGGGCGTAGTTCAGCATGCGCTCCTCGGGGCGCCCCTCTGCCTGGACCAGCAGGCGCTGCAACTCGGCTGGGTTGACCCGGTCATCGGTCAGGGCGAACTCGTAGCCGAACCCGTAGATGAATTCCTGGAAGTCGTGGAGCTTGGCCGGGTCGGGGTTCTCGTGGATGCGGTAGAGGAACGGGATGGCGCGGGAGGTTACAAAGCGTGCCACAGCCTCGTTGGCGGCCAGCATGAACTCCTCGATCAGTTGGTGGGCCAGGTTGCGTTCGGCCCGGATGATCCCCTCGGTCCGGCCGGTCAGGCCGATGATGATCTCCGGCTCGGGCAGGTCGAAGTCGATGCTGCCCCGTTTCCTGCGCATCCCCGTCAGGATCAGGGCCAGCTCCTTCATCTCCCCGAGCATGGGGGTCAGGGGGCGGTGCTTGTCGGCCACCTCCGGGTCGTTATCCACGATGATCTGCCTGACAATGGTGTAGGTGAGGCGGGCGGTGCTCTTGATGACGCTGGGGTAGAAGGCGCTTTCCACCATGGCGCCGGTGTTGTCGAAAAGCATCTCGGCCGTCATGGTCAGGCGCTCCACCTGGGGGTTGAGGGAACAGATGCCGTTGGAGAGCCGTTCGGGCAGCATAGGGATGCAGCGATCCGGGAAGTAGACCGAGGTGCCGCGCAGATACGCCTCCCGGTCCAGAGGGCTCCCCGGTCTGACATAGGCCGATACGTCGGCAATGGAAACCCAGAGCCGGAAATTGGCCCCCTCGCGGCGCAGGGAAACGGCGTCGTCGAAGTCCCGGGCCGTCTCGCCGTCGATGGTGACGGTTGTCATGGCCCGCAGGTCAACGCGCCCCTTCAAATCCTCGTGGGCCACGGTTTCGGGTATGGCCCCGGCCTCGGCCAGCACGTCCGGGCCGAACAGATGGGGCAGGTCGAAACGGCGGATGACCGACTGGACCTCCACCTCCGGGTCGTCGGGCCACCCCAGGATCTCCACGACACGCCCTTCGGCCGGCCGTCCGCCGACCGGATAGCTCGTCAGCTCGACCACCACCTGCTGGCCGTCCTCGGCCCGGGCGCATCCTTTGGGGGGGATGACGACCGCCAGGTTGAGACGCTGGTCGTCGGAGATGACAACGGCACCGCGCCGGCTCTCCTCGTAACGTCCCACGACGCGGGTCGTGGCCCGCTCGACCACGGCCGCGATCCGCCCGTCCAGCTTGTTGCCCCCCATGCGGCTCTGGCTGGCGGTGGCCTCCACCAGGTCGCCGTGCAGGGCGCCCCTCATGAACTTGGCCGGGATGAAGATGTCCTCGCCGCCACCTTCGGGCGTCACGAAGCCGTAGCCGTCCCGATGGACCGAGATCCGCCCGCGCACCGTCTTTACTTCGCCCGGAAGCATATAGCTGTTGCCCTTCAGCCTGGCCACCTCGCCGTTATCCGCCATATCCTCCAGCAGGTTCTTCAACTCGCGCTTGAGGTGGCGGCCGCCGAATTCGCGCACGATGGTCGAGAAATGGACTGAGCCCCCATATTCCTTGAGAAGCGCCAAAATCTGTTTTTTCGAAACCGTCATGCTATGTCCCGTCATGGTTTGATAGTTATGTGATCCGGGCGGGATGATATGCTTTTTTTGCGCAATTTGCGATAATTTTCCTGTTGTTCCGCAGTGCCGGAATCGCGGCCAGTCCGCGACCGTCCCTGGCCGGTACGGATTTCATGGATTCCTGGCCGGTTGCAGGGAGGCGAAAATGAGCTAAACTAATTAGCACGTATAAACCCGGAAAATGCATGTGCCACAGGGTCACGGAGATAAACATTTCTGCCCGGTAAAAGTCAGTTGTCCACGAAAAACACGAACAAAACATTACAACGGGAAACATCTTTTGTTGTAACCTATCCGGAGAATCGCTGTTTTGCTGTAATGCTCTAATTTTCGTGATATTTCGTGTCTTTCGTGGACGCTAAGGCCGTTTTAAGGTTCAAAGGGTTGGACAGGATTTCGGTCTCATTTCTCTTCACCATTCCGGATTTGAGAGTATGTAAAAATCTCTGTGATATTCTCTGTGGCTCTGTAGCTGACAGCGCATTTTAGGATGAAAGAAAGGAGTGAACCTGGGATGAAAGCGATACGAGTGGGCAAATTTGGGCCTCCCGAGGTCATGGTGCTGGAAGAGGTGGCCGATCTGGCGCCGGGGCCGGGCCAGGTGCTGGTGACGGTCAAGGCTGCCGGAGTCAATCCGGTGGATACCTATATCCGTTCCGGCCTGTACCGTCCCGACCTGGAACTCCCCTATACTCCCGGCATCGACGCCGCCGGGGTGATCGCCGCGGTGGGGACTGATGTGAAACACCGCCGGGTGGGCCAACGGGTGTACGTGGCCTGGTCCGTGTCCGGCACCTATGCGGAACAGGTACTTTGCAGCGAATTTCAGACCCACCCCCTCCCTGATGGCGTCACCTTCGGCCAGGGGGCTGCCATCGGGGTTCCCTACGGCGCGGCCTTTCGCGCCCTGTTCCAGCGAGCCCATGCCCAGCCGGGGGAAACGGTGCTGGTGCACGGCGCCAGCGGCGGGGTGGGGCTCGGAGCGGTGCAACTCGCGAGGGCGGCCGGATTGCGGGTGATCGGCACGGCCGGTTCCGAACAGGGGAGGGCGCTGGTGCAGGCCCAAGGGGCGCACTACGTGCTGGATCATAGCCAGCCGGGCTATCTGGACCAACTGACCGGGTTGACCTGCGGCAAAGGGGTGGATCTGATCCTGGAGATGCTGGCCAACGTGAACCTGGCCAAGGACCTGACGGTGCTGGCCAAGAGCGGCCGCGTGGCGGTGATCGGCAGCCGCGGCAAGATCGAGATCGACCCGCGCGAGACCATGGGACGCGAGGCCTCGATCCTCGGCGTAACGATGTACAATGCCACGCCGCAGGAGTTGGCCTCCATGCACGCCGCATTCGTGGCCGGGCTGGAGAACCGAACCCTTCGGCCTGTGGTGAGCAGGGAACTTCCCCTGGCCGAGGCGGAAGCGGCCCATCATGCCGTCATGGAGGCCAGCACCCTGGGTAAGATTGTGCTGGTCCCCTGATTCCACATCCAAATTGCGGGAAGGTCAGGCGGCGGCGTCCCTCAGGTCGCGGATGATCTCGATCTGGCGCTGGAAAATATAGCGCGACAACTGCTGCTCCACGAGGTTTTCAGGATTAATGGCAAAGCTGTAGATGTAGGGAGAGGTGTACCCCTCGATGTGGACCAGTTTGGCTTCGGCCTTGATGGGGAAGAGATTGTTCTGGGCCAGGTCGGGCAGCTTGAAGCGAAGGCTGGTCTCGCTGCCGGGCGGCATATCGAGATATTCGTCAGTGCTGATAGCGGCCCCACTGATCGAGATGTCGAACAACCTGCCGGGCATGTCCTGTCCCTGAAACGGAAAGGCCGCCTGGGTAGGGAGTGCCGGCTCCAGTCTGACGGAGCTTCTCCGTTCCGCCATGATCTCCACGAAGCGCAGTTTGCTGAGGGATGCCGCATGCCTTGGCACGTTGACGTACTGGACGTGGGCGGCGATATCGTGCGGAAACAGCTTGCAGCGGATGATGGTGTAGTGGTCGGCGGCCATGGCCACCGCCTGCTGGGGCTGGACGTCCAGATCGATGATGCCGTGCTCGATCCCCTCCACCGTGGCGGGGTAGATCAGCGGCAGCCCTCTGAAATAGTTGATCAGCTTGAGCGGGGGGAGTTTCTTGCCGGCCAGGGCGTTTTTGAGGGTGGCGAATATTTCCGCCTGGTCCTCGTCGAATGATTTGACGACGCGTGTGCCGTAGATGCTGGTAGAGTCCATGGGGTCGCTTTGACGGATATAGTTTTGGGTGCCCTGCAGGTGCCGCAACTCCCTGTTTCATCGTCAGAAGCCGCACCCCCCGCCCTGCCTGAGGTGGTATTTCTGGTGATACGCCTCCGCCTCCCAAAAGGTTGCCGCCGGAACGATCTCGGTCACTATCCTGCGGCGCAGCCTGCCCGAACGGTCCAGGCGCTCTCGGGACGCCTCGGCGGCGTGCCTCTGTTCTTCCGAATGGTAGAAGATGGCAGAACGGTACTGGTCACCCAGATCCGGACCCTGGCGGTTGAGCTGCGTCGGGTCGTGGCACTCCCAGAACAGGTCCAGGAGCCGTTCGTAAGAGATCCGGCCGGGATCGAAGGTGATCTCCAGCGCCTCGGCATGGCCGGTGGCATGGCTGCACACATCGCCGTACGTGGGGTTTTCGGTCCGGCCGCCCGTATAGCCTACCCTGGTTGCCGCAACACCGGGAACATTCATGAAGGCGTCTTCCACGCCCCAGAAACAGCCTGCTGCAAAGGTTGCCTTTTCCATCCGGGCCTCCCGGTAAGCGAAGGGGGCCGAAACCCGCACAAAGGGGTTCCGGTCTACATCATATTTTCCATCTCTTCCGCCGAGATGTCGAAGTTGGCGTAGACGTTCTGCACGTCGTCGTTGTCTTCCAGCTTGTCCATCAGCCGGAGCATGCTTTCGGCCTGTTTCCCCTCCAGCAGCACCTGGGTCTGGGGGATCATGGTGATCTCGGCGTTGGCCTGCTTGAAGCCCTTGGCCCCAAGAGCCTCGCGCACCTCGATAAAAGAAGCCGGCTCGGTCGTGACCTCGATCTGTTCGTCCTGCTCGGTCACGTCGTCGGCTCCCGCCTCGATGGCGGCCTCGAACAGTTGATCGAAATCAACCGATTTGTCATAGACGATCAGTCCCTTTTTGCTGAACATCCAGGAAACGCAGCCCGCCTCGCCCATGTTGCCGTTGTTTTTGGTAAAGATGCTGCGTATGTCGGAAACGGAGCGGTTGCGGTTGTCGGTCAGCACCTCCACCAGCACCGCCGCCCCGCCGGGGCCGTACCCCTCGTAGATGATCTCTTCGTAGGTGACCCCTTCCATCCCGCCGGTACCCTTTTTGATGGCCCGGTCGATGTTGTCCTTGGGCATGTTCTCGGCCTTGGCCTTGTCCACGGCGGTCCGCAGGCGCGGGTTGCCGTTGGGATCACCGCCTCCCAGTTTGGCGGCAACGGATATTTCCTTGATCAGCTTGGTGAATATCTTGCCTCTCTTGGCGTCTGCCGCACCCTTTTTGTGCTTGATGGTGCTCCATTTATTATGACCTGACATCCTTCCCGCTCCTTCGAAAAAATGTGGTGTGGCTTTTTTTTGTTGCCATAAAAAGTGACAAACACTAGCATAGAGCCTACGCTCTGTCCAGAGGGAAAAACTGTAAAACAAGGGGAAAAATGTATGGTATCGATCGTCGGTCACATCAGGCGGTTCGGGTTGCAGGCGCTGGTAGTTACGCTGCTTTTGGCCGGTTGCGCCGGCGTGGACTCCAACACCCGCGATGACTCCTCCGCCTTTCCCCCGATTCTGACCCAGGACGAGGTGGTGCGTCCCTACACCCGGCTCGGCAGGATTCAGATCACCCGCGAAGTGTTCACCACCGACGCCCTGGTCAAGACCGACGTCTATGACTGGGGGACTGCGGCCCTGCGCAGGGAGGCGGCCAAGATGGGGGCGGATGCCATCATCTTTCCTGAGGTAAGCGGGGAAAACGTCAAGTCGGGCCTGCTGCCGTCCACCGAATTCCGCGCCACCGGGGTGGCGATCAAGTTCAAAAAGGATTGACAGGGTGGGGCGAATTTTATATAAGGAACGTCCACATAAGTTGATGGCGGCGTAGCCAAGTGGTAAGGCAGAGGTCTGCAAAACCTTTATTCAGCGGTTCAAATCCGCTCGCCGCCTCCAATAAATATCAAAGGGTTAGCTCTGAAAAGCTAACCTTTTTTTTATTTTTGTGGGACCTCTTAGTGGTACTGCAATTTAGATTTTTCCGCCTTTCAATATATTGAGCGCGAAAAACTACACAATATGTTGCCTTTTGTGCTCAATTGATGTAACAAATAACCCATGCCCATATCGCACTATATTAATGACTTGCTTGCTCAAGGAACCTACTGTTTTAGTGGCGTTGAGGCCGCTGAGGCGCTTGGTTCGGGGGTTATCGCTACCCGTGCGGCCCTGCGTCGTCTGAGGCACAAAGGGGAGATCGCCATGCCATTCCGGGGATTCTACGTAATAGTGACTCCGGAACACCAAAAGTTGGGGTGCCTGCCCGCCAACCAGTTCATTCCAGCGCTGATGTCTCACCTTGAAGAACCTTACTACGCAGGACTTCTTTCTGCTGCCGAACATCACGGTGCCGCTCATCATCGGCCCCAGGCATTTCAAGTTGTTATACAGCGTTCTCGACCTGGCATCACCTGCGGCAGTGTGCGGGTCGATTTTATCACCCGGAAGAATGTTGCTGTCATGCCTACACAGGATTTCAAAACTCCTCGCGGCTATTTGAAAGTCTCAACCCCAGAGGTTACCGCCTTTGATTTAGCTGGCTATCCGCACCATGCAGGAGGACTGGACAACACGGCAACGGTTCTGGCTGAACTATCAGAATCTCTTGACTCCACCAAGTTGGCGAGCATTGCCGATTTGTCCCCCGTAGCTTGGTCCCAGCGGCTGGGCTACCTGCTGGAATTGATCGGCGAAGCCAATTTGGCGAAAGGCTTGGCCGAATACGTTGACGGCAGAAATCCGGTCCCAATTCCGCTTTCACCGTCACAACCTCACAAAGGGGTTAGGCAGGAAGCCCGCTGGCGACTATTACCGAATGACAAGGTTGAACCGGAACTATGATCCCTCTGGACTACATCACTGCCTGGCGGACCCATGCCCCCTGGCCGCAATTGTCCCAAGTCGAGCAGGACCTGATTATCTGCCGAGCTTTAGTGGAGTTGTACAGCCATCCGCTCCTGGCGGAAAATCTTGCCTTTCGAGGTGGGACGGCGTTGTTCAAGCTGCATCTCCCGTCAGCGCGGTATTCAGAGGATATTGACCTGGTACAAATGAAACCCGGCCCCATCGGCCCTGTCATGGATGCGGTACAGGAGAAGTTGAATCCTTGGCTGGGCATCCCGAAAAGGAAACAGTCGGAAGGCCGGGTAACTCTGGTCTGGCGGGTGGAGTCGGAAGAGGGGCTACCGCTAAGGTTGAAAGTTGAGATGAATTCCCGTGAACATTTCACTGTTCTGGGATATAAACGATATCAATTCGAGATGGTCTCCCGCTGGCATACCGGTACCGTGGCGATATCAACTTACGGGATAAATGAACTGCTTGGAACCAAACTTCGTGCCCTGTATCAGCGGAAAAAAGGTCGGGACCTGTTCGACCTGTGGCATGCCGCTGTATCTCTGGAGGTCAGCCCTGACGTTATTGTATCCTGTTTTCTGCGCTACATGGAACATGAAGAACATCAGGTATCACGTGCCGAGTTCGAGATGAACCTGTTTGAAAAGTTAAGAGATCGGCGATTTCTGGATGACATGGCCCCGTTGCTTTCCACTGGATCGTCCTGGGATCACCGGGCGGCGGCACAGTATGTCTTGTTGACACTGGCTCCTTTGATACCTGGGGATAAATGGCAGAAGACAGAAGAAACGTTGAGAGAGATTTTTTAATGACCTGAATGTTACGCTTTTGAACTGTTTTGTTTGTTCACAATAGCCGGAAAAATTTAACAATATTACTGGCATTTAGTATGCTGGAGAAGGACAGACATAGATGTACGGTAAAAAAGAGGTCTGCAAAACCTTTATTCAGCGGTTCAAATCCGCTCACAAAATCCAATAAAAACAAATTGTTAGCAGTGAAAAGCTAAACTTTTATTATATGTCATGTGTGAATACCTTAGACGTCAGGAACTTGTATAATCCCGAATGCCTTTTTATGGGGGAATGAGTATGACAATGCCAAGCAAAAATGTTGAGACATTGCCTATCCTGATAGTGGAAGACGATCCTATTTCCAGTGATATCCTGAGGAGATACCTTGAAGAAGAAGGCTTCACCTCCATTGCCGTAACTAACGGGCAGGATGCTCTGGAACTTTATCAACGCAGTTTTTTTTCAATCATCATCACTGATTGGTTGATGCCCAAAATGGATGGTACCGATTTGTGCCGTGCCATTCGCAATATACCTTCAGATCGTTACACCTATATAATTCTGCTTACGGCACGGGATTCGCAAAATGAACTGGAAAAAGGTCTTGAATCGGGTGCCGATGAGTACCTTGTCAAACCTGTTCACCAGGCTGAGCTTCGCTTGCGCCTCAAAGGCGCACGCCGTATTCTCGATTTGGAAAATACCCTGAAGCGGAGCATTGCCGAGATCAGGGAACTGTCCATCCGGGATTCACTGACGGGCAGTTTCAATCGTGGCTACATGGATGAGCAACTCGTCAATGAAATTAATCGTGTGTACCGCTATGAACACCCACTCTCTGTCTTGCTTGGGGATATTGACCACTTCAAAAGGATAAATGACACCTTCGGCCATCTGGCCGGCGACGAGGCCTTGCGGCAATGCGCCCGCACCATCGGCAATTCTGTCCGGCGCGGTATCGATTGGCTTGCCCGCTACGGCGGCGAGGAATTTGTCATTGTTCTGCCTGAGACCGACCGGCAGGGATGTATGGTAGTGGCTGAACGCATTCGTCAACAGATCGCAGCACAACAAATTGAGTCCAACGGGAAGGCTTTCAGCCTAACAATCAGTTTTGGCGCGGTTACCATATTGCCGGGGGATTTTACCAAGCCGGTTACGATGGATGAGGTTCTCATGTCGGCGGACGGCTGCCTTTACACAGCTAAAAATGAAGGAAGAAACAGAGTCGTAGCAACACAAATTTAATTTTCGCCCGTGAGATTTCCGCACGACATTCCGACTCACATCGAAAAAAATCGACTCACGCCTCGGGAGGGACGGGAATAGCCGCTATGATATCTGAAGACCAGGACAACACTGCATCCGGTATAACCACATCTGCGGATTCCCGCTACGACAGCCGCCGCGGCCGGGTACTCTCTCTTGACAGCGATCAGTGGCTGGAGCGTTGGCGCAGCATCCTCGATACCGCCCGAGAGGGGAACGTACTTGAATTGGGATGCGGTAGTGGCCGGGACAGCCGCTACCTGTCCGGTCTGGGGTTGAGTCTGATTGCCGGCGACTACTCGAAGCCGGCCCTTGAAGTTTGCCGCCGGCACGCTCCTTTTGCTGATCAAAGGCTTATTGACATCCGCGAACCTCTCCCTTTTGAGGACAACCTGTTCCCGGTCATAGTGGCCAGCCTCTGCCTGCACTTTTTCCCTTGGACCGAAACCATCGCGATCATGAACGAGATCCGGCGATGCCTCAAAGCGGGCGGTTTTTTGCTGGCGCGGCTCAACTCGACAGCTGACATGCACCATGGCGCTGTTGGGCATCAAGAGGTAGAACCCGGTCTTTACCGCGTGGACGGCAAGCTGAAGCGCTTCTTCGATCGGGAGGCGGTTGAACGTCTGGCCGGCAAGGAGTGGAAGATTCACTGCCTGGAGGAGGCAACCGTCTGCCGCTATGAATCACCCAAGACGCTGTGGGAAGTGGTGTTGGAGAAGAGATAGCGGAAAGTGTTCCCATAAACGCCTTTCCCCGGGGGTTCCCTACTCATATGTTCGATTCTGCAAACGCGCACCGGCAAATTCCGCGAAATAACCTGATTTCTCTCTCCTTACCGGCAAATTCCGCCAAATAACCTGATTTTCTCATCCTTACCGATAAAATTCCGTGAAATAACCAGATTTACTTTTCCCTCCCATGACGGGATTGCTGTAATTTCGTATAGTTGTGAATGATCTTTTTCAGGAACATTTTATGCTTGCATATTTTTTGCGTAAATTTTACTTATTTGTAACGTCTGATGGTGAGAGATCTGCTTCTCACATAAGAAAGCGTTTCCGGAGTCTCCAGCCATCAGAGCAAAACCTGATCGTGACCGGGACGAATCGAATCAAGGCCATAACCACGAGGGGGCTTAGGTGTCACACGTCATTGCCGTCTGCATCAGCGAGAACAAAGGGGAGCGCAAGACACCGGTGGAAGAGGTTGAACTCCGGGAGAATCACGGCATCGTCAATGACGCCCATGCCGGTGAATGGCACCGCCAGGTGAGTCTGCTGGCCTCGGAGAGTATCGACAAGATGCGCAAGCTGGGGCTGGATGTGAATCCAGGCGATTTTGCCGAAAACATCACCACCAGCGGCATCGAACTGGTGTCGCTGCCGATCGGCACACGCCTCAAGGTGGGCTCGGCGCTGCTGGAGGTGACCCAAATCGGCAAGGAGTGCCATACCCGCTGCGCGATCTATTACCAAGCCGGCGACTGCGTCATGCCCAAGGAAGGAATCTTCGCCAAAGTCATCACCGGCGGTATGGTCCGCCCTGCGAGTGAGGTGCAGGTGCTTGCGCCAATCTTCACCTGAACTCGTGAAACCAGCTATTTTGACGAAGGGTCTCGATAAGCTCGAAAAATTGATTGGTAAGCTGGAACTTCATCGTCACGTATTTTTAGCTGTATACAGATGAATTAATTTGTTTACGAAGAATAAAAGTTGACTGTGTAAAAAAAAAGGATAAAATAAGGTTAAAGACACAGCCGGTTATTTTCGGATGCTGGTTAGATATTTTTGCAACCACTTATAATTTAATAAAATTCATCACATAGTTGTTTTTTGTGCAGTGACCAATTAAATAAGACATAACTCTCCGAGCCAATACGCCTACAAGTGAAAACTCACGGCGCATGGCCAATGGGTACCGCTGGAAACAGCTGTGCCTTCCATTTGAAAAGGAGATACTTCTTCAACGACGATTGAGGAGTATCCTCCATGTTTAGGCGCCTGCAGATCAACATAGTTTTATATTGTTTTTCGTGGCACCTCATCTGGCTATTCAGCTGTTCTCTGTATTATCTCAACGACGGTAATTCCTGCGGCGTCAAACCTGTTTCCTTCACACAGTCCATTGATTATCGGCCCATTGTTGCTTTGCAATCAGCAAAGATCAAGCAGGCAAGGGTCAACATTCCCCCCACTAGTTCTCCCTCCACGGATTCCGCATTGGTTACGGCATGTTTCCGCGTCGCCGGACCAAATCGGCATGCTGTAGAACTCAGATATCCGGAGACCTGCACAGCAGCAGCATGCACCCCCCCCCAATTATTACCCAGCCGCGCTTCTCCCGCATAAATAAGATAATTACCCAAAAAGCATTCACACATATTTAGCCACGATCTTTCGCTCGCTGAAACAACAAACCGTTTAATGTTGTTTGTAAGGGTAAAATTCAAAGAAAGGAGGGGCGATGATGAGGCATATTTGTTTTCCGGCAATCTTGCTGGCTCTTGCATGCACGCCGGTCTTATCGCATGCGGTAGAGGTGAAACTGGACAGTTCGACCCAGTATCTATGGTATCAGGATTTTCTGGCCAATAAGAACCAAAACGACGTCGCGGAATACGTGCGCCTGAACGCAACAAAGCTGGATGATGCAGGGAATATCGGGCTTTTCGGGTATGGCAGGGGAACGCAGCAGGTATCGAGCAGCGAGGACGCTAAGGGGAGATTGTATTACGTGTACCTGGAATACCGGAATGTCGTAAAAGACCATCTGGATCTGCGGGCCGGCAGGACCTACGTCAACGCAACGGCGGTTTCTGGAACCCTGGATGGTCTCTATCTCAACTTGAAGAATGTGGGCCCCATTGGAGCCACCGCTTTCGGCGGCAGGGAAGTCATCTTTCAAAATAAACAGGAGATTGGCAGCGGGAATTTAATGAATGGCGGAAGCGTCTATCTCGATACGATAAAAAACACCCATGTTGAAGTAAGCTACGGAAATAAGTACAGGGACGGCAAAATCGCGAGGGAAAGCATCGCTCTCAGTTTTTCAACTACTCCCCAGGAGTTGGTCAATCTGTATGGGCGGACGAAATACGACAATATCTCAAAGGAGTACAATGAGCTGCTCTTTGGGGCAAAGGTGGTTCCTTTCAAGGATTTGAACCTGAGGATCGAGTATAACCAAACCCGTCCGACTTTTGACAGCAACTCCATTTACAGAATCTTCAACGTCGATAGGTACCAGGAGATAAGCGCTGCCGCCGACTATCAGATCATTACCAACTACAAGATCAACCTCAAATACGCGAAGGAATTTTTTGGCGATGATGCGGACGCGAATGTTTATGACATTGGTTTCCTGGCGAGCCCGATAAAGGATCTTATCCTTAATTTGAGCTATGAGATAAGAAACGGCTACACCGGACAACTCAGCGGCTTCAGGGTTAATGCCGGATACACTATAGAAAAGGCAAAAATCCAGGCGGGCATCGATTACGATGACTTCACAAGGGATGATTCCCGAGCGGGCACTGCGAAGAAATATTGGGGCGCCGTCAGTTACCAATTCAACAAAATGGTCGGCGTTACCACGAGGGGCGAGTATGATCGCAACTATATCAACGGCGACAACTATCAGGGTTTTGTTGCTCTTAACCTAAAATATTAACTCAACGCGAGGGGGAGGACCATGTTAACCAACAAAATCATGAAGATAGTGCCGCTCTGCACTGCCTTTCTCCTGTTGGTCGCCTGTCTGACATATGCCAGGACCGACCACAGGGAATACAAAGACAGCAAGCTGAGCGCATGTCAGGACTGCCATACCGGAGCCGGAGATATAAGCAATCATGGCGGCTACAGGGAACACAGACTGCTGGCGCAAAGAGCGGAAACCAACTGCTTGGATTGCCATCAACAATCCACCTGTTTTGATTGCCACAATGGCGGCAATATCGAAGCTTACAAGGAAAAGAGTCTGTCTCGGGACGGGGAATCCATGCCCACAACCCATGGGGCCGACTTTATCTCCACCCATTCAATAAAGGCGGTGGATAACTCTCAGGGCTGCTATCGCTGTCACGAATCAAGTTTCTGTTCGGATTGCCATAACGCCATTCAGAACAAGGGCAGCATGGTTATCAAAAATCACTCGGCAACGGGCAACACTCAGCAATATTTCTTGAATGGCGCCTCATCCGCGGCTCAGATTGCCGCGCATGCCGCAGATGCGCGGAAAAACCTGCAGTCCTGCCAGGGATGCCATCCGGATGCGACAGAGTGTAAAGGGTGTCACAACCTGAGCAACGGCGGCAAGGTGTATCGGCAGCATTAGCGGCCACGTGCCCACATTCCGGAAACGGAAGCGAGGTCATGGCCATGTTACTCATTGTTAAGGAAAACGGCAGTATATGCGGCACACGCCATCGTGGTTGCAAGCTACCGGTGGCCAAGTATCCCGGCTTTATAAAGTCAGGATGCCGATATCAAGTTAAATTATAGGCTCGAAAGGAGGCAGCAAATGTACAAAATATTGAGCGCTGTTGCTGGAGAGATGAAAAAAGACGCTTCAACCAACGAGATAACCGAACTTATCCGTAAACACATTACGAGAAGACAGTTTTTGGTCGGGACGAGTGCCGTCGGCGTTGGCGTTGCCTCGCTCTGCATATTCGGCTGCGGATCAAACGGTAACGACCCTTCCACGACAACGCGGCAGATTTTTGTGGCCAATGCCCTGGGCATGATCGTCGCCGACCCGTCGCGGTGCGGGACGTGCCGGCGCTGCGAGATGGCATGCGTCGCGTACAACCCGAACCAGGCGCCGGCAGGCCAAACCCAGACACAGTACTCTGTTTCGAATGTGAAAGTCTCCCGCAACAAAAACTTCGGGATCGCGGGCGTGCCATCAAACGGTTCATACAGCGACGGCGATTACGGCAACTTCCGCACCCCTCAGGATACCTGCCGCCAATGCCCGCACCCGGTCCCCTGCCAGTTGGCATGCCCCCAAGCCGCCATTCAGGTCATAGAACCGGTGAACGCCAGGGTGGTGAATCTCGACCTCTGCATAGGGTGCGGCATCTGTGTCGCGGCTTGCCCCTGGGCAATGACAGCCCTGAGCGGAGCGGTGCTCGCGGCAGCGACAAAGTCGCACAAGTGTACTCTCTGCGGCGGCACCGTGTTGGACACCAATGGGAATATTACCACGAACTGCGTCCAGATCTGCCCCAATGGCGCATTGTCGTATCAGCCGTGGGTCGATATGACCAAGGTCATCCCGCCGCGCCAGACAGTCCCGGCATCTATCCAATTGCCTGCCGATGTTGCGGCTACCTGCTCACAGTGTCACTGACAAACGAGGATAACGTAACGTAAATCATTTCAAGGAGGGCGAACATGTCATCAAAATATGGTGGATGGACCGGCAACACATTAATAGTTAACTTATCAACGGCGTCAATCGGAACGCCCGTTGATGCGATTAACTCGCCAACGGCGGCAATTTATACCATTGATACGATCGCAAACTTCAAGGACTACCTTGGCGGCAACGGCCTTGGCTACAAGGAATTATGGGACAATGTGCCTCCGGGCACAACGGCCCTTTCTCCGGCAAACGAGATCATCTTCGCCGTGGGTCCGATAACCGGCACCGGGGCTCCGTCTGCCGGGCGCACCTCGATCACCTTCATTTCACCGTATACGTATCAAAACGATCTGCCGGCTGCCGGGCACATGGGAGGACACTTTGGGCCCGAATTCAAGTATGCCGGTTATGACGCCATCATCATCAAGGGTGCGGCTTCTCAAGCGGTATGGCTGCAAATAGTGGACAACATGGTTACGGTCATGGACGCATCGCAAATGTGGGGCAACGGGACCACCGCCACCACCGATCAAATCTGCACCGTAATGGGCTCCACGGCCCAAGTGGCCGCCATCGGCCAGATCGGGGAGCTCGGGGTACAGGCTAATCCTCATTACACGCTTCCCACGCAGACGACTCCGCCGTCGGTTCCGCTGCCGACGACCCTGGGCCGCTTGTCCTGCATCATTAACGACCGCTGTCACTGCGGAGGGGCCGGTTCAGGCGCCGTGATGGGTTCCAAGTACCTCAAGGCCATCGGCGTAACAGGGACTGGCTCGATTCCGATAGCTACCGACAGCGCGACCTGGAAAGCCTTGATCAATTATTACCTGAGTTTGATAGGCGCCAACAACAATCACATAGTGCCGAAAGTCCCGCAACCCTGGTCCGCATATTCCGACTCCGGTTCACGCTGGTCGGCGGATAAGGGCGTATACTGGGGCGCCGCCGATCCGGAGCTTGAGACCGGGTACTGCACGGCCTATGATAAACCATTGCCTGTCGATTGCCCGGTTCCCCAGAACAAGATGGGGCTGCGCACCCAAAAAGGGTTCAATGACTTTGGCATCTCGGGCATGAACCACACGGTCAAGATGAACGGCTGCCACGGCTGCCCGATACGTTGCCATATCTCCATGGACATTGAAGCGCTGGAGGCATACGATATCCCCCGCTATAACGAGGAAACCTGCATCGGCTATACACCAATGTCCAGTATTATGAATACGCCGTCGGGTACGGACGGTACGGTCATCATGAACAACATCAGCGCCAACCTGTGCAACGATTTCGGCTTATGGACCGACTACGGCAATTACAGCACTATCTACGGCTACTGCTGGACCCACGTGATGACGGCGGCCGAGGTCGCTTTCCTCCAAAACCCCACAGCCCTGGATGCCGAATTTGCAAAAGTGCCACCTATACCTGCAAATGGTTTAAATGTGAACGGCTTGCCATATGTTGGCAGAACCCCGTTCCAGAACAACCTCCCGGCCGCGGAACTGACCATTTTGGGGGGCGCCAATTGCGCCACCATGACCTGGGCTCAATTGATCGCCGCTAATCCCCCTGCCGCCGGTTCTCCTAATCCCTATGCCGCCGGTACCCCCTGGGGAAACGCGCAAGCCGGCAACCCCTATGCCCTTCAACAGTTAATGTACCTGTTCGCCGGTAAACCGGCGGCGTCTTCCGCCGGTGGTACTACTGCTCCTGCTATTACTCAAACTGTTTGTCCCACGTTACAGAATGTAATTGTCAATGGCCCCCCCGCTTGGTCACTGCTGTGGCCCGAGGTCATGTTCTACTGCCGGCACAACAAAGGCGGGACCGTGTTCAAGATGGGACATATGAAGCATCACGGCGTGGAGAGCTTCGGCCAGGTTGGGGTTATGATCAACACGATGTACAATCGCGACCCGATGAACCATACCCATCAAAACATAACGGTCGCCCTGCCGTTGGCCCAGAGAAATGCGCTGATGGCGGATCTTTTTGGTCCCAATGGGCAAAGCACGTTCACGGGCACCGGCACTATCCTCTATGACGCATCAACAACACCTTATTCGCCCATGACCACTGCCATGTGTGCCTTTGCCGCGGCGTCTACGGTCAGTGTGGAGATCAAAAACGCGATGGTGCACTGCGACTGGATGTTCCCCACCTGGATGTCACCGCTCGCGAGCAGGAAGGACGCCAACGGTCAAGCCTATTATGGGGATTTTACGATCGAATCGCAGATTTACCGGGCAGTGACCGGAGATACCCCTCCCGGCGCACCCGGCCAGGATATGGAACTCTTCGGATTGAGGATTCTTACCCTCTTCAGGTGCCTCAATGCGAGTTTTATGAACTATTACACCACAAATGCGGCAACTAATAAACACACGGTAAACATGCTTACCGAACACGACCAGCCAAACCCATGGATGTTCGAAACAGCCGCCTCTCCCGTCAACGTTGCAGCGGGAACCACGTCGGCGTCATGGACCTATGCGGCGGGTACCGTTCCGTTCACGGGTGCCGTCTCTAATCAATTGATGAGTACCACCGACATTGCATCGGCAATACAAACGTATCATAATTACTTCGGCTGGAATGCGACCACCGGGATGCCGACCGCGGCAACACTGGCCAATCTGGGACTCAGTTATGTCACAACGCCTTCCGCTGCCGGAAACACTGTTGCTACTCTGATCATTTAGTAGTGGTGAGCCCCCGGCAAAGCCGGGGGCTTTGCCTTTGAAATCCCTTGAGACAGGCGACTGGAGTCTTCCCTGTTTCACACCAACCTGAGAAATTTCCCCGCCCTCTTACCAGTGAAGAGGGCGGGTTGAACTAACCCCCCGGAGGTCAGACCATGCAGAACGTGAAACCGGCTGCCGAGCCGGCTGAACTGGACCAAGCCGAGGAACTGAAGGCAGATGTCGGGACGCCGAAGGAAAAAAGCGACCAAGCCGAGGAGCTGAAGGAGGAGGTCGGGGCGCCGGAGGGAAAAAGCGGCCAAGCCGAGGAGTTGAAGGCAGAGTCAGGGGCGCCGGAGGAAGAAAGTGAGGAAGTACGGACGCATTTTGTTGTTTCAGAGGAGATAGCCGCTAAATTAAAGGCAAAAACCGAGGAGATAAAAGAAGCGATAGCGTTGAAGGTGCGGGAGGATTCCCGGGAACATGCCGCCCTGACCCCAGGGGAAGACATCATCGCTCTGGATGTTGATCTGCGGTACGGCAGAATTGACCTCAACGCCGTTCTGGCCGAGATGGCCATCGATGAACGCTACAAGGATATCATAACCATAACCACGGCTACCGGGCTGATTTTTGTTTACTCGGCTGACCATATCGCTGCGGACGATGCCGCGGCAAAAAGCCTGGTCGAAGAAGCAAAGTTCATGCTGGCGAATACGATCAGGGTGGATTCGTACCAAAATATAAAGCTCACGCCCGTCGGAGATATCTACGCCATGGCTCCCGATACGGAGCCGGCGATCATAGATATCATCCTGAAAGGGATGGCGCAGGAGGCACGGTACGCCGACATCAAATCAGTGGTGTCTGCCGCAGGCGACGTGTATTACCACTCCGACAAGTTTATCGTCGACAGCTATGCCGCAACTCTTTTGCTGGCCATGGCCGGCGACCACTGCAATACCCTGGCCGAAAAGGTCCGTGAGGAATCCAGGATCTATCCGCGGGCGACCAATGTGACATTCTTCCACAATCAGCAGCTATTCGGCATCCCCCGCGACGACCTGGAGGCCGTTATCGCCGAGACACTCCGGAAGCAGGAGTACTCCGATATCAAGAAGGTGGTCCACCCCACGACGGGCGCTGTCTATCTGTATTCCGAGCGATACTTGCAAGAAGATCAAGCATGGGCTCAGATGGAATGGCTGGAGGTCGGCTTGGCCAGGAATCCTTAGACCGCGCGTCCTTCTTCAAGCTTGGTGTTTGACATGATAGTCGCATTATTAGCCTTATCCTAGTGATTGTGAGCGAACATTACAGAACCGTCAGGCAAGGCAGAAAGGCGCCGCGAAAGGAAAGCATCAATGGCAAAGGCAAAATACGGAGACAAGGTTCAAGTACACTATACCGGCAAGTTGGATGACGGCACTGTTTTCGATTCGTCCGGGGGGAGCGGGCACGTTATTTTTAAACCGGTGGAGTTTGTCCTCGGCCAGGATGGCGACCTGTTCCCCAAATTTCAAGAGGCGATTATCGGCCTGGAAGCGGGACAGACCGTTACGGCCAGGATCGCATGTGAAGACGCCTATGGACCGCGTTCGGAGGAGAGGGTGCACGAGGTCCCGCGCAGCGAGATCCAGGAAAGGGGAGACCGGGCGGTGAATCTGTGGTCCTACCCTAACGGCAAGCCGCTGCCCTACTGCAAACCCAAAATTGGCGAGCAGGTGACGTTCTTTCTCCCGGACGGAACCACTATACCGGCCGTTGTGGCCAAGGCCACCGAAACCACGTATACCTTCGACACCAACCACCCCCTGGCGGGGAAGGACCTGACCTATGACATCAAGCTGGTGGATATTCTCTGACGGCCATCACGCCACGCAGCCTGAGAGCTGTCGCTCGATCCGTACGTGGAGGAAAGAGGAGTTGCAAAGGTAACAGTTTCTCAACATCTTCGTATTCAGAGCTGGAAGATACGGAAAGAGGTGGCTATCTTGGATACTACGACTCAATGCCATGTTACCGTTTACGACCACAGCGGTAATGCCAGGGCACACTCGGAGCGGTCGCTTATCGTTGAAAGCGCACTTGTGATCGGCGTGAACGGCACATCTGACTACACCATCATGCGCACGCCCGGCAATGACCGGGAACTGACGGCCGGTTTTCTTATCACGGAAGGCATAATCGACGATGTCAACGACATTTTGATGCTGAGGGAATGCCCGGAGTCGCCCCATGCCATCGCGGTGGAAACGGCTCATGCCCCTGCGTCGCCGGTCAGCCGGAATCTGGTGGTAAACTCTTCATGCGGGCTTTGCGGCAGGGCTGATATGGATGCGTTGCTGGAGTCGCTTGGCCGTATTACGGAGAGTATTGAGGTCTCTTATTCCGTTATCTATAACATTCCCAAACGGGTAATGCCCGCGCAATTCCTGTTCAAAGCCGCGGGCGCAACACATGCGGCGGCGCTTTTCGATGAGGAGGGCACCATTTTCGTGGTCCGGGAGGATATCGGCCGGCATAATGCGATGGACAAGGTGATCGGTGCTGCATTATTGAGGGGCAAACCAACCGCCAAAATGGGAGTTTTCCTTTCTGGCCGGGTAAGCCTTGAACTTATCATAAAAGCGGCACGCTCCGGGATATCCTTCATGGTATCGGTCAGCGCACCGACCGATGCGGCTGTGACGATGGCGGATAAACTGGGCATTACACTGATATGCTTTGCGAGGGAGTCAGGGTTTACGGTTTACGCACATCCGGAGAGAATCGTCTTTGACGGAGTAGCGGGAGAAGATCCTTATGTATCATCCGCCGCCTTTTCTGCCTGACGTGAGGTTACTACACTTTTGCGAGCGTGCACAGAGATGACAGTACCCCCGGAAGACAACATTACAGGCGTTATCCTCGTTGGAGGAAAGAGCCGCCGCATGGGACGGGACAAGGTCTTTTTGGAAATCGGCGGCAAACCCCTGTTCGAACGGGTGCTGGAGGTGTTCAGTGAATGCTTTACGCGGGTTGTGCTAGTGGGGGACCGGGAAGAACGTTTCGCCGCGTACGGCCTCCCCTGTCTGCCGGACCTATACCCCGGCAGTGCGCTCGGAGGACTCTATACCGGGCTTTTTCACGCAACAACGGAGCAGATATTCGTCTCATCATGCGATCTCCCTTTTCCAAACAAGGATGTGCTTCGTTATCTCTGCTCGCTCAGAGAGTGCTCTGATGCCGTTGTGCCGGCTACCACGCATGGATATGAACCGCTCTTTGCCGTCTACAGCAAAAAATGTCTCGATCCTATGAAGTGCCTCCTGGAAAATGGAAATTATGCAATTCACGACCTTTACCCGCGAATCCGGGTGCGGTGCGTGGCGAATGAAGAGCTGCGTCAATTTGACCGGGAAGAAAAATCGTTTGTGAACCTCAACACACCAGCGCAATTCGATAGAGTACAGCAGGAGTTTTCGATCTGAACAGCGGGCTTGTTTTATATATGGCCGGGGGAAATGACTCTCCGGCGCTTCGGAATTTGGTGTTTCACCTGTAACTTTTGCAAGGGGCCCCGTCATGAAACAGACTCAGCAAGATAACCGGACAAATGACGATGCGACCGGCAAGGCCGCGTGCCGCTTCTGTAATCTTGACGAATCCGCGGCCATTATATCCAATGACGCTGCAATTGCCATATATGACGGTTTTCCCGTCACTCCCGGCCATACTCTGATTGTCCCCAAACGTCATATTGCCTCATTCTTTGAGGCTACCAGAGAAGAACAGACGGCGATGTTCGATCTGCTGGCCGAAATGCGGCAGCTTCTGCTGCTCCCCACCCAGCCATCCTGCGGTGAAGCGGGGCCTCTACCAGTGCCCGACGGCTTCAACATAGGTATCAACGATGGGATGGCGGCCGGCCAGACGGTCATGCACCTGCATATCCACCTGATTCCCCGCTTTAGGGGCGATACGGAGGACCCGCGCGGCGGGGTGCGGTGGATCATGCCCGTGAAGGCGCCGTACTGGAAGCAGGGAAATTGCGCGGGTCTGGTTTCCATGAAGCCGGCGTAAGAAATAAATGTGCGGGCCATGGGATTCACCAGTCGGTAAAGATACATTTTAGAAAGGAAGTGCCATAATGTTAAAAATAGTGCCGAAAGTATGTTCGTTGCTACTTATATTGTTACTGGCAGACTGCTCGAGCACTCATAAAAACACTAATGATGATGTCAAAGGTGCCGTATTGGATAAAATCACAAACGCAGTCAAAAATCAGGTCCTTTTCCAAGAGATCATGTTGGATGATCCTGTTGTAAAACATTCACTCATCAGGACCGTGCAAATGATCAACAACGAAAAATCAAGCAGTATTGACAATAAAATTGCAACTGCCGCTTTGGTAAAAAGTGATGCAGTAGAAGATAAGGTTATCCTCGCATACGCACTTCATCCAAAATACTTTTTTTGGAAAGCAAAAAATGACCCTAACATGAATTTGATACTATCTAAAGTAGACAAATTTGTAGATAAATTGAAAATAAATATATCAGATATTAAACAATTAGAATCTAAAAATGACAATACGGCAAATACATGTAGTGCTAATGTGTCCATTGGCCAGGATAATGTAGCTATTGAATACACTGTAAATACAGAAAACAGCAGAATGGTTATAGGAATAAAGGATAGCAATGACAAGCAACCGTCATCTCATGTATCCCAACACTTCAGCGGTTCAGTAGCTGCTTTATGCAACACCTGGGAGAATATAAAGCCAACGACTTTTCCACCTGCAAATCCTCAATTTATAGTTGATTATGATGATATTCTTTCCGATGCTACAAATAATAAAAATATACAGCTTGGAACCATTATACCTTTGAAACTTATGGTGGATGGCAATACTTTGAATAATGAATTGAGAAGTTATCAAATTCTTCAAAAACAGCACAGCGCAAATAATGCTGCAAAATAAATCCGGCAGCGATGGATGTGCGCCCATGATGGACAATGCCGGCATTGGGCGGCACACCATTCGCCATTGTGGCTGTAAAGAGTTGGGAAGAGTATAAACTGCTAGTACCTTGTAACACTAATAATTTCGGAAACGACCCCTCCCCCCAGCGGGGGGAGGCTGGGAGGGGGGCTCAGTTGAATTTGACGCCTGTTTCCCCCTCCCTAGCCCTCCCCCGCTGGGGGAGGGGACTAGATACGCAACTTTAAATGTTACATGGTACTAGGCTGTACAGCACGTATGGTATTTATCGATCACTGTCTCTGGTCCGAAACGCCGCAAGTCATGCTGGGGCAGACCTATTATGAGGTGATATATGGGGCTGGAAGATGAGGTAATTAAGGCATGCAAGGGAATAATTAGGCATCAAATCAATAATGCTGCTGAATTGCGGCGTACTTTATTGGATAAGTGCATTACAAGTGCGATTGCAATATTTGATTGTTACAATAAAAAATGTGTTTTACAAGGAATTAAGGCTACGAGCAATTACATTGACGGTTGTCTTGAAGTGAATTATAATGCAGAAAGTATAAATGGCACCATAACAATTATGGACATAGAGCATGATAAAACCTGCACAAAGCCAGATAAAGATACTCTGATAGCGGTAACGTGCAAAGCTCACTCATGCGTAACCCAGTCTTTCTATAAAGGAGAAATACCGGAAGCAGATATTATTGAATTTATTAAATATGCGACGCGGGGACCGACCTTTAATGATCGTTGGAGAAGAATGGCGGGATATTACCACGGGGAATTCTAGGAGTTCATGGAGTGAAATGGTGACAGAGCAATGTGTCCGCAATGTGCCGGCACACTTGTCCGCCTACGGTTTCGTGGCGCCCGGCTCGGCAGGCCAACTCATAAGCGCAAGGATACAACGGAAATGACAATGAATCAGCCGTCGGCATCGCAGGAAGCCGGGAATTCCACTGACGAAACATCCGTGTTTTTCACACAGGCTTTCGCACACCACCAAGCCGGCCGTTTGGATGAGGCGGAAAGGCTTTACCGTCAGATGCTGTCGGCAGACGCCCGGCATGCCGACAGCCTTAACATGCTCGGTGTCGTCGCCCTCCAGAGAGGCGACCAAGAGCTTGCCATCGAGATGATCAGCAAGGCGATCACACTGAACGACTGCATTGCCGAATTCCATTCCAACCTTGGCATTGCACTCAAGCACCAGGGGAGGAACGACGAAGCCATTGCCAGCCACGAGAAGGCACTCGTACTGAAGCCGGAGTATCCGGAAGCACTTTACAACCTCGGCAACGCACTCATGGGCCAAGGGAGGTACGACGAGGCTGTTGTCCGCTATGAACAGGCACTCGCCATCAAACCGGATTTTCCGCAGGCCCTTTCCAATCTCGGTAGTGCACTCCGGGACCAGGGAAAACTGGACGAAGCCATTGCCCGCTTCGAACAGGCGCTCGCCATCGTGCCGGACTTTCCACAGGCTCTTTCCAATCTCGGCAACACACTCCAGGACCAAGGAAAACTGGACGAGGCCATTGTCCGCTACGAACAGGCGCTCGCCATCATGCCGCACTCCCCGGAAGCTATTTGCAACCTCGGTATCGTATTATTCGCCCAGGAAAAGATAGATCTGGCAATGAATGCAGCCCTCTATGCCCTCCAACTGGAGGAAACGCAAGAAAGCCGGATCTTGTTTTGCGAATGTCTCAAATATTTCAACATGGAGGCCGATTATCACGATAATCTCGATGTTCTCTATGGTAGTGCCGTACGGGCCCTGACAGAAGCGTGGGTTCGCCCGAAGGAATTGGCGCGGTCCTGTTTGTCGCTGGCCCTTACGCACAATCAGGCCCTGCAGCTTATTGTTTACCATGCGATGCAGGGCGGGCCCGACAAGTTTCCCGAGTCGATCGAACCCGGCATATGGGAAACGCTGGCCGGGGACCGCCTGCTTCTCTGTCTCCTGAAGTCCACAACCATTCCCCACATTAAGTTTGAACAGTTCCTGACGTGCGTACGCTTTGCCATGTTGGATATTGCGACAAAGACATCGCTTGCCGAGGAAGATGACGTCCTCGATTGTTTCTGCGCAATTGCCCAACAGTGCTTTATCAACGAATATGTATTCGCCCTTATGCCGAATGAGGTTGAGCTGGCTCAGCAACTGCGGGAAGGGGTAGTGACTGCACTTGAGGCAGGGACGCCAGTTCCTGTACTTTCGTTGGCGGCCGTGGCCGCGTATTTCCCGCTGCATTCTCTGCCCATGGCAGGGAGGCTGTTGCAAGGCGATTGGCCCGCTGCGGTGAGAGAACTTTTGCAGCAGCAGGTTGAAGCGTTTGAGGAAGAAGCGCATCTTCGGGACACCATCCCACGTTTGACCCCGATTGAAGACCGTATTTCGTCGTCGGTGCAGGCCCAGTACGAGCAGAACCCTTACCCGCGATGGACAAAGGCGCAACATGCATCGGAGATGGTTTCCATAGATGCGTCCCTGCACCGGGAGTTCCCCCTGGCTTCGTTCTGCGATCTCAATAAAACAGGCGAAATCGATATCCTTGTTGCCGGCTGTGGCACGGGCCAGCATTCAATTCAAACAGCCCAGTGTTTTCCCAGGTCGAGAGTTCTTGCCATTGACCTGAGCCTCGCCAGTCTCGGTTATGCCAAAAGAAAAACTCAAGAGCTTGGTATACATACTATCGAGTATGCTCAAGCGGATATTTTAAAACTTGGAACGCTGGGCCGTACTTTTGATGTTATTGAGTCGGTGGGGACGTTGATGTGCCTCAAGGAACCCATGGAAGGATGGGAAATATTACTTTCGCTGTTACGCCCCGGCGGTTTCATGCGTATCGGTTTATACAGCGAGTTAGCGCGTGGATGCGTAGTCGCTGCACGGAACTATATTGCGGAAAAAGGCTACCAGGGCGCTCGCGCGGAGGATATACGGCAGTGCCGTCAGGATATTATGGCAATGGAAAACGATGCACTCATGATGCGATTATTGTCGTTAGGAGATTTCTATACGATGAGTGAATGTCGCGACCTTATATTCCACGTTCAGGAACATCGCCATACAATACCCCAGATCAAGGAGAACCTGGAAGAATTGGGTCTGAATTTTATCGGGTTTTCGCTTGAACCTCGTATTGTAAGACAATATGGAGCCAGATTCCCGGAAGACCACTCGAGGACAAATCTGGATTTATGGAACGTATTCGAGAATGAAAATCCGGACATCTTTACCGGTCTGTATCAGTTTTGGGTGCAGAAGCGTGACTGAATGACAGGCTTTGGCCTGCCTTGCCCCTATTAGCATCCAGATAGGGGAAGTCATCATCTTTTAAGGTAGCTACTTCGCCAATGTTTTGCTAATACGTAGAGAATAAATACTTATTTGTAGTTGCTGCATCTATGTAAATAATCATAAGACTAAACTACAGGAGGTTTTCTATGTTTGGATTCGGTATACCTGAGATGATCATAATACTTGTTATTGTCCTGGTGGTTTTTGGTGCGGGTAAACTTCCTGAAATAGGTGGCGCCATGGGAAAAAGTATTCGGAATTTCAAAAAAGCGGCAGAAGGAAAAGAAGATATTGAGATAAAGGCTACATCAGAGATTGATGCGAATGGCGAAAGCGATCCAAAAAACAAACAGGGTGTCGTGTAGGAATATCTTTAGGTGATCGAAGCAGTTCAACTTACAGATACCGGGATCCAGTCATGATCAGCATCGAATCAGCGCAACGGATTATCCTGAGCCGAACCTGCATGTTGCCGGTGGAAGAAGTCCCGCTGTTGCAAGGTCTGGGGCGGATTAGTGCCAAGGATGTGTACGCAGCGTGGGACATCCCCCAGTCCGATAATTCCGCCATGGATGGCTATGCTGTCTCTTCCCCGGATCCCAAGCGGTACCAGTGGGTAGTGGCCGATTTTATTCCGGCCGGCAGCGTTCGCACCACCCCGGTTGCTCCGGGCGAAGCGGTCAGGATCATGACCGGCGCCCAGGTCCCGCCGGGATGCAACACCATCGTGCCGATCGAGGATGTGGTTGAGACCAAGGATGGCGTACGTTTTACCTGTGAATTGAAAACGGGATCAAACATCAGGAAACGCGGGGAGGATGTAAGGGCGAATGACCTGACGATAACCGCCGGAACAACGCTGAGACCCCAGGAAATCGGCCTGCTTGCGTCTTTAGGCGAGACAATGGTTACGGTATACCGCAAGGCGCGGATTGCCATTCTTGCTACCGGCAACGAATTACTTGATGCCGGAGCAGTGCCTTCCCCCGGAAAAATAATAAACAGTAATAGTTACACTCTGGCTGCGCAGGTGCTTGAAGCTGGTGGGGAGCCCTTGCTGATCGGCATCGCTCCGGATACCCCGGCATCAATCAGGAACAAGATCCGGGAAGGGCTCGAAGCAGATATGCTCATCACTTCCGGCGGGGTGTCGGTCGGTGATTGTGATTTCGTCAAGGAATCCATCCTGGAGTTGGGCGGTGAACTGCTCTTTCAGAAGGTAAGCATGAAACCGGGCAAGCCGGTTACCTTCGCCGTACTGGGGGGAAAACATGTGTTTGCCTTGCCCGGCAACCCCGTGGCAGCCATGGTGGCCTTCGAGATGTTCGTACGTCCGGCTATGCTGCGGATGATGGGGCATTCCCGTATTTTCAGGCCGACGGTCCGGGCGGTTCTGCCTGAACAAACGGTGAACCGGGGAGATCGCCCACACTTTATCAGGGTGCGGACTACCCTGTTGCATGGGGTTTACACTGCCAAAACCACCGACAACCAGAGTTCCGCCAATCTCGTTTCACTCACCCAGGGCAATGCCCTTCTGAGGCTTGCCCCGAATGCTTCCATTGCAGCGGGTAGCATGACAGAGATAATCATGCTGGATCGCGAATTCGAGATGGGGGGTATCAACAATGCCGCTGCATGATTCCTATGGCAGAACGGTAAACTACCTGCGCTTGTCCGTAACCGACCGGTGCAACCTGCGCTGCACCTACTGCATGCCGGCGAAGGGAATACATGCCATACATCATACTAATATCCTGAGTTATGAGGAATTGTTGCAAGTGGCCGAGGCAGCTGTCGCAATCGGTGTCGAGAAAATTCGGGTGACCGGTGGTGAACCGCTGGTCAGAAAGGGTATTATCCACTTCCTTGAACGGCTCGCATGCATACCAGGGTTGCAACGGCTCGTCCTGACAACCAACGGCACTCTGTTGCCGGAAATGGCCGCGGAACTCCGTTGCGCAGGCGTCGATGGCCTCAATATCAGCCTCGATTCCCTTTGTCCCAATACCTTTGCCGGAATCACCCGCGGCGGAGATATGCATAAGGTTTTGAAGGGGATTGAGGCGGCTGAACGCGCAGGTTTCCAGCAGATTAAAATTAACGTTGTTGTGATGCGAGGGGTTAATGATGACGAAATCGTCGACTTTGCAGCTTTGACCCTTGACAGGCCGTACCGAGTACGCTTTATCGAGTACATGCCGACGCTACAGGATGATGCATGGAAAACGCGCATCATGACGGGCGAGGAAGTGCTGGAACGCCTCTCGCGAAAATTCGAGCTGCGGTCGGCCGGAAGAGAAACCATGGCCGGTCCGGCCACCTATTACCAGATTGCCGGCGCCGCCGGAATGATCGGCGTGATAACCCCGATTTCCTGCCATTTTTGCAATGACTGTAACCGAATCAGAGTGACCTCGACCGGTGTCGCCAAAAGCTGTCTCTTTTCAACCGAGACCTGCAACCTGAGGCCTTTCATTAATGCCGGCGATGACCAGGCACTCAGGGATGCACTTCGTTCCGTGGTCAACGGAAAGCCTAAACGCCACGACATCTGCGACTCCGGACGCCACCACGCCATCCTGCCCATGTCCCGGGTGGGAGGGTGACGAAAATGAATCGCCGTGTAACGATACGGGTGCTTTGAGGTTTAATCTCTCCGGGTACAATTCCCCGAAGTTTAATTACAGATGTGATACCCTGTAGCTTGCTGCGGGGTAGTTTATATTGAAGCCGGAATAATTTGGTCCACATTGTGCAATCATGTAAATGAAGCTGCATTTATGAGGATTAAATTACCGGTTTATTATATAAATTTCTAACAATATTGCTGATATAACAGATTTTATCAGTGACAAAAAATGTCACAGTCGGAAGTTTGTGCCATATTTCGTTTTATTTTTCTGGACATTAGACTGACATTTGTAGTAAATGCGTGTATATTAACGAAGTTTCCAAAGAAGATGAAATGACAGTTTTTGAGCGTGTTACAATCAAATATGCCGGTTTTGTAAGGCGTGTGGATGCTCAGGCGCGTACGGTCCTTCGTCTTGATCGTCGCGGATTCTCTTTGGTTGAACTGATCACTGTTTTGGGCATTGTGGCTGCGCTGGCAACCATGGCCATACCAACGTATAGTGCATACTTGAGAACAGTTCAGAATGGTCGATGCGTTGCCGATCTTCGCACACTGGACAAGGCTGTGACCGCATACATTTTGGACAATAACGGCCCGCCTCCCGGTAATAATTTATCCGTTATTGGAACTTCCGCCAATCAGCTTGATCCCTGGGGGAGAGCGTACATATATCAGAATCTTACCACCGATGCTTCCAATGCGCTTGAGGATCAATTCGGTGTGGCTCTCAACACGGATTATGATTTGTATTCAAAGGGGTTTGACGGTATAAGCGGGCAGCTTTATACCGATCCCGGCAGTGGCGATGATATCGCACGGTTTAATAATGGCACGTTTGTCGGCATGAGAAATCCCGACTTATAACCAGGTAATGGACAACAGACATTTAAATTATGACAACTGATAACAAAAACGACGATTTCAATTTTGACAAAATTACCCAGGCTGCCGAAAAGTCAGATAAAGACGGCATGGACGATTTTGATTTCGGAGATTTGTCCTGGCCGGTCGAAAAACCGGGTCAAGACGATTCGGACGTTTTCTCTTTTGATGAATTGTCTGAACCTGTTGAAAACCCGGATCAGGGAGGCGCTGAGCTGAGTCCGGCTGGGGCCACGGTACAAGAGGTCCTGCCTTTTACGTGCCTCAAGTGTGCTGCAACGAATGAAATTGGCTTTTACCAGCTTTCAGATGACGGATTCACTACAAAATGTTCTTCCTGCAGAACCAGTATTGAAATTGTCCGGGATTCCTGTGCAAAAAGAGCCAGCCAGTTGTCCAGGGAGTTGTTTTGCGTTACGTGCGGGCATCCGTTGGATCACCATATAGTTTGCCGTTCTTGCGGCCTCCTGTATCCGGATTATTTTGTCGTGGTAAATCATGAGGAAGCCCGTCGTCAAGCCAAAAGCAGGCGGAGTGCCAAATTCAGGCAAGCGTTTGCTGATTTTGGGGCTTTTTTCAAGCCTGGACAGTCAAAGGAGAAGCAAGGTGCATATGCACCGAGCAGGGCTGTTAACGTCGCGACGTGGAAGCCGGCTGTTTTATCGAGCGGTTTGAAGAGGGCGTTGGTCGGTTCGGTGGTGGTTGTTGTTATTGCTGTCGGCGGTTTTTTTTATTACCGTCAATATAAGGCTGAACAACAATTTGTGAAGAATTATGTAAAGGCGCTGTACGGTATAAAGGTAGGGGTTGATGGCAGCCTGAATGCCTGTGCCAAGATCTCCGAGGATTGGAAGGCGACTGCGGACTCAAAAATAAATTTTACTCCTCGCGTTAACTTGGATGCTGATGTCAAGGCAGAAAAGGTTAAAATAGAAGTTGATAAGATTATGCAGACGCTTCAGAATCCGCCCGCCAAATACTCTCAGGCAAATGCGAAGCTTACAGAGCTTAACACTATTTACGCGAAACTGTATTCTCTTAAGAGTTCCCCACGGGGTACTCTGGATAGCTTTAATAGTTCTACTAACAAGGCTGGTGCGGGTTTTCAAAAGGCGACACAGGAGCTTAAAGCAAGTCTGCCCGAAAAGTTGTCGAAAGAGCTGGAGACTGCTAAACAGAGATATCGTGGTTTGGCAAGTCTCTAAGTAGAATTTATGGTTGGCAGAAGACAAGTTCTCCTCTTTCAGAGACAGGTGTTTGCGGCCCCGGAAATCCGGGGCTTTTTTTTCGGGTCTATAACCCAAAGAAAGGCTGCGGCCGTTTCCCCCCTGTAACAAAGGGGGGCAGAGGGGATTTGCTTCAGAGTGGTGAAATCCCCCTCGGTCCCCCTTTGTTAAAGGGGGAAGACAAACAGGACCTTTGTTTCGGTCACAGTTCCGTTTTTTTTTGCCGCCAAACTGCGCAAACGGCACGTTGCTTCAGGAACCCCGCGTGGCAAGCCAGATGGTGTGCTGCCGTCCCCCCTGTTCCTTGCCGCGTGCCGGTACCCGGACTTCGCTGACCCCGAAACCCGCCAGGCTCAGCCGCTCGGTAAATGCCCGGTCAGGGCCGGCCGACCATACGGCCAGCACCCCTGCCGGCCGCAGGGCCGCAAAGGCAGCTTCCAGGCCCGCCCTGCCGTAAAGCCACGCATTGCCCCTGCGGGTCATGGCTTCTGGGCCGTTGTCCACGTCCAGCAGAATGGCGTCGTAGGCCTGTTGTTCCGAACGCAGGACGAGCGCCACGTCCTTCTCCAAAACGGTGACCCGGCAGTCATCAAGAGGATATCCGGCAAGGTCCGCGAGCGGTCCCCGGTTCCATTCCACCACGCTTGGCACCAGTTCGGCCACCACCACCCGGCCGTCGGCGCCGAGCCGGTGCAGCGCCGCTGCGGTGGTGTACCCCATGCCCATCCCGCCGACCAGAATCCGGGGAGAGGGGCGGTCGGCGATACTGGCGCAGGCGAGATCGGCTAACGCCTCTTCCGAGCCGTGAACCCGGCTGTTCATGAGTTCGTTGCCGTCAACCTGGATCGAATACTCCCTGCCGCGCCGATAGAGGCGCATTTCGCCGCCCCCCGGCGCCTGTGCGCTGTCGATGAGTTCCCACGGTATCATGATCGCCTCGCAGTATTAGGAGGTTGTTGAAAAACAGCCATCTCGCCGCCATCCTCGAAAGCCCTTTCGTGCGGCGTAGCGCTGCAAACCCTCACCCAATCCCTCTCCCAGAGGGAGAGGGCAAGGCATGCTCTCCCCCTCTGGGGGAGAGATAGAGAGAGGGCCTGCCTCCTTAGGGCCTTTAGCAGAACCGTTCCGGTTCTGTCCCTGCGGGATGAACTCCGCTGCGCTTCGTCACCGATAATCGCCGGAGGCGATTATACTGCGGGTGCGACGATCTGACTATTTTTGAACAACCTAAGTTTTTCAACAGCCTGCTAGGGGAGGATAACCTCGTGGGATACCAAGAACTCATCGCCTCTCTGCGGCGGGAAGGGGAGGAAAAGGCGGACGAAATCCGTCGGACGGCCTCAGCGGAGGCCGACCGGATCAAGGAGGAGTTCGCGGCTGAGATGCAGTTGCTGCGGGACAGTTACGCCAGGCGCAGGGCCGAGGCCGTTGCCGCCGAGGAGGTGAGACTGTTGGCAGACAGCCGGCTCCAGGCGGAACGAATCCGGCTTAATGCCCAGGCAGCCCTGGTGGAGCGGCTGTATGGCGTGGCACAGGACTCCCTGGCCGAATTGCGGGATGAACGCTATGCCGGGCAGTTCGCCCTCCTGGTCGGGGAACTGCTCCCCTGCGCCTGGAAGACCGTCCGGGTCAATCCGGCAGATGCGGCACTGGCCCGGAGCCACTTTCCCGACGCCCGCATTGAACCGGACAGCGCCATATCCGGCGGCGTGCGGGTGTCTGACGAAGGGGAGCGGCTCACTATCGACAACACCTTTGAAAAACGGCTGGAGCGATGCTGGGCCGAGCTTGCCGTCAACGTGACGGCGAAGGTCCTTCGCCTGGTGTGACCCATGGGACTCCTGACCGAACATGGTGGAAGCGGCGTGCCGCTTCCTTACCTCCTGGCGCGTATCGCAGGGCGCCGGGCATACCTGGTGGCGGACTGGCCCCCGGTGCTTGCTGCGGCTGAACCGCTGGCCTCTCTCCCCCCTTGCCCCTATCGCCTGGCACCGGAAGGGGGGGCGGAGGCAGGGCTCAGGAGCAGCCTCCAGCGTGAGTTCGCCTGGGTCCACCACCAGATGGGGCGCGGTTTGCAGACGATCTTTGAGCCTTTTTTCCTCCCCTTGGAGCTACGCACCCTCTTCATGGCCCTGCGCCTACGCTCCAAGGGCGAGGATGGGCACACCCTGGCGGGTGTCCTCCGTTTCAGCCTGCTTTCCACCCCGGTGAAAAGGCTCCTCCTGGAGGGGACGGACCTGCCGGCCATCCTGGCCGGGGTGGGCGCTAAAATGGATTTCTGGCCTGGAGCGGCTCGGATTTTGCCGGGATTTCTTCAGCAGCAGGGTTTGGTGGGGTGCGAGGAACGACTGGTGGACGCCTGCCTGGAACACGTCGCCCGCAGCCGCCTCCACCCTGCCGTTGCCCGGTTTGTGACCCGGCTTATCGACATGGAGAACATCGTCGCGCTCACCAAACAACTGCGCTGGAGGATGGTGGATCATGGTTTCATCGAGGGGGGGAGTTTCCCTGGGGCGCTTCTCCGGGAAGCGGCCCAGGACCTGGAGGGAGGTAAAACGCGCCGTCTTATCGGCCGCGTGCTGGGGGTAGGGGAGGTGGACCCCGCTTCAGCCGGGGTGGTCCCGCTTATGGCGGCCAGGTTGGGCAGGATTCTGCGCAGGCAGGGGCGGGAACCCGACGGGGTCGGCCTGATCCTCGATTACCTCTGGCGACGCCTGACCGAGACGCGCAACATGTCCCTGCTGCTGCACGGCGCGGACGTGGACCGGGAGACCCTGGAGAAGGAGATGGTGTTGTGAAGCGGATTGTTTTCATCACGCTTGGGGATGCCCGGCCCGGTTTCTCCCTGGCCGGGTTCCGGCAGTGCACGTCCACCATCGCCGGGGTCGAAATAGCCCTCCACGAGGTGCTGGCCGACCCGGAGACAAGGGTGGCGGTAGTTGACGAACGGTTGCTGGCGGGCTTGACCCAGGAGCGTTTCAAGGAGATGGGCGCCCGGTGGTCCGGGGTGCTGGTCGTCCTGCCTGCGCCTGAACAAAAGGGCTTGGAAACCGGAGAGGATTACGCCCTGCGCATCATCAGGAACGCCATCGGGTATCATGTGCGCTTGCAGCGCTAGTACCTTGTAACACTAATAATTTCGGAAACAACCCTTTAGGCCCCAGAGGGTCCTCCCCCCAGCGGACCCTCTGGGGCCTAAAGGGGGAGGCTGGGAGGGGGGCTCAGTTGAATTTGACGCCTGTTTCCCCCTCCCTAACCCTCCCCCGCTGGGGGAGGGGACTAGATACGTAACTTTAAATGTTAAATAGTACTAGTAATGATTTGAAAGGAACTTGTCATGGACGGGATCATCACAGGCATATCCGGCCCTACGGTGACTGTTGCCATCAGCGGCGTGAAGCTGTGCGACATGGTCCTGGTCGGCCGTGCCGGGCTGATCGGCGAGGTGGTGAGGCTGGAGGAAGAAAAGGCGATTGTCCAGGTCTACGAGAACACCCTGGGGCTGGGGATCGGGGAGCCGGTCGCGGGGACTGGGAGGCAGCTTACCGTCTCCCTCGGGCCGGGGCTGGTCTCGAACATGTACGACGGGTTGCAGCGGCCCCTGGAAAGGGTGCGCGCCGCTGTGGGCTCCTTTGTCCAGCCCTGCCGGGACATTCCTCCCCTGGACACCGGCGCCGAATGGAATTTCGAGCCCGACCGGAAAGTTGGGGACGAGGTAGGGGCCGGCGATGTGATCGGCCGCATCAGGGAAGGGGCGTTTGTCCATCCGGTGACCGCCCCGTGCGCCGGAAGGCTGGAGCAGATGCAGTCGGGAGCCTGCACACTGGCTGAGCCGGTGGCGCGCTACACGGACGGCAGCGGGGTATTCGCCCAGCAGGAATGGCCGGTGCGCCGGCCGCGCCCCTTCCGGCGCAAGCTCCCCTCCGTGCTGCCGCTCGTCACCGGCCAGCGGGTCATTGACTTCCTCTTCCCCCTGGTGCGGGGCGGCACCGCCATCTTTCCAGGGGGTTTCGGCACCGGCAAGACCATCCTGGAACAGACCATAGCCAAGTTCGCCGACGCGGACCTGGTGGTGTATGTGGGGTGCGGAGAACGGGGCAACGAGATGGCCGAACTGCTGGAGGAGTTCCGCAGCCTGAGAGACCAGCGAAGCGGCGCCTCGCTTCTGTCGCGCACCATCGTGGTGGTAAATACCTCCAACATGCCGGTGGCCGCCCGTGAGGCGTCCATCTACACGGCCGTAACCATGGCCGAATACTACCGGGATCTGGGGCTGCACGTGCTGCTCCTGGCCGACAGCATTTCCCGCTGGGGGGAGGCCTTGCGGGAGATCTCCTCATCCCTGGAGGAGATGCCTGGGGAAGAGGGGTATCCCACCTACCTTTCGTCCCGGCTGGCGGCCTTTTTCGAGCGCGCCGGGGCGGTGGAGACCCTGAGCGGCGTCATCGGCTCCCTCACCATGATCCTCTCCGTCTCCCCGCCGGGTGGCGACTTCTCCGAGCCGGTCACTCAGTCCTGCCTCCGCACCACCGGTGTGTTCCTGATGCTGGATACCACCCTGGCCCACAGCCGTCATTACCCGGCCATCAACTGGTCCCAGAGCTATTCCCTGTACGCAGCGGGGGTGACGGGACACTTCACCGCCCACGTATCGCCTGCCTGGGGTGAGATGCAGCAGCGCTGCAGGGAGCTGTTGCTGCGGGAAGCCACCCTGCGGGAGGTGGCGGAGATCGTAGGCGCCGAGGGGTTGCAGGACGCTGACAGGCTCCTGATGATCACCACGGAACGAATCCGGAGCGAGTTTCTGCGCCAGAACGCTTACAGCGACGATGCATTTTGTTCCCCCGAGAAGACGGCGGCGCTCATGGGGGCCATCCTGGGGTCCCACGACCGGGGCGAAGCCGGCCTCAAACTGGGGCTTTCCCTGGATGAGGCGCTGGGGGGCGGGCGTGTTGCGTCATGACCTGATCCTGTTCACCACGAGGTGACTATGAGGCTGTGTGAACATCGATACCGTACCATTTCCTCCGTCGGCGGGCCGCTTATGTTCGTGGAGGGGGTTTTCAGCGTCCGCATGGGCGAGATGGTGAGGATCATCTACCCCGACGGCACGGCAGTGGCCGGCGAGGTGTTGAAAATCTCCGGCCGGACCGTGCTGATCCAGGTGTTCGGGGAGACCGCCGGCATCGACCTGGGGGCCGAGGTCATCTTCAGCGATACGGTCCGCCGGGCCCCGCTTGCCCGCTCCATGGTGGGGAGGGTTTTCAACGGCTCGTTCGAACCTATCGACGGCCTTCCCCCGTTTATCCCGGAACAGTGGGGCGAGGTGAGCGGCCTCCCCATCAACCCAACGGCCCGGGCCTGCCCCGAGGAGTTTATCGAGACCGGATTTACCGCCATCGATACCCTCAACACCCTGGTCAAGGGGCAGAAACTGCCGATCTTCTCCTGTGCCGGCCTCCCCTCCCGTGAGGTTGCGGCGGGCATCCTGCGCAATGCGCGCCTTGCGGGGGGAGGTGAGTTCGTGGTGGTGTTCGTTGCGCTGGGGCTGACCCACCACGACTACTCCTTTTATATGGATGCGCTCCGGGAGATGGGGACCGGGTTCGTGGCCTTTGTGAACCGGGCCGACGAGCCGGTGGTGGAGCGGCTCCTGGCGCCTCGTTTTGGCCTTACCTGCGCCGAGTACCTGGCCTTCGGCTGCGCCATGGACGTGCTGGTGGTGGTGACGGATATAACCAACTACTGCGACGCCCTGCGGGAGATCTCCACCGCCCGGGAGGAACTTCCCGGCCGACGGGGCTACCCCGGCTACATGTACTCAGACCTGGCCTCGCTTTACGAACGGGCCGGGCGGATTCAGGGGACGGCCGGGTCGGTCACCATGTTGCCGGTGGTGACCATGCCCGAGGACGACATCACCCATCCCATCCCGGACCTGACCGGCTACATCACCGAGGGGCAGATCGTGCTGTCCCGGGAGTTGTACCAGCGGGGGGTGTTTCCGCCGGTTGACGTGCTTCCCAGCCTATCGCGGCTGATGCAGCATGGGATCGGCGCCGGCCATACCCGCGAAGACCACCGCCGGGTCGCCGACGCCCTGTACCGGCACTATGCCAAGGGGCGTTATGCCCGTGGCCTGGAGGCGGTTGTAGGCCGGGAAGGAATGGTGGAGGCAGACCGGGTGATGCTCGATTTTGCGGACGCCTTCGAGGTAGAAGTCATCGGCCAGGGCGCGGACCGGCGGGCGATCGGCGCGAGCCTCGATGCCGGTACGGACCTGTTGCGGCGATTTTCCCTGGAGGTCACATGATTCATCCCACCCGGACCAACCTGCTGTTGCTCAAGGAAAAAGCCCGCTCGGTGACCGGGAGCGTCGGTATCCTCACGGCCCGCCGCCTGGCTCTGATCAGGGAGATCCTGGCTATCTCCGCCCCCTTTCTCCAGTCCCGGGCAGAGGTCAGGAAGACCTACACCAAGGCGCTGACCGAGATGGCCCTCACGAGCGGCCTGGAAGGGGACGATTTTGTCGGGTCGTTGCCCATGGAGGCTAGCCGCGACGTGGGTGTGGAGGTGGCGGAACGGAACGTCATGGGGCTCCGTTACCGGGAGATAATGATCCAGGGTGAGGTGCGCCGACCTCCCGACGAACGGGGTTATGATTGCCGCTTCACTACGCCGCATCTGGAGGAGGCCATCGGCTTCTTCGAAGACCTTGTGATGCAGATGCTGGAGATCGCCGCCTTTGAGGTCAGGTTGAAACGGCTGGGAGAGGAGGTCGTACGGGTGACGCGGCGGATCAGGGTGCTGGAGGAGCGGGTGCTGCCCAGCCTGCGGAGCAAGATCAGCGATATCGCCCACTATATCGGCGAGCGTGAGCGGGAATCCTTCTACCGGCTGAAGCGGTTCAAGGAAATGAGAAAAGCTTGAGCCGGTTCGTTGAATTGAAAACGCCGGGATATCCAGTCTCCATGCCGTACCATCATTTTCCGAGAAGCGGATTGAGGACTTGATACGTCAGATAGGCCACCAATGATGATGCCGGTATGGTAAGTACCCATGCTACAACAATCCGCTGGGCCACCTTCCAGTTAACCGCTGTAATGCGTTTTGAGAGCCCGACCCCCAGAATGGCCGAAGTAATTACGTGTGTTGTGCTGGTGGGCATCCCAAAGGCCGATGCTCCCAGTATAACGCCGGCTGATGCCGTTTCCACACAGAACCCATGCACAGGCTGAAGTTTGACAAAGTCACGCCCTACCGTTTTGATAATCCTCCAACCGCCGGCCGCAGTTCCGAATGCCATAGCTGTTGCGCACGCTACCATAACCTGCCAGGGTACGGCAAATGTCGATATGAATCCATAGCTCAATAATGCCATGGTGATGACGCCCATTGATTTTTGGGCATCTGCAGTGCCATGGGAAAAAGCCATGAAAGCCGCTGAGAGCACCTGCAGCAGACGGAATTTTTTATTGAGCCCGCCGGGGGAACAGTTCCGGAATATTCGGTAGAGCACCATCATGAAAGCAAAGCCGATAACAGTTCCCATAATCGGGGAAAGAAGCAAGGCGAGAACGATTATCTTCAGACCGCCCCATTTCAGGGCACCCATACCGGCATGGGCAAATACCGCTCCCATGATGCCCCCAATGATAGCATGAGAGGAGGAGGATGGGAGTCCATAGTACCAGGTGATAAGGTTCCAGATAATGGCCCCCGAGATACCCGCAAGCACCACCATCTGGGTGATGTTGTCCTTATCGACAATTCCGGTGCCAATCGTGGATGCAACCTTTGTTGAGATCATGGCCCCGGTAAAGTTGAGAATGGCAGCCATGATAATTGCGGCTTTAACCGATAATGCCCGGGTCGAGACACAGGTGGCAATGGCGTTGGCCGTATCATGAAAACCGTTGATATAGTCGAATAGAAGCGCTGCCAGAATGACCAGGCAGAGCATCAACAGGGCCGGGTCAAGCATTTTTCACCACCACACTCTCCAGTATGTTGGCTGCGTCTTCGCACTTGTCGGTAGCCCTTTCGAGCGTCTCGTAGATCTCCTTCCATTTGATAAGTTGAATGGGGTCCTTCTCTTCATCAAACAGGCGGCCGATTGCTTCACGGGAGACTCGATCCGCTTCATTCTCCAAGGCATTGATTTCAACGCATGCATCGAAAATCTGCTCGTTGGACTTCTTGCCCAGCATAGCAACCGCTTTATCTACCGCCAAACAGGATTGCAGAATGATAAATCCAAGGGATTTGGCCTCCGGCGGGATATGTTCAACATTGTACATGATCATTCGTTGGGACGATGCGTCGATGAGATCCAAAATGTCGTCAAGTTTTGAAGCCAGTGAATAAATATCCTCCCGATCAAGGGGAGTCACGAACGTTTTATTAAGTTTTTGGTTAATCTCATGAGTTATGGAATCCCCTTTGTGTTCAAGGTCCTTGATCCTGTTCCGGCTTTCACCGGGGTTCTCGAAATTATCCAGCATGTCTTTGAGCAGTTTTGCCCCTTCAATGATGTTTGTTGTCATCTCCTTGAAAAGCTGAAAAAATTTTTCCTCTTTGGGGATAAGTCCGAACATTTACATGCCTCCATGTGGCGCTGGGTAGGTGAGAACAAACTTTTATCTAATAGCATAATTATCGAAACCCTGCCACACAATTGTAACATTTCCGTATTGAACGTTTTATTGCGACGGTGAGGACAGTCGATCAAAAGCACGTTGTTTATTAAGCATATATTGGCGATATTCCACCAGGAGGGGCCATGGGGAAAAGCGCATCGAAAAACCGCAACTATGCCATGGCAAACATTCATTTCCGCTTTCCCTCAATAGGGTGGCTTTGGGACATAATCATTCCAATGGCACGAAACCTATGCTATATGAAATTTATGTAATTTAGCTACGTTGTCACCGCCATACGCGGCGGCAAGTACCTCACGGTGGAGTGACATCATGTCCGTTAAGCCGTTGCGCCGTCTTCTCACGTACCAGTCCCTGCTGGCGATTATTCTGCCGTTTGGGCTCGTAGTGCTTATTGGTTCCCTCTGGATGGTCCCCCAAATAAGAAAGAACGCCGAGTCTCAAAATCTTCAACTGGCGCGGGCCGTTGGCGTGCAGGTTGAAAGCCATCTTGAAACCTGCTCGGCATTAGTCAGGGCCGCTGCCGCCATGCCGCGCGACAGCATGCGGATGCAGCACGGATTTCAACAGCATCTTGACGCCCTGCTGAAATCGGCTGATGCATTGAGCAGCCTGTATGACGTTGATCCCGACGGCAAAGTGTACGCGGTGGCTCTCAATAATGGTGCGCAAAACCACCGGGACGATCTGGTCAACCTCAATCTTTCCCGCAACCCGCTGTTCAGGGACGTTATGCAGGGCAAAAAGCCGCGTTGGTCGGAAACGTTTCTCTCCATGGTCAACGGCGGCTTGGTGACGGCATATGCCGTGCCGGGTGAAGGTACAATAGTCATCGGCGAGGTCGATCCGGCCCTCCTCACGAAATTCCTCACGCAGATCAGCAATGATAAGGACACCCTCATCCTGATTGTCGACCATAACGGTCAGGTGGTGGCTGACAACAATGGCTGCAACACGGCGCAGCAGTTGAACATCGCCAATATCCCCCTGATTCGCACGGGCATTTCCCGCGCCGCCCCGGTTACCGCCCAGTTCGATTTTGCAGGGCGTTCCATGACCGGGAGCATCACCCGCATCCCCACCGTGAACTGGCACGTCCTGGTTGCCAGGACCGATGCTTCACTTTTTCGCACCTGGCAAAATATCCTCCAGGTAGTCCTGACAGGCATCCTTTTCGCCCTGTGTTGCAGTGCATTGGCTTCCATCTACCAGGCCCGGAAACTGGCCGTCCGCTTCGGCGATCTTACCCGCCACGCTCAGAATATAGCCCAGGGGGGCAACCCAGGCGATTGGCCCCTATCGGGAATCAGCGAATTCAACCAGCTTTCCGGCACCCTGCAGACCATGGCCCGCCGCCTGCAGGATTCGGAAACCCGCTACCGCGCGCTGTTCGAGCAGTCGCCGGACGGGATTATCCTGTGGAGCTTTCCCGATTACAAGCTGATCCAGTTCAATACGGCCGCCCATGCCCTGCTGGGCTATTCGCGGGAAGAATTCGCCTCCCTGCCGATCACCGACATCCTTGACCCGCATCGTAAAGCGGTCCTCCCCGATACGCTCGAACAGCTGCGCCGCGAAGGGATCGTCAGAGCTGAATCCGCCCATCTCACCAAATCGGGCGATAGCCGTTCCATGCTCATTACCCTGCAGCTCTTTGAGCTGGAGGGGCGCCAGATGCTCATGGCGATCCATCGTGACATCAATGAATTGAAGGAATCGACCCGGACTCTGGAGTTGTACCGCTATGCCCTTGACAATGCCCGCGACGCCATCTACCTCGTGCAGAGCGATGCCCGTTTCATGTATGTCAATAAGGCGGCCTGCGAAACTCTCGGCTACACTCGCCAGGAACTTCTGGCCATGCACGTGTTCGACATCGATCCTGATCTTCCCTGCGACACGTGGGGACAACGCTGGCAGGATATCAAAGCACACGATGCACTCCACTCCGAAAGACAGCACAGGGCCAATGACGGGCGGCTGATTCCGGTGGAGATCGGTATCAAGCTATTTGAGTTTGAAGGCAGAGAATACCTTCTGGCGGCGGCCCGCGACCTTACAGAGCGGAGACAGTTCGAGGAGGAGCGGCACAAGCTTGAGCAACAGCTCCTTCACGCCCAGAAGCTGGAGAGCCTTGGTGTTCTGGCCGGCGGCATCGCCCACGACTTCAACAATATCCTGATGGCGGTCATCGGCAATGCAGAGCTGGGGTTGATGCGGCTCAACAAGGAATCGCCCGCTGTCGAGAACCTGCAAAAGATCGAGCAGGCCGCAGCCCGTGCCGCAGACCTGGCAAAGCAGATGTTGGCCTACTCCGGCAAAGGCAAATTCGTCATCGAAAGTCTGGACCTCAATCTTCTGCTGGATGAGATGATGCACATGCTGGAGGTCTCCATCTCCAAGAAAGCAGTGCTGAGGCTCAACCTCAACAAAAACATCCCCACAGTGGATGTCGACGCCACCCAAATTCGCCAGATCATCATGAACCTGGTTATCAACGCATCGGAGGCTATCGGCGATAAGAGCGGCATCATCGCCATCAGCACCGGCTGCATGGACTGCGACAAAAACTACCTTCAGGATGTCTGGCTGAACGAGAACCTTTCAGACGGCCTTTACGTCTACCTGGAGATTGTCGACACCGGCTGCGGCATGGACCGGGAGACCAAGGCCAAAATCTTCGACCCGTTCTTCACCACCAAGTTTACCGGCCGGGGCTTGGGCATGGCCGCGGTGCTGGGTATTGTGCGCGGCCACAAGGGGGCTATCAAGGTTTACAGCGAGCCCGGCAAAGGCACAACCTTCAAGGTACTGATACCCGCCTCCGGCAGACCGGCGGATCTGTTCAACTATGTACGACACGCCGGCGACTGGAAAGGGAGCGGCACCGTGCTGCTGGTAGACGATGAGGAAACCGTTCGGGGCATCGGAAAAGAAATGCTTCAGGAGCTTGGTTTTACCGCCATAACCGCCAATGACGGCCGGGAAGCAATCGAAATTTTTAAAGCTGTTTCCGACATCGTCTTGGTCCTCCTGGATCTGACCATGCCACACATGGACGGCGAGCAGTGTTTTCGGGAGCTGAGGCAGATCAGGCCGGACTTGAAGGTGATCATGACCAGCGGCTACAATGAACAGGAGGTTACCCAGAAGTTTGTCGGCAAGGGGCTGGCCGGTTTTGTGCAAAAACCATACAGTCTTTCTGTGCTCAAGGAGGCGATAGCGCCATTGGTTTTGTCCGGCATATCAAACTAGGGATCTGAAATCCTGCTCCGGTCGTATTTTTTCTCTAAAAATCATTTCTTATCCGGATCCCGGCGTCCCTCCACCTCTTCCCGCAGTGCCGGCTGTTCAACCGCAATCTCAATTCCTTGAGCGACTTCCCTGATTATCCCCATTTTGACATATATCGGCCGGATTTCTTCCCGTATGTTTGGCAGGTGCCGTGCAAATAGCGCCGCTCCGACAAGGCAACAAGCCGAGCCGAGCAGAATGGTATCGCGAGGACCAATAATGCCGGCCATTGTACCGGCGCCAAAACTGCCGAAAGGAGCCATCCCCATGAATGCTACGGTGAAAAAACTCATGACGCGGCCTCTTTTGCTTTCCTCAAGAATTGTTTGAAGAATCGTATTGCAGGACGCAACCAGCATCATAGCTCCACATCCGGCTGCGACCAGGGCAGCCAGCGAGAAGAGGATAGATCTCGATACCGCAAATGCGGCTATTCCGGCAGCAAACAGTATTGTGGCAAAAACGATGAGCTTGCCAAGACCGACGACGCTTTTGCGAGAGGCGAGGTAGACGGTGCCGGCCAAGGCCCCGCATCCGGCCGCCGTCATGAGAAAACCGAAAGTATGCGCGCCGCCGTGAAGAATTTCCTTTGCGAAGACAGGCACGAGAACCGTATACGGCATCCCTGTCAGGCTGACAAGGGCGATTAGCAACAAAATGCTCCTGATAGGCCCGAACCTGATGACGTAGGCGAAGCCTTCCCGAAGTTCATGAAAAACGTTCCGCCGCTGCTTCAAATGTTGACTGACCGGGTCCAGACGCATGGCAACGAGTGCAACCAACACCGCCAAGTAACTGGCGCTGTTGAGGACAAAGCAAACCCCTTCACCCACTGAAGCAACCAGGAGTCCTGCAATGGTGGGGCCGATAAGCCGGGCACCATTCACCATGGAAGAATTCAGGGCAATCGCATTGCCAAGGTCTTCACGGCGGGAGACCATCTCAACGACAAAGGACTGCCGTATTGGAATATCAAATGCGTTAACGATGCCGAGAAGCAGGCTCAATACGACAATATGCCAAACCTGGACAACTCCGGAGAGGACGGCCGTAGCCAGTAATGCCGCCTGAAACATGGCGAGAGTCTGGGTAATCATCAGCAATCGCCGCCGATTCCACCGGTCTGCCAGAACACCGGCTACAGGAGCGAGAAGAAAGGTGGGGATTTGGCTGGTGAACCCGACAACTCCGAGAAGGAAGGCGGAACCGGTTATACGGTAGACCAGCCAACTCATGGCTACCTGTTGCATCCATGTGCCAACCAGGGAGATGCTTTGACCCGCCACAAAGAGCCGGTAGTTTCTGGAGCGTAACGCCCGCAGCAAGGTCTTTATCCCGGAAGTATCAATTGTGGAAGAAATGGCGGCTGGTGATTTCATAAATTTCTTTTGTGTTATTGAAACATCTTTTTTTATCTATATACTTGTCCATAAGAGGGAACCCAAACCAAATCCTACGGAGTTTTTATGCCTGATTTAGAGAAGTATGAACCGTTAGAATCGTACGACGGGAAAGTAACGGTAAAAATGGTAGTCGAGGGGAAAGGCGCCCCTTTGGAGCATGCCGGGTTTAAGGACTTCTGTGCTTATGTTGCTGATTATTTCGACACAAATTCTGATTTGCTGCCTAAAGATGATGACGAGGATATCAATTTCATGGAGCATTATATCAGGAATGTCAGATCTGGAGAATGGGATGAAACGAAACATTGTTGGGCTGATAAAGTCGGGTGATCATCACCATTGGATCGAGTTAAACACCCTTGAAATATCCCTATCTATTACCATAGGAACAGCGTATAATCAACTAATTGACCTTTCACCCAAAAATCATTCTCTTACGTCATTTCGATCCCCCTCTGTCGTTCGGTCATCTCCCTCCACCACCTCCCTGTCCCATCCCCTGGAACGGTTCGTACGGTTCCTTTCTGACTCTCCTGTCGCGTGAAATTTTTCACCATGGCCGGGCGCTCGGAAAACGCAGTTAAGCAAAGGACATAGAGTGAACGTTGGCATTCTCGTTGGTTACTTCGCAAAGCACGATGAAGCCCGGATATCTCTCCGGGAACTGACACGGCAGGGCTACAGCCGCATTGCCCTGGTAAATAAGGGGATGGACGGGGAGGTGCATATCGCCGACCCATTTCTCCGGCGCCGCGCCCTCGGGATTGCCCTGACCGCCTGCCTGTGCGGGGTGATCGGCAGGGTTGTTGCCCTGTTACTGCCCTGGCCGCAATCGTTTCCGGCCTGGGGCGTCTTTGCTCCCCTGGCAGGCGCCGCAATCGGCGCCCTGACCGCATTCCTTTGGTTGCGGCGCTCCCGGTACGGCGTTGAGCCCCGGGTCATGCGCGATCATGCTCGCTGGCTCGTATCCGGGGAGTCCGTCCTGATCCTCCAGGCACCGGTCGAGTCCTTACAGGGGCCGGTGGCCATGATGCGGGAGGGAGCCGATATCCCTCCGGCGCTGTTCGTCATGCATCCCAGACGCGAGAGGCGGGCAGAGGCACGGGGGATTGCGGTAAAGCTCTCCCCGGCCCAGATCCAGGAACATGCCCGGCGCCACGCCGGCGAGCAGCAGGTTGACCCAAGGCCGAGGCACTCCGCCGGACTGCTCAAGCGTCTCAAGCGGTCCCGTCACTGGGTCCGACAGGTCTGCGCGGATCTCACCGCAGCGAGCCGCCTGGAACAGAAGGCCACGCCGGCCGCCGACTGGATCCTCGACAACGAGTACATCCTGGAGGGGAATGTTCGCGATGTCCTGCTGAACCTGCCCCAACGCTTTTACCGGCAGTTGCCCGCCCTGGCCTCAGATCCCTACCACGGTCTGCCGTGCATCTACGGTCTGGCCAAGGATCTCGTCTCCCATACGGAACTGCGCCTGGACCGGGAAAATATCCTGGCGTTCATCGAGGCCCACCAGTCGGTGCGCATCCTGACCATCGGTGAACTCTGGGCGATCCCCCAGATGCTGCGCATCGCGCTCATCGAGAGCATTCAGAACATGGCCATTACCGCCCTGGCGGACCTGCGCGAACGCCAGTTGGCCGACTTCTGGGCACATCGGCTGATCGCCGCCAATCGGCGCGATGCCAACCAGCTCTTTGGGATCCTGGCGGAGCTTGCCAAGGAGGAGCCGTCGCCCACACCCTATTTCGGCGCGCAACTGGTCGGCCTGCTCTACGACGAGGCGGCGGCATTGTCCGCGGTCCAGGGATGGCTGGAGCGCATTCTCAAGGCCCCCCTCCACGAGTTCCATCTCAGTGAGCAGAACCGGCAGACCAGGGAACAGTTATCCTGCGGCAACGCCTTTACCAGCCTGCGCCAGTTGGCCCTTCTGGACTGGCGGGAGATCTTCGAGAAGTTGAGCCAGGTGGAGCGGATACTGCGTCATGACCCGTCCGGGATTTACGGGGGGATGGATTTTACAACCCGTGACCGCTGTCGCCGAGTGGTTGAAGAACTCGCCCGGACCGGCGATCAAAGTGAGGTGCAGGTGGCGGAGCGAGCCATCGAACTGGCGACCCGGGCATGGCATGGATCGATAACCGATGACCGGACCGGCAACGTCGGATATTGGCTGGTTGGGGAAGGGAGGGGCGAACTGGGCCGGTTGCTGGCCTGCCGCGAACGGCTGCATTACCGCACCCTGCAATGGATCTATCGCCGCCACGCCGTTGTCTATGCCACAGGCATCGCCGGTTTCACCGCACTGTTGTTTTCCCTGATCGCCGCCGTTATGCCCTCTGGGTTATCGCTCCCTGTCGTCTTCGGGCTGGTGCTGCTCCTGCTGATTCCGGTCAGCCAGCTGGCGATCGAGGTGGTCAATTACCTGATCACGCGCTTTCTGCCTCCCCGGCTGCTCCCCAAGATGGACTTTGAGGATACCGGGATTCCCGATGCTTTCCGCACCTTGGTGGTCGTTCCGATGATGCTGTCGAACGTGGAGACGGTTCGCGCCGAGGTGGAGAAACTGGAGATACGCTACCTGGCCAACAAGGAAACCAACCTGCTCTTCAGCCTGTTCACGGACTACACCGATTCGGTCACGCTCTCCCGCGAAGACGATAACCTGCTGCTCCAAACCGCCCGGGGATGCCTGGAGGACCTCAACAAACGCCATGGCAGCGGACGGTTTTTCCTGTTTCACCGGGAGCGCGCCTGGAGCGAATCGGAGCAGAAATTCATCGGCTGGGAGCGCAAGCGTGGCAAGCTGGAGGAGTTGAACCGCCTGATCGACGGCACGCGGCCTGAAAACGCTCCACCCATGGTCTACGTGGGCGATCCGGAGCGGCTTGCGGACGTCCGCTTCATCATCACCCTGGACAGTGATACCCAGTTGCCCCACGCCACGGCCCGCAGAATGGTGGAGACCCTGGCCCACCCCCTCAACCAACCGCGTTTCGATGGGGCTGGAAACATCATGGCGGGCTCCTACACCATTATCCAGCCGCGGGTGAGCCCAACCCTGCCGAGCACGAGCGCCTCGACCTTCAGCCGGCTCTTTGCCGATGCGGTCGGCATCGATCCCTATACCCAGGCGGTCTCCGACGTCTACCAGGACTTAAGCGGCGAAGGGTCGTACCACGGCAAGGGGATCTACGACGTGCGCGCCTTCAGCCGCGTGCTGTCGGGACGGTTCCCCGAGGCATGGATCCTGAGTCACGATCTGATCGAAGGGTCGCACGTCAGGGTGGGGCTGGCCAGCGATATCGAACTCTACGACGAATTCCCCCAGGGGTACCAGAGTTACAGCAGCCGGTCCCATCGCTGGGTTCGCGGCGACTGGCAGATCGCGGGGTGGATCTTCCCGTGTGTTCCCTTGGCCTCAGGCGGCTGCGGGGCCAACCCGCTCTCTCTGTTCAACCGTTGGAAGATCCTCGACAACCTGCGCCGCAGTCTGATGCCCGCCACCAGCTTGGGTCTTTTGATCGCCTCCTGGCTCATCTCTCCCCGTATCGGCGGAATCGCCACCCTGGTGGTAGGCCTGCAACTCCTCTTCCACCCCCTGGCCCAGCCCTTCACCATGGCCACCACCCTCAGGGGGTTGAAGTATTTCTCTCCGTCCAAGCTGCTGCACGACCTGTTGCGGGCAACGGCCGACGCCGCGCTGCTGCCGCACCAGGCAGCGGTGACCCTGGACGCCATCGCCCGGGTCTGGTACCGGCGTATTGTCTCCCGCCGCGACCTGCTGGAATGGACGGCCCAGGCGACCCATTGGAGCGCCTCCCGCCGGCAACCGCTCTTTGTCGCAAGCCTGGCCCTGGGGAGCTGTTTCAGCGCTGCCGCGGGGTGGGCGATCTGGCGCATCATGCCGGCCAGTCTGTCCCAGGCCGCCCCCTGGCTCGTTTTATGGTTTCTCTCCCCGCTGCTCGGCTGGCTCCTGAACCTACGGCCCGTTGAGCAACAGCAGGCACAGCCGCTGCCGGAACAGGACCTCCGTTTCCTCAGGCAGGTCGCGCGGAGGACCTGGCGTTATTTTTCGGCGTTCGTCAGCGCCGATACCTCATGGCTGCCGCCCGATAATTACCAGGTTTCCCATCGGAACAGCTTGGCCATGCGGACCAGTCCGACCAACATCGGCCTCTGGATGACCAGCGTGTTGGGAGCCCACGATTGCGGCTACCTGACCATCAACCAGGTCGTCGAAAAACTGACCGCCACCATGGCGACCATCGGCAGGCTGGAGCGCCATAAGGGGCATCTCCTCAACTGGTACGATATCCAGACCCTGGGGCCGCTCGAACCCCGTTACGTCTCCACGGTGGATAGCGGCAACCTGCTTGGCGCCCTGTGGGCACTGGAGCAGGGGCTTGACGAATTGCTGCACGCCCCGCTCCTGGACGGCCGGGCTTTTGCCGGTCTGGCGGACACCGGGGAGGCCCTGAAACAGGCCTTGACTCAGGCCGGGAGCACCGGTTTTTGTCATAAGACCCTTGAGGCGCCCTTGCGAGATTGGCACACGCCTCCATCCGGCGTCGTCGAACTCCTCCGCCTGCAACGGCGGATGCAGGTCAATGTCGGTTCTGTCGTCGCCAGCGCCGGGATTCTTTCGTGGGGCGCCGAGTTGGAACGGCAGTCCTCGGCTTGGACCGGCAACAGTGACCGCTACCTCTCCTGGATGGAGATCCTGGCGGAAAAGAGCGAAGATGAGTTGGCCCCGCTGGGAGCGGCAGCCCAACTCGCCGTCCGCCAGGACCTGTCGAGGGCACCGACGCTTTTTGATCTGGCCCATGATCGGATTCCGTCGATAACGATCCTTCGCGCCATCCGCGAGGGGTCCCTCAGGACCTGTTCACCCCTGGACCCCTGGATCGACCGGATTTTGGAAGCATTCGCCACGAGCAGGTGGTTGGCCGGAGAAACCCTGGGCATGGCCGAACGGTTGCTGGCCGATGTCCGCGAGCTGTCGGCCGGGATGGATATGGGTTTCCTCTATGACCCCAAGCGCAAACTGTTTACTATTGGCTACAATGTCTCCTTGGATCAACGGGACGTCTCCAGCTACGACCTCCTGGCCAGCGAAGCGCGGCTGGGCAGCTTTGTCGCCATTGCCCGGGGCGATGTCCCGCTGGAACATTGGTTTTCCCTGGGCCGTCCTTACGGGGAGATCGGCCGGCAGCGGGTACTGCTCAGCTGGACCGGGACCATGTTCGAATACCTGATGCCGCTCCTGTTCCAGCGCTCTTACGGCAACTCGCTCCTGGACAAGGCGGCACGGGAGGCGGTGTCGGTCCAGATCGCCTACGGGCGCGCGCACCGGGTGCCGTGGGGCATCTCCGAATCCGCCTTTGCCGACCTGGACAGCAACAAGACCTATCAGTACAAAGCCTTCGGCGTACCGGCCCTCGGCCTGAAGCGCGGCATGGAGGAGCAGATGGTCATCGCTCCCTATGCCACCCTGCTGGCGTTGAACGTGGCGCCGACCGAAACCGTGCGGAACCTGAAACAACTGGCCGGGCTGGGGCTTCTGGGCGAGTACGGCTATTACGAAGCCATGGATTTCAGCCGGCAACCGCAGCGCGAGGCCGGGAACCGGTCCCACAAGCGCGGGGTGATCGTGGAGGCCTACATGGCCCATCACCAGGGCATGGCGTTTCTGGCGTTGACCAACTTCCTCCGGGGTGACCCGTTCCCGCGCCGTTTTCACAGCGACGCGCGGGTACGGGCCTTTGAGGCCCTGCTTCAGGAGCGCATCCCGACCCTGCCGCCGTTGCAGTTGATCTCGACGCGGCAGAATGAGCCGGCGCTGCCGGCCCGGGACCTGGTTGCTCCGACGGGAAATTCTTTTACCACTCCCCACACCACGACGCCCAAGAGCCTCTTGCTCAGCAACGGCCGCTACGGGGTGATGGTCACCAACAGCGGCGGCGGTTACAGTCAGTGGGGGGCGCAAGAGCTTACCCGCTGGCGGTCGGACCAGACCAGCGATGCCATGGGGACGTTCTGCTACATCCACGAGGCTGATCCGGGGCATCTCTGGTCCAACACCTATCACCCGGTAGGCGGGAAGCTTGAAGTATATTCGGTCGATTTCGCCCTGGACCGGGCCGTTTTCCGCTGTGTCGATAACGGCATCCACACGGAGACCGAGATCGTCGTCTCGCCGGAAGAGGATCTGGAGGTGCGCTGCATAACCCTGGTGAACCGCTCCTCCCGTGTCCGCCGCCTCAACCTCACCAGCTACGTGGAACTTTCCATGGCGCCTCATAACGCGGACCGCCAACACCCGGCCTTCAACAAGCTGTTCATCCAAACCGAAGCGATTCCGGAACAGCAATCGCTCCTCGCACACCGGCGGCCGCGTAGCGAAAACGAAGCGCCGCTGTACGTGGCCCATCGCCTGACCCTTGAACAGGCCGGAGTCGACCATCGGCAGGAAGCGGGGTGGCAGTTCGAAACCGACCGGGGGCGGTTCATCGGCCGCGGCCGGACCCTTGCCAACCCCATGGGGGCGGTTCAGGGGCTCGGCAACAGCCAGGGTTTCGTCCTTGATCCGATGCTCGGCCTGCGGCGGAGCATCACCCTGGAGCCGGGCCAGCGCGCCCGGGTCTGCCTGGTACTCGCTGCCGGGTCAAGCCGTGACCAGGTGTTGTTGCTGATGGATAAACACAGCGATTCCCATGAGGCCGAACGGGCCATGGATTTTGCCTGGCGCTCGACCCTGCAGCAGTTGCAGGTGCTGCACATCCAGGCCGACGAGGCGCGCCGTTTTCAGCAACTGGCAAGCCACCTGCTGTTTCCCAACCGCCTCCTGCGCGCATCCGCCGAACGCCTGGAAGCAAACCGCAAGGGGCAGGCGGGGTTGTGGCCCTACGGAATCTCGGGCGACCTTCCCTTGGCCCTGGTTACCATCGGCGAGTCCCGGGATATCAGCCTGGTCCGCCAGATGCTCCAGGCCCACACCTACTGGCGGATACACGGCTTGGCGACCGACCTGGTGATCCTCAACGAGGAGGCGGGCGGCTACGAACGGCCGCTCCAGGAACGGCTGGAACAATTGATCCGGACCCATGACCTCTCACCGGCTGCCGACCGGGCAGGGGCGGTCTTTCTGAAGAGCGCTGAACAGATCCAGGAGGCGGACCTGAACCTCCTCAAGGCCGTGGCGAGCGTCGTGCTGGTGGCGGCGCGCGGCACGCTGCCTCAGCAGTTGGGGGGACCGGCGGAGGTTCCCGAACTGTTGGAACGACTGACCCGGAAACGCGCTCCCCGTGAACCCTCGGCCCCGCTTCCCTTCATGGAACTGAGCTACTTCAACAGCTTGGGCGGCTTTACCCCGGACGGGCGTGAATACGCGATCTATCTCGGCCCGAACACCAACACCCCGGCACCCTGGGTGAATGTCATCGCCAACCCAACCTTCGGCACACTGGTCAGCGAAACCGGGTCCGGATTCACCTGGTACGGCAACAGTCAGCGCAACCGCCTGACCGGCTGGTCCAACGACCCGGTGCTGGACCCGGCATCGGAGGCGCTCTACATCCGCGACGAAGAGAGCGGCGTGTTCTGGTCGCCCACCGCGGCGCCGGTCCGCGAGGAGACCGCCTATCGGGCCCGGCACGGGGCCGGCTACACGGTCTTCGAGCATAACAGCAACGCGATCGAGCAGGAACTGACGGTCTTCGTACCCGTGGACGAGAACGGGGGGGAACCGGTCAAGCTGCAACGCCTGCGGCTTACCAATGCCTCACCCCGGAGGCGCCGTCTCTCCATAACCTATTATGTGGAGTTGACCCTGGGCGAGAACCGTGAGACCTCCCAGATGCACATAACGACCACCTGGGATGGCGAGACCCAGGCCCTGCTGGCCCACAACCACTACCACCCCGAGTACGGCGAGCGGGTCGCCTTCGTGGCCATGGTTCCACCGGTCGACTCCTACGGCGGCGACCGCAACGCCTTCATCGGCCGCAACCGCTCCCTGGCCGATCCGCTGGCCATGGAACTGACCCGTCTGTCGCGCCGGACCGGGGCGGGGCTGGACCCCTGCGGGACGCTCCGGGTGTCCCTGGAACTGGCCCCGGGCGAGCAGCGCGATATCACCTGCCTGCTGGGCCAGACCGACTCTGCGGCCCAGGCCCGGCATCTGGTGCTGGCCTACCGTGAGGACCGGGCCTTCGAGAACGCCTTCGACCGGACCAGGGCCTGGTGGGATATCCTGCTCGGTACCATTGAGGTGCAGACCCCTGAATTGGCCGCAGACCTGCTGATCAACCGCTGGCTCCAGTACCAGTCCCTGAGCTGCCGCATCTGGGGGCGTTCCGCTTTTTACCAGTCCGGCGGCGCCTTCGGTTTCCGCGACCAGTTGCAGGATGTCCTGGCGTTCCTCGTTGTCAGGCCGGAACTGGCTCGGGAGCAGATCCTGCTGGCCGCAAGCCGGCAGTTCAAGGAAGGGGACGTACAGCATTGGTGGCATGAGCCGGCCGGGGCCGGGATTCGCTCTCGGATTTCCGACGACCTGCTCTGGCTCCCCTATGTGGTGGCCCGCTACGTCAAAACGACCGGCGATACGGCGATCCTGCTGACGGAGATCCCCTTCCTCAACGCCCCCCTGCTGGCTGACGACCAGAACGAGCAATTCTCCACGCCGGAGGTCACCTTTGACCGCGCCACGCTCTTTGAACACTGCCGGCGCGCGGTCAGCCGCGGCCTTACGGTCGGACCCCACGGTCTTCCCCTGGTGGGGACCGGGGACTGGAACGACGGGATGAACCTGGTGGGCGCGGCGGGGAAAGGTGAGAGCGTATGGCTCGCCTGGTTCCTGTGCGATCTATTGCAGGGGATGGCCGAACTGTCGGACATCCTGCACCAGCCGGAACTGAGCGAAACCTATCAAACAGACCGGTACGCCCTGATCCAACGGACCGAACAGGCCGGCTGGGATGGGGAGTGGTACCTGCGGGGCACCTTCGACGACGGCTCACCGCTTGGTTCCGCAGCCAACAGGGAGGCGAGGATCGATTCCCTGCCCCAATCATGGGCCTGGCTTTCAGGGGTAGCCGACCCGGCGCGCGCGGACCAGGCCCTGGAATCTGCCTGGAACCATCTTGTCCGCGAAAACGAGGGCCTGGTGCTGCTCTTCGAGCCCCCTTTCGATACATCCACACCTTCGCCCGGCTACATCAAAGGGTATCCCCCCGGCGTGCGTGAGAACGGCGGCCAGTACACCCACGCGGCCCTCTGGATGGCCATGGCCATGGCTCGCAAGGGGGATGGTGAGCGGGCAGTGCAGTTGTTGCGCATGCTTAATCCTATCGAACATGCTCGTGACGCGGAAGCGGTCTGGCAGTACGGGATCGAACCCTATGTGGCGGCGGCAGATGTGTACCGGTTGCCCGGCCGGGTCGGGCAGGGGGGATGGTCCTGGTATACCGGCTCGGCGGCCTGGATGTACCGGGCCTGGGTAGAGGAGGTGTTGGGCTTGCAGGTGCAGGGGGATCAAATGCGGGTCAACCCGGTCATCCCGGCAACGTGGCCCGGCTTCAGCCTCACGTATCGGCACGGGGAAACGGTCTACGCGATCCAGGTGGAGAACCCTGACGGTTGCCGGCGCGGTGTCGTCTGGGTGGAGATGGATGGCCAGCGAGTTGCCGACGGAATGATTCTGCTTGAGCGAGGGCTCGTGAAGCATCGGGTGGTTGTCCGGATGGGGGCGTGCCCCGGCGAGGCAGCGTCACTCAATGATTGATTATTCGCAGCAAATTGTCCGGGTACCGCCTCTTACCAACGTATAACTTATTAACAGGTTTTAAATCTTCTTATTTTACAATTGGCATGAAAGATGATATTAAAACACTTAAATATATTGCCGGATTTATCGACATCAGTGAGGACTGCTGAATGGAAATATCTCGCAAAACCATACTGTGTGTGGATGACGACAATCTCAATCTTGAGATTTACCGCACTATTCTTTATGAGAACGGTTATGAGGTATTAGTCGCCCGGACAGGGGGGGAGGCCCTGAACACTATTGCGTCAGCCAGGTGCGACCTGATCGTTCTGGACTACCTGATGCCTGTCATGAACGGGGTCGAGGTATGTCGCATCCTTCGTTCCAATGACTCCTGCCGTCATCTCCCCATTATTCTCGCGACGTCTTTCTCTGAGCGGGAGGTCAAATTACTGGCTTTCGAAGCCGGCGTCAGTGATTTTATTTCCAAGCCGGTCGATCATGCGGAACTCTTGTCACGAATCAGGAATTTGCTGAAACTGAAAGAGTATAACGATTTCGTCGTAGGCTATAATCACATACTGAAAAAGGAGGTGGAACAAAAAACCCATGAACTCAGGGACTCATATATAGAAACGATCAAGCGCCTTTCAATCGCCGCGGAATATTGGGACGCGGACACGGCCAACCATCTCAACCGCATTGCGAACTATGCCCGATTACTGGCCGCGACAATCGGCCTGCCGGAAGAGGATGTCGAACTCATCCAGTATGCAGCTCCAATGCATGACATTGGCAAGATCGGCATTCCCGACGATATTCTTAACAAACAGGGAACATTGAATGAAACGGAAAACGTGATCATCCAATCACATACCCGGATCGGCGCAAATATTCTGGCGAATTCGAATTCTCCAATCCTCAAAATGGCTGAATCCATAGCCCTGCATCATCATGAATATATGGATGGCAGTGGCTACCCTCACGGGAAACGGGGCGATGAAATCCCTTTAGAGGGACGATTGCTCACCCTTGTCGATATTTACGATGCGCTCCGCATGAGGCGTTCATATAAACCACCCTTTTCACATCAAAAAACATTCGAACTCATTACCGTGGGCGACGATAGAACCAAGCCGAGCCATTTTGACCCGCTGCTGCTGGAAGCATTCAAAGACATACATGAAAAGTTTGATGAGATTTTTTCTGGTAACACTCTTTTTATGTGAGGTCGGGCCACTATTGTAGTTTTCTGCGGTGCTCAGCCGCACTGTTTTCCATTCTGACAGCATTAATGATCTTGTCGGCCTCATCATCGGTTAGGCCTACTCCGGGTTTGTTACCCATCCAATACGTGGTTTCGCCCTTGGGCGGGGTAAGCGTTTCAGGAAGGGAAGGGCCGGGCACCGGTCTGCCGTTCATGTACAACACCGCTTTGAACTCTCCTTCGTCGAAGACCAGAGCAAAGTCAGCCCGCATTCCGTTAGAGAGTATTTTAGTTAGAATGTTGCGTTTAAAAATCATTGCCGCCCCTTCCTTGTAAACCCGGATTTTCCATTAGGGCACGAGATGCTGCCGAGGCATATTCCGAGTAGCTTGTCGTCCGGAGCTTTGTTCCGTCTAATGGCATATCCGGGTTGAATTATGCAAATCCGACATGTATGAAGTATGTGGTGAATTGTAAACCAATAAATTTGACGACGTTTCTAGCATGGTTTGCGATTACGGTCCATAGGTAAAGCCGTGCCGCGTGGTGATTCATTGTCGGTTTGTTCCTCTCTCCATAGTGTGCAGATAGCTTCCAGCCTTTCGTCTTTCCGCTTTCCTGCGTATGAAAAAACAATGACAGAGTAAATGTCAAAAACATGACAAAAGTGCATGCGCCTTCACCATGTTTCGCCGGCTAAGCAGATTGTAATTGACCCTTCAAATCATAACACATCGATATTAAACAATATTTTATTAATGCTAAATATGGCATGCATGTTGCAAAAATATTATATGTCAGCATAATGACTAGGATGTGATCAGTACGGCAGATGATGGCACTAGAGTATGGAGGCAGTTATGATGGCGGAAATCAACGACAAAAAAAGACAGGTTGGGATCAAACCCCACATTTTGTGTGACGATGGCAGAGGCCTATCTGAAGACTTCCAGGCTCAACTCGAAGAGGCACGCTTCATCAGCAGTTTCATGTCTGCTGTCTGCACTTCCCTGGAGCTTGACGGCATCTGTTCCATCGCCGCCCGCTCTCTTTATGCACAGGCGCCATACTGCCGGATCGTCTTTGCTTTTTCAGCGGAACTCGAAGGTAAGACTGTTGTGTTTTCCCCAATGGCTCAAGAAGGGATTATTGCTGTCAAGCCAAAGTACACCGTGGGCAAAGTACATTCACCTTCCCCATTGCCCGAGAGTTCATGTGCCTCCGTACACTTTAACCTGCATGACAACCTCGGCACCATTGTCATCTACTATAAAGCAGGTCAAGGCAAAACCTTCTCCGCTTCACTTCATGCCAACATTGTGGACTGTTTCAGTCAGGCGATCAAAAATGCTCAGCAACACGGCAGAATGAAAGACCTTGCGATGCGTGACGGCCTCACCGGATTGTTCAACCGCAGAATTTTTGATGAAACCCTGGCCCAACAGGCGAAAAGCCCGAGCATGCGCCCGGTTTCACTCCTTCTCTTCGACCTTGACAATTTCAAAAAGTTGAACGACACCTTTGGGCATCAATCAGGTGATCAGGTTTTGAAGTCTTTTGCGGGAATTCTTAAAGAAAGCTGCCGCGGCCACGACCTGGTCGCCCGCTTCGGCGGTGAAGAATTTGCAATCATTCTTCCTCAAACCAAAGCCGCCGCTGCCCACGCCATTGCGCAACGGATTAGAAACCGATTGGCGAAAACGGTATTTACCTTTGACGGCCGGCAAATTCAGATAACAGCCAGCATAGGCTTGGCAACCTGCGAAGAGGGATGCACTATTTTTACTGCCAACCTTGTCAAACAAGCTGACCAAGCTCTTTATCAGGCCAAGAGGACGGGCAAAAACAAGGTTTGCATGTTCCCGCTCGATTTATTGATGAATTCATCGCTCCCCCTTGCCGGGGAAAACTTCGGTTCATTAGCTTCGGCCGCCTGCTGACGGAAAGCTGACATAATTCCAATTCCAAATCAAAGCGGCATCTGCGTTGGCTCGTCTTCGGCTCCTCAACGTACTACCTGTACGCCTTCGTCGCCTCGATCCTCGCCGCCTTGATGTCATCTTTGATTTGAAATCGGAAAACAGGTTGGAACTTCTTCACCCTAGTGTGCTGTGCGGTTAGTCGTGGGAAGTAATTCCTTTGCTATTTTGGCTGATGCCAAGGCGCGGCGACGCAGGTGTAGCTGGGGCTACATCAAGGAGCCGCAACGACGGCAAAGGCCTTAAGAGCCGGAATTACGAGTACGAACTAACCGCACAGCACACTAGGTGTTTCCATCGGTGCCATCGGGGTAACAAGCGGAAATTTGATTTTTGCCGCTGTTTTTTGCCCCCAAGAGCGCCTTGTCTGCCATGAGGATCAATCTCTTTTTATCCATGGTCTGGACAGCGGGGTCGAAACTGGAGACGCCTATGCTTATTTGAGCCCCGATGACTTCATTGTCCGCCTGGATGGCCAGGCTTTCCACGCAGCTCTTCAGGTGTGCGGCGGCAACCAGAACCCTGTCCGCATCGGTTTCCGGCATTATGATGGAAAACTCATCTCCTCCGCACCGGGCAAAGATGTCGCAAGCACGTATGGTTTTGCCAACGGCCCTGCAAATCTCCACAAGCACAAGGTCGCCGACCGGATGGCCATAATCGGTATTGATCGCTTTGAGGTTGTCGACATCGAAAGAAATCAGCGAAAACTCTTTGCCATACCTTTTTGATCTGATTATCTCACGATCCATGGCCTCCTGGAACGAACGATAATTCAAGATCCCGGTCAAGCCATCTTTGGACGCAATTTCACGAAGTCTCGCATTTGCCCTGTTGAGTTCCTTGGTCTGTTTTTCCAGCTTCTCCTTCGCCTGTTTCAGCTCGATAATCTGAAGATCGTAAGAGTCATACAACTCACCGAGCCCTGAATTTGCTTCCTGCAGTATATGGGAAAAGGGCCGAAGGGTACCGGGAGCTATCTCGAATGCCGAGAATAGTTCGAGGGTCGCTGTGGCAACGGATTCCACCAGAGTGTCCACGGCACTGCCTTGAATTCCGAATTCCGTGTCGAAGATATGTTTGACCTGCCTGATCTTGTCGACGTCTTCGGAGCCGTTGTAGAAGGAAGACAGCTTCCTGGCGATTGACAGGAGAGCGGTTGTAATCCGGTATTTTGGGGGGACCGCGGTTTCCTGGTGGTGATAACGTATCGGTTCGTAGATTTCTTCCGGAAGCAGCCAGCTCCTGAGTAACTCAGCGCCCACCTCCTGATGATCGCACGCAAAGATCGTTCTTTCGATCTCCGGTAACGGCCGATGGCTTTCCTTTCTGTAATTGAATACCAGTTGATAGTCGCGGGGCCGGTAACCATACATCACCAATATGCCGATATCCTGCATCAGCGCTGTGATGAAGAGGTCATTGCTGGAGGCGCGAACCAATGTTGCGGTCAATTCCGCGGCCACGGCTGCTGATAGGGCATGACGCCAGAATACCGTGGCGTCGAACGTTTCGTAAGGATCACACTGAAATGCGGAGCAGAGAACGAATGACAGGGCAATATTCTTTACCGCATGCGTCCCAAGAATAGCCACGGACTTTTCAATGCTGGATACCGTGCTTGACAGATGGTAATAAGGGGAATTGGCGGCTTTCAGAACTCTTGCCGCCAAGGCCGGATCCGATTCGATCACTCTGGCAAGGTCTTCGAAAGAGAAGCTATCCTTGCGCACGGTGTCAAGGATCTTGATGGCAATCGCCGGCGGAGTAGGCAGGCGGATCTTGCCTGACAATAGTTCATTAACCGGGCTCATCATCTTCTTCTCCCGAATGCAATGCGGTAATCTTTTAGCGTTTTCACAGTGCCCTTCTTCTCACAAATATTTGCTCTATCCGGGAGGATTCTCAGTTTTGGGTGAAACCATTGTGGGTTTTGAAGGTGGCAATTGTTCGAGGAACTCAGTAGTGTTCCTCCACCAGCTCAAAATATGCCTGGGGATGTTTGCAGACAGGGCACACCTTGAGGGCTTCCGGGCCTTCATGGATATGGCCGCAATTACGGCATCTCCAGCGGACCGCCTCCTCTTTGGCAAAGAAGGTGTTTGATTCCAACTCCTCAAGTAATTTTTGGTAACGCTCTTTGTGGGCTTTTTCGATTTTACCTATTGACTCCAGCACGAAGGCGATATCGGGGAATCCCTCTTCCCGTGCTTCTCTTGCCATCCTCGGGTACATATCAGTGCATTCTTCGAGTTCGCCGGCAGCGGCGGCCCGCAGGTTTTCGGCGGTTGAGCCGATTCCGTTGAGGTACTTGAAATGAAGCTTGGCATGTTCCTTCTCATTCTCGGCCGTTTCCAGGAAAAAAGCGGCAATCTTTTCATATCCCTCCTTCCTGGCAACCGAGGCGAAGTAGGTGTACTTGTTGCGGGCCTGGGATTCTCCGGCAAACGCATCCATGAGATTCTTTTCGGTTTTTGTTCCTTTGAGTTCGGGCATACGGTATTCCTCCTTTGATGGTGTCTTTGTTTCATCGCGTCAAAAAGAATCGATTATATCTTATTGGGCAAGTAACGGAACAGGCGGCCTATTGATTTTTTGGCAACTCAATTACTTATTATCCTGTCTGGCACGCATACGTCAAGGGATTCGATAGGAAAACAGCAAAAAAAGTGAAACCGGTTTGTGGGATAAAACGGGGATTGGTGCTTCATGCCGGGCCACCAGCCTGTTCAGGAATGGCCGATGCAAGAATCACGGCAACCCCGGTTCAGGGCCAAAGACTTCCGAAGGGATGCCGCAGGCGGCGGCGAACCTGAATAAGCGTACTATTTGCCTTCGAATCTGGCCCAATACGCTGCACGCTGGTCGCTTTCCTTACCCATGGGCCAACTGGTCACGACGAAAAAGGCTATGACTAAAAATACCCACATAAAAAGGCTTCCGATCAAGCTCATGATTTTTTCCCTCCGCCAAGGATGATTGTGTAATGATAAAAGTATACCAGAGAAAATATTTATTACCGTGCTATCGACGGGATTATTAATTTAACGGATTCAGGATTATGAGAATCTTGACAGACATATGCTGAATGGCTATCATGTGACATATATCCAGCATGTCAGCTATTCGGAGTCGCCATGCAGCCCATCACCGACCGGCAGCAACAGGTCCTCGATTTCGTCACGTCCCACCTGGAAGAACACGGATGCCCGCCGACACTGCGGGAAATCTCCGATCATATCGGCGTCAGGGGCACCGCCACCGCCACCCTGCATCTTGAAGCCTTGCAGCGCAAAGGGTATCTCCGCCGCCGCGAAGGAAGCCCCCGGAACATCTCCCTTACCAGCAGACCGGGCGCCTTGGCCGTACCGATTGTCGGGAGAGTGCGTGCGGGCAGTCCCGAGCCTGCAATCGAGGACGTTGAGGGGTACTACAACCTGGACATGTCGTGGGTCAACGACAAGGGATGTTTTTTTCTGCGGGTCGAAGGGGACAGCATGATCGAAGCGAATATCCTCGATGGCGATCTGGCGCTGATTACCCCCCAACCGACCGCTGAGAACGGGCAGATCGTCGTGGCGCTGGTTGACGGTGAGGCGACCCTGAAACGTTTTTACCGCGAGAAGGGGCATATCAGGCTGCAACCGGAGAACAGCTCCATGCAGCCGATCATCATCCGTGAAGGCGAGGCGGAAACGGTCGTTGCCGGCAGGTTGCTGAAGATCATCCGCAACTTCCCATGACGGGAGGGCAGCCGGTGCGCATAGCCGTGGTGTTCCAGCCAGGCGCCAAGGCCAGACCGGTCTGGTTCGAGCTGAACCGGCGGCAGCACAAGATCGCCAGGACGACCTACTTCTGGAAAGACAGGATTGGTGACACGCCACTCCTGCATTTTGCCGTTGTGACGGAAGACAATGCCCCGTATGAGCTGGTCTATAACTCGGAGGACCAGACCTGGATGCTGTATCCCCACGCGACAGTGTTTTAGACCCTAAAGGTTTTCAGAAACCTTTAGGGTCTGTCTTCGTCTTTTGGCCGCTGCCGTCGTTGCGGCTCCTTGATGTAGACCCAGACCCTAAAGGTTTTCAGAAACCTTTAGGGTCTGTCTTCGGCACCAGCCAAAATAGCTTGGAATTACTTCCCACGACTAACCGCACGGGACACTGACATGCCTGCACAACGGATCGTGATGCATCTGGATATGAATGCCTTCTTTGCCTCGGTGGAGCAAGCCGCCAACCCCGAGCTACAGGGTAAACCGATCGCCGTTACCGGTTCCGGCCATCGCACCATTATCACCACCGCCTCGTACGAGGCCAGAAAGTTCGGGGTCAAGACCGGCATGGCGATTTGGGAGGCCAAGCGCCATTGTCCGCAATTGATCCTCGTCGTCGGTGACAACCGCAAGTACACCTACACCTCCGGCCGCATCATGGAGATGATGCAGGAGTACACCCCCGAGGTGGAGATCTCCAGCATCGATGAAGCCTTTCTGGATGTCACCCACTCCCTGGCCATGTTCGACGCCCCGGAAAGGATTGCGTATCTTTTGAAGGCCCGCATCAGGGAGTCTTTCGGCATCACCTGTTCCATCGGTATCGCCCCGAACAAACTGCTCGCCAAGCTGGCCAGCGACATGCAGAAACCGGACGGCCTCACCATCATCAAGCCCGAAGACGTGGCCCGGGTAATGGAACGGCTGCCGATACAGGAACTGTGCGGCATCGGGAAGAAGATGCAGCGCCATCTGAACATGATGAGCATCTACACCTGCGGGGAGTTGGGCCGCTGCGACGAAACACGCCTGACCCGGAAGTTCGGGATCATCGGGAAACGGCTCAAGCAGATGGGGCAGGGGCTCGACGATTCGCCGGTCATCCCGGTCGGCCAGGAGGATGACGTCAAGTCGGTCGGCCATAGCATGACCCTGGAGAGGGACATCGACCGCCGCGAGGATATCCTCCGGTTTCTGCTGCAACTGTCGGAGATGGTCGGCCGGCGGGCCCGCAGGTATGGCGTGGCCGGCAGGACGGTTTCGCTGTATGTCCGCTATGCGGATTTTTTTACCGACTGGGGCAAGCAGACGACCCTCAGGAACTACATCAACCTGAGCGACGAGATCTACAAGGCCGCCCTGTCGATCCTGGACAGCGTCGAGTTGGAGCAGCCGATCCGCCTGATGGGCATCAGCCTCTCCAACCTCAACCACCAGGCACAGCAACCGTCGCTCTTCGAGGAGGAACGGAAGAGGGCGGATGTGACAAAAGCCATGGATGAGGTGAATGAGCGTTTCGGGAATATGTCGATAACGTTCGGGACGCTCTTGCCGGACAAGGAGAAACGGGGATCGTTCGTGATTTCTCCGGCCTGGAGGCCGAGCGGGATCAGGAATGTGGATGTTAAATAAGAATGCCGTTTCATCGTAACCATATTTGATGCGCACATGAATATCTTTGGCGGCAAAACGAGTCACGGGTGTAATCTTGCTTTATAATAAGCTTATTACGCTCATTTCGTGTAGAATGGAGAGTATTCCCTGTTGACCAGGCCCGGCTGGTTACATCCTTGGGGAAGCTTGATGCCGGGCATGTCCGCAACGTCAAAGATGTTGTAAGGGAAATGTAGGTTGACTGACGTCACCTTGTCAATTGCGATAGAAAAGGGGAATCAATGAAAGCAATCTCGACCACCGTAGTTACCGTTATTGTCTGTTTGGCCGTTGCAACCGCAGTTTTAGCTGCCGATTCTCCGCCAGGTTCGGTTGCTGGCGGTACATCGACAAACATTCGCCCGGTACACCCTGCAACTCCAGTTGTTACGAGAAAAGTTACCACGCCGGCAAAGAGGGTGGTAATAAAGGCAAATACCACGAAACCCATGAGTAGGATTCAAATAAGACATCCTTCGACACCTTACAACCCTTGAGTTACGACTTTTAACCTCTCCGGGTCTAATTCCCCGAAGCTTGCTTCGATGACAGAATCAGGTTACTGATGCGATACCTCGCAGCTTGCTTCGGGGTAGTTCATTGGTATCAAAGTTTACGCGGTTTTGGGCGCAGAACCTTGGAATCGTTTTTTTGCTTGATACAGTAAGGCGGATAGAGACCTGGCGGCAAAACGATATAAGGATTTAGTGGAGGAGCTTAACCATGAAAAATGAACAAAAATTCGCGAGCGTTTGGGATGCCATCGAAGATACCCCGGCAGAGGCGGAAAACATGAAACTCCGCTCAGCATTAATGATGAATCTGAAAAACTTTATCGCAAGTGCCGGGTTGAGCCAGGCTGAGGCTGCAAAACTGTTCAATATTACGCAGCCTCGTGTCTCGGATCTTATGCGGGGGAAGATTAATCTGTTTGGCATTGATGCCTTGGTTAACATGGCTGCCGCTGCTGGGATGTCTGTTGAAGTTTCGGTGAAGAAGGCCGCGTAAAAGTCTTTTCTCCAGTGACGACCAAGCTGCCAGGAGTATCTTTTACTTTATAATCAGCTTGTTACATTATTTTAGTGAAAATGTAGATTTGGCCGTACGCGAGACACTCCTTCTTATTGAACCCTCAGCAACTCATTTGTTGCCTGTCCTCTTGTTAGCCTCCTAAACGCCTGCACTATCTATTTTATACTGAGCAGTTCCACTTCAAATATGAGAGGCGCATTAGGGGGTATGGAACCCACTATACCCTCCTGGCCGTAGGCGAGATTGGAAGGACATGACAATTCCGCCTTGCCGCCGACTTTCATCAACTGCAAGCCTTCTGTCCAGCATTTAATGACGCGGCCAAGCTGAAACTCTACCGGCCTTCCGCTTCGGTAGGAACTGTCGAATTCGCGCCCGTTCAATAAGGTGCCCCGGTAATTGACGACCACCGTATCGGTAGGCCCCGGCGTAGCCCCGGTGCCTTCCCGAAGAGAGGTGTATTCCAGGCCGGAGTTGGTTCTGACGGTTTCAGCGGCAAAAGCAGAGGTGGTGAGGCAGACAAGGATTGCTGCTACAAGTTTGAACATGACATTCTCCCGTTACTACGTTTATCGATTGCTTTAAGATTGCCAAGCCCGAAGTATAAACACGAGAACGTGAAAAATCAATTACCGGTCTTGCCGCTTGCCGCTTGACATGCAGCAAACAGCACGGCGCAAACTAAAGCAGTTGGACGCGGCCCGAATGATCGACGAACTGCGCATCCCTCCCGGTAATCGGCTGGAGACGTTGAAGGGAGACAAGAAAGGAACTGACGTGATGGCGTCCGGTGTTCCAGTGTGAAATCGACCAGCATTCCGGCGAAAGCGACCAACGTTTTGTAGTCGCAAGGTAGAATTCTAATTTGTCATTTCATTAGGTTTTAGATCAGGTATAGTTCTTTATACTCCAGCCATTTGCATCCTCTTAAACCATGTATACGCCCTAAATGACATCAAAGCCAGCTAGATGGCTAACGAAGGACCAATCGACGGCTTTAAAGTTTGTCGTGCCAGTGCGTATCTCTTCCACAAAATATAGATACACAAACAATTCAATTGTTATTTATTGAGCTAGCTTGTATCCACAGGCACACTTTTTCCACTGTTAAAAATTATAACTCGATATGTTTACATTATTAAAATTCTTGCATGCAATCTATTATAAGGGTATCAATACCAAATGACTTGAAAGATTGTTTTTGGAAGCATCTAAGTATATCCGTTATCGAGGCGGCACACAGTGAGCTCTTTGCCAGTGCTGAAACGATGCAGGATACGAAAGCTCGTATAATGCTGAAACAAATGAGTTGAGAGAGCCACTGTGCCGGTGCATGGTTAATAATTCATGCGAAAAGGAGAATAGAATGGCGACCACAAAAGGCAGTTTGAGTTTTGGGAACAAGATATTGTTGCTGGTACTCGTGTGCAGTATGGGACTGGCATTGGTGACCACATCCATTGCGCTGAAGGAGTATGTCGGCTCGTATCACAGCTCCATCGAAATGTACAAAAAATCACTGTTCAGTGATTTCGACACCCAGGCCAAGAGTGAAGTCGAGACGGCGGTCAGCATGCTCCAGGCAATCTATGACCGCTCCCAGAAGGATGGCACATCGCTGGAAGAGGCCAAGAAGCAAGGCGCTGACCTGCTGCGCACCTTGAAGTACGGCAAAACAGGCTATCTCTGGGCCGACACCACCGAAGGGGTAAACGTCGTCTTGCTGGGTAAGCCGGCCGAAGGTAAGAGCCGGATAGATGGCCAGGATGTCAAAGGCAAATATTTTGTCCGTGAATTCATCGAAAAGGGGAAACAATCGGGCGGTGGTTTTATCGACTACTGGTTTTCCAAGCCGGGTGAAACGGCACCTTACCCGAAACGTGGCTACACCCTGGAGTTCAAACCCTTCGGCTGGGTGGTCGGCACCGGCAATTACGTGGACGACCTGGACGCGCTGGTCAAGAAGGCTGACGACGAGAGTTTAAAAAATCTCAAACAGGGCATCTACCTGATAGTCGGCGTAACCGTCGTCCTGATGATGATCATATCCATTATCTCGATCGTCGTCACCAAACGGCTGTTGCGACACATCGGCTCTGAACCTATGCATCTGGCAGAGATTGCCCAGCAGGTGGCGGCCGGCGATCTGAGCTATCGATTTGAACAGGGTAAGGGCGGGGTCTATGAAGCCATGCAGAGGATGGTGGAGCAACTGCGCCACCTGATCGAACGATTGACCGAGACGTCCCTTCAACTCTCGTCGGCATCAAGCCAACTCAAGGCCACTGCCGAACAGATGTCCACCGGCACCGAAGAGGTTGCCTCCCAAGCCGGCACGGTAGCCACTGCCAGTGAGGAGATGTCCGCCACCTCCTCGGATATCGCCCGCAACTGTCACATGGCCGCCGATAGCGCCCAGCAGGCCGCAACCACCACCCAGAACGGCTTCGAGATTGTCAAGCACACGGTTGACGGCATCCGCCAGCGAGGTGAAGAAGCGCGCGCCAATGCCAAAAACATCGAATCGCTGGGGGAACGCTCCGACCAGATCGGCGCCATCGTGGCCACCATCGAGGACATCGCCGATCAGACCAACCTGTTGGCCCTCAATGCCGCCATCGAGGCGGCCCGGGCCGGCGAGCAGGGACGTGGTTTCGCAGTCGTCGCCGACGAAGTGCGCGCCCTGGCCGAGCGTACGACCCGCGCCACCAAGGAGATCAGCGGCATGATCAAGGCCATCCAGAACGAGACCAAGTCGGCAATCGTCTCGATGGAAGCCGGAGTGAAGGGGTCCGAGCAGGGCGCGGCGGCGGCGGGACAGTTGGAGACCGCGCTTCAGGCGATCCTGGAGCAGGTAAATGCCGTCAGTATGCAGGTCAGCCAGATCGCCACGGCCGCCGAAGAGCAGACCGCCACCACCAGCGAGATTACCAACAACATTCACCAGATCACTCAGGTGGTGCACGAAACCTCCCGCGGTACCCAGGAGTCGGCCAGCGCGGCATCAGGTCTTTCCCGCCAGGCGGAAGAATTGCAGTCGCTTGTTCATAAGTTCAAGCTCTAATCAACGAACGGAGAATAGTACATGTCCACCAACGCATTGGTAAAGGCAGGCGAGCCGGCGCAGCACGACGAACTGATCCAATTGGTCAGTTTCATGCTGGGCAACGAGGAATACGGGGTCGAGGTCCTCAAAGTGCGGGAAATCATCCGCATGCCGGGTATCACCAAGATGCCCAACACGCCGAAGTATGTGGAGGGGATCATCAATCTGCGGGGCAAGGTTATACCGATCATCTCCCTGCGCAGCCGGTTCGGGCTTGTGGAGAGCGAGAACAACAATCATACCCGTATCATCATCATGGATGTGGCCGGCACACTGAACGGCTTCATCGTCGATGCCGTATCTGAGGTGATCCGCATCCACAGCAGTGACATCCAACCGCCGCCGGCGCTGGTGATGTCGGGCGGAATCAGCCAGGAGTTCATTAGCGGCGTTATTAAACACGCCGAACGCCTGCTGATCGTGCTCGATCTCAACCGACTGTTCAGTGGCGAGGAAAAGACGGCTTTCGAGGCACTGGAATGACCTTCATGCAATGATAGATACTGCGAAAGTTGTCGCCGATTCAGAAGGCGCTCCGGGGTATCATCGATACCTTGGAGCGCCATTTTTGATGAGCTTTCTTTCAAGCCTTGGTGTCTCTTCGCATTGGAAAGGATCTACAGCCCATCCATTTATCCTCTCTCCGCAAACATACTTGGTGACCGGTAACCGCCTGGATTTCGGGACCTGCTCGGCCTGGAGGTCGAGTGGGTTCCAGTGCTGAACCCGGCTGACACCCTTGACAGGGTTATGACGGAGTTCAAGAGATGAATGCCGGTATTTGGGGCAAGAAATGTCGAGAATGCGTATACGTTGTTTGACTAATCAGGTTTTTGTATTATTTTTTAGTAACGATCAGCGGGACTACCGCGGAGGCCCTCGCGCGGGAGGGACGGGATGCACAATACCATCATATGGGTTAACGACGACACCCTTGAACGCATCATCAATATTGATGGTAAGGTTGTGTGCACCGAAAGAGTGCGGATTTCCGACAAGGAGCGCTGTGAGACGCTGATGACGAAGTTCTGGCAGCAGTTGTTGGATGAGCAGAAACAGGGCATGCTGGACGTCAAGCGCCGTCGATGACGAAAATGCCCCGCGGCAAGCGTGGTCGAAAACCGGGATCCCCCCCGGTTTTCTCGTTTCTTCCTGCTTGGCGCAACGTTGTTTCAGGTGACACTACCATGAATGGCAATGGGGAAAACCCGTCACAGATTAAGGGACTTCGCATCGTAGCGCTCTTCGAGGGGGCCAAGGGGACCATCGTACTCCTGGCCGGTTTCGGGTTGCTGGCGCTCATCCACGAAGGTGTTTATGATGCTGTAGAACAACTTGTCCGGCTCCTGCATATCAATCCGGCCCGTCACTATCCGCGCATTTTTATCGATGTGGCGACGCATGTAACGGATCTGCAACTCTGGGGGCTTGCGTTTTCCGCATTATGCTATGCTGTCGTGCGTTTCGTGGAGGCTTACGGCCTTTGGAACCGGATGGTGTGGGCGGAGTGGTTCGGCCTGTTGACAGGCGGGATGTACATCCCTCTTGAACTGTTTGAAGTGGCGCGCAGGGCGACGTGGCCCAAAATTACCGTACTGGTCGTGAACCTGGGAGTTGTGGGGTATCTGGCCTATATTCTGCTGAAGGCGAAACGAAAATGATTTCCATCCCCCGGCCAACCATTGAGCCAGGTTAGTAACCTTCGAAGCAAATCCCCACAAACCCCATTTGTCAAGGAGGGGAATTGGCCCCAACCTTTCCTTTGGCTATAGGTCCGCAATGTCATATGGCTTCCGTCGCCGCCAGTCTGTGATCGCTTTCATCCCGTGTGGCTTGATCATTTTATAGTGTTATAATAAACTCATTATCTATGCTTAAGGATTCGCATAGCGTTTCTCTCCTTGCAATCCGGTATACGCGAGGTATAAAGCTTGGTAACTTACGTCGTAAGTCGATCTCTTGAGGGTACATCATGCAGGCGATAGCGAACCGGACGAAGAGTGGTATGAGATTGATCCTCCTGGCGGCAGCAACAGTCGCGATGGCAGTCGCCGCTCGTGCAGAGGAGCCGTCTCTCCGGTCCGTCGCACCGGATACGGTCATTGCCGCAATCCCTCCCGATTTTCCACCCACCTATTACAAGGATCGCCAGACCGGGAAGCCGACCGGTTTTGCCGTGGATATCATGGATGAGGTCGCCCGCAGGGCCGGCCTGAAGGTCGTTTATGTATTCGGACAGCATTGGGACGAGGTTGAGCGCCTGGTTCTGAGCGGCAAGGCGGACCTGATCCCGAATCTTACCGTCGATGAAGCGAGGAGCAAACTTTTCGCCTTTACGGAACCGGTCGAAACGGTGCCGGTTTATTTGACGGTTCGCAGCCATGAATCCCGTTTCTACGGCATTGTTCCGGGCCTGAAGATCGGTGTGATCAAGGAGAGCGTCGGGGAACACTATCTGAAGACCATTCCTGCAATTACGGTCACTACGTATCCCAACGTGCATACGCTGATCTTCGAACTCCTCTCGGGCCAGATAGACGCCGTCCTGACAGCGTCGCCGAACATTATGAAGCTTGCCAATGATGCCGGCGTGGGGGACAAGATCAAGACGATCGGCGGACCGGTCATCGACGCGAAACGGGCCATTGCGGTTCGCAAGGGTGATACGGTCCTTGCGGCACGTCTCAATAGGGCTATCGTGGGGTTTGTCGGCTCCCCCGAGTACCAGGCGCTGTACCGGAAATGGTGGGGTACGCCGGAACCGTATTGGAATGCTCGGCGGGTTGCCGGCGCCACAGCTGCGACACTTGCCCTGGTGGTCCTGTTTATGGGAGGGTGGCGGTACTATTCGATCAAGCGTCTCAATGCACAACTTACCGAAAGCATGGCCGGGCTGGAAAAGGCCCAAAAAACGCTTCAGGAACAAGCCGCGTTGCTGGAGGAAGAGATTGCCGAACGGCATCTGGCGGAGGCCCGCCTGGCGGTCAAGCAACAAGAGCTTGAAGACGTCAACCACTCTCTGGAGGACCGCATCGCCACAACGCTGGAAGAAATCCGCGAGAAGGACCAGATACTCATCCAGCAGGGGCGCTTTGTCGCAATGGGTGAAATGATCAGCAACATCTCGCACCAATGGCGCCAGCCGCTTAACAATGTGGGGCTGATCATTCAGAATTTGCAGGAGATGTCCGAGAATGGCGAGCTTACCCCGGACGTGCTGGCTCATGATATCAGGGTGGCCATGGAGGTCATCCAGTTCATGTCGAACACGATCGACGATTTCCTTTATTTTTTCAGGCCGGATAAGGAAAAAAATGAGTTCAGCGTCAACAAGGTTATTGCAAAAACGGTCAAATTCGTGCTGCCGGCCCTCCGAAACTACGGCATCACCATCACCGTCAACGAAGAGCCGGACGTCTGTATCCTGGGATACCCCAACGAATACTCCCAGATGCTGATCAATATCATCAACAATGCGAAGGACGAGTTGCTGGAGCGGAAGATTCCCGACCCGCGCATCATGATACGCGTTTTCCATGATGACGGGCTTGCGGTGGCTACCGTTGCAGACAACGCTGGCGGTATAGATGCCGGCGTTCTCCCCAAGGTGTTCGACCCGTATTTTACCACCAAGGAGCCCGGCAAAGGCACCGGTATCGGTCTTTACATGTCCAAGGTGATCGTGGAGAAGAACATGGATGGCAGGTTGACGGCCAAAAATGTTCCGGATGGCGTTGAGTTCAGGATTGAGATGCCGTCGTGCGGCCACATGGGGAGGATACCGTATACATGATGTGCAATTCCTGTGCAACAGATTATAGTAAATGCTGTGACACGAGGCGTACTGAGTGGGAAGGTACTAAACTATGCGGTCTCTCCAGGAATACAATACCGTCAGTATCGTACTCAAGTTTGCGCATATTATTTCATCCTGTGTCTGGTTTGGAGCCGTGGTCAGCATCGGGGTGCTTCTCTATCTCAACCACGAATCCGGCAGCACTGAGGAGTTGAACGCCTTCAACCTGGGAATCCACTACCTGGACAGCTTCCTGATCGGTCCCTCGGTGGCCGTAAGCGTTTTGAGCGGGGTATTTCTCTGTTTCAGCAATAACCTGCAGTTGTTTGCCTGCCGATGGGTGCTCAAGAAATGGTTGGGCAGCCTGATCGCCGTGGCATTCGGCGTCATATGGCTTGCCCCGTGGCTGAGGCAGATGGAGATCCTCTGCAGGATCAATCAATACACGGTCTTTACCGTACCCGGCTACTACCGCACATACTATCTGAACCATGTCAGCCTGTTGGTTCAGGAAATCATGCTGCTTTACCTTATCCTCATCTCCCTTTTGAAGCCTTGTGCCGGCAATAAGAATTGTGTCCACTGCCGGGAGCGCTTCGGTTACAAGAAAGCGTGAAAAGCCGCTTCAAGCGTATCTGTCAAGGAGCCGGAGCAACCACGCGAAAGCCCACATCGTACGAATGTGTATCCGGCGGCAGGGAACTGCGCACGGACGCGCGGACATTCCTGGGGAGCATAAACCAGCCGCCTCCACGGATGACACGATTTGAGCCTGCCGAGGGCCCCTGCGGATTATCCTTGATGGTGGAGAATTTTTCGTCATACCAGTCGCCGACCCATTCCCAAACGTTGCCGCTCATGTCGTAGATCCCCAGTCCGTTTGGCCGCTTCCCCCCTACGGGTTGGGTACGGTCTCCGGAGGTGCTGAAATACCAGGCCACCGCCATCACATCGTTACCGCCGCAGAATTTCTCGCTCTTGCCGCCGCTGCGGCAGGCGTATTCCCATTCCGCCTCGGTGGGCAGACGATATTCCTTGCCGCTTTGCCTGTTGAGTTTGGTGATGAACTCCTGCACGTCATTCCAACTCACGTTCTCCACCGGGCATTCGTCGCCGCAGGTTTTGAAGAATGACGGATTACCGCCCATCACCTTTTTCCATTGCCCTTGTGTGGTCTCCGTTTTTGCGATGCTGAAGTCGGCGACGCAGACATCATGGGGAGGTTTCTCGTTGTCGGCGCCGTCGCCAAAGGTGTCGCCCATCTTGTAACAGCCGCCGCCGACGTGGGCAAACTGGATGCCGGCGACGGGATCGGTGAAATCCTTGACGGCATTAACGGCATTGACGGCATCCCCAAAGGACGGCGACGCCGCTAGCATGGGCAAGAACCCGATGCAGGCCGTGATAAGGGACAGTCTCTTCATGACAAGGTCTCCTTTTGTGTCCCGTGCGGTTAGTCATGGGAATGAACTGACCGCACGGGATACTAAAGCATGGTGTGCAGCCCTACGCTGCCAAGGGCGTGAACGCCGCGGCCGGATCGATGGGGATGTGGCGCAGCCGCTCAGATTCACACTATGCCTTATTTTTATCCTTTTTTCATCATCAAAACTATTCGTTTTCTATTCGGAAACGAGCAATTTTTCATCATGGCCAGGAAATCAAGGGATTGCGCGGAAACCCCTCACCCGGCCTTTGGCCACCCTCTCCCAGAGGGAGAGGGTAACGGCATCCCTTCTCCCTTTGGGAGAAGGATAGGATGAGGGGTGGTACGCCGCATAATAGTGCTTGCAAAATTGGACCGCGACGCCGCCATGGCGGAAAAGTGCCGTTTACGGGTGAAAACTAGGGTTGAAAGCTCCATGGATAATTGTTATAGTTTCTCGGTACATTACCACTGTGACATTGTCACGGCATCGTTTCGGGAGGCATTTCGTGGAAATCTCAGTAGTACCGTTACCCGTTGATAAGATGAAGGAAAAATTCAAGGACGAGTCACACCTCGGCTTTGGCAGGATATTTACCGATCGGATGTTTCTGGCCGAGTGGAGTGCCGGCAAGGGATGGCACGACGCCCGCGTCAAACCGTATGAGCCGTTCGTGCTCGATCCGGCTTGTCTTGTGTTTCACTATGCCCAGGAAATTTTCGAAGGACTCAAGGCTTATAAATGGGAGGACGGCAGGATCGCATTGTTCCGTCCCGAAATGAACGCCCGGCGTTTTCAACGCTCGGCGGACCGCCTGTGCATGCCGGAGGTTCCCGAGGAACTCTTTTTAAACGGCATCGAGAAAGTGGTATCCCTGGAGCGCGACTGGATTCCCACCACGCCGGGTACTTCGCTCTATATCCGGCCCACCTTGATCGCCGTGGAGCCGGTGCTGGGAGTGAAAGCGTCCGACCACTACTATTTCTACGTTCTCCTTTCACCGGTGGGCGCCTATTATGCGGCCGGTTTCAACCCGGTCAGCATCATGGTGGAAGACACGTATGTCCGCGCCACTCCGGGCGGCACCGGCGAGGCCAAGACCGGCGGCAATTACGCCTGTTCGCTCAAGGCCGGCCTGGAGGCCAAGAAAAAAGGGTTCGATCAGGTGCTCTGGCTGGACGGCCGCGAACGGCGTTACATCGAAGAGGTCGGGGCTATGAATATGTTCTTTGTTTACGGAGATCACATTGTCACCGCTCCCCTGAGCGGTTCGATCCTCGCCGGCGTCACCCGCGATTCGGTGCTCAAGCTGGCCGCGACCCAGGGATGCACGGTGGAAGAGCGCCCGATCGATGTCAACGAACTGATGGCGGATATCAGGAACGGCAAGATCACCGAGGCATTTGGCAGCGGCACGGCAGCGGTGATTACCCCTGTCGGAAAGCTCTGCTACCGGGAGGAGTGTCTCTCGGTGGGGCAGGGAGTGGGCCGCCTGACCCAGAAACTGTATGACACCCTGACCGGCATCCAGACAGGGAAGATCGCCGACGAGTTCGGCTGGGTGCGTTTTGTGGCCTGAAATGACGGGACCGGGGGCAGCGGCCGATCAGGCTGTTCCCCCGGTCTAAGAAGGCTGGCAATTATTATTGCTCGCCTCCTAAGAGGGTAACCGTGTCCCCCGTGAACAAGAAAGAAAAGCAAACATCCTCCAACCGGCTGTGCGGTTCATGCCGCCGCGCCTGCAAACAGGCGGCAAACGCCGTTGTTGCCAAATGCCCCCGCTACTACCCCTTCAGCCGTACCATCCGGAAGCCGGAATTTACATGGAAACAGCTCGATCTGGGCCTCTTCTAGATTTCCCCTCATCCGTACCCCGTGTTGACGTCAAGCGCTGTTCCGGTTGCGGCCGTTGCGTGGCCGCCTGCCTTTCGCGCTTGGTGACCCTTGATCGGCAGGGATACCGCAAGGCGGCCCGCATCATGTCCGAAGAGCGCTGCACCCGCTGCGGCGCCTGTGTCGGAAGCTGTCCCATAGGCGCGCTCACCACCACACTATAAGCATGTAGCTGAAAATCTAATGCGGGTCCGTTCTGCTGCGTTGCCGCTCGCTCAAAAGCTCAACGTACCAAACTTTCTCGCTCTCTTGCGCCTTGCATAACGGCCTCCTCATGACAATTTTCAACTACATGTTTTAGAATTTTATAAGGGACCACAGGCTGGCGTAATCGTCCGTCCATGGCCGGACCGTTGCCGGCGGGAGCGTGACGAACCTGTTTCGCAGCGTGGTGTTGTTTAAGAAGCGCTTGTTCCTGGTCAGCAGCACCCAGTCCGCCTTGAAGAAGCCGTTTTTGCTGTCGGCGGACGAATTGACTGACGCTACACTGAAGCCATCCAACTCTCCCAGGGTCCTGATGAGGGGGGGAAGGTTGAGGAAACGGTTGGTGACGTTGACGGCGATGATGCCGTCAGGGCACAGGTGGCGGCCATAAACGGCGAAACACTCCCTGGTCAGGAGGTGGATTGGGATGGTGTCGCTGGTGAAGGCATCCACTACCATGACGTCGAATCGCTGCGGCCGGCCCGATGCAAGCTCCGCTTCCAGCATCAGCCTCGCATCGCCGTTAGCCGTCTCGATCCTGGCGGCGGAATCGGAAAGGTAGGAAAACCGTTCGCGGGCGATGGTGATTACCGCAGGGTCGATTTCATAGAAACGGAAGACATCGCCCGGCAGTCCGTATGCCGCGACAGTGCCGGTCCCGAGACCGATAACGCCGACCCGCAACGGCAGGCGGGTCAAACGGCGCGGGTGGAGAAGCAGGGCAAGCCCGACGCCGCTCTCCGGGCTGTAGTAGGATGTGGCGAGGCGGCGCCTCCCAGGGTCCGTAAACTGGATGCCGTGAGTAATGGCGCCATGCATGAGGGTCCGAATCTCACCGGCGCGTTCCTGGTATTTTATCACCCGCAGGACGCCGTAGAAATTGCGGGTTGCCATCTCGGTATAAGGAGAATAACTCAGCAGCGAACGCAACGTGGTAAGAACGAGCAACGCGATGCCGCAGCCGACGAGCGGCGTCAGCCAGCGCGGGGCAACGCTGAAGAGGCTGCCCCGGTGCCAGGCTGCAACGACGGCAAGACAGGTGATCCACCAAACGACCGGATACTCACAGAAATCACTGAAGAGGGCCGGGGCTGCCAAGGCGACGAACATTCCGCCGATCGCCCCGCCTGCGGAAAGTGCCAGGTAAAAGACCGTGAGACGTGCAGGGTGGGGCCGGGAGCGCACCAACTCGCCGTGGCAGACCATGCATCCGGCGAACAACGCGGCGAGATAGACGATGATCTGCAGCGGCAACGCCACCCTGGCCCCCAGGATGAAGACCGAACAGGCGGGGATCAGTAAACCGGCCAGGAGAATACCCCACCGGAGGCGGTCATAGCCTTGGTCATTGCGGAAACAGATGACAAAGCTGAGCAGGTAGAGGGCGAGGGGGGCAACCCAGAGAAAGGGTATTACCGCTACTTCCTGGCAGAGCTGGTTCGTCGTGGCCAGGAGCAGCGCAGAGCCGCAGGCCGAGAGCAGCAGCCAGAAGGCCAGGTCGCCGGGTGTGAACATTGGCTTGGTCGTGCCCCATTCCCGGTCCGGCGTGTGGACATCCGGGTTCGTGGCTGGGTGAGGAGCGCCTGACAGGACCGGCCGCAGGGCGCAGGCGACGCAGGTCAGGCTGTAGAGACCGAACCCCCAGCTCCAGACGGCGGCCTGATGCCGGAGAGAGAGCAGGGGCTCAACGACGAACGGGTAGCTTGCAAGCGCCAGCAGCGAAGCGCAATTGGAGAGGGAATAGAGCCGGTAGGGCGAGCGCTCGGGACAGTCGCGCAGGAACCAGTGCTGAACCAGGGGGGCTGAAGCGCAGAGCGCCACGTAGGGCAATCCTGCCGTGGTGACCAGGAGCAGGAGGATCGTGAGTACGGGAGGGCTTCCCGGAGCAGGTTTCCAGATCGCCGCTGAAGGAGAGACCGGCAACAGGAGGGTTGCAGCGATCAGCAGTCCGCCGTGGAGGTATGCCTGCCGCTTGCGGGTCAGGGTTGAGATGGCGTGGGCATAGGAGTATCCGGCCAGGAGCCCTACCTGGAAGAACACCATGCAGGTTGCCCAGACAGCGGGTCCGCCGCCGAACCAGGGAAGGATGGAACGGCCGACCAGCGGCTGGAGCTGGAACAGGAGGAATGAACCGAGGAAGATCGTGATGGTATGCAGGAGCATCGCTTCCTCCCCGCGACGTCCCGGTCAACAGGATACTAACGCAGGCCTAGTTTTGACAGGAGAAGTCCCAGATACTTGTTGACGAAACTGTCGCGAGGCAATGACGGCACGACCGGCGGTTTCCGCACGCCGGTACTATCCAGCAGATCTTTTATCTCCTGATCAGGGGCGAGTTGCATCCCCTCCCTGAGAACCGTGATGGCGTCAAGCGTGTTATGCCCCAGCAGGTGGATACGGGCCAGGTTCAGATAGTGAACCGGGGTGCCGGGTTCCATTTCCAGCGCCTCGCGGCACAGGGCAATCCCCTTCTTGACATGGCCCCGTTCCTTTGCCATGCAGTAGGCGTAATAGGAGGCACAGAGGCTGGTCGGGTGCTCAGCCATCGCCTTTTCAAAATGTCCCAATGCCCTCAGAATATTGCCTGACTTGAACAAGGCCAGGCCGGTGTCGAATTCCTTGCGCGCATCAATATCGGCCATGCAGAACTCCCGATGGATTGGTGGTGATGCGGTCCGGCCTTGCTTCCGGTTCTTATGCCGGGTTGCAGTCAAAACGGTGAGCAGGCGGCAAGGATAAGGCGACGCCGGCGTTGTTCACTACAACGTCGAGGAGCCGACGACGAAGCCAACGAACTCTGCGCTTGATTATTACTCCTTGAAGGCCCTCATCATCAACTCGAAATCCTCCAGGAGCGCCTGCAGGTCTTCCTCGTGCTCGATCTCCTGCTGGAGGATCTGCAGTATCATGTTATGGGTGATGGGGTCCTTGTCCCTTGTTATCTCCAGAAGCCGGGTATAGACGCCGATTGCGCACTGTTCCCCCTTGATGTTCTGGTTGAGGATGGTCTTCACGAACGGGTCGTCCGGGGCGTCATAGCCGCAGTTGGTCAGTTTGTACCACTCTTCCGGTTTGGTGACCGGCATCCCGCCGAGCTGGATGATCCGCATGGCGACCATGTCGGCGTGCAGCAACTCCTGGGCGGCGTGTTGGAGCAGTTCGGCGCCAACCGCGTCCTTCATGGGACCCTTCACCAGTTTGGCGCCCAGCCAATACTGGTAATACGCGAACCATTCATCGCAAAAGGCCCGCCGCAACAGATTGATGAGTTCGTCCACATCCATGCCGATGATTTCACGTGCCTTTGATCCCATGAACTCCTCCTTGCCATGAATTTTAGTGCGGTACATGCAGTAAAACGGATCTGCATCCCGGATAAAGCATAATCGGAAAAAACGGGCTTTGACTTTATTGTACCGAATTAGTAGTCAGTTACAACCGAAAACCGACTGCCGCTGTTTCAAGATCAAAAAGCGCCACGCCTTTATCGGCGCGTTCCCGCGCAATGCCGGCGCTCAGAGGGAATAGCCGCCCTCGGGCTGCGTAGGAGCCGGGCTGGCGAGCCGGACCAGCAGCAGCGACAAGGCAACCAGGAGCAGGTTCTGACCCACTGTCATCCACGACAGGGGACGGGCAAGGAACGAACCGAAGCAGCCGCAGTTGAGAATCGGCACACTGCGCAGGAGCATGAAGGTGGCAAAGCCGGCATAGGTTACGTGCAGCGCCATCGAGGTCCATGCCGCCTGCCGCAGACGGCGGCCCCAGCAAAGCCACGATCCGATCGCGAGTTCGGAAACCGCGATGATGACGGCAGCCGGCCAGTGCAACCCTTGTGGAAGGAACCGGTAGGAGTGCAGTACCGCTACAAAGCCCGGCAGGTTACTTAATTTTGCGATCGAGGCTGCAAGCAGGATCAGCCCGAGCAACATCCGTACCGCGGTTTTCATGTTGGGCCCCCATTCCAGCTCTGGTGTCACAGAGTGAACATGTAACACGATTTTTCATCGATGTAAATCCGGCATGAGGCGTCCTGTCACCTTGAAGATTGCGTGGCCTGTTTGACAATGGCGCACGCCATCCCTATACTGTGGTGTCCCGTGGGGTCAGTTCGTACTCGTAATTCCGGCTCTTTTGGCTGCTGCCGTCGTTGCGGCTCCTTGATGTAGGCTTTGCTACGCCTGCGTCGCCGCGCCTAGGCACCAGCCAAAATAGCAAAGGAATTACTTCCCACGACTAACCTCACGGGACACTGCCACACTACAAAAAGCGGAGCAGCCATGAACAAGCAGATTTATGTCATAGGGCACAAAAATCCGGACACCGACTCCATAGCGGCGGCCATCGGCTATGCCGAACTGAAAAAACACCTCGGCCATGACAATGTCCTGGCAGCCATGGCAGGTTCACCCAACCCGCAGACCCTCTACATTCTCGGCCGCCTCGGCATCCCATTGCCGGTCTATCTGGCCGATATCCACCCCAAGGTGCATGATGTCATTACCCGCCAGCCGGTCACCGTCCGGGCGGAAGTGTCCCTCAAAGTGGCCCTGGAACTGTTCCACCGCCACAGCATCCGGGTGCTGCCGGTGGTGGATGGAGAGGATGTGCCCATCGGCATCGTCTCCCTGCTCAAACTGTCGGAAAAATATCTGGTGGCCGGATCGGACCGCAAACGGGGGGTGGACAGCTCACTCAGCACCTTGGCCGGCTGCCTGGACGCAACCTTTCTGTGCGGCGCCCCATCGGACGGCCTGGAACACCTCCATCTCTTCATCGGCGCCATGGAGGAGGATTCCTTTCTCTCCAGGATTGCCGGCTATGATCCTGCGACCCTGCTGGTCATGACCGGCGACCGCCCCTCCATCCAGCAGGCCGCCATCGACAGGGGGGTGCGGGTCCTGGTGGTGACCGGCGGCCTCCCGGTTAAAAAAGAACTGGTCGCCAGGGGCCGGGAGACCGGCATCACCATCCTTTCCTCGCCCCACGATACCGCTACGGCGGCATGGCTGGCCCGGCTTTCCACACCGCTCTCCTGTTTCATCGAACCGGGATTTGAAAAGATCGGCGTCGGCGAGCCGCTGGAGCATCTGCGCCTCAAGCTGCTCCACTCGGGCGAACCGGCGGTGGTAGCCGTGGAAGAGGACGGTTCCATTGCCGGGGTTGCCACCAAGTCATCGCTTTTGGCCTCTTTTCCCCGTGCCCTGATCCTGGTGGACCACAACGAACTTGGGCAGGCCGTTCCGGGGGCCGAGACGGTCGAGATCCTGGAGGTGATCGACCACCACAAGCTGGGCAATCCTCCCAGCAACCAGCCGATCACGTTCATGACGGCCCCCGTGGGGAGCACCTGCACCGTGGTCGCGACCCTCTACCGTGAACGGGGGGTGGAACCTGAAGCGTGCATTGCCGCCTTATTGCTGGCCGGCATCATGTCCGACACGGTCATCCTCAAGTCGCCAACCACCACCGACCGGGACCGGGAAATGGTCGCCTGGCTGGAAGAGCGGGCCGGCCTGGATCATGTCGTTTTCGGCAGGGACATATTCTCGTCGTGCAGCGGGTTCAAGGCCTATGCATCGCTGGAGACGGCCGTTCGCTCTGATTTCAAGCATTTTTCGGCCCATGACACACTCTTCGGTCTCGGCCAGGTTGAGGTGGTCGGTTTCGACGAGTTCTACGGGCTCAAGGAAGAGCTGCGCCAGGTGCTCAAACAGGTCAAGGACGAGGAAGGGCTGCACATGGCGGGGTTGATGGTGACGGATATCTACACCGAAAGCACGCTCTTCCTGGTGGAGGGGAAGAACGAACTGGCCCATATCATGGGGTATCCCCAGTTGGAACCCCGCTTGTATGAACTGAAGGGGGTCATGTCGCGCAAAAAACAGATGGTGCCCCATCTCTTGAAGGTGCTGGGGGCACTGTGACCGGTACAACAGGGAAATGACATCATCAATGGAGTTATCGCAATGACGCAAAAGGCAATACTGTGCCCCAGATGCCGGCAACTGATCGGCAGCGAGGAATCCGCCTGCTCCTGGTGCGGGGCGAAACGCTCCAGCGCCTGGTGGCGCCCAACGGCCTGGATCCGGGGAGGGGATGACGGTGCCTGGCTGGTCAAGGCTATCATCACCGTCAACATCATCGTCTACGCATTCTCCATCCTCCTCAGCATGGGGCGGGGGGGTGCCGCCGGTCCTCTGGCCATCCTCACCCCGGACCAGATGAGCCTGAGACTGTTGGGAGCGACAGGAATGGTGCCCATCGCCCGTGGCTGGTACTGGACCCTGCTCACCGCCAACTACCTGCATGGGGGCATCCTGCATTTGGTCTTCAACCTCATGGCGTTGCGCCAGATAGCCCCCTGGGTCAGCCAGGAGTACGGGCCAAGCCGTACGTTTACCATCTATACCCTGGGAGGCATCTTCGGCTACGTGGTCTCCTGCGTGGCGGGGGTCGGTTTCACCATCGGCGCCTCGGGGGCAGTTTGCAGCCTGATCGGCGCATTGCTCTACTATGGCCGCAGCCGCGGCGGCGTCTACGGCGCCACGGTCTTCCGCGAGGTAAGCGGCTGGGTAATCAGCCTGGTGCTGTTCGGCTTCATCATGACCGGCATCAACAACTGGGCTCATGGCGGCGGCATTGTGGGCGGGATTATCCTTGGAATGATTCTGGGGTATGAGGAACGGAACCGGGAGAACACCTTCCATAGGCTTTTGGCCATGGTGTGCGGCGGCTTGACGGTTGCTGCGTTTGCATGGACTGCTTACATCGTGGTGATCAACCTCAGGGTGGGTTATTGATTCGGCATCAGGGGTGCGTAATTCCAATTCCAAATCAAAGCGGCATTTTGACGGGGCCTCTGGCCTCCCCATGCGGGGCGCCTTCGCGGTCCAATTTGCTCCGCAAATTGTGACTTCGGCCGTTGGCCTCACCCTTCGGGCGCCTTTGCGGTCCAATTTGCTCCGCAAATTGTGACTTCGGCCGTTGGCCTCACCCTTCGGGCGCCTTTGCGGTCCAATTTGCTCCGCAAATTGTGTTGGCTCGTCTTCGGCTCCTCAACGTACTACCTGTACGCCTTCGTCGCCTCGATCCTCGCCACTTTGATGTCATCTTTGATTTGAAACCGGAATAACCGCACGGGACATGAGAAAGGGAGCAGGCATGGAACGATTGCTGGTGGTCATATTGCTGATGCAGGCATCCGTCGTCCAGGCCGACGTTTACACCTGGACCGATGTGCGGGGAATAGCCCACTACACCAACAAGGAATACGAGATCCCCGTGCGCTACAGGGCCAAGGCAAAGCCTCTTCATTTAGAGGCGGTCGATCCCGGAAGCGCATCCAAGCCCCAGCAGGGCACGCCCTCCCAACCACAGGGAACCCCGGCCGCCCCCCAGGCCGCCCCATCGCCGCCGTCCCCGGCACCGTCCCCGGCACCGTCCCCGCCACCGGTCGCCAGAGCGGCCGATTCGCCGGCGCCGGCGGGAGGAAAGGCAGCGCCAGGGAACAGGCGCAGTGGCCGTTCAGGGGATGAGTAGGGGGTTTTCACCTTTTGCCGGCTGTCTTCCGCCGGCAGAGAGCCACCTATTTACCAATAAGTCCTTTAACAGCCGTCATGATGTCTGCAGGGAGCAAAAGGGTCTTGCTTTGCGAGCGCAATCATACCGCCGGGATCGTTGAACTCGGTGTCTAGAGAATTCACCCTGTTACTCAGCCCGCATGTTGGAGCGCATTTGACAAACCTGTCTTCCCAGGTAGCATTTCTTTGTACGAGTTCATTTCATGCAAGGAGGAACACCATGAAGATCCTGATGTCAACTATCACCATGTGGGCTGTTTCGCTGAGTCTGGCAATGGCAGCCGGCCAACCTACCCTTGAGCGGGGCAAGGAACTGTTCAACAGCACGACCCTTGGGACAAACGGCAAAAGTTGCGCCAGTTGTCATGCAGGAGGGGATAAACTGGAAGAGATTGCGGGCTATGAGCAGAAACAGCTCGAGAAGATTACGAACCAGTGCATCGTGATGGCGCTCAAAGGGAGAGCCCTTGCTCCCGGCTCCCCTGACCTGTTATCGCTTGTCGCCTACGTGAAGACGCTCACCCCAATGGCAACGAAATAAGGGGAAATTCAACTGATTCCCCCTCCTATCCTCCCCCCGCTGGGACCCAGAGGGCCTAAAGGGGAAGAACTATTTTTCGATTGTTCGTCCTCACTCCCAGGCAAAGGCAGCCATGGAGATGACTCCGTAGGTGAAGGCCCGGTGCGCTACCCTCCCTTTGCCGCCGGCCCCCATGGCGACGAACAGCGGCAAAAAATGTTCCGGGGTCGGGTGGTTGAGCAGGGCGTGGGGGCCTTTCTCCTGATAGTCGAGCAGCGATTCCCGGTCGTCGTCGCCCACTGCCTCGCAGAGCCAGTCATCGAACTCCCTGGCGTAATCCGCTGGTGGCGAGTCAACCTTCCGCCCGAAGAAATCTCTGAGGTTGTGGGTTGCCGAGCCGCTGGCCAGGATCAGCACTCCTTGCTCCCGCAAGGGACGAAGGGCGGACCCGATTGCCGCGTGATGGGCCGGGGTCAGGCGAGGCTGTACGGACAGCTCGACCACCGGGATATCGGCGTGGGGATACATCAGCTTGAGCGGCACCCAGGCCCCGTGATCCAACCCCCGCGCCGGCTCCCGGCCCGCCTCCATGCCCTGATCCTTCAACAACAGGGTGATGCGTTCGGCAAGGGCCGGGTCGCCCGGCGCCGGATAGGTCATGCGGTAGAGTTCATCGGGGAAACCGCCGAAGTCGTAGATAAGGTCCGGCCGAGCTGCGATGTTAACCATCGGGGCGGAGGTGGCCCAGTGAGCCGAGATACAGACGATAGCCTTGGGCCGTTCCATTTCAGAACCGAGCTTGGCCAGGAATGCGTGTGTCGGCCCCTGATCCGTAAGAAGGGTGGGGGCTCCGTGGGAAACAAATAGCGAAGAAAGTTGGCTTTTCAAAGTGATCTCCTCGGCGAAAGAGCCTGCCCATTCTCCTGAACGGCAGGCTCTTTCACCTCTGTGGGAGCGTTCGCCAGTCCCGCCGCTTACCGGCCGATAAAACGGAGCGTAAGTTCGGCAACCCGTTGCCCCAGAAACGAAGCGGTTTCGTGATCATTTGCCGGCGGCGCCACATCCGGCCCCTGGTCGTTATTGGATTGTGCCATTACCCCCAGGAACGAGCCGAGACGGTTGATGTCGCTGTTGCTGGCCGTGCTGGAATTGTTGCCGGGCAAAAGCCCCAGGCTGACCCAGAGCATGCCGTGCTGGGCGGCAAAGATGGCCTGCTGCACGAGCGTATTGAGCTTGTCGCCGCTTTGACTGCCCGAGTTTGTGAAACCCGCCGCCAGTTTGTCCTTCCACTTCTGTTCCATCCAGAATTTGGCGCTGGCTTCGGTAAACTTCTTGAATGCCGCCGAACCGCTCCCCATGTAAGTCGGGCAGCCGAAAATGATTGCATCCGCCGTGTGGAGATCGTCCCAACGCTCTTCAGCCTCGGCAACGGAAAGCAGGACAGTTTCGATAGTGGCGACCTTCATGGCGCCGCTCTGCACCGATTTGGCCAAAGCTTCGGTGTGGCCATAGGTGCTGTGATAGACGATTGCTATTTTAGCCATGACGCTTGCCCCTTTTCCATTATTTTGCTTTGAGCAGTTCCACTTCCAGGGAGATGATCACCTCGTCGCCGACCATCACGCCGCCCGATTCTATGGCTTTATTCCAGGTCAAGCCGAAGTCCTTGCGGTTGATTTTGGCCGTTGCGCTTGCGCCCCGCTTGATATTGCCCCAGGGGTCTTTGAACGCCTTGGTGGGTCCATCCACATCCAGGACCACTTCCCTGGTCACACCGTGCAGGGTCAGATCGCCGTAGACCTTCAGTTTGTCGTTTCCGGCCTTTTGGACCCTCTTCGACACAAAGGTCATGGCCGGGAATTTGGCCACATCAAAGAAATCAGGGCTTTTCAGATGGTCGTCCCGTTTGGTCACCCCGGTGGTGATGGAGGAAGTGTCGATGTTGACAACGACCTTTGACTTGGTGACGTCCTTGTCGTCGATCTCCAGGGTACCGTTGAAGTTGCGGAATTCGCCTTTAACGTTACTTACCATGAGATGTTTGACCTTAAAACCCACATTGGAATGGTCCTGATCGATGGTCCAACTGGAGGCTGCCGCAAGGTTTGGCAGGGCAAAGGCGATGATCGTGCTGACGATAGTGATGATGCGTTTCATGATGATGCTCCTTTCAAGATAAGTAATTCAAATTGATATGATTCAATATAGAACTGTCCGGTCAAATTTTTTTTCACTGTTCCACTGCTATCCCCTCCCTTCCCGCAAGCCGAGTTTTTTGCACAGGACGCCCAATGTCTCCTGCTCATCGTTGGTGAGCACCTGCATCTCCGCCACAATGGCCGCCTCAACCCTGGCAAAGACTTGGCGGATCAGCTCCAGCCCCTGGCAGGTGAGTTGGATGGTCAGGTAACGCCGGTCCTCGCTGGTGCGTTCGCGCCGCACCAAAGATCTCTTTTCCAGGTTGTCGATGACCATGGTAATATTGCCGGTACTTTTGAGGATTTTGGCCGCAATGTCACGCTGGCACAGGGGACCCTTATGCAACAGCGCCTCCAGCACCCCGAACTGGCTGATGGTCAGCTCGGCCGCCGCCATGGTGCGGCTGACGCGGCTGGTTACCGATTCCGCTGCGCGCATCAGCTTGGTGTAGGTGTTCAGGGCGCGATAGGTTGTGGTGTCAGTCGATTTCATGCGATCTTTCCGGCTAATCGGCTAATGTCATACTGTTTAATATTAAACTATATGATCTGTACCTATTTGTCAACCGTTTATTTGGATGGCTATGACCTAAAGAAGAGCAGTTGTTCTGAACAAACCGAAAGAGATTGGATACTGATTTAAATATATATACGCTTATAAAACTGATAGTTAAGATATATTACTTTAATCAATAGGGTAAGTAATTTGGCGACGGTACCTGCTTTATCAAGCGGGGATACAGTGGTAATCGGAAGGGTTTTCGCGGTTTTATCCATGATTGCAGATGCAGCAAGGCAAGTAACGGGTTTCCTTGCCCTGGTGCGCCTGCGGTTATGGCGGGGTGTTCAGGCGGGGCGCTGCAACCATCAAGCAGCAAAGATCATACGGCATTCGGTACAACGTTGATTCCAATTCCAAATCAAAGCGGCATCTTCGTTGGCTCGTCTTCGGCTCCTCAACGTACTACCTGCACTGCACGCCTTCGTCGCCTCAGTCCTCGCCGCCTTGATGCCATCTTTGATTTGAAACCGGAATTACTTCTTGTTCCTTTGGGTTTTGGCCCGCAGCATGTCTCCGAAGGTTCCCATCCCCTTGGGCGCCTCGTCCGCTTGGCGGCGGAAATCCGCCAGGGTTGCTTCCTCTTCTTCGGTTGCACGTGCCACGCCGGCCAGGCTGAGGGAGATGCGGCGCTCGGCGCGGTCCACACTCTCCACCTTGACCTCGATTGTTTCGCCCTCCTTGATCACCTCGCGTGGGTGAAGAATACGTTTACCGCCTCCCAGCTTTGAGATGTGGATCAGCCCGTCAATCCCGTCGGCCAGGGTGACGAAGGCGCCGAAGGGGGCCAGGCGGGAAACAGTGCCGCTATGGAACGAACCCTCGGGGTAGGTCTGCACCGCCAGATCCCAGGGGTTGGCCAGGGTGTCCTTGAGGCTCAGGGAGACGCGCTCCTTCTCCCGGTCGATGGTCTTGATCACCACCTTGACCTGCTGGCCCACGCTCAGGATATCGCTGACATCCTTGACCCTGCTCCAGCCGATCTCGGAGATGGGGATCAAACCCTCCAGGCCGCCGATATCCACAAAGGCGCCAAAGCCTTGCAGGGAGGTAACCGTACCGGTGACGGTCATGCCTTCGCTGATGCCTGCTGCGGCCTCTTCCTTGAGCCGGTGCTGCTCCTCTTCCAGCAGGACCCGGCGGGAGACCACGATGTTGCGCCCCTTTTCCCCATAGGAGGTGATGCGGAACGCCAGGCGGGTCCCGATAAACGCCGCCGGGTCGTCGGTGCGGCGCAGGGCAATCTGGGAAAAGGGGCAGAAGGCGCGGGTCGTGCCAGCCAGCTTGATCTCGTATCCACCCTTGATCTCCTTCTCCACCATCCCTTCCACCGGTACGCCGGTTTGGAATGCCTCCTCCAGTTGGGCGTTGCCTGATGCGCCGCCGCCGATCCTGGTCGTGAAGCGCATCTCGCCGTGGCTCGACGAGAGGAAATAGGCGGCAATGGTGTCCCCAACCTTGACCGTGGCGTTGCCGTCCAGGTCCAGGAATTCCTTGGCATCGACGACGCCCTCGCCTTTCTGGCCGGTATTGATGAAAATCCATTCGTTGCTGACCTTCAACACCTGCGCCGTCACCTTCTGTCCCGGTTCCAGCCATCTGCTCTTCTGCTGCGCGCTCTGCTCAAACAACTCGGCAAAGCTTTCGCCTTCAGTCTCTTCTTCGTTCGGTTGTTCCAGATCGTCGTTGTCTGTCATGGTGTTTTCCCGCTCCTGCAATACCAATTCGGTATGTGATATGTCTGCCGACACGTGGTCGTACATGTATAGTGCCATGATACGTTTCGGATGCAAAAGAATTTCGCGCCGGAGCGAAAACGCCTCGCAACGGATTTTCGGCGACCTGCTACAGGGTCAGTTCCGCATGGCCGTGGTACAGCTCGTCCCGTTCCCTGTTCACGTCCTCGCTCTCCAGGTATTCGTCGAATGCCATCACCCGGTCGATCACGCCGCCGGGGGTAATCTCGATGATCCGGTTGGCAATGGTGGAGACGAACTCGTGATCGTGAGAAGCGAACAGAACCACCTCCGGGTAGGCGATCAGGCCGTCGTTCAGGGCGGTGATGGACTCCAGGTCCAGGTGGTTGGTCGGCTCGTCCAGGATCAGCACGTTGGCGCCCGAGAGCATCATACGGGACAGCATGCAGCGCACCCGCTCGCCGCCGGAGAGGACCGAGGTCTTCTTTGTCGCCTCGTCGCCGGAGAAGAGCATTCTCCCCAGGAACCCGCGGGCAAAGGTCTCACCCTCGGTGGGGGGCGAATACTGACCCAGCCAGTCGATCAGGCTCAGGTCCTTCTCGAAATAGCTGCTGTTCTCCTTGGGGAAATAGGCGTTGGTGATGGTCACGCCCCAGCGGCAGGAACCGCTGTCCGGCTCCAACTCGCCGGCCAGGATCCGGAACAGTGTGGTGCGGGCCAGGGTGTTGCCGCCCACAAAGGCGATCTTGTCGCTCTTGCGCACGATCAGGTCCAGGTTGTCCAGCACCTTTTCCCCGTCGATCTCCTTGGTGAGGCCGGATATCTCAAGGATGATGTCTCCGCAGGGGCGCTCAGGTTTGAACATAACATGCGGGTACTTGCGCGACGACACCGGCATCTCCTCCAGGGTCAGTTTCTCCAGGAGCTTCTTGCGCGATGTGGCCTGTCTGGCCTTGGAGGCGTTGGAGGAGAAGCGCTGGATAAATGCCTTCAACTCCTCGGCTTTTTCGGACACCTTGCGGTTCTCGTTCTGGCGCTGCTTCAGGTTCAACTGGCTGGCGTGGTACCAGAAGTCGTAGTTGCCCACGTAGACCTGGATGCGGCTGAAGTCGATATCGGCGGTGTGGGTGCAGACCTGGTTGAGGAAGTGACGGTCGTGGGAAACCACGATCACCGTGTTGGGGAACCGGAACAGAAACTCCTCCAGCCAGGAGATGGACTTCAGGTCCAGGTTGTTGGTCGGCTCGTCCAGGAGCAGTACGTCCGGGTTGCCGAACAGGGCCTGGGCCAGCAGCACGCGAACCTTGTCGCCCCCTTCCAACTCCTTCATCTTCTTATGGCGCAGCTCCTCGGGGATGCCCAGGCCGTTCAGCAGCACGGCAGCCTCGGATTCGGCCTCATAACCGTTCATCTCGGCAAACTCGGACTCCAGCTCTGCCGAGCGGACGCCGTCCTCTTCGTTGAAGTCGGCCTTGGCGTAAATCGCCTCCCTTTCGACCATGACCTTGTACAGCTCTTCATGCCCCCTGATGACAGTGTTGAAAACCGTCTCCTCGTCAAAGGCGAACTGGTCCTGGCGCAGCACCGCGAGGCGCTCGCGGGGGCCGATGGTGATCTCCCCCTTGTCCGGGGTGATCTCGCCCGAGAGGATCTTGAGAAAGGTGGACTTGCCGGCTCCGTTGGCGCCGATCAGGCCGTAGCAGTTGCCTGGCGTGAATTTGATGTTCACGTCCTTGAACAGGACGCGCTTGCCGTAGGTAAGGGCAATGTTTGAAGCGGTAATCATCTGTATCGGTTCCTTTCAGACAAATAAAAAAACCACAGGATGACCCCTGTGGTTCAGGTTATGGATACTTATATCATTTTTGCCGCCTCAACGGCAATCGTTTATTCAAGAAACTCACTGTTTATCCCCTCACCCGGCCTTCGGCCACCCTCTCCCAGCGGGAGAGGGCAGATTGATAATCCTTCTCCCAATGGGAGAAGGTGCCCCGGAGGGGCGGATGAGGGGTATTATGCCGAGGAGCGTTTCCTCCCCTTGACCATGCGGGTCAGCAGGGTGTCCAGGGAGGAGGCGAAACGCTGGCGGTCCGTTGCGCCGAACTGGGCCGGACCTCCCCGCACCATGCCCCCATCGCGCAGTTCCATCATCAGGTCGCGCATGGAGAGGCGCTCACCCACGTTCTCCTCGGTGTAGAACTCGCCCCGCGGATCGATCCCCACCGCGCCCTTGGTCACGATCCGGGCCGCCAGCGGGATGTCGGCGGTTATGACCACGTCTTCCGGGGTCGCATGTTCGGCAATGTAGTCGTCGGCAATGTCAAACCCCTCGTTCACCACCACCGAATCGATCAGCCGGGAATGGTGCTTGGCAAGGCTGGTGTTGGCCACCAGGGTGACCGGGATCTCCAGGCGCTCGGAGGCGCGGAAGGCTATTTCCTTGATGACCCGCGGGCAGGCGTCGGCATCGATCCATATGCGCATGGTTACTCCTTTTTTTGATATCAAGTGTACCAGATACTATCACGGATGCCAGCCATGGTCTTTTGTAAAGTCTTCTGTGGCCCGTCAAGAAATTCATGCAAACCGTGGTAAAATTCATTCAGTGCCGATGGACGTCTTCATGGCTTGAATTAATTTGACGGATAATGATGTCCCCCACCCGATCCCTCCCCCGCTGGGGGAGGGGTTTCCCCCGGGAAAGGGAGGAGGGAGGGGGGCAGATCGAGCCGCCCAGGCAGGATAGGGCGCAGAAAGGGGAGGGTATGCAACTGGAGATGCATAACGTCAAGATCGACTATCCCGAAGGGTGCAACATCATCCTGGGCCAGACCCATTTCATCAAAACTGTCGAGGACCTGTACGAGATCATTGCCGGCACGGTGCCCCAGGCCCGCTTCGGCGTCGCCTTCAACGAGGCGTCCGGTCCCTGCCTGATCCGTTCCGAGGGGAACGACGACGATCTGATCAAGGGGTGCATAACCGTGCTGAAAGCCATAGGCGCCGGCCATGTCTTCTGCATCCTCTTACGGGACGCCTATCCCATCAATATCCTCAACCAGGTGAAGAACTGCCCGGAGGTCTGCCGGATCTTTTGCGCCACGGCCAACCCGCTCCAGGTCATCGTCGCCTCCACTCTCCAAGGGTGGGGCATCCTCGGCGTGATCGACGGCTTTGCCCCCAAAGGGGTGGAATCGGAAGAAGAGCGTAAAGAACGTCACGACCTGTTGCGCAAGATCGGCTACAAGTTGTGAGGTAAGAGTGGAGGCACGCGATGAAGCGCTTGATCATGGCGGTGCTGCTGATGGCAGTTGGGATGCCGCTGTATGTTGCTGCTCTTGGGAAGGAGGTTCGCAGGATGGAGACGTTAACCATTACAAGTCCGGCCTTTGGCCATGGGGAGGCCATACCGGCCCGCTACACCTGCGACGGGAACGACACCAATCCGGCCCTGGTCATTGCCAAGGTGCCGCCGGCGACCAAGACGCTGGCGTTGATCATGGATGACCCGGATGCCCCGATTGGGACCTGGGTGCATTGGGTGGTGTGGAACATCCCGGCCCAGACCCGGGAGATCCCCGAGAGCGGCCTGCCCCCCCAGGCCGTCCAGGGGAAGAACAGTTGGCCGCGAACCGGCTACGGCGGACCCTGTCCGCCGTCCGGGACCCACCGTTATTTTTTCAAGGTCTATGCCCTCGATACCGTATTGCATCTCGGTCCGGCCACCAGCAAGGCCGTGCTGGAGCGGGCCATGGAGGGGCATATCCTGGCCAAAGGGGAGTTGATGGGTACGTATAAGAGGAAGTAAGTAAGAAGGGTTTTGTCGCTTATTGAGCTTCTTTTCGGTTCCGTTAAGTTCCTGTCGTAGTATATGAGAATAAGTGTTCACGCATTCCACTCATTGTAATGTGTATAATTATGTGTATACTTGTGCTATGATATTCACGTGGGACGAGAAAAAACGTCAGGTCAACCTGAAAAAACACGGTATTGATTTTACCTGTGCCGCCGCAATTTTTTCCGGCCCCACTTTCACCTGGGAAGACGACAGATTTGATTACGGTGAGCAGCGTTGGATTACCATGGGTCTTATAGAGTCTTTGGTAGTAGTTGTGGTGGCACACACGGAAACGGAGGAAGAGATTCATGTCATCTCAATCAGAAAAGCAGATAAAGAAGAGCAATCCCTCTTCTTCAGCACAATCTGACGATGCGCCAAAAGTAACGCAAGCAATGCTTGATGCTGCACGTTTCAGGGTGGGGCTGAAGGATGTGCCCCGGAAACAGCGGGTCAATATCATGCTGGATACCGGTGTGATTGCGGCATTCAAGGCAAAAGCCGGGGACCGTGGTTATCAGACGCTTATCAATGAGGCTTTGAAGCAGTATCTTACTCAGGATATACTGGAAGAGACCCTTAGACGGGTGGTAAGGGAAGAGCTTTCTCACGTTCAATGATCGGCTCTTCGATGCTTCCAACAGTGCCGGATTCAATGTACTGTCACCGCAATATCCGCTACCATGTCCGAAATTGGCGGGCCATCGAGAGACATATTCTGACCAAGTGGGAGTTGATGGGGACGTACTGGAGGGGCGAGTCTCTTTATCTAAGGTAGGATAAACTTGGGCAAAAAATGGAAAATTGATGAGATCTCCTAATTTATTCTCTGTTTCCAGATTGGCAGATACTGCCAAAGGGTCACGCTTTAGCCGATATTCCAAAGAAAGGTCATAAATAATGTCAATCAATGTTATTAAATCGCAGATCAAAAAATTTCTTGCGACTAATACTCCTGAAGTAATGGCAATAAAAGGTGCTTGGGGAGTTGGAAAGACATATAGCTGGAAAAAATTTCTATGTGAGGCTAAAACAGACAGTAGTATTGCTCTAAATAGATATTCTTATGTCTCCTTGTTTGGTGTCAACTCTCTGGAAGCACTCAAGTACACAATATTTGAGAATATTATAGGCAAAGACTTAATCGGAACAGAAGCTAGTATTGCCACTTTTAAAGATAATACAACTGACCTTTTAGAGACGATGGGGAGGAAATCGCTTGGCTTTTTTAAGGGGATGTCGCGACTTAAAGACTTTACTCCTGCAATTGATTCCTTGTCGTTTCTATCGTTAAACAAAACCTTGATTTGTATTGATGATTTGGAGCGAAAGGGGAGTAGTCTTTCAATAAAAGATGTTCTTGGACTTATCTCATTATTAAAGGAACAAAAAAAATGTAAAATTGTACTACTTCTTAATGACAGTGAGGAAGGGTTGGAAGATTACATAAAGTACCGTGAAAAAGTAATAGACATTGAATTGATGTTTGCACCAACTGCCGAAGAATGTACAAATATTGCATATGATGGAAAAGGCTATGTATATGAAAAATTAACAGAATTAACAAATAAACTTGACATAAAAAATATTAGAATACTTAAGAAAATAGAAAAATTGATTAATCTGGCCATGCCATACCTAGAAGACTACGAACAGGAAATTACTTATCAATTTATTCACTCCTTGACATTATTTTCATGGTGTTATTACTCTTCCATGAAAGAAGTACCATCATTAGACTTTGTTACTAATCTCGGTTATGGTTTTTTGGGTATTGGTGACGATAAAAAGGAGAGTGACGAAATAACGCAATGGAAAATTATGCTTGGGCAATATGGGTATCAGAACACTGATGAACTAGACCTAATACTAGCCGAAGCCGTACGTACTGGATATTTTGTTGAGAACAAATTAAAGGAAGAGGCGCTGAAAAAAAATGCTCTGATAGTAGCAACTAAATCAGAAGGAGCTTTTAGTGAAGCATGGCGTTTGTATCATGAAAGTTTTTCAAGCAATCAAGATGAAGTAATTAGTACGCTATACGAAAGTTTTAAACGAAATGCAAAATATATAAGCCCTTTAAATTTAAATGGTACGGTCACATTGTTTCGAGAACTTGGAGAGAATGAAAAAGCTTCAGAGTTAATTAATTTTTATATCGAAATTAGAAAAAATGAAAGGGAACTATTTGATATTGAAAGCAATTATTTCTTTGGAGATGCTTGTGACAAGGAAATAGTAGATAAATTTAATGCACAATATTTCACCGCAGTTTCTGACGAGAAAGCGGCACAGGTTCTAGCACGAATTTCGGGACGAAACGGGTGGAACCAAAAAGACGAAGTCATTCTTGCAAATACCACAATTGATGAATATTATGAACTATTTAAATCTGAAACAGGGCGACATCTTTCTTCTTATGTCAACACATGCTTACGATTCGGTCAGTCATCTAACGCTAGCGAACAACAACGTCAGATTGCGATTAGGGTCAAGGGAGCTTTACAGAGAATTGCAAGTGAAAGTGAAATTAATCGTCGGAGAGTTAAAAAGTTTGGAGTTGAAATAGATGGTGCTTAGCATGCCTTTACATCCACTTTAGGGTTTGGGAGTGTATGTGGAGCCTGCCCTTGACGCGAGACAAATTTAAAGAAATTGTGCCATGTATTTAATTTCTGACGCCTTGTCAGTACATATTTTTGTACATACAATTGAATCATGAAAATGTACGACAAATACAAGGATTATGACTTCGTCGACGCAAAGCCGGTTAGTGCCATTCCGCACCTCCTGAAACTGCAAGCGGAATCCGGAGGCAAATCGCGGATCACCATGCGGGTCGATAACGATGTGCTGGCGGTGTTCAAGGCACGGGCAGAGATGATCGGCGGGAACTATCAGACGTTGATGAATGAGGCGTTGAGGCAGTTCAGCCAGGGATTGATGCTCAGGGACGTGGTGCGCGAGGCGATCCATAAAACATGGGAAACCTGCCTGACAAAGCGTTCGGACGGACGCGGGAAAAAAACCGCGCAGAGTAGCGCCGACTCCATCCGCCCGCCAAACAATAAGTAGTTTATTTGTCAATATGCCACCTGCCAAAGTCCAGCTTTGAGGTGCTATGATGCTGTTACCGCCTTTTCCGGCTGGATGGTAATTTTCAATCCCATACCATGAAGTATGGAAAGCAGGTTTGACAGAGCCGGATTCCCACGGGTTGATAGCATACGGTACAAACTTTCCCTCTTCACATGTGCCTTTTCAGCAACGGTAGCCATGCCGCCATGCGCTTCCGCGATGTTGCGGAGGGCAAGTAAAAGTCCATCCTTGTCTCCTTCTTCAAGAGCCGCATTCAGGTATTCGGCGGCGTTTATTTCATCCTTTAACCATTCGATGTGGTATTCGTGCCAGTCACCTGTTTTACGTGCCATGACTCTATCTCTCCTTTTGTCGTTTCCAGTATGCTCTTGCCTCCTCGATATCCTTGCTCTGCGTTGACTTGTCGCCACCGATGAGAAGGAGTATAACTCTTTTTCCGCTCATGGCATAATAGACGCGGTAGCCGGGGCCGTAGTCAATCTTCAACTCACTTACTCCGCCACCCAAAGCCTTGACCACGCCGAAATTGCCGGCTTGCATGCGATCAAGGCGTACGGCGATTCTCGCGAAAGCGACACGATCACGGAGAGTTTCAAGCCATTTTGTGAACGGCGCTTCACCGTTATCGTCAAGGTAGTATTCAAGGCGGAAAGGTGTTTCGACCATACCTAACTGTAGATTATATGTTACAGCATGTCAAGCCGGTTGTCAGGCTGATTAACCGGATAGTTTACCTAACACTGGAATTTATTACACGTAACGGAATGTTTACATGCCGTTCACACATATTCAACAATTGCATTGTAGGATATTTTCAAGCTTTAGTAGAAGAATATTGGATCAAATCAGTACGGGAACTTTGCTGACCTTTATCAGGCACCAGAAAGCCCGCTGCAGAGAAATCTTTGCGGCGGGCTTTATTGTTTTCATAGCACGCACATAAACGCCAAACCCGTCGCAAGGCGGGGACGGAAAGCCACGGGTCCCCAGGGGATAGCCGGGTTGCCTTTCCTCGAAAGCGCATTCCCGGTTTTTTGCGCTTCAAGTGAACAGTTGATTAAAGATGTTTCAGCGCAGAGTCAATGCTCGCCAACTAATTAGTTAAGGCCAAAGTGCCACTGGGGCTTACGACTTCCTGCTGAAAACCCGGACCGGGGTTTCGACTCCGGTCCGGGAATGAATAATGCATTCCCGGCTTTTTGCATTTCAAGGGAGCTGGCGATTAAAAAGGTTTCAGCGCAGAGTCAATGTCCACCAACTAATTGTTAAGGCCAAAGTGCCATTGGGGCTTACGACTTCCTGCTGAAAAACCCGGACCGGGGTTTCGACTCCGGTCCGGGTTCTTAAAAGTCAATTTTGAAAAAAACTATATACCGGAACGACAAATGGCCACAGTCACCTGTGGCCATTTGCGTTGCCATTGTCTCGAATAATAATTACAATCCGAGCTGCTTGAAGAAGTCGTTCCCCTTGTCGTCCACCAGGATAAATGCCGGGAAATCCTCCACCTCGATCTTCCAGACCGCTTCCATCCCCAGTTCCGGGAAGTCGATGCACTCGACCTTCTTGATGTTCTCCTCGGCCAGGACCGCGGCCGGGCCGCCGATGGAACCGAGGTAGAATCCGCCGTATTTCTTGCAGGCGTCCGTGACCTGCTGGCTGCGGTTTCCCTTGGCGATCATGATCAGCGAACCGCCCTTGGACTGGAGTTCGTCCACGTAGGAGTCCATGCGGCCGGCGGTGGTGGGGCCGAAGGAGCCGGAGGCCTTGCCCGCCGGGGTCTTGGCAGGGCCGGCGTAATAGATCGGGTGCTTCAGCAGGTACTCGGGCAGCGGCAGGCCTTTGTCCATGATCTCCTTGAACTTGGCATGGGCGATGTCGCGGCCCACCACGATGGTGCCGGTCAGGAGGAGCGGGGTGGAGACCGGGTGTTTGGTCAACTCGGCCAGGATCTCAACCATGGGTTTGTTCAGGTCAATCTTGACGCCGTGACCGTGCTTGCCGCGGTACTGGTCGGGGATCAGGCGGCCGGGGTTGCGGTCCATCTCCTCCACGAACAGGCCGTCTCTCGTGATCTTGGCCTTGATGTTGCGGTCGGCCGAGCAGGATACCGCCATGCCGACCGGGCAGGATGCGCCGTGGCGCGGCAGGCGGATGACGCGCACGTCGTGGGCAAAGTACTTGCCGCCGAACTGGGCGCCGATGCCCAGCTTCTGGGCCGCTTCGAGGAGCCTTGCCTCCAGTTCCAGGTCGCGGAAGGCTTGGCCGTGCTCGTTCCCCTGGGTGGGGAGGTTGTCCAGTTCCTTGGCGGTTGCCAGCTTGACGGCCTTCAAGCAGGCATCTGCGCTGGTGCCGCCGATGACGAAGGCGATATGGTAGGGTGGGCAGGCCGCGGTGCCCAGGTATTTCATCTTTTCCACCAGAAATTTTTCCAGTTTGCCGGGGGTGAGCAGGGCCTTGGTTTCCTGGTACAGCATGGTCTTGTTGGCCGAGCCGCCCCCCTTGGCCATGAACAGGAACTTGTAATAGTCGCCGTCGGTGGCCATGATGTCGATCTGGGCCGGGAGGTTGGTGCCGGTGTTGACCTCCTGGTACATGTCCAGGGCCACGGTTTGGGAGTAACGCAGGTTCTCTTCGGTATAGGTCTTGTAGACCCCCTTGGAGAGCCACTCCTCGTCCTTGACCCCGGTCCAGACCTGCTGGCCTTTCTTGGCGACGATCGTTGCGGTGCCGGTGTCCTGGCAGACGGGCAGCTCGAACTGGGCGGAGATCTCGGCATTGCGCAGGAACGCCATGGCGACACCTTTATCGTTCTGGGAGGCCTCGGGGTCGCTCAGGATCTTTGCCACCTGCTCATTGTGCGCGGGGCGCAGCAGGAACGAGACATCCCGCATGGCTTCATTGGCAAGGACGGCGAGCGCCTCGGGACAGACCCTGATGACCTGCTTGCCGGCGAATTCCGTCAGTTCGACGTACTTTTCGCTATCCTCGATTTTGCGGTACGCGGTTTCATCATGGGCAAGCGGGAAGGGCTCCTGATAGACGAACGGTTTGGTGGACATGCGCTGTTTCTCCTTTCGTTGCCGGGAAATGCGGCTTTGGTAAGATGATTGGGCACATCTGGAATGTTATGGTGTATACAACAAGCAATGAGCGCATCTTAGTGAAAAGCGCGCCCTTTGTCGAGAGCTAAGTTTGTGGTGCAACCGGTGATAAAAATTGACAGATTTACTAGGCATATGTTAATCCTATACCAGTGTTTCCAACTGTTTTTACGGGAGTTTCACTATGTTCAAGAATCTCCGCGAGGATATCAACTCCGTCTTCGAGCGCGACCCGGCCGCACGCAACGTCATGGAGATCATCTTCTGCTATCCCGGCCTGCACGCCCTCTGGATATACCGTATCGCCCACTGGCTCTGGGTTAACGAACTCTTCTTCCTGGGACGCCTGACCTCCCACATCGGCCGCTTCCTGACCGGCATCGAGATCCATCCCGGCGCCAGGATCGGGCGCAAGTTCTTCATCGACCACGGCATGGGAGTCGTGATCGGGGAAACGGCTGAAATCGGCGACAACGTGACCCTGTACCACGGTGTGACCCTGGGGGGAGTGACCTGGGACAAGGTCAAGCGTCATCCGACCCTGGGCGACAATGTGGTGATCGGTTCGGGCGCCAAGGTGCTGGGGCCGTTCACCGTCGGCAAGGGGGCCAAGATCGGCTCAAACTCGGTGGTGGTCAAGGAGGTCCCGGAAAACGCCACGGTGGTCGGCATTCCCGGCCGGGTGGTCATGGCCCAGGAAAAGAAGGGAGAAGCGCGGCCCGACCTGCAGCACGGCCAACTGCCCGACCCCGAGGCCACGGCCATATCATGCCTGTTCGACCAGATCCGCGAACTGGAGAGAAAGTATGACGCCCTGGCCGGGGAACATGAAGCATTGAAAAAGAAGATCAACGGCTGAACCTTGGCAGGTTGTTGAAAAACTCAGGTTGTTCAAAAATAGTCAGATCGTCGCACCCGCAGAAGGCCCTGCGGAGGCGTAGCAGCGCTACGCTGCACAAAAGGGTCTTCGAGGGTGGCGGCGAGATGACTGTTTTTCAACAACCTCTTAGAAAGATATGTGATGATCAAACGCCAGACAACCATCAACCGCATCTTCAAGATCACCGGGATCGGCCTGCATACCGGCCAGCCGGTCAACCTGGAGTTCCTTCCCCGCCGCGAGTTCGGCATCGCCTTTGTCGTTAACGGTCACATGATCCCGGCCCGCTACGACATGGTGGCTGACACGCGCCTCTCGACCCTGATCGCCGGGGACGGCGCATCGGTCTCCACCATTGAACACCTGATGGCGGCCTTTTATTTCTCCGGCATCACCAATTGCCTGGTCTACATCGACGGTCCCGAGGTGCCCATCATGGACGGCTCGGCCTGGGAGTTCTACCAGGGGATGTGGAAGGCCGGCGTTTACGAGTTCCCTGAAAACGGCGTCTATCTGAAGGTGCTCCGCCCGGTAGAGGTGAGCCGCAATGACGCATACCTGCGGGTCAAGCCGCTCAATACCCTGGAAATCACCATGTCCATCGAGTTCCGGGCGCCGGTGGGAAAACAGAAGAAACGGGTCACGGACGTGGAGAACGCCTTTTCGATCATCAACTCCCGCACCTTCGGTTTCATCGAAGAGCTCGATGCAATCCGCCAGGCGGGGCTGGCAAAGGGGGCGACCCTGGACAACGCCGTGGCAATCGGGGAGGACAGCATCGTCAACCCCCATGGTCTGCGCTACAAGAAGGAGTTGGTCAATCACAAGATCCTCGACCTGATCGGCGACCTGTACACCAGCGGCTACCGCATCCTCGGCAAGGTCGAGGCCAACAAGACCGGTCATCACCTCAACAATCTGCTGCTCCGCGAACTCTTCTCCGATCCCGACAATTACGCTCTCTACTGAAACACCTGACCAGCACACTTGGTCGTGATTTGCCTCACTACTCAATACCTGTCAGGTTGTTGAAAATCGTCGCGAGGAGGTTGGTATGCAAGGCGCAAGCGAGCAAGAAGGCGAGGCGTACCACTCGGTACGCTCCCGCTTTTGAGCGAGCGGCAACGCAGCAGATCAGTGTCATGTGCGGTTAGTTCGCCGCAGTAATTCCGAGGAGTTTTAGCTCCTGGCAAGGCACGGTGACGAAGGCATAGCAATGACTATGCAGAGGAGCCGTAACGCAGCCAGGGGCTAAAAGAACCGGAATTACAAGGAATGAATTAACCGCACATGACACGTACCCCGCAGTAGATTTTTGTTATTGCCCCAGTATGACCTCTCCCGTATCCGTGAACAACTTCACCGGCAGCTCGAAAACCCGTTTGAAGACATTCAAGACCCCCTTGGCCATGGATTTGACCGAGATGGCGCTGACCTGGGGATCGGACCATTTGCCCTTGGCTTCGAAATAGGCCGTTACCACGGATTTGCCCTTGCCGGTCAACAGCCAGCCCACCACCGGGATACGGTTGACAATCTTGTCCACGGTTTGGAGCGGTTGGACTCCGATGGTGAAATTGAGATCCTCCCTGACCATGTCAGCCTTGCCGATGATCGAGATGTTCATGGCGTCGCTGTTGATGAAGAGGTTCTGGGTCGCAATGCTGCCGTCACTAACGGCGAAGCTGCCGTGAATGTCCTTGTAGGGCATGCCGTTCGACACCATGTCGGGGAGCTGGAATTTGAGGAGTTGGGACACGTTGAGGATTGAAAACATCTTTGAGAGCACGTTGAACTTGCGCAGGGTGCCTTTTTCAAGTTTCAGCTTCACGTTGCCGAGCGCTGTCCGCTTGATGTCCGTCATGGTAGCCCCACGGGCGGTCAGATCGCCGGAGAGGCTCATGGTCCCGGTAACAACCCTGCTGACGTCGAGTGCCTGGAACAGGCGTTCCGCATTGACCCGTTCAAGGCCGAAATTCAGGTCATAGCGCCGCTCCTGGCCGTTGCCCGGCGCAATCCGCCCCTTTGCGCTCAACCGGCCGTCGAACAGCCCTGCTTCCAGCCCCTGGACATAGAGAATGCCGTTTTCCTGATGCAGCGTTGCGTTCAGTTTTGAGAAGGCGACCTTTTCGTATTTTCCCGATTCGACGTTAAGCTTAAGACTCAGGTTCAGCCGCGACGGTACCTCTCCACCTCCCTGTTCGGAAGGTTTGGCAAGCAGGAGCAGGTCGCCCAGATCGAGGTAGGATGAACTGAGCGCCAGATTGGCCGTTGGGGCGGTCCCGGTGGTGTAAACGCCACTGATGCTGAAGTTGGACGCATTGTAGAGTCCGGACAGTTTGTTGATGGCATACCTGCCGTTCCCGATGTCCAGGATGGCATGCAGGCGGCGGATGCTCGCGTTGGACGCCTTGGCCGGGGCAAGGTTGAGGTCGCGCAGGAAAAACTGGGGTGATGCCAGGGTGATCTCGGCTTCCGCGTTTTTCAGGCTCTTGACCCGGCCGCGCAGGTTGATGGGCGAATCGCCGTAGCGGGCGTTCATGCCGGTGGTTTCCAGGCTGTTGCCCTGAAAGGTGATCGTGCTGCTGATGCCGTTGACCGGCTTCAGCTTGGGGTCCGGCAGGAAGGAAAATGCGCTCAGGCTGATGCTGCCGGAGTAATCCATGGCAGAGAAGTCTTCGGGATTGCCGCTGCCGCGAATATGTGCCTTGACCCTCCCGCGCGGACGGTACTGTTGCCACATGGGCATGATGGGAAGCGCATCGTTCAACAGGAACGGGTTGGTTTGCAGATCGAAATTGAGATGTGGCTGACCGGCGTATCTCAACAGGGCGGTTGCGGAGATGGCGAGCGGCGGCAGAGTGTAGGCAAGGCTGGTCAGCCTGATCTCGCCCGACGAGATGGTCGAACTGAAGGCGAGATGGTTCAACATGCCCGCCGGTTTGCGGATGGCGCCGGGAAAGGTATAGGCCGCCTGTTTCAAATCCCATTCTCCGTCCAGCCGGTAGTTCGAAAAGTGGCCGTTGCCGGTCAGGACAAGGTTGGAGGCGCCACTGAAATCGAGCCTGTTTGCCCCGGCAATCCTGGCCAGCCAGGCGACCTCGGGGGCACGGGGGGTAACCTCCATGCGGACCGGGTAGTTGCATTGCCTGCCGGTATTGTACTCCGTGATCGATCCCTGCAGCTTGATCGGCGACGAGCCGAAGTTGCCGGTCATGCCGACCAGGTTGAAGTCCTTGCCCTTCAATTCGAGGGTGCCCTTGATATTGTTGAACGCCGGCGCCTTGGGGCCGTAGCTCAAGACCGCCTTTTCCACCTGTCCACGGATCAGGAGGGTATTGTAGTTGTCTCCTTGCTCCATGTGGGCGATCTGGCTGAACCGCCCGTCCAGCACGCCGGTATCCAGCTTGAAGATTCCCGTCTTGATCTTGTTCTCGATATAGTCGTTGGTGTCGTCCGGGATGATTCCGTAGGGAACATAGCCCCTGACATCCTCGTAACGGAAGGTGGACGGGGTGGATGCCTTTGCGACGATGCGCGGGTCTTTGCCGGCATAGTCGTGCACTTGCACGCTCCCCTTGATCCTGAAGCCGTCGGTGCTCAGGTCGATCTTCTTGATATCCAGCAACGCGGCGGTGAGTTTCATGTCATACTCCGCCTGCAGGAAGCGGGGTGCTACGGTGGCGTGGAAGATGGCGGGCCAGGTCACGGCGGCGTTATTGACACGGATCTTGCCCTTGGCCGCAAACTCGCGGGGCGTTCCCTTGAAGCTGGTGGTCACGTCCAGGCGGCCGCCCGGATTGGCGAAGGGGATCGAACTGCCGTAGTAGGCCCAGAAACGGCTTATTTCGGCCTGTTTGATTTCCGCATCGCCGTTCAGTTCCGTCTCCAGCGGGGATTTCCCCTTCTCGGGGAGCCTGACCGTGCCGCTCAGCGCGATGTGGGCCGGAGAGCCCGACGCGGCCGGCATGTCGCAGGCGAGTTTGATGCTCCCTTTGTGGCCGCGCGCCAAGTTGTCCAGGGTCAGGTCGATATTGGCGGCAACCGCCGAAAGGCCTTGTTTGCTGATGGCCATGTCACGCCACTGGAGCGTGCCGTGCCTGAACTGCACCTTGTTGAAGCGGACTTGCATGCCTTCTTTGCCCGGCGCCATGAGGTCGTCGATGTTCAACTTTCCGTCAACGCCCCGCACCAGGTTGATATCGGCGCCCACCAGGGACACGTCGTGCACTACGACATGTTTTTCCAGGAGGGGCAACAGGGCCAGGCGCACCGTTATGTGGTCGGCCTTGAGAAAGTCGGCGCTGTTGTCCGGTTCCTTGACCGTGATGCCGACGAAGTCAAAACAAGGGCCGAAGTGCCAGGTGAACTCGCCGCGGGAGAACGTGACCTTGCGGTTGAGGGATTTTTGCAGGGAGGCGAGGATCTCGTCGCGGTAGGAGTTGACATCCAGCAGATAGGGCAGAAAGAAGGCCAAGCTGACGACGAGGGTGCCGACGATCAAGAGCAGGATGCCGGAAAGTTTGATGTAGGATCGTCGGATCATGCCGGTTCTGGGGTGATGGCGGCGACGCGGACCTTGAGGACGGCGGTCTGTGTCACCTCTTCACAGACGAAGCGGTAGCCGTGCCATTCGACGGTTTCTCCTTTCAGCGGGAAACGGCCCAACTCCTGAAGGATCATGCCGGCCACGGTTTCAAAGGGGAGTTCCTCATCCAGCCTGATCTCCAGGGCATCGGCCAGGTCGAAGACCGAAAGCAGGCCGTCCACCATCAGGCTGCCGTCATCCAGGCGCATGATGGTGGCCTGCTCACCGACATCGTGCTCATCCTCGATCTCTCCCACCAACTCCTCTATCAGGTCCTCGGTGGTGACCAGGCCGCTCAGGCCGCCGTACTCGTCCACCACCAGCACCATCTGGTTGCGGCTGCGCTGCATCTCCTTGAGAAGTTCGTTGACCTTCTTGCCTTCCGGCACAAAGACCGGCGGCAGCATGATGGCCGCCAGATCGAGCTGTTCGCCCGCCACGAGCCGTCCGAGGATATCCTTGCCGTGCACCACCCCGGCAATCTCCTCGATGCTGCCGCGGTAGACCGGATAGCGGGAATACATATTCTCCAGCAGTGTGGCGACCACCTGATCGCGCGGCGCAGCGAGGTCGAGGGCAACCATGCGTGTGCGCGGGACCATCACCTCACGGACGCAGGTGTGGGTGAACTCGAAGACATTGCGGATGTATTCGTGCTCGGTCTCGCTGAAAACGCCGCTCTCATGCCCCTCAGCCACAATGTGCTGCACCTCTTCCCGTGAGATGAAGGGCTCCTGGTTGGCCGGTATGCGTAAAAGCCGCATCACCGCCTTGCTGGAGACGGTCAGGAGGGTAACCAGGACCGAGGCGACCCGGGAGAGCTTGCTGATCGGCCGGGCGACCCGCAGGGCGATGGCGTCCGCGTATTGCAGCCCGATCGCTTTGGGTACCAGTTCACCCAGGATGAGCAACAGGTAGGAGATCATGACCACCATGCCGGTGACCGCCACCGGTTCGGCGGCATGGGCCAGGATACCGATGTGGAGACTTTGGAGCCAGGGGCGGAGGTAATCGACGGCGATAATGCCGCCCATGGTCGAGGCCGTGGCGCCGGTCAGGGTTACGCCGACCTGCACCACCGCCAGCAGGCGGTGGGGGTCCTGCTGGAGTGCTTCGATGAGGCACGCCCGTTTGTCACCCTCGTCCGCAAGTTGGGCGACACGGCTTTTGCGAATTGAAATGATGGCGAATTCGGAACAGGCGAAAAAGCCGTTCAGTACGATCATGATTGCAATGACTAGTATTTCAACGAGAACGGTATCCACGTAACCTCCATTAACACGACATTTTCACTCCTGAATGGGCTAATGTCAACCGTCACATGTGCAGTACTCTGTTTTTTTCGTGTAATTGCCCGAAAAATATGCTAAAAAGTTCCACGGAGCAACTCGTGTCCGAATATGTTTTCGGCTGTCTCGCCTTTTTTCCCGTTCTGCTGTAACCTTTGGACGTCTTCTCCGTCTAATGTCCTATTGACAAGGGGACTCTACCATTGGTATGTATCAAGTCATCGCTGGTTTTGAAAAGACGCTGACCATATACCATGGAGGCCGGAGGATCTCAGAGAGAGTTCTTCCGTTTTTTTTTACTACAACAAGACCGGAGTCGGATGTCCCCAACGAGTGGAGAATCCAGTAACGGGGAGTTCCAGGGAACGTCAGTCTCTGTCCGGCCCCGGAGAGTACTAACATAATGCAGGAGGAAACCGTGACGCTACACGCAACAGGCAATCATGGGCGCCTGAAAAAACCGGACGCACAGGTGGTACGGAAATGACCATACAATCCCATCAGGAAGAGGCAAGCAACGAAACATCAACAGGCACTTCTTCTGCCCCGCGATTCCGGCTCTGGTGGTTGATCGTGCCGTTGGCAGTGATCCTGGCCGTCGGAGTGTATCTGCTTTATGGGCATGACGGGAAAAAAGGTGCGGACCCGACGGGTAAAACGGCAGGGGCAAAGGCTGCTGCTCCACCTGCGCCTGTGACGATAAAGGCGGCGAGAAAGACTGATGTGGGCGTTTACCTTACCGAACTCGGCAACGTGACGCCGGTCGCAACGGTTACCCTGCATTCACGGATAGACGGGCAACTTATGAATGTGTATTTCAAAGAGGGACAGCTTGTCAAACGCGGCGACCTGTTGGCCACGCTCGATCCGCGGCCGTTCCAGGCACAGCTTGCCCAATACGAAGGACAGTTGATCCGCGACCGGGAGTTTTTGAGTAATGCACGCCTTGACCTTAAACGTTATCAGCAGCTTTGGAAACAGGACTCCATACCGAAGCAGCAGCTTGACACTCAGGAATCTCTGGTACATCAGTACGAGGGTGCCGTAAAGGCCGACCAGGGGCAGGTCGACACTGCCAAGGTGAACCTGATCTACTGCCGAATCACCTCTCCTGTGAACGGTCGGGTCGGTCTGCGCCTGATTGATCCCGGCAATATTGTTCATGCCGCCGATACCAACGGATTGGTCGTAGTTACTCAACTCCAGCCGATGACGGTCATTTTTCCCGTGCCCGAGGATAATCTTCCCGAGGTACTCGGCAGACTCAGGGCAGGCACCCGCTTAGCGGTAGATGCCTTTGACCGGGAGCAGAAACAGAGGCTTGCCGGCGGAATGCTCCAGAGTGTTGACAACCAGATTGACCCAACCACCGGAACGGTAAAGTTCAAGGCGCTCTTTCCCAACAATGATAATGCGTTGTTCCCTCAACAATTCGTCAACGTCCGCCTTCTGGTTAAAACCATGCGTGATTGCATCGTGGTTCCCGCCTCCGCAATACAGCGCGGTTCGCAAGGCGCGTTCGTCTACCTGGTCAAGGCCGATAAAACAGTTGCCGTTCGGCCCGTTACCGTTGGTGTAACACAAGAAGACGATATTGCCGTGACCTCTGGCCTCGATGCCGGCGAAATGGTGGTAGTGGAGGGCGCCGAACGCCTGAAGGACGGCAGCAGGGTGGAGGTGAAAGAAGCAAACCGCAAGCGGGGCCAGGGTGGTCCGAAGACCCCGGCTGTCCCCGGAGGCCCGAAGAGTTCTGGTGGGCAGAAGGGGTAGGAGCAGCAAAAAGCTCAAAAGGTTCCCCCATTTAACAAAGGGGGAATTTTTTTCAATCAAGGACACTCATGAACCTCTCCCGTATCTTCATACTGCGCCCCGTGGCCACGACCTTGCTGATGGTCGCCATCCTGCTGGTCGGCGCCGTGGCCTACAAGCAACTTCCGGTGGCGGCACTGCCGCAGGTTGATTACCCCATCATCCAGGTGCGTACATTCTATCCCGGCGCCAGCCCCGACGTAGTCGCCACCTCGATCACCTCACCGTTGGAACGCCAGTTCGGCCAGATGCCCGGCCTTTCCCTGATGACATCCACAAGTTCAAACGGATCGTCGGTCATCACGCTCCAGTTCAATCTTTCGCTTTCTCTGGACGTTGCCGAGCAGGAAGTGCAGGCCGCCATCAACGCAGGCTCTTCCTATCTTCCCGTAAATCTGCCAAACCCCCCCGTCTACAGCAAGGTAAACCCGGCGGATGCGCCGATCATGACCTTGGCCCTGACCTCCGAAACCATGCCGCTGCCCCAGGTCGAAGACCTTGCCGATACCCGTTTTGCTCAGAAGATATCCCAGCTTCCCGGTGTCGGACTGGTCAGCATCAGCGGTGGTCAACGCCCGGCCGTGCGGGTGCATGCCAATCCGACTGCGCTTGCTTCCTATGGTGTTACTATGGAAGATTTGCGTAGCGCCATTGCGGCTGCCAACGTTGACGAGGCCAAGGGAGGATTCGACGGTCCGCTTCAATCTTACATTATCGGCGCCAATGACCAGCTTTATACCAGCAAGGATTTCCGGCCACTGGTCGTGGCCTACAAAAATAACGCTCCGGTCCTGCTATCCGATGTGGCGGATGCCGTGGACGATGCCGAGGATGTGAACCAGGCGGCATGGATAAACGAGCGGCCGGCCGTGGTCATGAACATCCAGCGTCAGCCGGGCGCCAACGTGATCGAGGTCGTTGACCGGATAAAAAAGCTGATGCCACAACTCCAGAGTTCCCTCCCTGCCTCGGTCAAGGTCACGGTCCTGACCGACCGCACCACCACCATTCGTGAATCGGTGCGCGACGTACAGCACGAACTGATGCTGTCCGTCGCGCTGGTAGTCCTGGTCATTTTTTTGTTTCTGCGCAACTTCTCCGCCACCACCATTCCAAGCGTGGCCGTGCCGCTGTCGCTGGTGGGCACCTTCGGGGTTATGTACCTCTTGGACTTCAGCCTTAATAACCTCACTCTGATGGCTTTGACCATCTCCACCGGCTTTGTGGTTGACGATGCCATCGTTATGATCGAGAACATCTCCCGTTACGTGGAGGAGGGGGAAACGCCGCTCCAGGCGGCACTCAAGGGGTCCAAGCAGATCGGGTTCACCATCCTGTCGCTGACCGTCTCGCTGATAGCCGTCCTGATCCCGCTGCTCTTCATGGGCGATGTGGTAGGGCGACTCTTCCGCGAATTCGCCGTTACCCTGGGGGTCACCATCCTGATCTCGGCAGTGGTGTCCCTGACGCTTACCCCCATGATGTGCTCCCGGCTGCTCAAACATGTGCCAGAGGAACGCCAGGGCCGGTTCTTTCACGCCTCCCAGCGCTACTTCGACCGGACCATCGCCGCCTACGGCAGGTCGCTGCAATGGGTGTTGCGTCATCAGACCGCCACGCTGATGGTGGCGGTCGGAACGATGGTACTGACGGTGCTCCTGTATGTGATGGTGCCCAAAGGGTTCTTCCCGGTTCAGGACACCGGGGCCATCCAGGGGATTTCCGAAGCGCCCCAATCCATTTCATTCAGCGCCATGGCCGAGCGTCAACAACAACTGGCGAAATTGATCCTCAAGGATCCGGCGGTGGAGAGTCTGTCGTCATTCATCGGGATCGACGGGGTCAATACGACCCTCAATAGCGGAAGGATATTGATCAATCTGAAGCCCCTGGCAGAGCGGGATGCGAGCGCCACGGAGGTTATTCGGCGGCTTCAGCCCGAGCTGTCCGGGATTGGCGGCATTCAACTCTTCATGCAACCGGTGCAGGACCTTACCGTGGATGCAAAGGTGAGCCGAACCCAGTTTCAGTATACTCTGGAGGATCCGAATAGCGATGAGCTGAAGACTCTTGCCCCGCGGATTGTCGAAGCCATGAAAGCAAGGCCTGAACTTCGCGATGTCAGCAGCGACCAGCAGGAACAGGGGCTGCGTGTCATGTTGGACATCGACCGAACCAGCGCCTCCCGTCTGGGGATAACTACCCAGAACATCGATGATGCCCTTTACGACGCCTTTGGGCAACGTCAGGTATCGACTACCTTTACCGAACTGAATCAATACCGGGTAGTCCTTGCGACCAAGCCCGATTTTCGTCAAGGGCCAGCGGGACTTCAGTCGGTCTATCTCCGCAGCAGCAACGGAGGTCAAGTGCCGCTCAGCGTCATATCACACACAAGTGAATCCACGGGTCCGCTGGTAATCAACCGCCAGGGGCAGTTTCCGGCGGTGACAACCTCTTTCAACCTGGCGCCCGGACAGGCACTGGGAGAAGCGGTGACCGCCGTTGAGGCAGCAACCACAAAACTTGGCCTGCCGGCCAGCATCCGCGGCAATTTTCAGGGGACCGCCCAAGCCTTTAAGGCCTCGCTTACCAACGAACCGCTATTGATTCTGGCAGCCCTGGTAACGGTCTACCTTGTACTGGGAATACTTTACGAGAGCTTTATCCATCCTGTCACGATCCTTTCGACACTTCCTTCGGCCGGGGTGGGGGCCGTTCTGTCATTGATGATCTGCCGTACCGAGCTGAGCGTGATCGCCATCATCGGCATCATCCTGTTGATCGGAATTGTCAAGAAGAATGGCATCATGATGGTGGATTTTGCCCTGGACGCCGAGCGTAACGAAGGCAAGTCTCCGGATGAAGCCATCTACCAGGCATGTCTGCTCCGTTTTCGGCCGATCATGATGACCACCATGGCGGCCCTCCTGGGCGCGCTGCCGCTGGCAATGGGGCGCGGGGTGGGTTCGGAATTGCGCCACCCCCTCGGGATTTCAATCGTAGGCGGATTGATCTTCAGCCAGGTACTTACCCTCTACACCACACCGGTGATCTACCTGGCCTTTGACCGGTTGGCGCAGAAATGGGGAAAGAAAAAGGTGGCGGAAGAAATGGCCGATAGCCCCGACCTGAAAGCCCCATGAACATCTCAGCTCCCTTCATAAAGCGTCCGGTCGCCACCACGCTGCTTACCATCGGACTGGTTCTGGCCGGGGTGATCGCCTTCCGTCTCCTGCCCGTGTCGCCGCTGCCCCAGGTAGATTTCCCGACCATCTCGGTTTCAGCTGGTCTGCCCGGAGCTGAACCGGAGACCATGTCCACCTCCGTGGCAGCCCCTCTGGAACGGCAATTCGGCCGCATAGCCGGTGTTACCGAGATGACCTCTACAAGCAATCTCGGTTCCACCAGCATTACCTTGCAGTTTGATTTAAGCCGCGACATCGACGGCGCGGCACGGGATGTCCAAGCAGCGATCAATGCAGCCCGGGGAGAACTGCCCGCCAATCTGCCCAGTAATCCCACCTACCGCAAGGTTAATCCATCCGATGCTCCGATACTGATCATCTCTCTTACTTCGGACACCATGACAAAACCGCAGATGTATGATGTCGCTTCATCCATCCTGGCGCAGAAGGTTTCCCAGGTTAAGGGGGTAGGTCAGGTTTTCGTAGGTGGAAGCTCGCTTCCTGCGGTGCGTCTGGAACTTAATCCGCTGGCCGTTAGCAAGTATGGCCTCAGTCTGGAGAATCTTCGCGGCGTGCTTTCCGGCACCAGCGTAAACCGGCCGAAAGGTACCGTTTCCGCTGGCGATAAAAGTTGGGAGGTTCGTGCCAACGACCAATTGAGCGTGGCTCGGGATTATCTTCCGCTGGTTGTGTCGTATAGGAATGGTGATGCGGTCAAACTGGCCGACGTGGCAAATGTAAGGGATTCGATCGAAGATGTTCGCACTACGGGGCTTGTAAACGGAAAGCCGGCGATCTTGCTGGTCATATTCCGGCAGCCGGGAGCCAATATCATCGAGACGGTGGACAGCGTTTCAGATCTTCTGCCGCAACTCGAGGCATCCCTGCCGGGGGCTATCAAGCTGTCGGTAGTGCTCGATAGATCTCCATCCATACGCGGTTCACTGAAAGATGTGGAATTTTCTCTCATAATCTCCGGATTACTTGTCGTGCTGGTGGTGTTCTGCTTTTTGCGCAACGTCCGCGCCACCTTAATCCCGGCTGTGGCTGTGGCGTCATCGATCATCGGCACCTTTGCCGTGATGTATTTGTTCGGCTATTCCCTTGATAACCTGTCGCTCATGGCATTGACCATTTCCACGGGCTTTGTCGTGGATGATGCCATCGTGGTGCTGGAGAATATCACCCGCTACCTGGAGCAGGGGCAAAGCCCATTCCAGGCAGCCTTGTCAGGTTCCAAAGAAATCGCCTTCACGGTTCTCACCATGAGTGTCTCATTGGTGGCGGTATTCATACCGATCCTGATGATGGGTGGAATTGTGGGGCGGCTGTTCCGTGAATTTGCCGTCACTCTCTCCACGGCAATCATGGTGTCACTGTTGATATCCTTAACCGCGACACCCATGATGTGCGCCATGTTGCTCACGCCCGAAGGAAAACGGAAACACGGTGTCGTCTACCGGACCAGCGAGGGGATGTTCAACTGGCTCCACAGCCGCTATGAGATAAGCTTGGCCTGGGCGCTACGCCACTCCCTGATTACGCTGGCGATCCTGCTGGTAACGTTGGGGTGTAACTTTCTCCTGTTCTGGAATGTTCCCAAGGGGTTCTTCCCCGAGCAGGACACCGGCCGTATTATGGGGAGGATCCAAGCGGCACAGGATATTTCCTTTCAGGCCATGGAACAGAAACTGACCTCGATCGTCAACATTATCAAATCCGACCCGGATGTAAAATATGTGACCGCTTTCACCGGCGGCGGCGGTGGCGGGGCGTCCACCGTCAATACCGGCCGGATGTTCATTTCGCTCACCCCGTTCGGGAAGCGCAAGGTCACTGCCAATGACGTCATAAAGAGGCTACGCAGAAAGCTTATGAGTATTCCGGGCGCCCCCGCCTTTCTGGCGCCGGTGCAGGATCTTCAGGTTGGCGGGAGAATCAGCAACGCTCTGTACCAGTATACCTTGCAGGGGGCCGATCTGAAAGAACTCACGATCTGGTCCCAGAGGTTGCTGCAGAAGTTATACACGGTTCCTCAACTGGTTGATCTGAGCAGCGATCTACAGGATAGGGGTAAACAGGCGCAATTGGTCATTGACCGTTCCACGGCGAGCCGGCTCGGCATTGCGACGCAGGCCATCGACGACACCCTGTACGACGCCTTTGGCCAGCGCCAGATATCGGTCTACTATACTCTGCTGAACCAGTATCATGTTGTTATGGAGGTTGATCCCGTTTTCTGGCAACGCCCCGATACGTTGCGGGATATCTATGTCCCAACGACCGGTACCAGCAGTCTGGTGCCGCTGTCCGCCTTCACCCATTATGAACGGTCAAATACGTCTCTTGCGGTGAATCACCAGGGGCAGTTTCCTTCCATAACCCTGTCGTTCAATCTGGCGCCCGGTGTCGCTCTCGGGGATGCGGTTTCGTCGATTGAAAAGACCGCGAGGGGGCTCGGTATACCGGGTTCCATACAGGGTAAATTTGCGGGGACGGCCCAGGCGTTCCAGTCCTCCCTCAGAAACCAGCCATTCCTGATTCTCGCGGCGCTGGTATCGGTATATCTTGTCCTGGGGATCCTGTATGAAAGTTATATTCACCCCATTACCATCCTCTCCACCCTGCCGTCGGCAGGAGTGGGTGCCGTGACCGCCCTGATGCTCTTCCGCACCGACTTGAGCCTGATTGCCGTAATCGGCGTAATCCTCTTGATCGGCCTCGTCAAGAAGAACGGCATCATGATGGTGGATTTCGCCATAGCAGCCGAGCGCAACGAGGGGAAAAACCCCGAAGAGGCGATCTACGAGGCCTGCCTGCTCCGCTTCCGGCCGATCATGATGACTACCATGGCCGCGCTCCTGGGGGCGCTTCCCTTGGCCCTGGGAACCGGTGTGGGATCGGAATTGCGCCGCCCCTTGGGGATCTCCATCGTGGGCGGCCTGATCTTCAGCCAGATGCTGACGCTCTATACCACCCCGGTGGTGTACCTCTATATGGACCGGTTCAGGCTGTGGGTAGCGAAGATGCGGGGGCAGAGGGAAAAAACGGCCCTGGTTTGAAAGGGGGCGGAACACGTTACAATAGTGAAAGGACACACCATGTTCAACATACAATCACCATACCGGTGCTGCCACTTCCTTGCCGGAGCGCTCATGCTCCTGTCGGGTTGCACGGTTGGCCCAAACTATGTTCGGCCTGCGGCAACGCCTCAGATGCCGGCAACCTACAAGGAGGCGAGCGGTTGGAAAACTGCGCAGCCGGGTGGAACTGCCATCACCGGGGAATGGTGGCTCGTCTTCAATGATCCGACACTCAATGACCTGGAGCAACAGGTTAACGTATCCAACCAGAATCTACTGGCCGCGGAGGCGGCTTTCCGCCAGGCAAGCGCTGCGATTCAAGCCGCCAGAGCGGCGGCGTACCCAACGGTTTCCGCCGGTGCTTCCGCGACGCGTGCCCGCTCGTCAGCCACCGATAACACTCTTTCACAAACGTACACAACCTATACGCTGCCCGTTGACTTCTCCTGGGAAATAGACCTCTGGGGCAGGGTCCGCCGCAATGTGGAAGCGAGTACGGCAACTGCGCAGGCAAGCGCGGCCGATCTGGCCTTACTGCGTCTGAGCACGCAGGCCCAGCTTGCTCAAACATATTTTCAACTGCGCATGCAGGACGCTCAACAGGTACTTCTGGACGCAACCGTTTCCAATTATAAAAAAACCTTGGAGTTGACCCGGAACCTTTATGCCGCAGGCGTTGATGCAAGCTCCGACGTGCTCTTGGCCGAAACCCAGTTGGAAACCACCCAGGCCCAAGCTATTGATCTCGGGGTGTTGCGTGCTCAATTGGAACATGCCATTGCCACGCTGATCGGCAAGCCTGCATCGTCTTTCCGCCTGCCGGTTGCACCGCTTGTGGAGATGCTGCCGTCAATCCCCACGGGCGTCCCATCCGACTTGCTCGAACGCCGTCCGGATATCGCCATGGCCGAACGGCAAATGGCGGCAGAGAATGCCCAGATCGGTGTAGCCGAGGCTGCCTGGTACCCTTCAATCACGCTGAGTGCGTCAGGTGGACTGGAATCGTCAAGTCTATCTCACTGGTTTAGTTGGCCGAGCCGCTTCTGGTCGGTGGGACCATCGGTTTCCGAAACCCTGTACGATGGCGGGTTGCGCGCTTCACAGAGCAGTCAGGCGCGGGCAGCTTACGATGCGGGCGTGGCAAACTATCGTCAGACAGTCCTGGCCGCTTTCCAGGATGTTGAAGACAATCTGGCCGCGTTGAGGATATTGGAGAGTGAAGCGAGAGTGCAGGATGAGGCGGTGCGGACTTCCCGCAAATCGGTCGTTGTTGCCGAGAATCAGTACAGGTCGGGAACCGTCAGCTATCTGAACGTTCTGACCGCGCAGACAGCTGAACTCGGCAACGAGCGAACGGCCATCACCCTCCGCGGCAACCGTATGATGGACAGCGTGCTCCTTATAAAGGCTCTGGGGGGCGGATGGGATGCCTCGGTTCTGAAAGATGTGGAGAATGGGCACAAATGAATGGCGGGGAGGCAAGGGGCAAAAATCAACCTTTGGACCGTCTTTGAGGGAACTCGCGGCGCACGAAAGCCGGCTTTCGATTGACATCGATCAACAAATTGTTGTGGCAAAATGCGTTTTGATGTGTGTTTGACGGGAAACATCTCACTGCGGTGTCGCCGGTTTGTGCCGTCTCTTTTTAGAGGTTGTTTTACGTCTTTTTTTCAGTGCGAATTTCTTTTTGGAGCCGGATATAGAAGGCTTTTTCGTTAGTTTGGCTGTCTTAGCAGAGATGTTCTCTTCCCTTTTCATATCCTGCTCGTTAAGAGCCTTGACCTGATCAAGCGTCTCCTGTGCCATTGCGGCCTTTTCGGCTGCCAGGCGGGCTTCTTTTCTCTTCTCCCACTCAGCTTTGAATGTTGTAATCCGCTCCGACTCCTCTTTGGCAAATTCTTCTTTCAATCTGGTAAGTTTCTCCGATAACGATAGTCCATTTATTATAGTTTCATCCGGTGCAACGTCGGCCGACAGAGAGGGCTTTTCCTGCGAAACGTCTTTCTGCTTTGATTCGTTTCCGGCGCCCCTTTCCTGTGCCTCTATCTGAGGTGTTGCAGCCTGTTCCCGCTGCATTTTTTCCTGGGCAGCTTTGATGGCGGCAACCGTGACCTCAATAGCAAATTGTTCTTTCTGTTGCGCAAGCTTCTCCGATGACGATAGCTTTTCCGTCCCGCTTTCCTCCGGTGTAACTATGGCAGGCGGCGCCGGGGGCTCCTGCGAAGCCTTATCCTGAACCGGTATTTGTATTTCTTCGGCAATTGTTTTTTGGGTGGGAGTTTGAGGTGTTTCAGCCTGTTCCCGGCGTTTTTTCGCGAGAGCAGCTTTGATGGTGGCATACGTAGTTTCCGGTTTAGTTTCCCATTTGGCGCCGCCAAAGGGGATGGTCACGCCCAGGGTGTATTCAAAGGCGCTGGCATTGGCAACGATGTGACGCACATCCGCCCGCAGCGCCAGCCTGTCATTCAGAAAATACTTCACGCCGAGGCCAACGTCGATGAAGCCCATTTCTTTCCGCGAAACCAGGGCCGAAGGACCGGACAGGTTGTATCCCCCGAGCCCGATCGCCACGAACGGCACGAGCTTTTTGTCCGGCATGAAGTGGTACAACCCCTCGACCCCGTACTTGAAGATGGCAACATTCTTGTCCGTCACCAGCGTGGAATTTGTGATCGAGTAGCCCAGGCCGGCTTCCACCCCGATGTTGTCCGTGAAACTGTACCCTCCCTTGAGGGAATACATGGGTGCTGTTTCGAGATGCTGGCCGCCTTCATAGGTATATCCGCCGATCATCGGCGAGACCGAGAACTGCCCCTCGGTTACGGCTCCGAACACCGTGCCGCAGAATGCCAGTACCAGGGATACGGCCGCACACGCACACACTTTTTTCAAAACATACCTCCTGCATTGGTGTAGCCGTGGAAGAATAGCATGGTTGGCAGGCACGGTCAAAGAAGGTTTTCAGTCGGATCGGAGGTTGGACAACGGGAAGAGAACCGCAAATAATCGGTACAGAGGTAGCCGGTTGTGATCGGCGCTAAGGGATTTTAGGGCTTCAAATGGTTCACTTCCCGGAGTTTTCTTATTAAACGGGAGACAACGGGTTTCAGCGCATTGCCGGTTTTGCTGCCGTCCAGCTCATTCTGATACATCGGGAGTAAGGGTTTCAAGACGTGCCGCCTCATAAACTCCATTAAATCCTGGGTTTGTTGTTTAGCCCGTTCTCTGATGGTTATGTTCCGGGCAATGCACATGACCCCCACAATCTCACCACTCGGCAAGACCCAGGGAAACTTGGTTACGGAAACCTTCACGATTTCGCCGTTTTTATGGGTTATGGTTTCGCGTTGATCTTCAATCGGCTTGCGGTTTTTCATCACCCAAAGGTCATCTTGAAGGGCCTTTTCAGCTTGTTTGCGGGGTAAAAGATCAAAGTCGGTGCACCCACGGATCGTGTTCATGTTCAGACCATAATGGCGGGCTTTGGTGGCGCTGGCGCAGATTATCTTTCCACCGGTGAATTCACCCCGTTCGTTGGCAAAATATTCCTTGATGACTATGGAATCACTGGTGTGTTCCATGAATGCATTGAATATCAATATTTCCTGCATTGATCGTCCCATTGTCTCTTCCTTTTCACACAATGCCGGCATTGGGCCGGGACGGTATTTTTATTGACCGTGCCGGATTGGCCGCAGTATATTCCCGCTACGGAGATTAAATCATAAAACGCATTGTTTGGCTACGATAGCAATGAGGGGCGCCGCATGAATTGTACCATCGAGCAGTTTGAGGACGTTGTTGCCAAGTTTAAATTTTTTGCCGAATCGGTTGAGCTTGAACTTTCTTCCGAGGCTGAAGGACTGCGGCAGGAATTGATCGTCATATGCGCCGAGTTACTGACAACGGTCAAGGAGGAGATCAAGGCAGATTCCGATTCTATTGTATAAGGAGGAGACTGTCAAATCAAAGGTAGTTATTCCGGCTTTTTCAGCGCACAATATTGGAGCAGTTCTTATTCTATCCTATCTAAACATATCCAGCAGCGGCAATGATTGAGTCCCGGAAATGGTTTTAATGTCATAGTTGCTATTTCCGGTACTTCCCGTCAAAACCTATGCTGTAATGTCATCTTTTTACGGAACCATTCTCGTTGGGCAGATCAAGATTATTGTCTCACACCCCCCCATAGATAATTAGTTAATATTAATTTACAATTTGACATAATTGTGTTACAAAGACACAATTAAGTTAAAACAAAAATGTATCATATGACATTACATAGTGTATTTTCTGAATACACGGTGGTGATCGTCTGAAAGAATGGATTTCATCAAATATTTTGCTGTAAATATGATTGAAATTGGAGAGTTAAGATGAACTTGTCGAACATGAAGGTGAAAACAAAGTTAGCAGTATTGATTGTTATGACGTGTGTTGCACTGGCCGTGGTCGCAGGCTTGGGTTTTTACGGTATCCGTGATACGGCCGGCGGCATTAGTGAAGCTAATAATGGTCTCACCCAGGTGGCTGTCGCGGACAGCCTGGTGAAGGATTTCCTCACCATCCGCCTGGATTTGGTCTACATGTTGTCACTTTCCGATACCAGGCGGCTGGAAGAAAAGCGGGCAGACATGCTCAAACAGATCAACGCTGTCCGCGATGGGATCAAAAAAATCGAAGCGACTCATCTGCAAGACAAGGAAAAGGAACTCCTGAAGCAATTCAGCGAAGGCTTTGAGGCATATCTGGTCCAGGGGGAAAAACTGGCAAAAATGGCCCTCGAATCCGCTGCCAGCAGCGGGAAGGGACACGAGTCAGTCGTTGATTTTGCCGTGACATCAGCCGCGCCGCTCTATGCAAGACCTGCCGAGGCGGTCGCCAAAATAGTTGATTACGAGCGGAGCGCCGCCGATGACATGGCCAAGGCTGATGCGCAACGCGCCAAGAAGATCGGGGGGGCCATGATTACGATCGGTCTTCTCTGTATCACCGCCGCAATCCTGTTTGGAGTCATGATCTTCCGTTCCATCACCAGACCGCTCACCAAGGTGATGGAGGTGCTTGCCACTGTTGCCTCCGGGAATTTAAAAGCGCGCTCAGGCCTCGACTCGCATGACGAGATGGGCATACTGGCGCGGGAAGTCGATCAAATGGCAGATAAATTGGCCGACACTATCGGTAAAGTTTCGGTGAACAGTATTCAGGTATCCGTTGCCGCCAACCGTGTTCATAAATTGGCCGACGGACTGGCAAAAAATTCCGAAGCACTCGCCAGCCAATCGACAACCATTGCAACGGCAAGCGAGGAAATGGCGGCGACATCGTCCGACATTGCCCGTAATTGCAATGACGCCGCGCTTGAAGGCAAAGGAGCCAGCGAAGTTGCTGTCTCAGGGGCGGACGTGGTCGATAAGACGGTAACGGGAATGGCGAGGATTGCCGAACGGGTCAAAGGATCGGCGAAGATCGTTGAAGAGTTGGGACGCCGCTCCAACCAGATCGGAGAGATCATCGGCACCATCGAGGACATAGCCGACCAGACCAACCTGCTGGCGCTGAACGCTGCCATTGAGGCCGCCCGCGCCGGCGAGCAGGGGCGCGGCTTTGCAGTTGTTGCCGATGAGGTCAGGGCGTTGGCCGAACGGACCACCCGGGCAACACGCGAGATCGGCGAAATGATCAAGTCCATCCAGAACGAGACCAGCTCCGCAGTGGCGGCAATGGAAGAAGGGGTGGCCGAGGTGGAGCGGGGCAGCGTAGGTGCGGCCCAATCGGGTGAGGCTCTGCAGCACATCCTTCAGCGCATCGATGTCGTAACCCAGCAAGTCAACCAGATCGCCACGGCCGCTGAGGAGCAGACCGCCACGACAACCGAGGTTTCACATAATATTATGAATGTCACCGAGATTGCGCATATAACATCGAATGAATCGCGTGACATCACTGCCGAAGCCAACAAGCTTTCGGGCCTTTCAGGCGCCTTGATGGATGCCATTGGGGCCTTCAGCATAGAGGAAAGCACTGCACTGATCATTAATAAAGCCAAGAGCGCCCACATGATTTTTGTCGGCAAGATACAGGCTCATCTGGACGGTACTGCCAAAACCGACCCGTCAACGCTTCCGGACCACCATGGCTGTAATTTTGGCAAGTGGTACGACACCATGGGTACCGAGCATTGCGGCAACCTGCAGATCTTCAAGGACATCGTCCAGCCGCATGCAAAGGTCCACGAACTCGGCAAGGCCGCCATAATGGCGCACAACGCCGGAGACCGCGTCAAGGCGGCAACACTCTGCGAGGAAATGGTACAAAACTCAACCGCACTGCTCGGTATACTCGAAGAACTTGAAAAAAAGTGCGCCTGACGGGATAGGGACCCTCACACAGGAGGGTCCATTACCCTTGATCCCACTGCTTACGAGAGACATTATTACTTATGTTGGTGGGATGAACCGGGGAGGTCAGCAGACGTCCTCAGCCTGAAATAACGATGACCGCTGTTGTTGAGGAGACAGGTGGCAGACATAGCAAAGCCTCGATCCTTTTTGTGTGTAGCAGTTCACGTTACACATGAAGGATCAAGGCTTAAACTACTTGATTTGTGGCATAAAATAAAACTGGTCGGGGAGACAGGATTCGAACCTGCGACATCGAGTTCCCAAAACTCGCGCGCTACCAGACTGCGCTACTCCCCGACAACGAAAGACAATATATATACCACAAACCTGCCGGGAAGACAATAAAAATCACTTCTGCACGCCACTTCCGGCGATACGAACGCGCCATTCCCCGATGATGCCGTCATAGGTCTGGTTGTAGTCACCCAGCGCCGCTGCAATGGCGCTTTCGGCATTCAAACCGTTGCCCAGCCCCACAAGGATCTGTTTTACCCGGTGCCAGCCATAGGTTGACACCAGGTAGTCAACTATGCTGTAGCTCTGTTGGTATGCCAGGGCGGCATCGGCGGTAGAGAGGTCGCTGAAGCTTTTTTCGAGTTTTCTGAAGTCGGCGGTCGCGCCTTTGCGTACGGCGTCCTCCAATGTGGTCAACGGGTGACTATATTGCGTTCTGCCGAACATCTCGGCGATACCCTCGTTGAGCCAGAGCGGACAGTTGCCATGGGTCAGGTCGAAGACCACCACATGGGCGTATTCATGATACAGGACTGCCCGTAGGGCGGGGGTTATCTCCTTGGCTGCGCCGAATGGAAGCCTGATTTTGCCGTCATAGACACCGCCCGACCAGTCGGGCGAATCGGTGACGGTCTTGTAGTCGCCCCGTTTGTAAATGCCCACCGGCACGCGCGGCTGGGGATAGTGGTCCAGTTCGCTGTTGACCGTACTGGCCGCCTCTTCCAGTACTCCCAGGACCGACAGGGCGAACGCCGTATCCACATCAGGATCGTAGGAAAGATCGAAACGGGAGCTGTGCCCCTGGTCCATGCTCGCTTCAACGGCCGTTTCCTTGCGCGCCTTGGTGAGAATGTCGATAATTTCCCTGCGTCCCGGCGCCAGTTTCAGGGCCTGTTCCCAGAGTTCCACCGCCTGTTGGCGGTTGTCGGTATCGTACAGAACGAGCCCCAGGTAGTAGAGCACCTCGATGGAATCGCCCGCCTGCGAGCGGACCTGTTCCAATTCGGAACGGGCGATGTCGTATCTTTTGAGATGATAATTGCAAACACCCCGCAGCAGGGCATAGGAAACATCATCGGGATACAGCTCCTGGGCCTTGAGAAAGACCTCGTCCGCCTGTTCGTAATGATTTTGTTTGAAAAGCAGGTGCCCGTAAGCGGCATAACCGTCGGCCAGGTTGTGCGTGATCTTCTCGTTGAGCGGGAACAGGCGATGGCTGTTTTCCAGTTGTTCCAGCTCTTGTTGGATATTTTCGGGAGAGGTTGTTGCGGGGGCAGTGTTGGCCTGCTCGGCGGCGGCGTGCAGGGGGAACAGCGGGAGGCACGATAACGCCAGGAAGGTGAGGGCCTTGTGCAGCAAGGGACGTCGCCATATTCCCACTGCCGGCGATATGCGGCTTATGAGCCTGCGGCGCGTCATGGACGCGTGATGAAAGTGTGCACCGATGCAGCAATCCCGGGGGTGTCGAGTCCCAGCATGGCACGCAATTCCTGCTGCTCGCCCTGGGGTATGTAGCGGTCGGGATAGCCGAGGCGCAGGACCGGGACGCCGGTGAGATTATGCTGCTCCAGCAACTCCAGAACGGCCGTGCCGAAGCCTCCCGGGAGGGCGTTTTCCTCAAGTGTCACGATCCGGCCATGCTTGCGGGCAAGTTCCAGGATCAGCGTTTCGTCCAGCGGCTTTACGAAGCGGGCGTTGACAACGGTCAGCCCTATGCCGTGATCTTTTTTCAACTGTTCGGCAGCCTCCATGGCGGGGTAGACCATGCTGCCCAGGGCCAGCAGCACACCATCGCCCCCTTCGCGAAGTAATTCGGCGCGGCCCACGGGGAGAGTGGCCAGGGTCTGGTCCAGCGGCACGCCGTAGCCGTTGCCACGCGGATAACGCACCGCTGCCGGGCCGCCCAGGGCAATGGCGGTGGTCAGCATGTGCTGAAGCTCGTTTTCATCTTTGGGTGCCATCAGGGTCATGTTGGGAAGGCATCGCAGGTAGGAGAGGTCAAAGGCGCCATGGTGCGTGGGGCCGTCACTGCCTACCACGCCGGCCCGGTCCAGGGCAAAGGTGACCGGCAGGTTCTGCAGGCAGACATCATGGAAAACCTGGTCGTAGGCCCGCTGCAGAAAGGTGGAATAGACCGCGAACACCGGCCGCAGATCACTGGTCGCCAGACCGGCGGCAAAGGTCACCCCGTGCTGTTCGGCTATGCCCACATCAAAGAAACGTCCAGGGAATTCCTTGGCGAATCCGCTCAGGCCCGTACCCTCGGGCATGGCCGCGGTGAGGGCCACGATCCGCTCGTCCTCGGCAGCCAGTTTGCAAAGGGTCGTACCGAAGATTGAGGTGTAGGATGCGGCGGCAGCTTTCCCCTTCACAACCTTGCCGGTTTCGATGTCGAACGGTCCGACGCCGTGGAAGAGCGACGGGTTGTCTTCGGCTGGTTTGTAACCTTTGCCCTTCTTGGTCAGTACGTGGATCAGGACGGCGTCATTGAACTTTTTGATGCTCTCCAGGGTCTCCAACAGCTTTGGCAGATCATGTCCGTCGATGGGACCGATATAGTCGAAACCGAATGCCTCGAACAGCATGCCGGGGGTAAACAGCCCCTTGAAGGACTCTTCCATCTTGCGGGCGACATGCAGCACACCCTTGCCCACGTCGATCCGTTTGAGAAACGTCTCGGTATTCTTTTTGAAGCGATGCACGAATTCGCTGGAAGAGGTGCGGCTGAGAAAGGTGGAGAGGGCTCCGACATTCTCGGCGATGGACATCTCATTGTCGTTGAGGATAACGATCAGATCCTTGTCCAGGGCTCCGGCGTGGTTCATTCCCTCGTAGGCCATACCGCCTGTCATGGAGCCGTCGCCGATCACCGCAACCACCTTGTTCCGGCGGCCGTCGAGATCACGGGCCGCGGCATAGCCGGTGGCAGCCGAGATGGAGGTGGAGGAGTGCCCGACGTCGAAAGCATCGTGGGGCGATTCGGCCCGCTTGGGGAAGCCGGCGATGCCGTTCAGGGTGCGCAGGGTGGAGAACCGCTCGCGCCGGCCGGTGAGGATCTTATGTGCATAGGCCTGATGGCCCACATCCCAGATGATCTTGTCGGCAGGCGAATTGAAGACCCGGTGCAGGGCAATGGTCAGTTCCACAACTCCCAGGCTGGGTGCCAGGTGACCGCCGTTCTTTGCGCACGTCTCGATGATCATACGGCGAAGCTCCGCAGCCACGGCCGGAAGCTGGGACAAGGGGAGTTTTTTCAGGTCATCGGGGGAGTTTATCGTTTCAAGTAGAGCCATAGTTGATCCGTATTCTTTCCGTTTCAATTTTTCCGGCTGACGATATACTGAGCGATCTCCCTCAGCGGATCGGCTTCCGGGCCAAAGATCTCCAGGGCGGCCATGGCCTCATCCATCATGGCGCGGGCCTCTTCCTTGGCCGCCGCAAGGCCCATCACCGCCGGGTAGGTCGCCTTGCCGCGGGCCTCGTCGCTGCCGGCATCCTTGCCGATCTCCTCGGTGGTGCCTTCTATATCCAGGATATCGTCGGCAATCTGGAAGGCCAATCCGGCCGCCTCGCCATAGCGTTTGACGGCAGCCAGTTTCGTTTCGTCCGCACCACCCAGGATCGCGCCGGCAACCACCGAGGCCTTGATCAGGGCACCGGTTTTGTGGGTATGGATGTACTGCACCGTGGGCAGGTCAATATCCGGTTTGCCCTCACTCTCCATGTCCGCCACCTGTCCGCCCACCATACCGTAAGAGCCGGCGCAGACCGCGATTTCGTTGATGACCGCCAGGCGTGCAGCAGGCGGTACATCAGCGTTGAAACGCGGGTCGCTGGCCAGCTTGAATGCCTCGGTCAACAGGGCGTCGCCGGCCAGGATGGCGATCGCTTCGCCGAACACCTTGTGATTGGTGGGGTTGCCGCGCCGGAAATCATCGTCATCCATGGCAGGCAGGTCATCGTGGATAAGGGAGTAGGTATGGATCATCTCCATGGCACAGGCCGCCGGTATGGCGTGCCCCGTATCACCGCCGACAGCCTGGCAGGCGGCCAGCATCAGGATCGGCCGCACCCGTTTGCCGCCGGCAAAAACCGAATACCGCATAGCCTTGTGCAAGCTGTGGGGAAGCTCGGTTTCTTGGGGCAGGAAACGGTCAAGGGCCTCGTCAACCCGTGCGCATTGTTCTTTCAGATATGTTTTTAAATCCATGGCGATATTCCTTTGGTTGCCGCGGAGGCGCTGAGATAGGGGATACGGGACCGCAAAGCTTATGTGCGGATAAGTTCTTGGATTTTATTCTTCCGGTTCAAACGGTTCCCGGTCAAAGGTCCCGTCCTTGCGCTTCAGCAGAACCTCGACCCGCCGCTCTGCCTCGTCCAGTTTCCGGGAGCAGAAGGCGGCGTGCTTGACCCCTTCTTCAAAAGCCTTAAGGGATTCTTCCAGGGAAAGCGAGCCGCCTTCCAGGCGTTTGACGATCTCTTCCAGTTTTTTGAGGGATGTCTCGAATTTTTCCGTTGCCATTTAGAACCTCGTTGAGGGTTAAGCATTATACAGATACGCCGTTCATGGTCAAGCTTTCAGCGGTGGTCATTGTGGTCGGCCTGAAGAAACACTTGATTTGAAATCTCGCAATTTCTCCTCGGTTTCTCGGAGCAACTCCCGATATTCGTCAGTGTCAGGAAAGGCATGGGTCAGGCGGCGAAGAACGGCAGTATTCTCGCAGTAAGCAGCCTCGGCCTCGCCGAGATTCCCCATGCGACCGGCTGTATCCCCTACTTTGTTGAGCGATACGGAGAGGTCGCGCAGGCTCTCGGGCGTGGCCCCGTAGCGCTCCACGAGATCGCGGCGGATTTTCAGGCTTTCGCCGTAGGCAGCCTCAGCCTCGCCGAGATTCCCCATGCGACGGGCTGTATCCCCCACGTTGTCGAGCGATACGGAGAGGTCGCGCAGGCTCTCGGGCGTGGCCCCGTAGCGCTCCACGAGATCGCGGCTGATTTTCAGGCTTTCGCCGTAGGCAGCCTCGGCCTCGCCGAGATTCCCCATGCGACGGGCTGTATCCCCCACGTTGTCGAGCGATACGGAGAGGTCGCGCAGGCTCTCGGGCGTGGCCCCGTAGCGCTCCACGAGATCGCGGCG
>Ga0326728_10000744_pt1 | contig 123503 bp, 95 predicted proteins | sample MB3enrmetagenome_FD_207602 | JGI IMG/M metagenome (GOLD analysis project Ga0326728, IMG submission 207602) | Lab enriched peat soil microbial communities from McLean, Ithaca, NY, United States - MB31MN | ecosystem: Environmental > Terrestrial > Soil > Wetlands > Peat | place: USA: New York... | reverse complement strand
CAGCAAGGAAGAGGTGGAGAAGATGGCCAAGGAAGCCGATGCCCACGCCGCCGAGGATAAGGAGCAGCGCGAGCAGATCGAGGCCCACAACGCTCTCGACTCGATGGTCTACAACATCGAAAAGATGTTGAAGGAGGGCGGCGAAAAGGTGGCCGCGGCCGACAAGACCGACGTGGAAGCGGCTCTGGCCGATGCCAAGAAGACCCTCGAAGGCTCGCCGTCGACCTCGGAGCTCAAGTCCGCGCATGAGCGGCTCACGCACGCCAGCCACAAGCTGGCCGAGGCGATGTACAAGGCGACTGCGGCGCAGGCGCAATCGGGCCCGGCGGACAGCGGCGCTGCGGGAACAGCCCCCGGCGGCGAAACCAAGAAGGAAGGCGAAGTGATCGACGCCGAGTACGTGGACGTGGACGACAAGAAATAACGGGCTATGACTTCAGACATCTGGCACCGCTTCGGGCGACCATGGACGCCCGAAGCTGCATATCGCCGAGCAAGTGAGGTCCGAAATTCGGAGGTGGTCAATGGCAAAGAATACCGGCGAAGGGTTCCGAGAAGGCTCGGTAGACGATCGCAGCCAAGTTCAAAACCCGCAGAACGGCAATTGGGTCGAACGGGATCTGACTACTGGTCGATTTATTAGGCAAAAGAGGGACGGGACGCCGTTCAAGGGTGTTGCGACGGAGCCGGACGAACGAAAGTGGGAGTGATGTTCGTCAATCGCAGGTGGGATGCGTGAGCGAGACCGCCATGAACGTTCTTTGCTGGCTCAAAATCCGCTGGCGGATGTTGCTGTGTTTCGCATTGCTATTTCTGGCCATTGCCTTCTTGATTGTGCCTACATCCACAAGTCTTGCGTTTTGGGATCATCTATCGAACAAGTCCGGTGCGCTCGCCGATTGGGTTGCAGCATTTGCAGCCGTGGCTCTTGTATACGGATTGTTGCTAACAAAGCAGTCGCTAAAGGAATCCACACAATCTGCCACGTTTCAGCGGGTATATGAGCAGTTCAACGCCCCAAATATGCTGCACGCCCGAGCGGTTCTCGCTAAGACACATCGCGAGCGCGTGAAAAAGGGCGGAATCGATAGCATCATAGACAATTATGTTCCCGACCAAGGCTGGCTAGTCGTCTATTTCCTAAATAGTGTTGGATACTTGGTCGATACTGATCAGCTTCGCCTTGAAGATGTTCTGTTCGCATACGGGCACCATATCCAATTGGTCTGCGCGCGATGGAAGCACATATTGAGCCATGAGTGCCAAGAAGACCGATACAAGCCGCTTCTTGGTCTCTGCGCAAGGATAGAGGTTCATCCACAGCGGACTGTCAGAAACGAGATCGAGCGAGATTGGGAACCGGCGCAAGAAGGTTTTTGGGAAAGTGAGGCTTGTCTGGATGCAAACGCAAAAAGTGAGGGATGAACTGATGGTTATTGAACGAATATACCTCAAATTACTCATTTTCTCGGCTGCTATTGCTTTCAACGTTGGCACCGATCTGACGTTGGCGCAAAGCGTTGTGCCTCCAAAGTTCCAGATCGCGACGCTTCTAACCAAGGCAAATGCCGGCGATGCCCAAGCACAAACCAACCTTGGCTCGGCATACGAGCGCGGCCAGGGAGTTACCCAGGACTACGCACAGGCCGCGGAGTGGTTTCGTAAGGCCGCAGGCCAAGGAAACGCAGATGCGCAGTACGAGCTTGGCATGATGTTTGCTCTTGGGAAAGGCGTCCCGCAGGACTACGCGGAGTCTGCTGAGATGTATCAGAGGGCAGCCGCCGGATTCCGCAAGGCGGCTGAACTGGGAGATGCTGATGCGCAGAGCAGTCTCGGTACTATGTATGCCTTTGGCCTAGGCGTGCAGCAGGACTATGCGCAGGCGGCATCATGGTGGCGTAAAGCGGCTGAACAGGGCAATGCCGATGCACAATTTGAGCTCGGCTCCATGTATGCGGTCGACGGAAGCGAAGGTGTACCTCAGGACTACGCACAGGCAGCATTCTGGTGGAGAAAGGCAGCACTGCAGGGAGATGTATATGCGCAAGACAGCCTCGGAGGACTTTACGAGGACGGCAACGGTGTTCCGCAGGACTATGCCCAAGCAGCGGTATGGTATCGCAAGGCTGCCGACCAAGGGGATGCCGATGCGCAATACGAACTCGGAATCTTGTATTACAAGGGAAACGGATTTCCGCGTAGCAACGTTGAGGCGTATTTCTGGCTAGACATAGCCGCTGCGGGCACGAACAAACCCGCAGGACTCGGTACCAGGATGAATCAAGACGACCTCGAAAAACATGCACGTTACGCAAACTCTCGGGATGAAGCCGCAGGGCACTTGACACCGGACCAGCTATCCAAGGTGCAGGCTCGGGCCCGTAAATACTTATCCGAGCATCCACACATGTAGCGCAATGCCAATAGAATAACGGGGAGATCGAGTTCAGGTAACCCATGGCCACCACGACCAACAAAGACTATTACGCAACGCTCGGCGTGAAGAAGACGGCCACGGCGGAAGAGATCCGCAAGGCCTTTCGCAAGGCTGCGCGCAAATACCACCCCGACGTGAACCCCGGCGACAAGAAGGCCGAAGAGAAGTTCAAGGAGATCTCCGAGGCCAACGACATTCTGAGCGACGAGAAGAAGCGCAAGGTTTACGACCAGGTTGGCTTTTACTCCGACCAGATCGATCCCGCGACAGCCGAAGCTTACGCGCGCCAGCAGCGCGAGGGCAGCCGGCCGCCGGTCGACTTCGGCGGCTTCGACTTCAACGGTTTCTCCGGCGACCCGGGCGCAGGCTCTGCGGGCTTTGGCAGCTTCAAAGACATCTTCTCCGGCATCTTCTCGGGGGCGCAGCACGCGCAGCGGCGCGGCCCGCAGCCCGGCACCGATCTCGAATACCAGGCCACGGTTGACTTTTGGACGGCGATTCGCGGCGGCCAGGCGCGCATCCAGATCAATCGCCAGGAAGTGTGCCCCACCTGCCATGGGCAGGCGCACACCGGCGGATCGATGACTTGCAGTGAGTGTCACGGTACGGGGCAGGTGACGCAGATGGGCGGGCGCATGAAGTTCAACATCACCTGCCCGCGCTGCAACGGGACCGGCAAAATCTCCAACGACTGCGCCGCCTGCCACGGCGAAGGTACGGTCACGCGCTCGGAGGCGGTTGAGTTCCGCATCAAGGCGGGCACGCGCGACGGCCAGCGCATCCGCTTGCAGGGCAAGGGCAACGCCGGCATCAACGGCGGCCCCGCGGGCGACCTCTTCCTTATTGTGCGCACCGGCCCGAACCCGGTCTTCACGCGCCAGGGCGACGACATTCTGCTCACCGTGCCGGTCAGCGTAGCCGAGGCCTCGCTGGGCGCCAAGGTCGAGGTGCCCACCATCGACGGCCGCGCACAGTTGAAAATTCCGCCGGGCACGCAGAGCGGGCAAAAGCTGCGCATGAGGGAGCGCGGCGTGGAGAGCGCGCAGCAGCCCGGCCAGCGCGGCGATGAGATCGTGACCGTGAACGTCGTGGTGCCGCACCTGAACGACGAACGCAGCCGCGAAATTATGCGCGAGCTCGGCCGCCTCAACCCCGACGACCCGCGCAAGGAGCTGTTCGAAAAGCTGTAAAGCAAGGGAGTGAGGGAGCAAGGGGGCACGCGGCGACAGGGATGGGCCCGCACAAAGTTCGGCTAAGCTGATTTGGAAAGAGCCATGGGAACGAAACGCAAATCCAAAGGCGCGTACATGATTTCGGCGGTTGCAGAGATGTATGAAATTCACCCGCAGACTCTGCGCCTCTACGAGCGCGAAGGGTTGCTCAAGCCCTCGCGCACCGAGGGCAACACACGCCTCTACACCGATGAGGACCTGGAACGCCTCGAGTTCATCCTCAACCTCGCCCGCGACCTCGGCGTGAACATCGCCGGCATCGGCATCATCCTGCAGATGCGCGAACGCATGGAAGAGATGAATCGCCAGATGCAGAACTTCGTCGAATATGTGCGCAGCGAGATGCTGGCCCGCTTCCAACAGGCCGCGTCCGGCTCGGCAAGCGCCATCGTGCCCATCCGCAAGACGCCGGTGATCAAGCCGGCAGCCCCGCTGCGTTCCACGCCGAACCGCAAGCCGTAACGTCGGCGTATCCGCGAACTCGCTGACCTGCTGACCTGCCGCGTATCCTTAGTACGAACATGCCCTACGTCCTCCTCGGCCTCGCCGCCTTCGGCCTCATCACTTCCGCGGTCTTTGCCGGCATCGTGCTGTGGGCCGTCCCCGGCTACCTCCGCGAGCGCCGTCTCGCGCTGGCTCAACTCGCTGCCCGGCCCGGCTTCACGCCTCCGCTTACGCTTCTCAAGCCATTGCATGGAGCGGACCCCGGACTCGAATCCTATCTCGAGACCTTCTTCACGCAGGATTACCCCGCATACGAAATCCTCTTCTGCGCCCGCACCGCGAACGACGAGGGTCTCGAAACCGCGCGCCGCGTGGCCGCCCGCCATCCCCACATCCCCGTGCAATTTCTTTCCACCGGCGGCCAGCCCGGCTACATCAACGCCAAGGTCGCCTCCATGGAGCTGATGGAAGCTCATGCCGCGCACGAGATCCTCGTCATCAGCGACAGCGATGTGCGCGTTGCACCAGACTACCTGCGCTCGGTGGCCCTCCCCTTCGCCGATCCCACCGTCGGAGGCATGTGCTGCCTCTATCGCGGCGTCGCTGCCGAAGGCGGCCTGTGGGCGCGGCTTGAGGCCGTTGGCATGTCGGTCGAAATGTCGGCCGGCGTGCTCGCCGCGCGCGCCATGGAGGGCATGCAATTCACACTCGGCCCCACCATGGCCTTTCGCCGCGAGACCATTCGCCGTATGGGCGGCTTCAAGGTCACGGCCGACTACTGCGCCGACGACTTCATTCTCGGCAACGAGACCTACAAGCTGGGCCAGAGCGTGGTCCTCAGCCATCACGCCATCGATCACATGGTTCTGCACTCGGGGCTGATCGGCTCGCTCAAGCACCAGGTCCGATGGATGAAGTCCACGCGCTTCTCGCGGCCCAAAGGCCACTTCGGCACCGCGCTCACCTTCAGCCTTCCCTTCGGCCTGTTCGCACTCGCTGCCTGCGCCTGGCTCGGGGCACCGATGTGGGGCCTCGCGTTCCTCGTCTTTGCCGTTGCCACCCGTCTTGCGCTTTCCATCGCCGTCGGCCGTCTCGTGGTGCGCGATGCAAGCTGGTTTGGCCTGCTGGTTCTGTATCCCATCCGCGATTTCATGGGCTTTTGCTTCTGGACCGCGAGCTACGCGGGCCGCCGTATTCTGTGGCGCGGCCGCGTCCTGGAGCTCCTACCCGGCGGCAAAATGAGGGCCGCACAATGAATGGCTCGCACTCATCCCGCGCTCGCCGCTCCCATGGAACCCGGCTCCGTCCCCCGTTCGCAGCATTTCGCCCGGGGCGCGAGTCCACGATAATTCGGATGGCGCCTATCACTCCCTGCGGAGATTTGGAACCATGACGAAAGCCCGCCTCGACGGTCTGCACATGCTGATTCTCGGCAGCTTTTTCTTCGTCGCCATCGGAGTCATGATGGAGCTCACCAATCCTCTCGGCATGACCGACTTCCAGGAGCTTTACTACGGCTCGCGAACCGTCGCGCAACATCACGACCCCTACCAGCCAGACGACGTGGCGGCCGTGTACCGCGCTCAGGAAGGCAATTTGCCCGATGACTCCGGCGTCTCGCACACTAAGCGCCTGATCATCTTCGTCTGTTCCAACCTGCCCACGACGCTTCTGCTCGTAGCTCCGCTTGCGGCTCTGCCTTGGAAAGTCGCGGCCGTACTTTGGATGAGTCTCATCGCCGCGGCTTTTATCTTCGCGTGTTTTCAGATTTGGGGCTTGGGGGTTGAGTCCGCGCCGCTCCTGTATGGCGGTCTCATCGCTCTTTTACTCGTCAACAGTGGATTGCTTCTCTGCGCCGGGAATACAGCGGGGCTGGTTGTCAGCCTCTCGGTGATTGCCGTCTGCTGCTTCCTCCGCAATCGCTTCGTGCCCCTGGGTGTGCTGTGTCTCGCCATCGCTCTCGCCATGAAGCCTCATGATGCGGGTCCGGTGTGGCTGTACTTCCTTCTGGCGGGGGGCGTTCACCGCAGACGCGCTCTGCAGGTACTCGTGTGGACTGCCGTCCTTACTGTCGTTGCGGTTTTTTGGTTGTCGCACATCGCGCCCCACTGGCCGCAGGAATACCACGCCAACCTGCATGCGGCCATGTCTAGCGGCGGGCGCGATAACCCGGGGCCAACCACCCAGGGTGGCCGCGGCATCGGCCAGATCATCAGCCTGCAGGCCATTCTCAGTCTTATCTGGGACAATCCCTGGTTTTACAATCTCACCGCTTGGCTGCTTTGCGGACCGCTTATTCTCGTCTGGTGCATCAGGACGCTGTGCGTCGGCTTCTCGCCGCGAATGGCCTGGCTGGCCCTCGCCGCTATCTCGGCGCTTGCCATGGTGCCCTTCTACCATCGCACCTATGACGCACGCCTTTTGTTGCTTGCCGTGCCTGCCTGCGCCATGATGTGGAACGAGCGCGGCGCGTCCGGCCGCTCCGTGCTTGGCCTAACCCTTGCCGCCATCGTTCTCACAGGCGATCTCTTCTGGGTCGTGCTCTTTCAAATCACGCATTACTCCGGAGCGTCCGTCGTCTTCGGCATGATTCCCGCGCCGCTCATCCTGCTCGCCGCCGGTGTTTTCTATCTTTGGATTTACCTCAAGCCCCCGCCGGCCCGCGCCGCTTCGACACAATCGCCGTCGCAATCGCTGTGCTGATCACCGCCAGTAAGAAGCCTGTAATCACGTCAACGCCATAATGCCACCCGGTCGTCATCGTCGAAATCATGATCAGGATGGCAAACACGATTGCTGGATAGCGCAGCAGGCGGAACGGCTGCATGGCATGCGCTGAAACTACCGCCCAGAAGGTGTGGAACGATGGCAGGCAAATCGTCCCGCCGAACAAAGCTCCATGAACCGTCCCCTGGCGTAGAGTCTGGATGCTCGCCTCGCAGATGCGCTGCATCGAGTCGGGCTGGAACTGCCATCCAACCCACGGGCCCACCGCGGGGAACAGCGCAACAATAGGCAGTGCAATCACGAACCCAATCGCATTGGTCACAAAGAACCGCTCTGAGGCTTCTTGCTTGCCCAACAGCGGCGGCAAAAAAATTGCCATGATCAGAAACTGCTGCGACAGCGCATAGCTGTTCGTCAACACGGTGTGCACCATCGAATGCCGCGCCGCCCACACCATCATCGCCGGTACGTTGATTCCCAGATGCTCGTCGAAACTGCGCCACAGCGTGTCACACAGCGGAAATGTCAGAGTCGAGGCGGTCCGGGCCATCTGCGCCATCAGCACCGCCAGCACCACCGCCCAGGGAAGCATCAGCGCCGCATCGCGCCGCTCTGCCGATCCGCGATGGTGCCAATACACCGCCGGCAGCTGAAGAACCGCAGCCAGAAGAAGAGCGCCCAGAAAAAGTAGGCCCGCGTCTTGCAGTGTTCCCCTAGGAGCCGCGGCCAGGCAAAAAACAAGCAGCAGGCTGCAGCAGATCGCCAGCGTCAGGTGGACTGCTGCCGATGGCGCGGAAATGGATTTCGCGGCCTGGCCGGTAGCGTCTCGTGGCGCAACTGTGGCGAGCCCACTCCTTTCTTCACTTTCCAACGAGGGTGATCTCCTTTTCCGTTTGCGGCACGGGGTGGTGAGAATTGTCCGGGACGTTCATTGTAACTTTCCTGCGGACAGCCGGGTGCCCCAGGTTGCACTTTTGAAACCTGGGATAGCACACACCCTAACTCAGCACGAAAACCTGACCCCTGATCCCCGCCTTACGGCAGCGGCCGGTCCGTCCACAGCGTCTTATCGGCGAGGGTTTGCACTGCGTAAAGCTGTCCGCTCCCGGCCAGTGCGTGTTCCACTTTGTCGCGGTCCAGATCCTCGGCAAAGATCCACTTGCGTTCGCCGGTGCCCCAAATCGCCTGCAGCTTTGCGTCGCTTAAAAAAATATCCGGCGCGTCGGGGTAGCACGAGCCCCACAGCATCTGCGCGCCCTCGCCGTGCTGGCCGCAGCGCGGCAGCACCAGCAGCGCCGGCCGCCAGTGGAAGTAGTTGTGCGTGTAGAAGATGACGCTTGAGCCGGACGACTCCTCGCCATAAATGATAAAGGCATCGCTGGGCGAGCCCTTGGCCATGACCGTATCCGCCATCTGCTTCGAACTCAGCATAGGCTCGAAGCGGGCGAAGGCGATGTGGGCGGCGATGAGAAAGACGGTGAAGGTGAGGCCTACGCTGATGGTGGCGGCTAGGTGTTTCTTTTTGAGGCGCAGCATCCAGCCCGCGGCGGGACCTATGAGCAGGGCCGCGCCGGCAAGAGCGGCAGGCAGGCGCAGCGCGGCAAACGATTTGCCGGTCAAATCGAACAGGTGCGACATCGAAAGCGTGTAGTCGCCCACCGCGCGATGCGCCAGCAGGATGCCGATGTCGGGAACATAGGGCACTTTGCGGGAGACCCAGAGTCCCCAGCCGAGGGCAATGGCGGAGAGCACGCCGACGACGGCGAAGACGGCCTGCGCGCCGGTGAGCCAGGCGGCGGAAAGCAGGGAGCCAACGTCCGGCGCAGCACCGTTGGTGGCTCGATTTTCTTCGATGCCGGCCACAATGGCGGCGATGAGGATGAACAGCGGCGTCCAGACCGGGAAAGTGTAGTACTCCTGGTTGGTGGAAATGGAAAAGAAGAGCAGCGTCCAGGCCGAGAACAGGCTCAGCAGCCAGATGGTGCGCACGCGGAACTTGACCCGCTGCACCTGCGTGGCCACGTCCTCGCGCATGGCGTTGTCCAGGTAGAAGTCCACCGTGTCGCCGGCATCGTGGCGCAGATGCTTGAGCCAACTGCGCCGCGTTTTCCATGCCACGGCCACCGCGGCGGGCAGAAACAGGCTCCAGGGGAAGAGCCAGACAAGGTGGGCCAGCCAATACAAGGAGCCGGGCATCTTATTGTAGTCGTGCGGATAGCGCAGGTTGAGGAAGCGCAGCACGTGCTCGTTCATGAAGTAGAAGTAGAAGAACCCGTGCACGTTTCCGATGGTGGGTTGGTTGCCCACCGGGTGTCCCTGGTCGGGATTGGCGAGGCCGCACAGGATGTGCCACGGAGCCGCGATGGCCAGGAAAAGCAGAAAGCCGGAAAACGGCTTCAACTGCTTCCACCGCCGCCACTGCCCGGTGAGCAGCAGATAGGGAATGACCGCGCCAAAGAAGAACACCGGCGCAATCAGCCCCTTGGTGAGCAGCGCCAGCGCCACGCAGGCCCACATCCAGTAGAAGCGCAGCGGGCGATCGTCCTCGAGGCCGGAGATGAGTGCGTAGAGGGCGATGAGCAGGAAGAGGCTGAGCTCCGCCTCGGGAATGATGAACCGTGTGAAGAGAAAGGGGCCGACGGAGGTGAGCACGCCGAGTCCGGCATAGAGGCCGGCGCGCTCGCCCCATGCCCGCCGCGCCCACAGCCATGCCAGCCAGGTCAGTCCCAGCATGGCCAGCGCATTGGGCAGATGGGTGGCAAAGGTGTTTTCGCCGAAGATCTTGTAACTTCCTGCGACCACCCAGAAGGGCAGCGGGGGTTTTTCGATGTGGCGAATGCCGTTGATCATCGGCGTGATCAGGTCGCCGGTGTCGACCATGTGCTGGGCGAGTTGGGCGTGGCCGGCGTCGACGTCGTCCAGTAGCGGGGGCGAAAAGAGCGAACCAAACTGCACAGCGATAAAAATGGCCGCTAGGAGCACCCAAACAGCCAGCGTGGACGGGGCTTGTTGAGGGCGATGGTATGAGTGCGTATCGTTGGTCATTGTTGAGTAGCCCATTGAATTCATGTTAGCAGCCGGGTTTGTGGACTGTTTGAGGATAGCCCCGGCTACGACGGCGGCCAGCTGTACTCGCCCACTAACCAAAACCGTGAAACTCCAGCCATTGCAGGCTGAGAAAAACGGGCAGGTCGCAAATGCGGCAAGTTAGCCTTCGCTCTCGCGGTCTTGGCAGGTTAGCGAGTTAGCGAACGGCAACGATCTGCGCAGGTTTCATCCCTTCGCGGGCTGGCGAGGCGGGTGGAAGACCGACAATTCAATCCCCCGTTTCAGCGAGCGGTTCGGCTCCGGTAGAGTCCGCAACATAGGCAGCTACACGCTCTGCGCTCTCTGAAGGTAGCCCGCGCAATCTCAGAATCGCGAAGCAGCCGAGGATCGTAAGCAACGGATCAAGCGGGCGCAAATGGTATGGCTCCGGATGGGCGAAGTAGTACATGAGGGGAAATAGAAACATGACACCGCCGTAGCGAATGGCGTCGAACTTGTTCCATCGCCACGCCAGAACCAATCCCGCAATCCCAAGCAGTGTCAGGCAGGTGGCAAAGGGTATGTTCGCCGGGTCCATCCGTTCCTGAGCCAGATAGTCGCGATCGAAACTCCAGTAGCCGGTCCATATGTACACCGCTCGCCGTGCGCACATCCTTGCGTACCACGCAGGATGTGCGTGGATGTACGCCTTGGCCTGCTCCATCTTGTGGTTCATGTAGGCCAGTTCGCCCATGGAGTTGTAGTCGGCCATCTCCTGCGCGTCGTGCAGCGGGTGCAGATCGTCGCTGGTCCAGCGCAGGTCGTTGCCGTTGTTGCCCATCCAAAGCTCAAGGCCCATGTTGTCGCGCATGGGAATGAAGCGGTGAAAGACCATTGCGTTGCGAATCAACCAAGGTGAGATGACGGTCGCAAGAGTGAGCGATGCCACCACTCCCGGCAGCAGCCACCGCTTGCCCGCGCACGCCAGTCTCCAGGCCGCCAGCGACAGCAGAAACGGAATCACCGCAAGAATGGACGGCTCGGTGAGCCCCGCAAACCCGGCCAGGACGCCAAATCCAGCCCACAGTCCGAGCCGCGGAGACTGCTCCAAATCCTGTGCCAGGTAGAGCAGCCAGCACAGCGAAAGCAGCAGCAGGTGCAAAGACCACGCCATCGCCGCCGAAAAATAAATTCCGTAAGGGGAAAAAACCCAAGCCCACCCCGCCCACAGCGCCGTCCGCTCGCCAAAACTCCGCCGCGCCAGCAGGAAAATCGGAATGCAGGCCAGCGAGTTGATCAGGCAATCGAAGGCATGAATGGCGAGAATCGAATGCGCGGTGTGAACGCCGAAGATGCGAAAATCGACAGCCACAATCAGCGGGTAAACCGGCGACATCATCGCCGAAGGCTGCGTGGAATCAAGCGTGCTGCCGAAGCCGCGGCCAGCCACTAAAGAGCGCGCCATGTTGCCTGGCTCCCAGGCGTGAATATGGTCGGCATCCGTCAGGTTTTCGAAATTCGGGAGTGGAATCACGGCCAGGCGGAGCGCCAGCGCCACCAGAACCATCAGGATCATCTGCCGGCGAGAGGCGGACCTATCTTCTTGGTTGTATGGAGTATTCGGTGTCATCATTTGATTTCATATTTGTAGGAGTAGACGAGTAATTTTGGCACTCGATTACATCGTCTCACACTAATCTATTAAGAATTCGTAAAGTTCCCCAGCCAACCGCAGCAAATGGTAGTCGGTCATTTTGAAAAAAGCATCCATCAGGCGCTAACGCCCTCATCGATTTGCAGCTACCTTACGGCGCCCTTCGACTGCCGCTCAGGGCAGGCTCTGAAGCCGCGCACTTGTTACAAAACTGATTTTTGAAACACGCTCCAGCCGAAGGCCCAGCGCGAAAGTTCGCAGTTTCACTTGTTCGATGAAGCGTTAAGATTCAAGCAGGAGAACTCTCTTGCCGCTTTGGAAGATCTTTCTCATCACATTCAGTGTGCTCCTGCCGCTCATCAACCCTTTCGGGTCCGCCCTGGTCTTTCTTGGGCTGGTCGGCGATGCGCCGCCCAAGGTCCTTCACTCTCTGGCGCGCCGCATCGCGCGCAATAACATCATCTTCCTCGGCATTTTCGAGGTACTGGGCGCCGCCATCCTCAATTTCTTCGGCATCTCTCTGCCCATCGTTCAACTCTCCGGCGGCATGGTGGTCGCGGCCATGGGATGGAGCGTTTTGAACGAAAGAAGCGCCGGCGCCGATTCCCGCAACAAGGAGGAGGAGACCGGCCGAAACGGCGAACACGATACGCGGCATCTCGAAGAGGGCGCCTTCTACCCCTTCACCTTTCCCATTACCTCAGGGCCGGGAACGCTGGTTGGATTGCTGACCATCACCGCGCACATCTCGAACAAAGATCTCACCCGCGACATTCTGGCGCACCTTGGGGTGTTTCTTGCCATCATTGCTCTCAGCGTCCTTTGCTACTTCTGCTACGCCTACGCCCCCAAAATCACCAAGGTCATCCCGCCCTCCACGGCCCATGGAATCCTGCGTGTGATCGCCTTCATTCTGCTCTGCATCGGCATCCAGATCGCGTGGAACGGCCTGTCGGCCCTGCTCGCCACCATCATCAAACCGTAATTCCGGCCAGCGTACCCCGTCCAAGTTCAGTGTGGACGGGAATCGCGCTCGCCGGCCACCCTCCCACGCTTCTCGCGCTCCATGAACCGCCTTTCCGCTCGCCTCTACTGCGCGGGCCTCGCCCTGCGTCAAGAGGCAACGAAATTCTGTGGGGAATCTGCGGGTTCGTGATAGAGTGGGGGACGAGCCCGCAACGCGCAGAAAACCCTATCACTTGGAGCAACGTGGAGATCGACGCTTAGGGGTTGTATCCTCTGACCGAAGAGTCGTTATCCAGGTGTTTCTCTCTGGCGCGCAGGCGAACTCTCAAGCATGAGGGACGGCCATGAGTGCATCGCTCCCTGTCCAGCCCACCGCTTCTGGTTCGATGGAGATGACGGAACGGGAATGGGACAAGCTGGTGAACCTTATTCTCGAGGGCTGCGTCATTCCGGTGCTTGGGTCGGAACTGCTGATGGTGCCGGAAAACGGCGAGCCGGCGCGCCTTTACGAGATTTGGGGCAGTGCGCTGGCGGCGCAGACGCAGATTGTTCGCCCCGAAGGCGCGCGGCGCTGGACCATCTATGACGTTGCCAACCTGCTGAGCCAGCGCGAGAACGCCGGCGAAGTGGCTTACGACATCGACGACGTAGTGCGCAGGCGCCCCTGGCCCATTCCCGCATCCCTCAAGAGTCTTTCCCTGATTCAGGACTTCTCGCTCTACATCACGACCACCGTCGACCACCTCATGTTTCAGGCCTTGACGGAGGCGCGGCAGGAAACCGCAGTTGAGCAGATCAAATTCACGCCACGCGGGGTCAAGAGCACGGTCGATCTGCCCAACCACTATCATCACGACCGCACTCCCGGTGTGTATCACCTGTTCGGAGCCACCAGCCCCACCGATGGAACCTTCGCCAAGACTGAAGACGATCTGATCGAGTACAGTTGGTCGCTGCTCGACCAGCAATACGCGCCGGAAAACCTGTACGACTACCTGCAGAAGAAAACGGTTCTTCTTCTCGGCTGCAACCTGCCCGACTGGCTGGGCCGATTCTTCATTCACGCCATCAACGGCCGCCGCAATCAGGAAAACATCAACATGTACTACGTGAGCCTGAACTGCGAACCCGGGCTGGCCGAGTACCTGAATCGGCGGCGGGCCAAGGTCGTGACCTCCATTTCGCCGGTTGATTTCGCCGAGCAGCTCTACACGCGGTGGCAGGCGCGCAGCCAGCGCAATGCCTCTGGCGCAACGGCCGGACCCGCCGGCGCTACCATCGATTTCAAGACGGGTGCCGTGTTTCTGAGCTATGCCAGCGAGGACCGCGCCAAAGTGCGCGCCATCCGCGAGCAGTTGGAGGCCAACAACATCGACACCTGGATGGACGAGCGGGAGCTTCCCGCCGATCCCGGCAACGAGTACCTGCTGACCATTCGCGAGAACATCCGCAAGGCGGCGTTTTTTGTGCCCGTCATCTCGCGTGCGCTGGATCGCACGGGACCGGGGCCGCGCTTTGTCTGGAGGGAGTGGCGGATGGCCGAGGATGCGTCCATGGAGCGGCGCAAGGAGGACCGCTACCTTCAGCCGCTGGTGGTTGACGACACGCCGTCGGGCGCTCAATTCGTGGAGTCTCCTTACCGCGACCTGCAGTGGACGCGCCTGCGCGAAGGGCGCGTTCCGCCGGAGTTCATCGAGACGTTGAGCCGCGGAATTCGCAACTACCGGAGGCCGCGATGAGCACGCCGGCGCCTCCTCTCACACAGGCACAGAACCCCTGGCCGGGACTTTTCTGGTACACGGAAGAGCAGGCGCACCTCTTCTTCGGGCGCGAGGCCGAGACGCAGGAACTGCTGCGGCTCATCCAGCGCGAGACGCTGACCATTCTGTTTGGGCGCTCGGGACTGGGAAAGACATCGCTGCTGCGGGCCGGCCTGTTTCCCCGGCTGCGGCAGGAGGGATGTTTTCCCGTGGTTCTGCGGTTCGACTACTCGCCGCAGGCCAGCAGTCCTGTGCAACAGGTGAAGGCGCTCACCGAGGCGGCCGCGCGCGCCAGCGGAATCGATATCGACAGCGGGCAGGATGTCCCGGAGCGAGAAACGCTGTGGGAGTACTTTCACCGCGTGCATTTCTGGGGTCCGCGCAACGACAGGCTGACTCCGGTACTGGTCTTCGACCAGTTTGAAGAGATCTTCACCCTCGGCAGCAGGCGGCAGGAGGATTCAGAGATCCTCGAGCAGCTGGCGGACCTGGCGGAGAATCGCATTCCCGAGTCCGTGCGGCAAAGGGCAGAGGCATCCGGCGAAAGGCAGTCGGTCGAGGCGGGAACGCCCAACTACAAGATCGTGCTCTCGCTGCGCGAGGATTTCGTGTGGCGGCTCGATACGTTGCGGCCCATCCTTCCTGCCATTATGCGTAACCGCTTCGCGCTGGGTCCGCTCGACGCCGCGCGCGGTCTCGAGATCATCCGCAACGCCGGAAAACAGTGGGTCACGGATGAAGTTGCGCAGGACATCGTCGATGCCGTCATCAGCAGCCGGCGGGGCGAGGGTCTGGACAGCGCCGCGGAAGAGGTCGAGCCGGCCTATCTGAACGTGATGTGCAACGAGCTGTTCGAGCGTATGGTGGCCACCGGGCAGACGCACATTACGCGTGAACTGGTGGCCGCGGAGAAGGGTGGAATCCTGGAGTCGCTCTACGCGCGAAGCCTGAGCGGGCTCGACGACTCCGTACGCCTGTTCGTCGAAGAGCATCTGGTCACACGGGCGGGATTCCGCGCCACTTTGCCTGTCGAGGAAGCGCGGCGCGAAAACATCGCCGATGCCGATCTGCAGAAGCTGGTGGACCGCCGGCTGCTGCGCTTCGAAGACCGCCTCGGCACGCGGCACGTGGAACTGGCGCACGATCTGCTCACCGGATTGGTGGTGAACAGCCGGCAACTGCGCGAGCAGGCGCGCCTGCAGCGCAAGCTCCGGCAGGCGAGGCTGAGGGCGGCAATTTGGGCAACGGTGGCGCTCGTCGGTTTTTGGGGGTCGGTGCTCTACTGGCTTGCCTACATCCATCCGAGTACTTCCTACTATGCGGGGTTCATGCGGCGGTACGGCTCGTATGAGTTGACCGGGCGCTTATCAAGGGACGAGATAAGTCACCGCGCGGAGTCGCTCAGAGTCACGCGCAGAGGTTTCCGTGGAGAAATGCAGGCCATCGAAGCGATCAACGGCCATGGGCATCTCATCATGGATTCGCAGTTGGACAGCTCGCTTTTCTTTCCCACCAACGGCATGAACGGGCAATTCTGCCGGCTGGAGTTCACGTACGACGAAAAAGGACAGGCCGTCCATGAGGTGGCGCTCGACATGCAGGGGCGCATGGTCTACGCGCTCAACTACGCCCCCGCGCAGGCTGAATCCTTGCGCAATGTCCGGCGCGGCTCGGTGGTCGCGGCCGACGGCGCCACGGTCATCTCCAGCTTCGACATTCAGTACGATCCGGATGGATACATCAGTGAGATCCGGTTTCTGTCCGGAGGCGGGACGCGGATGACATTTGGAGCCACTGTCATTGACCAGAAGAACACGAAACTGGGCATTGCCGAGCAACAGTTCCTGAACCAGGAGAGAGACCCCATCCCTGCAAATGGAGGTTTCGCTGGCAAGACCTATACCCGGGATGCACGGGGCGAGCTGCTCCAGACGACATTCCACGATGCGAGCGGCAAGCCCGTGCCGTCTCCTGACGGAATCCCCCCCATTGTTCGCTGGCAAGACGACAAATGGGGGAATCAAATCGAAGAGGGCTACTTAGACGCTGCAAACAAGCCCGCCGTCTGGGAAGCAGGAGGTTTCCAGAAAGACGTCTTCACTTTGGACGATCACGGTTCCTTGAAGGAGGAGCACTTCTTCGGTCAGGATGGGAAGCCAGTCGCGCAGAACGGTACGGGCTGCTACGCCTACGTCTATGAGCGCGATCGGAGCGGCAACGGTACGGTGAAGGGCTGCTTGGATGCGCAGGGAGCGCCGTTGAATCAAGCCGACACCGGATATCAAAAGGTCGCGTTTCAATACGATTCCTCCGGACGCACCGTCGGAAACCAGTATTACGATCGCGACGGCAAGCCCGTCGTCGACAAGCGTACGATCGGCCCTCAGTCTCGCGACGGCTGCTTCGGCTGGCTCTGGGGTTACGACCAGAACTTCAATCGCACCATTTCGGTCTGCTTGGACGCGAGCGGCAAGGCCTACGACCTCAAGCAGCTTCTAAGTCTCGCGGAGACCTCCCACGAAGTAGCATTCGATTTCGCGCGCTCCTTTGAGCTCGATCAGCAACTGGTTGCGCAGGACCCCACGCCGGGTTATCATCTGCAACTCGAAGAGGCGGCGCTCACCGCGAATCGCTTCGACGTGTGCATGGCACAGGCCGCGTCCATCAAGGATTCCGACCTGAACTCCTACCTGCTCTTAGTTCGCGATGCGCTGCTGCTTGCATGCCAGTTCGCGGACGGCAAAAAATCGGCTGCGCGCGCCACTGCCTCTTCGCTCGCCGGGCGACTGAATCAGGTGCCCGAAGCCGACTGGACTTTCTCCGGCACGCGCTACTACATACAGACGTCAAGCCATTTCCAGGTCGGAAGCGATGCCTGGGACAAGCTCTTCCATAGTCTGCAAAAAGGCGACGGACAAGGCGTTGCCGACGCGTTGAACCAACTGCAGCCGTTGCTGAAGGACTGACGCGCCGCCCTGACCCCTGACCCCTGAAACCTGTCCCCGCACCCCGCCATCGTGTCTCTTGGCGAAGGGTCGATTCTTTTTCCTGGAGCGCTCCAGCAAATCCATGCCGACATTTGCCGCTATCGATATCGGTTCCAATTCCTGCAGGCTGAAGATCGCCAGGGTACAGGCGCACCGGCGCGGAGCTTGAGCTTTGGTCGCTGCGCAAGGAGGCCGGCTACTTCCGCGAGCTCTTCGTCACGCTGGCGTAAACGGCGCGGGCCGAGCGCGGATCCATCAGCAACTGCAGTCGCGGCGGGTGGTGGCTCATGTCCACGCGGGCGATCGACGCCTTTCTCATGCGGATCGCGGCCCCGCCGTTGCCGGTGATGAGGCGCCCGAGAAATTGAAAGAGGCTGGGATTGTGCCCCACCACGAGAATGCCCTCGCGGTTGGCATATTTGGCCAACAGCGCTTGGAAATCCGCGTAACTCCCGTTCAGTCCCAGCGCCGGACTGATCTCAACCTTGGCTTCGTATCCCAATTCCGTGCCCACCAGCTGCGCGGTCTGCAGGGCGCGCTTCAACGGGCTCGAAACGATCACGTCAATGGGCGCTTTGAGGGCGCCCAATACGCGCGCCATCAGCATGCACTGCTCCTTGCCCTCCTTGACGAGGCCTCGCTTGGCGTCAAGGGCGGGATTTTCGCGAATGGTTCCGGCATTCGCATGGCGCATGAGATAGAGAATCATGAGGATCGTTGCGGCGGGGACTTGAAGACTTGCCGTGCTCCTTGGAGCCCAATTTTAACAGATTTGTAACATTTACTGCGCGCCGGCAACCAGCCGCTGGCGCAGCTGTGCGTACACCCTGCAGACCATAGCCAGTCGGAAAGAGCTATCAGCTGCTCGGTTGTGGTCTTAAAGGTTTTAACTTGCGTACTCACCTTACCGTCGGTCACGTGGCGCGCACAGGCCACCACCGTGTCCTTGTGTACATCCAGACCGGCACAATGCGGGTAGAGAATCTCCATCGTCGCTCCTTGTGCGCGCGGCGTGGAACCCCCGTGGGCAAAAACTCTAACAAGCGTGCTCAGGGCGCTGGCGCCACACCCTGGCGACAATACGGGGTACTTAAGGGTTCCGGGTCCGACTGATACGCGGGCTCTTCTGCACCAGGGAGTGACCGACCTCTGTGCCGACCGCACAACAAAACTCTACGACACTCGACACCCGTTTCATCCATCGCAGGTCGGAGGCGCCGGTGGCGGACTGATACAAAACTCGCATCGATCCTACTTTTGGCGGATACATGGGCAGTTCCGGAGGGCGTAGAGTTCGACCCAACTCAGTAGCACAGCTTCTGCCGGTTTGGAAATGACGGCATGAGTTTGCAGTAAGACTGGCGCCTCGCGCCGCAGGGTCATGCGGATATCGGATTGTAAGCGGTTTCAAAAGCGCTGGTTGAGGCTTGAGAGTCGCTTGAAGCCGGTTTTCGTGACCCTTTGTACTCACTTCAGGAGGTAGTTATGCAATCGATCAGCGCAAGGAGTCTGCGAGCTCTGGTGCTCGTTATCGCAGTGGCCCTCGTCGGCTCTGGCGTGCTTGCCCATGGACAAGGCACGGCCGGCAGTTTAACCGGGCAGATCTCCGATTCCACGGGAGCGGCTGTCGCCAACGCCACGGTCACGCTCAAAAACGTCGATACCGATTTTCTTCAGACGGTAACTTCCAATAACACAGGAATTTACCTGCTGAAGCCGGTGATGCCGGGCAATTATATGCTGACCATCACCGCAAAGGGCTTTGCCGTGTACGTGCAGAAGGGCATCGCCATAACGGCCAACCTCTATGCGACCCAGGATGTGCACCTTAGAGTGGCCTCGGCCGCGAGTGAAGTTGTCACGGTTACTGCCGACGCGGAGCTGATCAACGTCACTTCGGCGGAACTGGGGTCGACGGTCAACGAAGCCGCCATCTCCGGTCTGCCGCTGGACGGACGCGATCCTTCGAGCCTGGTTCTGCTGGCTTCCGGCACCGTCAACGTTTTGAATCACGGCGGCGAAGGCATCCAGACCGGCTTCTCTTTCCCGACCGAGACCGGCGCCAGCGCCTCCGGCGGCCGCCAGGGCAGCACTTTCTACATGCTCGACGGCGTCACCAACATGGACAACTACAACCTGCTGACTTCGACCTTCCCGAACGCCGATGCCACCCAGGAGTTCAAGGTCATCACCAGCAACTACGGCGCGCAGTTCGGCTTTGCGCCCGGCGCGGTGGTCTCCATCGCCACCAAGGGCGGCACCAACACCTTCCACGGCGGCGCCTTCTGGTACGTCCGCAACAACGCCATGAATGCCACCGACTGGTTCAGCCACCAGGCCGATACGCTGCGCCGTAACCAGTACGGCTTTTTTGCCGGCGGGCCCATCAAGAAGGACAAGCTCTTCTTCTTCGGCAACTTCCAGGGCACCAAGATCATCTGGAACTCGACCGACACGTTGACCACCACGCCGACCGCCGCCATGCTGACGGGCGACTTCAGCGGCCTGGCCTCGGCGGCCGATCTGACTTCGGGCACTACAGACCTGATTGGTCCATTCAAGAGCATCGGCGGCAAGCCCAACCAGCTCGACACCAGTATTGCCAAGTTATCTCCGGCCGCGCTTTACTTTGCTAAATACGGCATGATCAGAGGGGCCACGACGGTGGCTAACGGAACAACTCTGAAGCCCGGAGTGCAATTGGCCGACGGCGATATGATGTACACCTATCCCACCGCTCACAACAATTACAACGAGGGCACCCTCAAGCTGGACTACAACCTCTCGCCTTCGCAGACCCTCACCCTGCGTTCCTTTAGCAACGCCTTCGAGGCTCCGTCGACCGACGTGCCCGGCAACATGGAGAGCGCGTACAACCACGGGTCGTGGACGGCCACCTTCTGGCAGCAGATGTATTACTTCAACAACCTGCTGCAGCACAACTGGACGATCAACCCGAGCACCGTCAACACCGTCTCGGTCTTCATGACCCAGATGAGCGCGCACAGCGCCGCCCAAGAGCTGGGCAGCGATGGAAAACCGATGTGCTTCTCCAATAACAGCGGGGATTCTAATGGGGTGAATATTGGGGTGAACGAGCCCACGGGCAGCTGCTACATGGGCGCTCTCCGCATCAACTCGAACTACGGCTTTGAGAGCGGCTGGGATGAGCCCTCGGCAGAAGTCCGCAACACGTTGGGCTTCACGGATACGCTCAACAAGATCCTCGGCAAGCACTCGATCAGCGCAGGCATCGACTTGCTGCATCAGCACGCGGTCGAGAATACGGCGTATCCGACGCAGCCGTTGATCGGGTTTGGAAGAAGTGGCACAGGCGGGGGCACGAGTTCCTATACCGGCGGATACCTGGCCGATTATTTGTTGGGCGCCGCAACAGGGTACATGCAAGGCGCCGGCGAAATTGCCGATGTGGCCGGCTGGCAGGTTGGGCCCTTCATCCAGGACGACTGGAAGATTCGTCCCACCCTAACCATCAACCTCGGTTTGCGCTGGGATCCGAACACGCCTCCTGTCTCCCAAGGCGGCCGCGGCGCGGCTTGGGTACCCGGAGCGAATACTGTCGCTGGATTCGCGAATAGCACTCCCGGCACGCAAAGCACCGTGTATACCAATGCTCCCGCGGGACTCCTCTTCCCCGGCGACCCCGGCGTGCCCAATACCCTGATGAACAGCGACTACGGTTACTGGGAGCCCCGCATCGGCGTGGCCTACCAGCCCAAGGCTCTGCCGCACACCGTCTTCCACACCGGCTTCGGCATATTCACCGGTCCGCTGCAGTACTCGGAGTACAACCACGCCGCCGACGTCGCCCCCTTCAGCCCCACCTTTAACTTCTCGGGATGGTGCTGGCCCTGCAGCTCCGATGCTGTCCTGGCAGGCGGGATTATCCCCTTCGATAATCCCTGGTCCAGCTCGGTCTCTCCTTATGCGACGAGCCCCTTCCCGGGGACATTCCCTTGGGCGACGCTTTCCTACAAGCCTGCGAAAAACATTGCCATTCCCAAGGGCCAGGAAGTCGGCCAGACCTTCTCGCGCAACTTCAAGCTGCCCACGACGTATGCCTGGAACGTCTCGATCGAGCAACAGTTCACCACGACGACAGCTTTCCGCGTGGCGTATGTAGGCAGTGAAACCGAACACCTGTCGGTGCTCATCGACATGAACCCGGAGTGGGCTTCAAAGATACCTGTGAACTCGAGCTTAGGGGACATCTTCGATGACCAGAGCTGGGCGACGGCGAGCTACAACTCGCTGCAAATGAGCCTGGATCAACACCTGTGGCACGGCCTCCAGTTGCAGTCCAGCTTCACGTGGTCGCATACCCTCGACATCGCCAGCAGCAGCAACGTCTCCTTCGGCAACCCGGCGCTGGGCAATCCGATCAGCGCCGCGTGGAGCCGCGGCAACGCCAACCAGGATATGCCGTGGAACTGGATCAGCAACTTTATCTACCAGGCCCCCTCGTTCAAGGAGAAGGGCAAACTGATGGAAGAGACGGTCGGCGGCTGGCAGTTGAGCAGCATCATCACCGCGCAGAAAGGCAACCCGTTCTCGATTGGCCAGTGGAACACGGACCCAGGAGTCGGCATGTGGAATAACCGCGCCGATTTCGTGTCGGGCGTCGCCGCCAACATGGGCAAGGGCAGCCGCTCGGACTGGGCTAACCCGAGCAAGGGCTACTTCAACCAGGCGGCCTTCACCCTTCCCGTCTCCTGTAACGATAAAACGCCGGGATGGTGCGGTTTCGGCGACACGAACAGGAACGCCTACTGGGGACCGGGCGTCTTTGGCATCGATTCATCGATCATGAAGAACTGGACGCTGAGGGAAGGAAAGACCTTCCAGTTCCGTTGGGATGCCTTCAACGCCACCAACCATCCGAACTTCGGCAACCCGTCGTCCACCGTGAATCAGGCCCCAGGTGTCTTTGGCGTGATCAGCGGCATGAACGGTCATCCACGCGTCTTCCAAGGCGCTCTTCGCTTCACCTTCTGATTTCGCGCCTTCACTCTGGCAGTCCGGATCGCAAGATCCGGACTGCTTTTTTGTGCGCCGCGGGTGTGGGTCCTGGACGTAGAAACTGCTTTCTGTTCCCTAATCCCTACTCCCTACTCCCTGTCTTCTCACCCCGCCGCGGCACGCGCACCTCGATCCGCACGCCCTTCCCCGGCGCGCTGGCCAAATGGAACTTCCCGCCCGACCGGTCCACTCGCTCCTTCATGCCTTTCAATCCGAAGTGGTGGCCGTTCTCGTCGTCCATCTGCTGGGGATCGAATCCACAGCCGTCGTCGTCCAGATCCAGAGCCAATTCGCTGTTCTTGTACGTGAGTGCCACGCCCACCCGTGCCGGATGCCCGTGCAACATCGCGTTGTACACCGCCTCGCGCGCCACCATCAGCAGATCGTGCGCCACCGGCTCCGTCACCGTGAAGGGCGTTCCGCTCATCGACCACGCTACCGGCACGTGGAACTCGCTGCTCACCTGGCGGGTCATGCTTTGCAGTTTTTCGCCCAGGCTGCCGGCATCGTCCGGCTTGCGCAGATTCCAGATCGCCTCGCGCGCCTCATTGATCGTGCCACGCAACTGCTGCCGCGCGAAATCCATCAGCCCGGCTCCTCGACTGTCCGGCTCGCCTTCCATCGCCAGTGCTTCCAGCAGCGCTGAGACCCCCGTGCATCCCTGGATCACCGTATCGTGCATCTCGCGGGCCAAGCGGCTGCGCTCTTCCAGAACCGCTTCGAACCGCACCCGCACCTGCCGTACCCGGTACTGATACAGACCAAACACCAGCAGCGCAATCAGGCCGGCGCAGCCCGCCATGAACCACCACGTGCGATAGAAGAGCGGGCGCTGCAGGATCGCGATTGACGCCTCGCTCACCGCATCCGGGTTGCTCACGTCGAAGGTCTCCACGCGAAAGCGATAATGGCCCGCCGGCAGGTTGGTGTAGTCGGCCGTGCGCGCCGCCGTGGGTGCGCTCCAGTGGGTTTCAAAGCCCTCCAGCATGAAGCGGAAACGCAGCCCGTCCTGCGAACGCAGTTGGATGGGCGTGAAGTCGAACTCGAGGCGTCCGTTTCCCGGCCGCAACACCACCCGGCCGTCCGCCGCAACCGGCCGTCCGTCCGCCAGCACGCTCTGGATCAGCAAGGGCGGCGGCGTCAACGCGGTTCGGCCCAGCGAAGGAATATGCAGCGGCCCCAGATCGCTCGGAAACCACACGTCTCCCTGTGGCGTGATGCAGCCTGATGATTGCGTCCCTCCGTAAATCTCGGTGTTGGCCGCCATGTCGGCAGTCCAGTAAAACGTGAGCGCGAAATGACGCGGGAACGACTCCGCCTGCGCATCCAGCTCCTGCCGGTTCACCAGCGCCACGCCGTTGGGTCCGCTGATCCACAGGTGCCCCGCCGCATCCTCGAGAATCTGGTAGATAGCATTGCCCGGCAGCCCGTCCGCGGCGGTGTACTGCGCCAGCTTCCCCTCGCGGTACCGGAATAGTCCGTTATTCCGCGTCCCGAACCACAAGCCTCCGTCGCCGTCCTCGTGAATGGCCCACACCTTCATCTGCGCCAGCTCCGAGGTCACCACATCGCTCAGGAATGCACCATTGTGGAGATGGCTCACGCCGCGATCTGTGCCAATCCACAAATCGCCGCGCCGGTCCTCGAGCAAGGCGCGCGTGCTGAAATACGCCAGCCCGTCCCGCATCTGGTAGCTCACGATGCGCGGCCGCCCGTTCTCCGGGAGAATGTGATTCAGTCCCTCGTCGGCTGCCACCCACATGCTCCCATCGCGGTCCTGCGTCATGGCGCGGACAAAGTTGTTCGACATGCCCTCGCGCGTCGTCAGGTGCGTGGTCTTAGCCTCCGCGATCCGGTATACGCCGTCGCCGTCGGTTCCCACCCACATTGCTCCGGACCGGTCGCGGTACACGTTGCGCACGTGATCGCCGCCCGTCCCCGTCAAGCGCATCGGCGCTACCGCGCCGTCTTTCATCCGGAATAGCAGTGTCGAGCCGATCCAGAAGCTGCCGTCGCGGTCCAGGTAGATGGTCCCGAAGTCGGAATCGTTGGCCTTGGGTAGCGGAATAATGCTCACCTCAGCCTCGGTCAGCCGCAACATTCCCGATTGCGTCCCAATCCAGAAGTTCCGCTCATCGTCCTCAAAAAAGTTCAGCACCGTGTTGCTCGGCAGCGACTGGGGAGCCGTAATCTGCGTCAGGCTTCCGGCGCGATACTCATACACGCCCTGCCCGATGGTGCCGATCCACAACACGCCATCCGCGGTCTGGCGCAACACGCGCACCGTCCCCCTGATTCCGCCCACGCGCTGGAAGCCCTTTTGCCCCGCAGCCATGCGGTTCAGTCCGGAAACTGTGCCCACCCACATCGTCCCATCCTGGGTTTGCAAAATGGACTTCACACGGTTCTGGCTGCTCTCTCCGCGCATCGTGTATTCGGTCACGGTCCCGCCGCTCATGCGAAGCAGTTTCGATCCGCCCACCCACAACCCGCCGTCATGATCGAGACAAATGGCGTGCACGGCCAGTGCCGGCACATCGCCTGTCCCATCCGCGCGCACAAACCTTCCGCCCTCGAGGCGCAGCAGGCCGTTGTCCGTGCCCGCCCAGATGTTGCCCTTGGCGTCCTCGGCCAGCGTCCGGACAAAGTCGTTGCTCAGCCCCTCGCGCGTGGTCCACGAGCGGAACTCGCCTTGCGCGTAACGCGCCAAGCCTCCGCCCTCGGTCCCGATCCACAGTGCGCCGTTGCGCGTAACCATCAGGCAAAAGATGCTGTTCTCGTGCAGCGCTGGGGTGTTCTGCCGGTCGAACACTGTGAAGTGGACGCCATCAAAGCGCACCAGCCCGCCGCTGGTGCCGATCCACAGGTATCCATCCCGTGTCTGGGCAAAGGCCTGCACCGTCTGTTCGGGCAGCCCATCGGATGCCTGCCAGATATGCCGTGTGTACTCGGCAAAAGCGTCGCTCTGCGCCAAAGCGCAGGCGCCCGCGCCTGTCATCATCCAGACCACCGGCGCAACCCAGGCGGCAAACGTGCGTACTCTATGCATGGCGGCGCCCAGTATACCGCGAAGCAAGTCATCCCCGTGCCCCATCCTTTCGCGTTCTTTGCGAAAGGGTGAGAAACCGGCGAAACCCGGGCAGCCATCTCCGGAATCGCGAGAAATTCCGCGCTCGATCCGACTTTCGGCGGATCAAAAGAATGCCCCAGGGGAATACAGTGGTCTTTCTCGAAGACGATGCTGCAATATCACACTCGAGAACGGGCTGACGGCACGGAGCCTATCGCAATGCTGTCCCATGTACGATTCATCTCGAAGGGCTCCCAGCATTGGGGCTTCCAGACTTGCGGGGTTCAAGAGCTTCTTGTAGCCAGCGCGCTTCTGCTCGCCGCGCCGTTTTCGCCCGCGCCGGGGCACGCGCAAAACGCCAGCACGCCGATTCGTATCGACGCCAGCCAGCCCTGGCGCGCGCCCGGTCCGGCGCGCTACGACGAAGGCTCCGCTACAACTCCCTCCGGCGTCACGCTCGGCCTGAACAACCGTTTCCTCACCCTCGACGGAAAACCCTGGCTTCCCGCAGCCGGAGAGTTCCACTTTTCCCGTTACCCGCGCGCCCAGTGGGAAGACGAAATCCTCAAGATGAAGGCGGCCGGCGTCAATGTCATCTCCACCTACGTGATCTGGATCCATCACGAAGAGATCCGGGGCCAGTTTGACTGGACCGGTCAACGCGACTTGCGCGCCTTCGCCCAGCTTTGCGCCAAACACGGCATGTATGTGATCGCGCGCATCGGCCCCTGGGACCACGGCGAAGTGCGCAACGGCGGCTTGCCCGACTGGGTGCTCAAACAAGGCCCGACGCGCGAGAACGATCCTGTGTATCTCGCCTCGGTCCGCACCTGGTACGGCCAGGTCGGCGAGCAGTTGAAGGGCTTGCTCTGGAAGGACGGCGGTCCCGTCATCGCCATCCAGCTTGAAAACGAGTACGCCAAGCGCGGCCCGCGTGCCGGCGAAGGGCACATTCTTGAACTGAAGAAGCTCGCCCTCGCGAGCGGCCTCGACGTGCCGCTCTATCTTGTCACCGGCTGGGACGACGCCGTGGTGCCTCCGCGCGCGGTCATTCCCGTCTACGGCGGCTATCCCGACGCGCCCTGGGACGGTTCCATCGCCAAGCTTCCGCCCGCCGAGGTCTATGCCTTTCGCTTTCAAAGCCGCATCGCCGCCAATGTGAACGACGCCGCCGGCCGCGGCGAGCCCGGCGCTCTGCCCTCCGCATCCGACTCCCTGCCCTACCTCACCGCGGAGATGGGCGGCGGCATCGAAGACACGTACCATCGCCGCCTCGTCATCGCGCCCGACGACATCGCCGCCGTCGTTCCGGTCATGCTCGGCTCCGGCGTTAATCTCTACGGCGCCTATATGTTCCAGGGCGGAGAAAACCCTGACGGCAAGCTCACCACGTTGCAGGAGTCGCAGGAGACCGGCTATCCCAACGATCTGCCCATCAAGACCTATGACTTTCAGGCGCCGCTCGGCGAATTCGGCCAGGAGCGCGCGTCGTTGCGCAAATTGAAGGTCTTCGACTACTTCCTCAACGATTTCGGAGCCGATCTCGCGCCCATGACCGTGCACGCTCCCGATGCACAGCCCCGCAACTCCGTCGATCTCTCGGTTCCGCGCGTTGCCGTCCGCTCCCGCGGCGACGCCGGATTCATCTTCTTCAACAACTATGTGCGCGGGGCCTCCATGCCCGTGCGCCATGCCGCGCAATTTCAGATTCGCTTGCCCGGCCCCGAAGGTAACCCCGGCCCCACACTCGCCATTCCGGGCCATCCCATCGATCTGCCCTCGGGTGCATACTTCATCTGGCCCTTCAATCTTCGCCTCGCCGGCATCACGCTTCGCTACAGCACCGCGCAGCTCTTCACGCGCCTCGAGAACTCCGGAACTGACACCGTCTACTTTGAAGCGCTGCCCGGCATCGCTCCGGAGTTCGCCTTCGACGCGGCAACCGTCCGTACTGTGAAGCATTCCAGTGGAGAAACCGTCACTGATTCCGGCGCCCTCTACGTCACGGGCATCCAACCCGGCGTCGATTCTTCCATTAACGTGGTTTCCTCCGCGGGCGCAACCCTGCGGCTCGTCGTCCTCACAGTGCAGGAGGCCGAAGACGCCTGGAAAGTGCGCATCGCCGGCAGCGATCATCTGCTCATCACCAGCCAGGATCTTCTCACCGATCCCGATGTTCGTCCCGCGCACATCTGGTTGCGCTCCCTCGCCGATCCGCACTTCGAATTCTCGATCACGCCGCCCACATCCGATTCGTTCGAGGCTAATGTACCGCTCATCCCGGCCGCAACGACGGATCACAACACCACAACCTTCGCGGCCGAAATGCCACATTGGAATGCCGCATTGCAATTCAAGCAGATCCAGGCAGCCGGCGAAGCGGCACCCGTGAAGACCGGCCCGGCCCAGGACTGGCGTCCGCATGGCGTGGCGCAGGCACCAGGCGCCGGCGACCTTCCGCAGGCTGCCAAATGGTCGATCGCGGTTCCCGCCGGCGCTCTCGACGGCCTCAGCGAGCTCTTCCTCGAAGTCCGCTACGAGGGCGATCTGGCGCGGCTCTCAGCAAACCACAAGCTTCTCGACGACGACTTCTACAACGGCGACCCCTGGATGGTCGGCCTCTCGCGTTTTCTGGTGCCCAATGGCTCCGGCTACTTCGAGCTCAGCATTCTTCCCCTGCGCAAAGACGCGCCAGTCTACTTCGAGTTTCCTGAGCCTCTGCAGTTTGGGCAGAACGGCCAGATCGACAAGCTGGACAGCCTCCGCCTCGTCCCCGACTACCAACTTGTGATCACGATGGGCCGCGAGTAACGATGGATGCGGAGTCGAGTCCCATGCCGGCATACCGTGAACAGTTCCGCAAGCACCAGCACATGCGGTTGAAAGGCCTCCGCGCACGCGCCATCCCAACGCGCACACTCCTGGTGCTCGCCTGCGTTCTTTCTCTGGCCGTTCTGGCCCCTCGGCCCGCACCTGCGCAGGGCTTCGCCATCGGCGCCGACGTCTCCTTCCTCACCAAGTGCGAGCAGGATGGCGTGGTCTTTAAGGAGAACGGCCAGCCCAAAGACGTCCTGGCCATCTTGCGCGAGCATCACTACAACTGGGTGCGGCTGCGCCTCTTTCACGATCCTGCTGCCGCGCCTGACAAATTGCCCAACGATCTCGAGTACACGCTGGCTCTGGCTCGCCGCGCCAAAGCCATGGGATTCCGCATTCTCCTCGATCTGCACTACTCCGATAGTTGGGCCGATCCCGGCAAGCAGCCCACGCCCGCAGCATGGGCCAAACTCAAGCACAAGCAGCTTGTCGCGCAGGTCCATGACTACACCCGCGATACCATTGCCGCCTTCGTCCGCGCCGGCCTCACGCCCGACATGGTGCAGGTGGGCAACGAAATCACCAATGGCATGTTGTGGCCCGACGGCAAATTGCCCGACAACTGGGACGACTTCGCCGATCTCCTCCGTGCTGGCATTCGCGGCGTGAGCGAGGGCAGCGCCCCCGGCTCGCGGCCCCGCATCATGATCCACATCGAGCGCAGCGGTGACTACGACGCGGCCGTGTGGTTCTATGACACCCTCATCGCCCACCACGTTCCCTTCGACGTCATCGGTCTCTCCTACTATCCCTACTGGCACGGGCGTCTGGACGTGATGCGCGGCAACCTTCACGATCTTGCGCTGCGCTACCGGCTTCCCATTATCGTGGTGGAGACCGCGTACAACTGGACGCCGGGCGGCATGGCCGGCAAGAAAGCCGAGTTCCCTGAAACTCCCGAGGGCCAACTCGCTTTTCTCCGCGCTGTCGATGCGGCAGTCCGCGCCATTCCCAATGGGCTCGGCCAGGGCGTCTTCTGGTGGGAGCCTGCCGCAGAGGGCGGCTTGCGCGGCCGCAGCTTTTTCGACAACGACGGCAACGTTCTCCCCGTGATCGCGGCCTTCGATGCGCCCTGATGCCGCTTTACACCGTGAGTCAATAAGGAGCAAGCTGGAGGCACGCAATGGACGAACTGCGGGGGGTTGAACAGGCGGGCATGAAGGAAGCTGCAAAGATCAAAGTCCTCATCGTTGACGACCACCCCATCATGCGCGTCGGCATTGCCGCCATCATCGACGCCACGCCCGATATGACCGTGGTTGGCCAGGCCGGCAGCGGTGAAGAGGCCGTCGAGCTCTTCGAAAAACTCCAGCCCGACATCACGCTCATGGATCTGCGGCTGCCCGGAATGAGCGGGGTCGATGCCATCCGCATTTTGATGTCTCGCCATCGCAATGCCCGTTTCGTCGTCCTCACCACCTACGAGGGCGACGAAGACATTCATCAGGCTTTGCAGGCGGGCGCGCGTAGCTACATCATCAAGGGCATGCCGCACGAGGCCCTGGTCAGCGCCCTCCGCCGCGTTCATGGTGGTGGCCGCTTTCTGCCCCAACCCGTCTCCCGCGCCCTCAACTCGCGCATTCCCAACTCCGATCTCAGCGCGCGCGAGCGCGAAGTGCTCGATCTCATCGTCCACGGTAAAAGCAACAAGGAGATTGCCTCCGAGCTCGGCATCACGGAGTCCACCGTCAAATGCCACGTCAGCGTGATTTTGATGCGCCTGAATGTCAACGATCGCACCCAGGCCGTGGTTACGGCATTGCATCGCGGGCTAATCCACCTGTAGATGCGAGATTGTCCCTGTGCCTCGCCAAAGTGTGCCATGACGTCCGAAGCAGGGGGTAGGAGTGCAAACCGACTGCAGCAGCCTCTCTGCATGAAAGATGGAGGCGGGCTCTCCGGGGCTGGCTATAGGATCAGCCCTCAAACCGCTTGGCGCTCCGTGGGGATAAGCTCCAAGGTGGTGAAAGGTCTGGGAAACGGCGAGGATGACTCTTCCGGTATGTGCCAGGAAGGCGAACGGATGTGAACGGCGGATGCTCTGTCGAAAGAGACTGAACCGTCATCGAGACCGGGTCGATTTTGCAGCCTGGAATCAAGTCCAGCCGGAACCTGCATACGGGTTGAACGGTGACACTCCTAGTTCATTTAAAGCGCGATGGTCACCTAGTGCCAATGCTGTCCACCGCCCGCCCGGTAAATCGCTCACCTGTAGAATCACCTGCAAAAATTACGTCTTAGGCGCTCTTGGACGCTATTAGGCAGTCTCCAGAGACCTGTAAGTTGTTGAAAGTATTTAAAATAGAGGGCTTGACACGGAAGAAATCGTCGATTCGAATCCAATCGTGCTTAAAATTAAGCAGTTCCGAGCATGACCTCTTCTTTTTCCTCTCCGGATGGTGCTGAACGTGCTGGGATTCTCCCGTTTTGCTTCCAGCCGGGAGCGGCATCTCCTCGACCATTGCGTTCGCTTCCCGCTTCAGAGAGGAGGTGGCTTGGGTGTGTGGGTCAGCCGCGCCAGTGTCGTCCGTTGGGTTCGCAAGGCGCAGAGAACTAGCCCTGCATTGTCCAACTCGTATCAGCCCATTATCCCCACTGGTTATTTCCCGAACAATCCCTTCAGCGACTTGACCGGTTTTTGGGTCGTGGAGTTGTTTACAATTCCGCCGGCTGCCTGCTTGAGCATCTTGCCCACCTGGGCATGAATGGACGGATTCGATGCGGTTCCGGTGATGGTAAGCGGAATGCCGCCGCCATTGGACCCGGATTGGGACCCGGATTTGGAGCCTTTGCCGAACAATCCGCCGACAGCGCCGACGCCGTTACTGACCACCCCGCCCACCGCGGACAAGGCGGCGATCTTCGCGTTCAGTTGAAAGTTCAGCTCCTCCGAGGGAGAAACAGTGCCTTCGCCGGTCGCACTCCCAATCTTGGGAACCTCCGCGTCGATATTGCTGAAGCGCGTGCCTTGCGGCGAGTTATTCACGTCCGCGCTCAACTTCTGGATCTCCGTGCCGTTTGAGGTTCCGCTGATGGGATTGATGCCCTGAATCTTCGAGCCCAGGTCGAAGCCAGTGAGCTGGCTGTTGTCGAGCTCGATAGGCCCGGAAATGGTGAGGGCATTGACCGGGCCAGTAATGGCGAGATTGGCGGTGAGCGTGCCGCCTTCCAGTCGCGAGCCGCTGGGCAGCGTCACACCCGCGGCAGGCAGCAGTTGTTCCACCTGATCCACAGGAAGATTGGGAGCGGAAAGATGCAGGTTTAGGACGGCCTCGTCGCCGTCATGCCGAAAATCGCCCGTGATATGGACCGCAACCGAGCCGGTTTGGATTGCGAGTTCGTCGACCCGGCCAGTGCGTGAAGAAAGGTTGTCATAAATATTGAAGTTGATATCGACCGGCTTGGGAGCGGGAGTTCCGTTGCGCGCCAATTTGAGCTGAGAGGCCGCGGCCTTTCCCGTGCTGGTGAGATGGCCGTCTTTTGAGGTGACCTGGGCGTTGAAGTCGGCAACCATGGAAATACCGTCGCTGGGCTGCACTGCGCCGGCTGCCAGGGGATCGAAGTGCTTGATATCGAGCGTCGCCTGGAAGGGAGTGAGGGACGTATCGTTTTGCGCGATCGGTCCCGCCGTGCCGCTCACACTGAGCGATCCGCCGCCCACAACCTTGAGAGAAAGCTCGAACGGGAACGACTGGGTGAACGATAACTGCTTGACCGTCAGGTTCACGTCCGTGCACGTGAAGGGATTGCCCGCTACAGGCACCGAAGAAAGGGCGGCGCTGCCGTTCTTGATCTTCAACTCGTTCACCGTGAGGGAGGGCGGGGCGCCAGTCTGTTGAGCTGTGGGTTGCGATGTGCTGCTGCCCAGCGAAGAAAAGTTCCACGTGCCGTTGGCCGCGTGGATGAGATGAATCGTCGGAGAGTCGACGCTGAAGGTCGTGATCTGAACCGAATGGTGGAAGATCAGTGGCCCGAGCTGAACGCCGATCCGAAGCTCCTTGGCCTCGAGAAAAGGAGTGGAGGAAAAGGCCGGGTCGTCGGCGATGGAGATGTTCTGCGCCACCAGGCTGCCCGTGAGGAGCGAGAGGCTGATGTGGCCGAGCGTGACTTTGCGCCCCAGCGCACTGGAGAGCTCACCCTGAATCTTGGGGCGGAAAGTATCGGCGTTGACGAAGAAGGGAATCAGGACGATAACGATGACGATCAGAGCGGCAGCCGCAACGGCCGCTTTTACCCAGCGCTTCTGCATGGGATTTTCCTCCTCGCAAAGGGATTCGCTGGAATTGTAACCCCGCTGGGTGTCCGTAGTGCCGGCACAGTTGCCTGTTTCCTGCAAATTGTTGCGATTTTTTCCGGCGAACAGGCACTGAAGCTCATGAAAACCGCAGGGAAACCGGCGGCGATGCGCTACACTGAGCGCGCCCGCGGCTCTTCCCCGGATTCCCTCCCTACCGCGGCTGCGCGCTTGAGGAGGCAACCATCATGGCGGCAAAACCGTCGATTCAGGTCGGTGCGTTGCGCGGGGACGAGCTCCGGGAGGCGGGCCGCGTCATGCGCCTGGCCTTCGGCACGTTTCTCGGACTCCCTAACCCGATGGACTTCATGGGCGACCGGAATTTTGTTACGCCGCGCTGGCACGCGCGCAACACCAAACTGCTGGCAGCGCGCGAGAACGGGAAACTGGTCGGATCGAATATGGCGACGCGATGGGGATCGTTTGCTTTCTTCGGACCGCTCACCGTTTTGCCGGAGTATTGGAACCGCGGCGTAGCGCAGCAACTGCTGGCGGCCACGATGAAGATCTTCGACCGCTGGGGCGTACAGCACAGCGGCTTGTTTACGTTTCCGCAGAGTCCTCGGCACGTGGGCCTCTACCAGAAATTCGGCTATTGGCCGGGCTCGCTCACGGCGCTCATGAAACGCTCGCCGGCGCCGCCTGCGTGGGCGCTCATGCAGGGCACCAAAGCGCCCGTGCTGCTGTCGTCGCTCACGAGAAAAGAGCGGGAACAGGCCATCGGGGCATGCGCGAAGCTCACAAACAGGTTGGAGCGCGGGCTGGACCTGGGCGGCGAAATGCGCGCCGTGATGGCGCAGCGGACCGGCGAGGTGGTCCTGATCGAAGGCCGCCGTGCTCCGGACGGGTTTGCCGTGTGCATGCACGGAGCGGGATCGGAAGGCGGCGAGAAGACTTGTTATGTAAAATTCGCCGTGGCGCGTAGCGGCGAGCGGTTCGAGCGTCTGTTGGATGCCATCGATGCGCTGGCACAGGGCAGTGAAGTGGAGGCCGGCGTGAGCCTGGCCTGCAAAGACGCGTTCCAGCGCATGCGTTCGCGCGGGTATCGCGTCGTGACCATGGGCGTTGCCATGCAAAAGCCGCACGGAGATGGATTCAATCGCGCCGCCGCGCACGTATTGTGCGACTGGCGCTGAGCACTCATTTACGCTGCGCCGCTTTGCACGGAACGATACAAACACTGGGGCCGATAAGAACGCAGGCGAACGATGACCACGAACTTCGAGCTTTTCGGCGTCACGCATTTGAGCATTCTCGGCAGCGTCGTTCTGCTTGCGGCGGCGCTTGCAGCTGCGCAAAGGCGGCTCGCGCCCGGCAGCAAGGGCCTTCGGCTCGGACTGGCCGCGATTCTTGTGCTCGACACGGTGGGGTGGGATGGATTCCTCGCATGGCACGGGCAGCTCACGTTTCCCGCGCACCTTCCCGTCGAATTTTGCGATGCCACGCTGTACGTGACGCTGATTACGCTGTTCTCGATGCGCCCGGCCTTCCTCGATGTGGCGTATTACTGGGCGCTGGCCGGAACCTCGATGGCGCTGCTCACGCCGGACCTGTGGGAGCCGTTCCCCTCCTTGTCGACCATGCAGTTTTTTGTCGAGCACGGCCTCGTGGTGGTCGCGATTCTGTATCTCGTGTGGTCGCGCCAGCTGCGCCCGCGAAGGGGTTCAGTGTTGTGGGCGATGCTGGGCGTGAACCTGTGGGCGGCGTTCGACGGCGCGCTCGATTGGATCTTCAAGACCAATTACATGTACCTGCGCGCCAAGCCCGAACATGCGTCGTTGCTCGATCTGCTGGGACCGTGGCCGTGGTACATCGTGGCCACAGAAGCCGTGGCGCTGGGTTTGTTTCTGCTGCTCTATCTGCCGTTTTGGCGGAGCAGTGCGCAGCCAGGGACACATCTTGAAGATTCCGCGAGGCTCTAGAGCGCTAATCGGCAGCCGTTGCCGCCTTTTGCACGGATAGGGTGCGCGATCCGGCGCCTGGCGCGGGAATCGCGTCCAGATCCGTCTTTCCTTCAGCCAGGCGGATGAGAAAATCCTGTGCTGAAAAGAGCGGCGCATCTTTGATCGGTTTGCTGGCGCGCAGGTAATTGCCATCAGGCTGCTGGATGCGCGCTTTGACCGTGTCGGCCATATAAGCGGGCAAAATCTCGTTATGGATGCGCGTGATCGCCGCTGGGTCGCGCACCGGGAAGATGACTTCGCAGCGCTCGAACAGGTTGCGCGGCATCCAGTCGGCCGAGCCGAGATAGATTTCGTCGTTGCCGCCGTTGGCGAAGTGGAAGATGCGCGAATGCTCGAGGAAGCGGCCGACGATGGAACGCACGCGGATGCGCTCCGACAGGTCTTTCACGCCGGGGCGCAGAATGCAAAGCCCGCGAACGATGAGGTCGATCTCGACTCCGGCCTGCGAAGCTTGGTAGAGCGCCTGGATGATCGAGGGCTCGAGCAGGGCGTTCATCTTGGCCACAATATGCGCGGGGCGGCCAGCCTGCGCGTGCTCCTGCTCGCGGCGGATGAGGCGCAGAAAGCTTTCGGCCATGGTGAGCGGCGCCACCAGGAGCGGCGAGTAATCGTCGAGTTCGGCGTGCGCGGTCAGGTAGTTGAACACCATGTGCACGCGCTCGGCGATCTGCGGATCGCTGGTGAGCAGGCTCAGGTCGGTGTAGAAGCGCGCGGTGTCGGGGTTGTAGTTGCCGGTGCCGAGATGGCAGTAACGGCGGGTGACGCCATCCTCGTCGTGGCGCACGAGCATGGCCAGCTTGCAGTGGGTCTTCAGGCCCACCACGCCGTGGAAGATCTGCACGCCCGCGTCCTCCATGCTGCGCGCCCAGCGGATGTTCGAAGCCTCGTCGAAGCGCGCCATCAACTCGACAACCACCGTCGCTTCCTTGCTGGCTCCGGCTTCGGTCAACGACTGGAACATCGGCGAGTCGTGGCTGGTGCGGTAGAGCGTTTGCTTCATGGTCACGACGGCTGGATCCTGCGCGCCCTGCTGAATGAACTCGACGATCGGATCGTAGGAGTCGTAGGGGTGGTGGAGCAGAATGTCGCGGTGGCGCAGCTCGTCGAAGATGCCGCTGGACTTGCGGCTGAGCAGGAGCGGTCTGGGCGTAAAGGGCTGGAACTTGAGGTCGGGCCGCTGAATGTCGCTGTAGAGGAACATGAGCCGCGAGAGATTCAAGGGGCCCTCGCCGTGAAAAACCTGGATCTCGTCGAGCTCGAAGTTCACCCGCAGCCGCTCCACAATCTCGGGATCGGCGTTGCTTTCGATCTCCAGGCGCACCGCGTCGCCCTTGCGGCGGTTGTGCAGCTCCACGCGAATGGTCTCGAGCAGCGAGCGCGCTTCTTCTTCCTCGAAGTAGAGGTTGGAGTTGCGCGTCACGCGGAACGACGCGGAGGCAAGCACCTCGTAGCCGCGGTACATGCCCGCGAGATGCTGTTCGATTAGGTCCTGCAGCAGCAGATAGTCGTGGTGTCCGTGGTTCGCGGGCAGGCGGACAAACCGCGGCAGGGCGCGTGGCACTGTGACCACGCCCAGCACCTGCGGGCCTGAGCTGCGGCGCTTGGCGCGGAGCAGCAGCGCCAGGCAGAGCGCCTTATTGAGCACGCGCGGAAACGGATGCGCGGGATCGATGGAGATGGGCGTCAGCAGCGGATCCACCTCGCGCTGGAAGTAGCCGCAGGCAAAGTCGGTGGCCTCCTCGCTCAGCTCATCCCAACTGAGCAGCCGGATGCCCTGCTTGCGCAGTTCCGGCGCCAGTTGCCTGTTCCAGCACTGGTACTGCGCGGCCACAAAGTTGTGAATCTCGGCGGTCAGGATGCCGAGCGATTCGTCGGGGCGCAGGCCGTCGTAGCCGGGCTCGCGGTAGCCGTCCTCAATGCGCTGCAGCAGGCCGGCCTGGCGGATTTCAACGTATTCGTCGAGGTTCGAGCCGGTAATGGCCAGGAATTTGACGCGCTCAAGGAGGGGGTTGGTGGGGTCTTCAGCCTCTTCAAGCACACGCCGGTTGAACTGCATCCAGGAGTAGTCCCGGCCGTTGAAAAGCTTGATTCTCTTTGTAGTTCTGGCCATACGCCCGTCTCAAGAGCCGTGTTGGAAAGTCTATCGCGTTTTCCTGCCTTCTGGCATCTTCGGCGGACCCCCGGGGACAGTCCCTCTTCCGCAAATGGCGCGCTGCCAGGAACCTGCACCCTCAAGGCCCGCGGCCAAGCCGATTGTTGCCTAAACCGGAGGAGGGGGGATGTCCCCTGCGGAATTATGGTGACAGGCGCCGTGCGGTCGCGATGTTAAGCGGAGGAAAAAACTTAATTTTGGGAGGAATTTGATAGTCTTGCGACCGTGAGGAAACCATGAACCCTGTAAATCGCCGCGCCGTTTTGCGTTCCACCGGAGCCGTTGCGGCGTCGCTTGCGCTCAAGCACAGCCCTTTTGCGTTTCCCGCCAGTCTTGGTGCACAGGACCGCCCGTCCGGCGCAAGCATAGCCAGGTTCGGGGCGACCGCCACAACCGCCTACGGGAAAATCAGCGGCTATGTCGAAGACGGAATCATCGTCTTCCGCAGCATTCCCTACGGCGCAGATACCGCGCCGGTGCGTTTTCAGGCCCCGCTGCCGCCCACACCGTGGACCAGCGAAAAATCCTGCGACTCATTCACAACGCGCGCTCCGCAACTCACAGTGCTGCGCGCGAATTCCGCGCCCAGCCTCGGCCCTGCAGGCATGACGCCGCCGGGAGCCGTCCCGCGCGTGGCGCCAGAGGCCGGCGTCGAGAGCGAGGATTGCCTGCATCTCAACGTCTTCACGCCCGCCCTGCGCGATCATCGCAAGCGCCCGGTGCTGGTCTACTTCCACGGCGGCGCTTACAACAACGGCTCGGTCAACAGTCCGCTCTACGACGGCAAGCGCCTCTGTCATCGCGGCGACGTCGTCGTGGTTACAGTCAATCACCGGCTCAACGCGTTCGGGTTTCTTTATCTCGGCGCGATCGACCCCAGGCAGTATCCCGATTCCGGCAATGTCGGCATGCTCGACTTGGTGCTGGCGCTCAGGTGGGTGCGCGAAAACATTGCCGAATTCGGTGGCGACCCTTCCAGGGTTTTGATCTTTGGACAATCGGGAGGGGGAGCGAAGTGCGCCACGCTGATGGCCATGCCCGCCGGTCACGGGCTCTTTCACCGCGTGATGACCATGAGCGGGCAGCAGGTGAAAGGCGCTTCCATCGAGATCGCGTCCCAGCGGACCGAATTCATGCTGGGCAAGCTCGGCGTCACGCAGGCCAATCTCGCGGACCTCAAGACCATACCGTGGCAGAGAATTCAGGCCGCGGCCATCGCCACCAGCGCTGACTGGTTGCCGGTGGTCGACAATGTTGTACTTTCGCGCGATCCCTTCACGCTGGATGCGCCGCCGCTTTCAGAAGACGTGCCCATGATCCTCGGCAACACCCACGACGAAACTGCCGTGCCCGTGCTGGGAACGCTCACCTGGGACGATGCGCCAGCCGCGCTTCGAGGCGCCGTCGCCATCTACCTCGGCCCGTATTCGGCCGAAGAGGTCATCGCCAAGTACCGCATGATTTATCCCGATAAATCGCCCGTCGACATTGTGATCGCGGCGGCGACGGCCTTTCGCGCATGGCCGGGGCAGGTGATGGAAGCGGAGCGGAGGGCGAGCAATCCCAAAAGCCAGCCGAGGACGTGGGTGTATCAGATGAACTGGCACCGCAACGCTCCCGGCGCCCGCGCCATGCACACCATCGACATTCCCTTCATGTTCGACAATCTCGCTGCCGCGCCGGGGCAGATCGGAACCACGCCCGAAGAACTGGCCGCCGCGCAACCGCTGGCCGACACCATGTCGGGCATGCTGATTCATTACGCCACCACCGGCAATCCCAACCATCCCGGTCTGCCCACCTGGCCTGCGTACGACCTGAAAGAGCGCAACACGATGATCTGGGACAACGCGCCGCACATTGAGAAGGATCCGCGCGGCGAAGAGCGCCGTTATGCCGCCGGCTCGCCTTATCGCCAGCCGGGCACGTATTGAGGCGACTCGGACTCCGGCCCGAAGCGGTTACCAACCGGGCCGCAAGTTCACCGATACACCCATTGGATACACTAGATTTAAGAACCGCGCCGCGACTGTGATGCATCCATTATGGGTAACGCTTTTTTTGCGACTACGACCGCCGTTCTTGAGTAAGGTTCAAATTGCCAAAGCATTCCATCCAGAGCAGAATCCGTCCCTGGGCCGCCGGCCTTTTGCTGAGTGCTGCGGTCTCGGCAACCTCTGGCCTGGCCGCGCAAACCGCGACCATTCCGCCCCCGCCCGCTCCCGGGCCGCCCCCGGCGCCGAGCTTTTTGGGCAGCGTTCCCAGGGGCACGGCATCGGGCGAGGCCATTGATCTTTCGCTCGATGACGCCATGCATCGCGGTTTGCAGACGAATCTCGGCATCATTTTGAGCGGCACGCAAACCGCCGGTGCGCGGGCCCAGCGCTTGAGCCAGCTGCAGTCCCTGCTGCCCTCGGTAGATTTCAACGCCAGGGAAGCGGAGATGCAGACCGATCTGCCCGCCGAGGGCTTGCGCATTCCGGGCTTTCCCAAGATCATCGGGCCTTTCGCCTATACCGATGTGCGCGCCTCGATGACGTGGTCGCTGGTGAATGTTGCCTCGTTGCGCAATTATCTGGCCGCGCGCCACAACTTTTCCGCCGCGCAACTTACTGCCGAAGACGCGCGTGACATGGTTGTGCTGACGGTGGGCAACGCCTACCTGCTGGTACTGGCCGACGAGACCGAAGTGAGCAGTGTCGAGGCGCAGGTAGCCACCGCGAAAGTCTCGCTCGATCAGGCCGTGGCCAATCACCAGGCCGGCACCGCTCCGCTGCTCGATGAGCTGCGCGCCCGCGTGGACTACCAGTCGCTCGAGCAGCAGTTGATCGCTGCCCGCAACGCTCTCGAAAAAGATAAGCTGGCGCTGGCGCGCGCCATCGGTTTGCCGCTCGAGCAGAGCTTTCACTTGGCGGACAGAGCGCCTTACGCGCCCTTCGACGCGCTGGACGCAGATGCGCTGATCAAGCAGGCCAGGGAGAATCGCAAGGACCTTGCGGCGCTGGTGGAAGTGACCGCGGCCGCAGCCGAGCAGCGCAAAGCGGCTACGGCGGCGCGACTGCCCACCGTGGAGGCCGACGCGGATTACGGCGACATCGGCGCCACACTGGGCCACTCGCACGGCACCGTGGACTCGACGGCGACCTTGAGCGTGCCCATCTTCGACGAATTTGCGCTGCGCGGCCAGGCCGAGCAGGCGCAGGCGCTGCTCGACACGGCGCAGGCGCAACTGAGCGACAAGCAGGCGCAGATCGAAGCCGATGTGCGCGACGCCCTGCTCGATATCAGCTCGGCGCAAAAGCAGGTTGAGGTGGCGCAGTCCAGCATGGCCCTGGCCAGCGAAGCTCTCAAAGAAGCGCAGGAACGCTACGCCAACGGCGTAAGCGACAACTTGGCCGTGAGCCAGGCACAACAGTCCGTGGCCCTGGCTGACAGCGTATATGTGGTCAGCCTTTACCGGCACAACCTGGCCAAGCTGAGCCTGGCGCGCGCGCTGGGCGCCGGGCTGAACTACAAGAAATATGTAGGAGGGAAGTAAAGTGGCGGACCCAACCCCAGTTCCAGAACAAAATGAATCGGCCGCAGAGACAGAAATCGAAGCGCCGCAGTCCCGCCGCAGGGGCATTCTCGTTGTCGCCATCGTGGTGGTGGTACTTATCGCTCTCGGTGTCTGGTGGCACTCCACCTACAGCGAGGATACCGACGACGCGCAGGTGACCGGCCACCTCATCCAGGTGAGCGCGCGCATCAACGGCCATGTGCTCAAGGTCGACGTCGAGGAGAACCAGGTGGTCAAAGCGGGCGACCCGATCGCCGAGCTGGACCCGCGCGACTACGAAGTTGCTGTGGAGAATGCCGAAGCCGCCCTCGCCAGCGCCCGCGCCAACGCCGCGGCTGCCAATGTGAACGTGCCCATTGTCACCATCAACACCGGCAGTAACCTGCGCTCCGCAGACGCTGACGTATTGGGCACGCACGCCGCAGTGGAACAGGCGGAAAAGCAGCTGGAGGCCGCGCACGCCCGCGTGGCCCAGGCCCAGGCCAACTTCACCAAAGCACAGGCCGACCTGGAGCGCTACAAGCCGCTGGTCGAGAAGGACGTGATCAGCAAACAGCAGTTTGACGCGGCCGTGGACGCGGCTGACGCCTCCAAAGCCGCGCTGGCCGACGCACGCGCCAGCGAACAGGCTGCCGCTGACGGCGTGCGCGTGGCCCATGAGAAGGAGCAACAGGCGCAGGCGATGCAGAAGTACGCGCAGACCGCTCCGCAACAGGTGGCCGCGCAGAATGCCCGCGCCCGGCAGGCCGAGGCGCAGGTGGAGCAGGCACAGGCTCAGCTCGATCAGGCCAAGCTCAATCTGAGCTACACCAAAATTGTGGCGCCGGCCGACGGCATCATCACGCGCAAGAGCGTCGAGATCGATCAGAACGTCTCCGCGGGGCAGAATCTGCTCACCCTGGTTTCGCTCCAGGATATTTGGGTGACGGCGAACTTCAAGGAGACACAACTCAAGCACATGCTGGCCGGCCAATCGGTGAAGGTTCACGTGGATGCGACGGGGAAGAACTACCGCGGCCGTGTGACGCAGATTGGCGGAGCCACCGGCTCGGTGCTCTCACTCTTCCCGCCGGAAAACGCCACCGGCAACTACGTCAAAGTCGTGCAGCGCGTTCCCGTGCGCATCGATTTCACCGATCTGCAGAATGAAGACCCGCAGCACCAGTTGCGTCCCGGCCTTTCGGTCGAGCCCAAGGTGAGAGTGAAGTAGCCCAGTCTCCAGGCTTGTGTACCGCCGGTCTCCTGACCGGCTGTAGTGCGGGCGTCCACGCCCGCACCTGTCGTGGGACGATTGCGGAACGATGGAGATTGAGGAGGAACACGAGCCGCCGCCCACGATGTAGAGTGAATCTGAGCACGTCAATGAAAGATTCCATCCACGTTTCGAAAGAAAACTACCTCAAGGCGATTCTTGAGGCGGAGGCCGAAGGCCGCCAGGTGATTCCTGCCACGCTCGCGCACTGGCTTGAGGTCTCGGCGCCGGCCGTGACCATGGCGCTCAAGCGCCTCAAGCGCGACGGCTGCGTGGAGGTGGGCGCGGACGGCATCGTGCGCCTCACCGCTGCGGGGCGCGAGACCGCCTATCGCACGGCCCTGCGTCATCACCTCATCGAGCGCATGCTCAGCGAGGTCTTCGGCATGGGGTGGCACGAGATTCACGAGGAGGCGGAGCGGCTGGAGCACGCGGTCTCGCCGGCCTTCGAAGCCAAACTGAAGGAAAAACTGGGCGAGGGCGGCGCTTGTCCCCATGGAAACGCCGTGCTTCCCGTGAATCCTGCCGAGCGCAAGCGTAAGGGCGAGATTCAGCTCTCCGAGGCCGCAGAGGGCAAGCGCTATGCCGTGATCAGCCTGCAGGAGCGCGATCCCAAGCTGCTCGAATTCCTGCACGCCTCCGGCATCGGGCCCGGAAAAACCCTGAAAGTCATCAGCCAGAACTACGATCAAACCGTTTTGATTGAGCTGCCTGCGGGAAATTCCATCCTCGGCCGCCCGGCCGCGGAAGCGGTGTGGCTCAAGCCGGAAAGACAAGGAACAGGGGCTAAGTAGTAGGAAATCCAAGGGGTTAAAAGAGTAAATAAAGCGAAGATAAAGTTTAGTAGTAAGTGAAAATAAAAAATACTATTAACCATGATTAATATTGTGTGGCATACTGTGGTTGAAAGATCTACGCAGTCCAACCCCCAGGTTCATGTCCACTGAAGTCGTAACCCGAACCGTGCTCACCGAGCCCTCGCTGCCGGAGGTGCATTCCAGCGTGCGCATCTCCCGCTCGCCCATCTTCTGGCGGCGGCTGCTGGGCTTTGTGGGTCCGGGATTTCTGATCTCCGTCGGTTACATGGACCCCGGCAACTGGGCCACCGATATCGCCGGCGGCTCGCAGTTCGGCTACACGCTGCTGTTCGTCATCATGCTTTCGAACCTGATGGCGATCCTGCTGCAGAGCCTTTCGCTCAAGTTGGGCGTGGCCACGGAGCGGGACCTGGCGCAACTTTGCCGCGAGAGCTACGGACCGAGGACGAGCTTTGCGCTGTGGGTGATGGCCGAGATCGCCATTGCGGCCTGCGATCTGGCCGAAGTCATCGGGTCGGCCATCGCGCTCGAGCTGCTCTTCCACATTCCGCTCTTTTTCGGCACGCTCATCACCGGCTTCGACGTGCTGCTGATCCTTTTCCTGCAGCGCTGGGGATTCCGCTACGTTGAAGCGCTGGTGATTGCACTCATCGGCACCATCATCGCGCTCTTCAGCGTGCAGATGCTCCTGTCGCGGCCGGAATACTGGCTGGCCTTGCACGGCCTTGTGATTCCGTCGCCGTCGATCGTGACCAATCCCGCCATGCTCTACATCGCCATCGGCATCCTGGGCGCGACGGTGATGCCGCACAATCTCTATCTGCACTCGTCGATCGTGCAGAGCCGCCGCTACAAGCGCACGCCTGAAGGCAAACGCGAGGCCATTCACCTGGCCAACATCGACTCGGCGCTGGCGCTCACCATCGCCCTCTTCGTAAACGCCGCCATTCTCATCGTTGCCGCGGCAGTATTTCATCGCAGCGGGCACTTCGAGGTCGCGGCCATCCAGGACGCCTTCAAGCTGCTCAGCCCGCTGCTCGGCGCGGGCGCGGCCAGCACCATCTTCGCCATCGCACTGCTGGCCAGCGGCCAGAACTCCTCGATCACCGGAACTCTGGCCGGCCAGGTGGTGATGGAGGGATTCATTCACATCCGCCTGTCGCCGTGGCTGCGCCGCCTGATTACCCGTTCGCTGGCCATCATTCCCACCATCCTCGTCGTGGCCTTCATGGGCGAGCAGGGAACCGAGAAGCTGCTCATTCTGAGCCAGGTGATTCTCTCCTTCCAACTGAGCTTCGCCGTCGTGCCGCTGGTCATCTTCACCGGCGACCGCAAGCGCATGGGCGAATTCGTCAACGCCCGCTGGCTGCAGGCGCTGGCCTGGACCACGGCCGTGCTCATCGCTGGCCTCAACGTGTGGCTGCTGGTCGAGACGGCGCTGGGGCGCTGATTTTTCGATCTCTTTCCTTACTTCCCGGAGGTTGCGATGAAACCCAGCAAGGCAAATCGGTATTTCTTCCTCGTTTTCGTGTTGTTAACCATGGTTAACTCGCGCGGGCTTGGCGCGCAGAGCGGCACATCCAGCGCGATCTCGGGGACGGTGACCGATGCGAGCGGCGCGGTCATCGCCAACGCCTCGGTGACGGCAACAGAAGTCGATACCAAAGCGGAGCGGACAGGCCGGACGGACGCCGGCGGGCATTATCTATTTTCCCAGGTGAATCCCGGCACGTACCGGGTCACGGTGCGGCTTGCGGGCTTTGCCGACGCAAAGTCGGAGCCGGCGCCGGTAGGCGTGGGACGCAACGTGGCGCTGAATTTCACGCTGCAGGTAAATTCCACATCGCAAACCGTGGAGGTGACCGCGCAGCAGGGCCTGCTGGCCCTCGATAATCCCAACACCACCACCACCATCGAAGCGAAGACCATCGAAAACCTGCCCAATCCCGGGCAGGATCTCACGTATGTCACGCAATTCGCGCAGGGCGCCTTGATGAATACAGCCGGCTCGTCGAGCGATGCCAAGGCCCCGGGCGGCTATGGCAACGTAGAGTTCAACGGGCTGCCGGCGACCTCGAACGGCTACATCCTCGATGGCTACGACTCGAACGACCCCTGGCTGGGCCTGAACATCGGCCTTTCCACCAACCTCGTCATCGGGCTCGACGCCCTCCAGGAATCGACGGTGAACACCAACTCATTTTCCGTGGATCAGGGCCGTTATGCCGTAGCGCAGGTGAACTACTTCACCAAGTCGGGAGCCAACCAGTTTCACGGTGACCTCTATGAAGTCTGGAACGGCTCGCTGTTCAACGCGCAGGACTATTTTCTCCATGCCAACGACACGCCGGGGAACATCGCGAAAAAGCCGCGTTCCGTGGTGAATGAATTCGGTGTCAGCGTTGGAGGACCGATCCGCAGGGACAAGCTCTTCTTCTTCGCCCACTATGAGGGCATTCGCATCGCATTGCCAATCGTCACATCGACAACCTTACCCACACCCGCCTATCAGCAATATGTGCTGGGGCAACTTGCCACCGGCGGATACGATCCAGTCGCAGGAACCAACCTTCCGGCGCAACCCGCGGAGATCCCTTTCTACAAGAACATGTTCTCGCTGTTGCCTCCTCCCGGCGGGTCGCCGGTAGCGATCACAGCCTGCCCGCTGGACGCATCCGGTACGCTGTTGCCCGCTCCGCCAGCCGGCACGCTGCTCAACGGCAGCGGCTGTGCATCCCAGCAGCAGCGGTCTCTGAACAACAGCGACACCGAGAACCTGATCGTGGTGAAGATCGATCACACCATCGACGCCAACAACACCGTCTGGTACCGCTTTCAGCAGGACACGGGCCTGCAGGCGGAATGGACAGACCCCATCAACCCCATCTTCAACGCCTATTCGCCTCAGCCGCAGCGCACGCTGGTTGTGGGCTACACGCATATCTTCAGCCCGGGGCTGGTGAACCAGTTCAACCCCGGCGCAAGCTGGTACTCGAGCATCTTTGAGCTCAACAACTACGCGCAAGTGCAGCAGACCTTTCCCATCATGCTTACCTCGGGCAGCGACAGTGTGCCCTTTACGACCATCGGCGGCCTGAACGATACATTTCCGCAGGGGCGTAAGGTCACGCAGTGGCAGATCAACGACAACCTGACCTGGACACGCGGACGGCACACGTTGCACTTCGGCGTCAATACGCGCCGCGTCGACACCAGCGACTACGACCTCGGAGAGGGCATTGTGCCGACAGTCGCCTACAACGACCTGGCGGAGTTCACGTATGGAGCCGCATATACTGCCCAGCAGAACTTCCCGGTCTCTCTGAGGGAAAGGGTGGCCGTCGGCAATCTCGAATACTACGGGATGGACACCTACAAGCCTTCGGCGAGGACGACCCTCACCTACGGCATGCGCGTGACCTGGAATACGAACGTCACCAGCCCGCAGGCTCTCTTTTCCCGCATGGCCGGCTCCTTCCTGGATGCTTCGCATGCAACCAATCAGCCGCTGAATCAGGTCATCCTTGGCAACGTTCACAACCTGTTTCCGGCCACACCGCTGTTTGTCTCGCAGCCACGCGCCTCGATTGCCTATCAGCTTCGTCCACGCACGGCTATTCATGCCGGATTCGGCGTCTTCAATGACATCATCCCGCAGCAGATCGCGGATAGCGGCCTGATGAACGCGCCCAACGATCCCTCCTTTACCGGCGGCATCGGCGGACAAGTGGGCGGCCTGGGGTTTGCTCCCGGCGTTCCGGGCAGCGCCGTTGATGCGGCAGCCAGCGCCAATAAGTCGTTTCAGACAACCTTCAGCTCCGGCGGCGCGCCCTGTGCGGGCATCCAGCCGGACGCCCCAACCTGTCCGCTGGCCGTCAGCTTGAACACCTTCCCCACGGGAACGCTCAAGACCCCGTATTACTACCAGTACAATCTCGGCGTCGAGCAGCAGATCGGCTCACGCGGCAACCTGAGCGCCGACTTCGTGGGCACGCGCGGACTGCACGAACCCTACCAGGTGCAGCTCAACGGCTACCAGAACGTCTGCAATGGATGCTTTGCGCCATTTCCCTACCCGCAGCCGCTCGATCAGCGTTTTGGAAATGTCACCGAGTTCCAAACCGGCGCGAACAGCATCTACAGCGGATTGCAGACCGTCTACACACAACAATGGAGCGGCTTGACCCTGCGCGGCAACTACACCTTCAGTCACTGCCTCGACGAAGTATCGAATGGCGGCTTGCTCGCCTTCTCCACGCAGGGGCTGGAATCGCCGTTACCGGGAGAGTTAAGCCGGCAGCATGCCAGTTGCGATTACGATGTGCGGCAGAACATCTCCGCGTTCGGCGTGTATCAGGTTCCGTTCCACTCCGGCAATCCGATCTTGCGTCAGGTCTTTGCAGGTTGGTCCTTTTCGGAGACCGCGTTCCTTCACTCCGGACTGCCCTTCAGCGTGCTGAGCCAGCAATATAGCGCGAACGGCAATGGCGTCCTTCAGGCGTCCAACCCCGCGCAGACCATCCAGTTCGCCGTGCCGAACTATGCCAACCGGGTCCCCGGCGTGCCGCTCTATCGCAAGACTCCTTATCCCGGCGTGACCATCAACGGAACCAGGCAGTGGCTCAACCCCGATGCGTTCGTCTCGGTGGTCGATCCCACGACCGGCGCATGTTATACCGGCGCTCTCGGCGCAGAGAACGATAACCCGGCGATCTGCCAGTTCGGCAACTCCGGCCGCAACGCGGTGCGCGGACCGCACTTCACGTATTCGGATATGTACATCACTAAGGCTTTTCCAATTCGGGAGGGCATCAAACTGCGCATTGACGGCCAGTTGTTCAATGCATTCAATCATCCCAACTTTGCGCTGCCCAGCACGGTCGAGGCCGGCGTGCCCGGCTCGGTTCCGGCAAGATTCGGAACCCTGCAAAGCTTAACGATGCCGCCCACCGGACTGCTCGGTGTCGGCCTGGGCGGCGACAGCTCGCCGCGCATGATCGCCTTTCAAGGGAGAATCGAGTTCTGACAGTGCAGAATCGGTACGCGGGCCGGGTTTCGCGAGCGAGTGTTCCCGCAGGCGAGGACGCTGGCCGCCACGGCTGTTGCCACAGAGCGCCTCTCGTGTTTCAATGGCTGTGATCTCCGCGCACGATCCCCCCAACCGAATGATCGGGTGCATAGTCCTATGAGTGATGCGGATCAATACGAGCCCAATCAAGGATCAGCTGCCGGTGGTCAGTCAGAAGGCTCCGGCGAAGAACCTCCCATCTCCAGATTCGAAGTCCTGCCGTTACCCGAGAAGGCAGACCCAAAGGATCTGTACTCGTTTCGCCAAGCCATGGCGCCTCCGCCCGCGGAACCGGCGCCCCAGCGAAGGGCGAGCCCCCCCGTTCCCGTTACCAAAATCCTCCTGCTGGTCGCGTTGCTGGCGTGCGGCGTGTTCATCGTTCTTGCCATTAACTCGCTGATCCGGCCCAAGCCGCCCGTTCCCTACATCGACCTCGGCAGCCAGCGATTCGATCCCGCCGGTCTCAGCGGCCGCCTCATCGCTCGCTGGGAGAATAGCGGCTCCTACCAGCTCTTTCTTGATCCCATTGATCCGGCGCAGGTGGGCAACTTCGCGGCCGTGGCCAAGGATCCGCCGCGCCAGCTCTCGGTAACGCTTCGTTTGCGGGATGCTGACGGCCTCGTAGCCTGCCAGAAGCAGATTCTCTTTCCCGCGCCCGTGCCCCACACGCCGGACGAGAAACCCACCCTGCCGCTTGGGCCGCAGCAGACCCAGACCGGCGACACACTGCGGAATATGATCGGCGAGGATGGACAAGTTGCAGAGATCGATGTGACGGGCTCGCTGCCTTGTTCGGCGAAAGCCTACGCATCGTCCAGGAGCTGGGATTTCTTCACCGATTTTCCAACCCTTGCCGAGCAGGACGAATGGCTGCGGCTCGAGAAAGGGCTAAACGCGAAAGGCCACGCAGGTCATGGCAGACTTTTGCAGAGGATGCAGCACCTGCCCACCGCGATTGAGGGCGACGATGTGATCGTTGGCGACAATCCCTCGCGCGGCACGGTCGAAACCGGCGGCGGACGCGTGTTCTATCTGGGCGTAGCCGGCATGCATAACCGCACGGCCGAGTGGCAGGTCTTTCCCGCTCCCATTCACTTCCGCTGCGACAAAAACGGCTCCTGCGTCCTCACCCACACCAACTCTCACGTTTCCCTGCAGGCCCGGCTGATCAAATGACAAGGAACAGGGAACAGGGAACAGGGAACAGGGAACAGGGAACAGGGAACAGGGAACAGAAACAAGCTCTCAGCCTTCAACTTTCAGTCGTCAGCCAAGCCGGACCGCAGGCGCCGATCACTGACCCCTGACACCTGAAACCTGACCCCTGATCACTCACCACTGCTGTACCATGAATGCGATGCACGTTCTTTCCGCAGCCGAGATGCAGGCCTGCGACCGCGCCACCATGGAGCGGTTCCGATTTCCGTCGATTGATTTGATGCGGAATGCGGCGGCGGCCGTGGCGGCCTTCGCGCGGGAGCAGTTTCCCGAGGTGCATCGCGTCACGGTGCTGTGCGGCAAGGGCAACAACGGCGGCGACGGCATGATGGCGGCGCGCCTGCTCTCGGAAGCCGGTCTCGAGGTGACCACGCTCCTGCTCGGCGCCACCGAAAAGCTCGCGGGCGACGCGGCCGTGGCGTGGAGCGAGCTGACCAAGCCGATGCACGGCCGGGTTTGCGTGCTAACGTACGCCCAGGAGCTGGCTGCGCACCACGATGCACTGGGGGCAGACCTGATCGTGGATGCCGTGCTGGGTACGGGATTCAAGCCGCCACTGAAAGGCTTGGCGCTGGCGGCGCACGAGTGGCTGCAGAACTGCCGCGCGCCGATCCTCGCGGTCGACTTGCCCTCCGGCTGGCCCGCCGATGAAACTCGCGCAACCGTCTCCGGCGCAGTCTTTCCCGCCGATGCCGTCATCACCTTTACCGCACCCAAGCCTGCGCATGTCTTTGGGGTTCTCACCCGCCGCTGGGATCAACCCGTTGTCGTCGCGCCCATCGGCTCGCCCGATGCGGCGATCGTTTCCACGCTCGGCATCGACTGGGCCGGCTCGTCGCTCTCACTCGTACAAACGCCGCGCGCCGCCACGGCCAACAAAGGCAACTTCGGCCACGTGCTCGTAGTGGGCGGTTCCTTCGGTTGGGTCGGCGGCAAGGCGGGAGCGCCGGCCATGACGGCCCTGGCTGCGCTGCGTGCGGGCGCGGGCCTTGTGACCGCGGCCGTTCCCGCACCTGCGCTGTCCGTGGTGGCGTCGTTCGTTGCGGAGTTGATGACCTGGCCGCTCGCGGTGACAGCGGCGGGCCAGGTCGCCGCAAAAAATCTCGATGCCACACAGATTTCCGCGCTGACCGCCGGAAAAACCGTGCTCGCCATAGGTCCGGGATTGGGGCAGAGCGCGGAAACGGCAAAATTCACAACTGGATTGCTCGCCGCGACAAAGATTCCCGCCGTCATCGACGCCGACGCGCTCAATATTCTCGCTTCCAAGCCGGCGCTGCTTGCCAAGCTCACCAAGGGACGCACGCTGGTGCTCACGCCGCATCCCGGCGAGATGGCGCGGCTCAATGGAAGCACCGTCGCCGAGGTGCAGGCAAACCGGCTTGAGACGGCCTCGAGCTTTGCGCAGCGCATGGGCGTCACGCTGGTTCTCAAAGGCGCGCGCACGCTTATCGCGCATCCCGACGGCCGCGTGGCCGTCAACACCAGCGGCAACCCCGGCATGGCCAAAGGCGGCAGCGGCGATGTGCTCACCGGACTCATCGCCGGGCTGCTGGCGCAATACGCCGGCGATCCGGTGCGCGCCGTCGAGGCCGCCGTCTATTTGCACGGCCTGGCCGCGGATCTGGCCGTGCGTGAGGCCGATGAGCACACCGTATTGGCCACCGATTGCCTCGCGCAGCTTGCGCAGGCGTTCCAGTCCCGCGCGCATGGTTTTGAAGTGGGCGGCAAAAACGGGTATGTTTGGTTGCAGGGACATTCCAGCGGCGCATGCCGCGGTCGAGATGGTCGCGTGGAAGTCTCCGACGAGGTTAAAGAATGAGCAACGCCGCAGTGGCCGCGGAAGGCAGAATGTACGAGTTCACCACGCACAGCGGCGCGGACACCATTGCTGTGGGCCGCAAGCTGGCCGAATTGCTCGAGCCTCCGCAATTGCTGCTGCTGCGTGGCGAGCTGGGCACCGGCAAGACCACGCTGGTCAAAGGCATCGCCCAGGCCCTCGACGCCGCCGAGCCCGACGAAGTCACCAGCCCCACCTTCACGCTCATTCACGAGTTCGACGGCGCGCGCAACGGCAAGCCGGTCAAGCTCTATCACCTCGATGTCTACCGCCTGGAAGGCGAGCGCCAGCTGGAGACGCTCGGCCTCGACGATCTGCTCACGCCCGATGCGCTGGTGGTGGTGGAGTGGGGCGAGAAGTTCAAGAGCATCCGCAAGCGCGCCACCGGCGAGATCGTGATCGCCTCCGAAGGCGGCGACGCGCGCAAGATCACGGCGACGCTGAAGGAGTAGCGGCGCTGCCTGACAAACCATGAACCGCATCCCCTTCGCTGAAGTCCAACAAACCCTCGCCGGCGTCCTGCGCAAGCTCGGCTTCGCGCCCGATCGCGCCCAGACCTGCGCGCGCCTCTTTGCCGAAACCACGCGCGACGGCGTGTACACGCACGGCATCAACCGTTTCCCGCGTTTTGTGGCCACCATTCGCAACGGCTGCGTCGATCGTGCGGGCCAGGCCGAGGCCACCGCGCGGTGCGGTGCGCTGGAGCGTTGGGACGGGCACAAAGGCCCCGGCAATCTGAATGCGCTGGCCGCCATGGAGCGCGCCATCGCGCTCGCCCGCGAGCACGGTGTGGGCAGCGTCGCCATGGGCAACACTAATCACTGGATGCGCGCCGGCACTTACGGCTGGCAGGCGGCGGAGGCTGGCATGATCGGCATCTGCTGGACCAACACCATGCCCAATCTGCCACCCTGGGGAGGAGCGGAGCGCGCCATCGGCAACAATCCCCTCGTGATCGCCGTGCCGCGTTCAAGCGGGCCGGTCGTCCTCGACATGGCCATGTCGCAGTACTCCTATGGCGCGCTCGAGAGCTATCGCAAACGCGGAGAAATGCTGCCGGTCGATGGCGGCTTCGATTCCGAAGGCAACCTCACCCGCGATCCGGCGGCGATCGAGAAGTCCTGGCGGCCCCTGCCGATTGGTTACTGGAAAGGCTCGGGTCTCTCCGTGCTGCTCGACATGGTGGCTGCCATGATGGCGCTGGGTCGCGCCACGCACCAGATCGCTGGCGATCCCGAGCGCGAAGCCGGCGTCTCACAGATGTTTTTGGCCCTCAACCCCGCAGCCTTTGGCCCTGCATCGCAGGCTGAGCAAATCGCGGACGCAGTCGTCGCCTCCCTGCACAACTCCCGGCCCGCCACGCCAAATCGCAAGGTGCGCTATCCCGGTGAGCAAACCCTGCGCATCCGCGAGGAAAACCTGCGCCTTGGGTTGCCCGTCGACCCCGCCGTATGGGCTGAGATTCTAGCGATGTGAAAAAGGCCGGACGCATCTGCGTGCGTCCGGCCCGGCCGCCCTGGGCGGTTCTCAGTACCCCATGATGTTGTAGCCGCAATCGACGTAGATGATTTCGCCAGTGACGGCGCTGGCCAGATCGCTGGCCAGGTAAAGCGCCGTGCCGCCCACTTCGCTCTGGTCCACGTTGCGGTGCAGCGGAGCTCGCTCGGCATGCGACTTGAGCATGTCGCCCAGTGCGCCCACGCCGCGCGCGGCCAGCGTCTTGATGGGCCCCGCCGAAATGGCGTTGACGCGGATGTTTTTCGTGCCCAACTCATACGCCAGGTAGCGCACGGCAGACTCCAGCGAGGCCTTGGCCAGCGCCATTACGTTGTAGTGCGGCACCACTTTTTCCGCGGCGTAGTAGCTGAGCGTGATGATGCTGCCGCCTTCCGTCATCAACGGCACGGCGCCGCGGCTCACGGCGATCAGCGAGTAGACGCTTACGTCGTGCGCGATGCGGAAGCCTTCGCGGCTGGTGTTGATGAATTCGCCCTTCAGCTCCTCGGCGGGCGCGTAGGCAATGGCGTGCACTAGGATGTCGATCTTCGCGTACTTTTCCCTGAGCGCCGCGAACAGGGTTTCGATCTCCTGGTCGTTCGACACGTCGCACTGGAAACCGCTGGCGCTCCCGAGCTCGTCGATCAGGTCTTCGGCTTCCGCCTTCATGCGCTCGTTCTGGTAACAGATGGCCAGGGTCGCTCCGGCCTCGTGGAGTTTTTGGGCGATGCCCCAGGCAATCGAGCGCTTGTTGGCAAGCCCGAAGACCACGGCTGTCTTGCCCGCCAGGTTAATCATGCGATGAGAGTTCCTCCGAGAATTGTGTCCAAAAGGGAAGACGACGGAGCCGCGTCGCCAATCTTCAGAATATCAGAGCGATTTTCGTGGGTTGCCCATCCTTTTCCGCGTCGGCGGAAGCAGACGCGGAAAGGGTGGGAGGGTCTGTCGCTCCGTTACCGGACGGAGAAGGAGGGGCAACCGTTACCCGCCCAGATCGATCAATTCCACATGCCCCACAGGCCGCTCCAGGAATCGCGAGCCGAGACGCTCGAATTTTTCCACGGAATCCGTGGCGAAACAACGCACTTCGGTGTCTGCAGCTGCGCCCGCAGTCGCCGGCGCAACGCGCCCATTGAAGAGTTTGACTGCTGCCTGCGCCGCCGATTCGGCCGAATCGATCACCTTCACTCCCGGCCGCACCGCGCGCTCGATCAGCGGCCGCAGCAGCGGGTAGTGCGTGCAGCCGAGAACAAGCGTGTCGGGCTTCAGCCCCTGCGCGGCGGCCTCGGCGCGCAACTCGTTCAAATAAACGTCAATCACCGCTGCCGTCACTGGATGGTCGGTCCATCCCTCCTCGACCAGCGGCACCAGCAGTGGGCACGCCTTCTCAAGCGCGCGCAATCCCCGCGCCTGGCAGGCCGCCGCGTAGGCATGACTGTGCACCGTGGCTTCAGTGGCGATCACCAGCACGTCGCCCGTGGTGGAAGCCTGGCGCGCGGCCATCGCGCCCGGCTCGATGACGCCCAGCACGGGAACTGGAACCGCATCCTGAATGGCGTCGAGCGCCAGGGCGCTGGCCGTGTTGCAAGCGATCACCAGGAACTCCGCGCCCTGCTCGCGCACCAGAAACTGCGCGCTCTGCGCCGCGTAACGCGCAATCGTGCGCCGCGATTTCGAGCCGTAAGGCAGCCGCGCCGTGTCGCCGAGAAACGCGAAGCGCGCGCGCGGCAGCCGCTCGATGAGCGCGCGCAGCACCGTCAATCCACCAAAGCCGGAATCGAAAACGCCGATGGTAGGAGTCATAATTCTTAGACCGCGCGCCTTGCAGGCGGGTAGAAAGCTCCAAGGTTCCGGGACAACGAGCACAAATCGAGAAAGACACTTCTCGAGTATGGATTACGCGTCGCGTTCCGGATGAGAAGCGAATTGAGCGCACTATGGACAAGGCCATAAACCATTTGCATTTGCGGCACGGACGGGGCACGGTCGCGTCGCAATGCATTGCAAAGTTCGCGAAGAACACCTTCCGGCTTGCCGTCGTGAATGTTGGCGTCGGTTCCGTTCAGGTCGCTGGCTGACCGCTGCAGCCGATAGGATTCGGATTCCCACACAAACCAGGTATGTTGGTCGGGGTTGAGCATTTCCCAGGTGATGGTCATGCCCAATTCGAGAGGCATATTGAACCGTGGCGCCGCCGAGGGTGCTGCGCTCACTTCTACTCTTGAGAGATCGTGGATGGAATAACGGCAACTCCGGATGAGCTCGAAGATTCTGTCGAGCCTGCGTTTTCCGCCCGGGATTTCGGAGGCAATATGAGGAACCATGTCCAGTTGGCAAAGGCCAACAATATAAGCGATGTAAAGGCTGGAGAACTCAACGTCGTAAGGAATATTCAGGAAGACGCCGTTTGAATCAGGCAGCGGAGGCACGCTTCCGCCTCTTTTCCGGTTCGACGGTGTCCACTGGCGCTTCTTCCCAGTGGGAAAGTTTAGCCTTGAGCTCGTCCACAAGTGGCTGTAAGGCTCTCTTGCGAGCTTTGGAGATACCCAGGCTCTTCTCGAACTCTTCAAGGGTGGGCCGGGGCGCCGTGATGTAAACCGACTTGGGCATGGCTACTGCTTCATCATACTGCGAATCCGGCGGAATTGAAACGGCCATGACGAGCCGCGGCGATCAGGGCCGCGGAACCGTTTCGGCGGCAAGATAAGTGCGTGTCAGGTCGGCGTGTCCGGCCAGTGTAGCGCGCGTCTGGCCGTCCACCAGAAATCGTACCTGCGTCACGCGCGGCAGGTTCGCGTTCAGCGTCGCGCAGATGGAAAGAATGGTCAGCGTTTCGGTCTCAAGTCCCGAGGGATGTCCGGCCGCAAACGCGCTCGTGAAATTCACCACGGCCAACTGCCCCGCCGCGGGCGACGCTTTTCCGCCGGCATCCGCAATGGGCAAAAGAAACACCTGTGCAATGGAGTTGGCGCCGCCGGGAACCGGATGCGCGGCGTCGGGTGCGGCGTACAGGTCGAGCAGCTTACCCAGAACGGCGCGTGCGCGGGCTTCGGGATTCTGCGGCAAAGGCAAGGTCAGAATCCGCGCCTCGACGGAGTTGTCCGCGTCGTTCGCCACCATCAGCGTGGCTTGCTCCGCCGGAGCCACCTGCGGCGCCTGCGTAGGCGCTGAAACCTCGCCGCGAAGCAGCCGCTCATGCGCGCGCCGCAACTGGTTCCACAGCACGGCGCCCATGATGACCGAGGCCAGCAGCAGGATCACGAACAGCACGGTTTGGTGGCGAGGGATCACGGCCGCCGTTCTCCGAACTGCGCGCCATCCGCGCGCCACTCAACCAATGCCGCTGCCAGGGCCTCGGCTACCTTTGCCTCGAACCCGGCATCGTCTGCGCTCGCCGCATCCTGTGCGTCTGCGAAGCGTTGCGGCGCAATTTCAACCGCGACGGCAGGGCAGGCCATGCTGTCGATCGCAGGCAGCGACGTGCGGCCGAGAGTCACTGTGATACCGGCATGGGTAAGCGCCGAATTCAACACGCCGGCCAACTCAGTGCTGCGCCGTATCCATGCCGACTGCGCCGTCTTCCACGGCACAAAGCGCGCATCCGCCGCAGAGGGAAGGGAAGAAATGAACAGGTGCACGGCAGGTCCGCTTTTCGGACTCGCCAGGGCCGCATGCAGGTTCAGGCAGGCCGCGGCGTTGGCGCGGTTGGCGATCTCCGCGCGACGATCCGCATCCACGTCCGCGCCCGACTCGCGTGTTGTCACCACGGCAATGCCGCGCGCCATCAGCAGCGAGCGCAGTTTCACGCTCAACGCCAGAGTGTAGTCCTTTTCGGCCCGGTTGCCGAGCCGCGCGCCAGGGTCGTCGCCGCCGTGAGCTGCGTCGAGCACCACCACGAAGCGGGCGCCCGCGGGAGGAGCTTGCGGAGTGACGGGGATGGATGCGGCGAGCGCCGTCAGCAGCAAAATGAAGCGGCAGCGCCGGAACATCCGAACCGAAGATCCAGAAAATGGCCGAGTCTCAAGCCTTGCCCGCAAATGCATACCTCATGGGCTAGTGTCTTGTCCCTGAAGTCCATCTAAAGTTTACTGTGTCATCCTGAGCGAGTATTGGTGCGTTTTCGCACCAATACGAGTCGAAGGATCTGCATTTCGGGGCTTCGACCTATGGCACCAGCCTCTGGGACACCACACTAGTCCAGCGCATAGATCGTCAAGCCGCTCAGCAGTTTGGGGAAGAAGTCGGTGGATTTCTGGGGCATCACTTCGCCCGCAAAGGCCACTTCGCGCAGTTGCTCCATGGTCACGGGGTTGGTTAGGAACGCCACGTCGGCCTCGCCCTTGCGCACCTGCTCTACCGCCTCGCCCGCGTCCCTCAGGTAGCGCAGATTCGTCTGCTCGCGCACCTTTTCCGCGTCCAGTCCCAGCAGCCGGTCGAGAACGATGGAATGCAACTGCGTGAGGTCGAGCTGTCGCTGCCGTTCGGGCACATCGGCGAGCGCTTTTACCATCGCTTCCGGTCTGGCGCGCAGCAGAAAATCGCTACTTCGCGTGACGGCCACAAAAGCCGTGCCGGTCTGGCTGGTCAGCGTGCCGATAGTGCTTTGCGCATCGCCCTGCGGGACCGCCTCAACGGTGAAATACTCCCCGGCCCTCAAGCGAAATGCCGCGGAATCGAACCCCTCAAGACCGTGCACAACGCGATGCGTAGGCAGAATCACCAGGCCGTCCGAATCCATATTCACAAACGTCATCATCACCGCAGCCTCCGGATACGGTGGCTGCGGCAGGCCGGTGACGGTCAATTCGGTCTGCGCCACCGTCGCGTGCCCGTGCTCCTTGGCCCCGTGTACCCGGGCATAGTTGAGCGCGGTTTCGTAGCGATGGTGGCCGTCGGCAATGATCAGTTTCTTGTCATCCATGGCCGTGGTCAGTAGCCGGATGGTGGAGGGGCTGTTCACGCGCCACAGCCGGTGCAGCACGCCGTACTCGTCGGTCACCTCGGCGTCGGCCGTGCCATTGCCGTCGTAGAGAATCTTCTCCACGCTGCCCGCGGGGTCGGAATAGAGCATGAAAATCTGCCCGAAATGCGCCCGCGTGGCCTTGAGCAGGTTCAACCGGTCGCTTTTGGGCTTTGAAAGCGTCTGCTCGTGCCGGAAGACCACCTTTTCCGAGTAATCGTGCAGCTTGCCCAGCGCGATAAACCCCCGCCGTTCCTTCACGAGTTCGGTTCCGGGAACCCGGAAATGCTGCGCGTAGGCAAACACGCAGGGGTCGTGCTCCTGAACCAAAACGCCCTGCTCGCGCCAGGCGCGAAAATCCCGCGCCGCGCGGCAATAGACGTTTTCGCCCTTCTCTGCGTCAAATAGCTCGGGCAGTCCCAGAATGATCCGGACAAGGTTATAGGGGCTGCGCTGGTAATAGGCCTGTTGCATGGCCGGCGAGATCTTGTCGTAGGGCTGCGTGACCACGTCGGCCAAACGGACCGCGGAGGAACTGTAGCGCCAGGCGCGAAAGGGATAGATGCGAGCCATGAGGAAGGTCGTGCTCCGCCGTTGAAAAGGGGTAATTTGTGCCCCGCCCTGCCGTTTCCGCAGTGGGATCGCGGGGTGTTCAGGCTTGATTGTATCCCAGCGTCCTGAGGGTCCCGATGCGCCCCAAACGCCCCGGACTGCGCCGATACCGGCATGCGGGAGCGAGGGCGGGTTTCCCCTCGCGCCGGAGATGTACGAAGCGTGGTACTATCATCGCGTTCGACCCCCTTGGTGCCGCATGGTGATGCTTCCCCAAGAACGTGTTTGCCGCAACGGGGACGGCAACCTTTCCTTGGTTTGCCGCCGCTTGGGTTTCTGTGTGCTGGCCGCGGTCTTGTGCCTGGCCCGGACCTACGCCCAGGAAGATCAGCTCAACAAAGTCCACGTCGAGCCGCCGGGCAGCTCCTCCGCTCCCACCACCGAGCCGAAAGGCGCTGAAGCGGGCCCCGAGTCCGGGCCTGCCGCGCTCCGCATCCATCCCGGTTCGTTCATCCGCATGAACGTGGATCTGGTGCTCGTTCCCGTCACGGTCACCGATCCGTTGAATCGCCTGGTCACTGGCCTCGAAAAAGAGGATTTCCAGGTCTTCGAGAACAACGGCGAGCAGAACATCTCGAGTTTTGCCTGCGAAGACGCGCCGGTCTCCATCGGCATCATATTCGATCTCTCGGGTTCCATGACCTCCAAGCTGATCCGCGCCCGGGAATCCATCTTGCAATTCATCAAGACTGCCAACCCGCAGGATGAGTTCTTCGTCATCGGTTTCAACGACCGGCCCGAGCTGATTGAGGATTTCACCAGCTCCGTCGAAGAAATTCAGGCGCGGCTGGCCACCGTGCACGCCGCCCATCGCACCGCGCTGCTCGACGCCATCTACTACGGCCTGGCCAAGATGAAGGATGCCCACCACGAGCGCAAGGCGCTGCTGGTGGTCTCCGACGGCGGCGACAACCGCTCGCGCTACACCGAGGGCGAGGTGCGGGCACAGGTGCGCGAAGCCGATGTGGAGATCTACTCCATCGGCATCTTCGATCCCTACGCGCCCACTCCCGAGGAGCGCACCGGTCCGCAGCTGCTCGACGACGTCAGCTCTGCCACCGGCGGGCGCATGTTCCGCGTGGACGATGTGGACGAGATGAGCGACATTGCCGAGAAGATCTCTACCGAGCTGCGCAACCAATACGTGATCGGCTACAAGCCCAAGGACCTGACCCGCGACGGCAAGTGGCGTAAAGTGAAGGTGAAGGTAAGTCCTCCACCGGGACTGCCTCCGCTCACCGTTTATGCTCGTACCGGGTACTATGCGCCATTGCAGTAAGGCGGTTTTCGCCGCGCTCCTCATCGCTTCGGGTCTTCTGCTCCGGGCCCAGCAGGCTCATGCTCAGGCAGGCGCGCCCCCGGCCGCGCAGTCGCCGGCGCTCACGCGGGATACCGATCCAGTTCGCTCGCCCGACACCGTGCCCCCGGTGCCGCCCACGGGAACCATGCGCAAGGAGGGCGAGGGCTACCTGCTCCACACCGACGTGGAAGAAGTGGTGCTCAACGCCACCGTGCTCAACGGCACGCAACTGGTCGAGAACCTGACCAAAGACGATTTCCAGGTCTACGAGGACGGGGTCAAGCAGACCATCATCAGCTTCCAACACACCGATCTGCCCGTGTCCATGGGACTGGTGGTCGATAATTCCGGGTCGATGTACCTCAAGCGGCCCTCGGTCAATAAGAGCGCGCTCGATTTGGTCGAGGCCTCGAACCCGCGGGACGAAGCCTTCGTGGTGAACTTCTCCGACGAAGCCTTCATCGACTGCGATTTAACCTCCGACATCAAGAAGCTGCGCGACGGGCTCTCGCACATCGATTCCCGCGGTGGTACGGCGCTCTACGACGCCGTGGCGGCTTCGGCCGACAAACTGGCAGCCGATGCCAAGCGGCCCAAGCAGGTTCTCATCCTCATCACCGACGGCGAAGACAACGCTTCAAGCCTGGACCTGGAGCAGACCATCCACCGCGTGCAGCAGCTCTCCGGGCCGGTCATCTATTCGATTGGCCTGCTCTTCGGCCCGGAGATGACCCGCGCCGAGGTGCGTCACGCGCGCCGCGCGCTGGAGATGCTGTCCCAGGAAACCGGAGGCCTGGCCTTCTTCCCCAAGTCCATCGATCAGGTCGATCAGATCGCCGCCGAAGTGGCGCGCGACATTCGCAGCCAGTACACGATCGGCTACCACTCCACCAAGCCAACATCGGTCCAGGGATTCCGCAAGGTGGAGGTGACGGCCGATTCCAAGGGTGCAGGCAAGCTCACGGTGCGCACGCGCACCGGCTACTTCCCGTCGGTGCGGCCGGTCAGCCAATCCGCGGCGGCTTCGAAGTGAGAGCACCGATGGCTGATGAGACGGAACGCGCTGCTCAGTTGGCGCAACTGGAACACCTGAAGGCGATGGGCGAGAAGGCCTACGACGATATGTACGAGGCCCATTCTTCGAGCGGCGCAACCGCCTGCTACAGCGACGCCAAAGAGTGCTATTACGACGCCATCGGGCTGGCGCGCCGGCTGGGCCTCGAAGAAGAGGCCGAAGCGATGAGCGCGAGGCTGGCGCACATCAAGGCGGTGTTCCGGAGCCAGTTCACCTAGGATGATTACCCAAGCCGCTTGCGCCCCCGTTGATCGGTCATCCTGAGCGAGGATTGGCGCGTATTTTGCGCCAATCCGAGTCGAAGGACCTGCATTTGCTTGATCCCCACATCAAAGCCCCTCCGCGATAAGCTAGAACCTAGGAGCCAGTAGCTAACAGCTAAACCATGTCCCCATACAAGTACTCGACCCTTGCCGTCCACGCTGGGCAGCACCCTGACCCGCTGACGGGCGCGGTGAACGTGCCCGTTTACCTTTCCTCGACCTTTGAACTCACCGGCATCGGCAGCGACCGCGGCTATGACTACTCGCGCGCCGGCAACCCCACTCGCGACCGTCTGGAGACGGCGTTGGCCGCGCTCGAAGGTGGCTCTAGCGGTCACGCCTTCACCACCGGCATGGCGGCCATCTCCGCGCTCGTGGCCATGCTGCGCGCGGGCGACCACATCGTCTGCTCGCGCGACGTGTACGCCGGCACCGTCCGCCTTTTCGACCAGATTGTCTCGGGCTACGGCATAGAGATCGAGTACGTCGACACCAGCGACCTTGCCGCCGTTGCAGCGGCCATGAAGCCGAATACCAGGCTCGTGCACATCGAGACGCCGAGCAATCCGCTCATGGTGCTCACCGATATTGCCGCGGTCAGCAAGATCGCCCACGCGCATGGCGCTGAAGTGAGCGTCGACAACACATTTCTCTCGCCCGCGCTGCAGAGCCCGCTCGCATTGGGCGCCGACATTGTGATGCACTCGACAACGAAGTACCTGAACGGCCACTCCGACGGCCTGGGCGGCGCCTTGATCGGCTCCAAGCCCGAGCACAAGGACCGTTTTCTGCTCATCCAGAAGGCAGCCGGCGGCGTCATGTCGCCCTTCGAGTGCTACCTGGTGCTGCGCGGCATTAAAACCCTGCCGCTGCGCATTCGGCAGCACGAGGAAAACGGCCGCGCGGTGGCGGAGTTCCTCTCCACGCATCCCAAGGTGAGCAAGCTCGCCTATCCCGGCCTCAAGAGCCATCCGCAATACAACCTGGCCGTGAAGCAGCAAAAAGGCTTCGGCTCCATGATGAGTTTCGAACTCAAGTCGCGCGAGGAAGCGGCGCGTTTCCTAACGGCGATCAAGATCTTCCTCAACGCCGAGTCGCTGGGCGGCGTGGAATCGCTGGCCTCGCACTCGGCCACCACCACGCACGGCTCGGTGAGCGAGGAAGTGCGCCGGAACATGGGCATCAACGAGGGCCGCATCCGCCTCTCCATCGGCATCGAGGACAAAGAAGACCTGATCGCCGATCTCGATCAGGCGCTGAAAGCCGTGTAATTAGCTTAAGTTGTAAGATTTCCCCATCTCACAATGGCCGTTTTGTTGGATATCCAATGCTATGGCCGAACGCGAGGTGCATATGGGCGAAGTTGGGAACTATCCTGACGGCCGGACCTTGCTGACGAAGTCACTGATTCGTTCCGGCTTACTTGTGAATGCAAGTGTTCCGTGCCTTGGGGCCGTAGCGATTGTTGTCTATCTCGTTCTCATCTATCACCGGTTGATGACAGCGAACTTCATTGTCGCTCTGTGCGGGTATATCGGGCTCCAGGCGTTTTATCAATGGTGGCGGTGCGTCCGGATCCTCAAACGAGTCCGGCAGCTTTACGCAAGCGTTCCTGAAGACGAGAGAATCCCAGGAACGCAGATGGACCTCGCACTTCGAATTGCCACAGGTGGAATGATCGACGTGCTTTTTTTGGGGTCGCTCATGACGATCTGTTCCTTGGTCCTGATTTGGGCGCTGCTTAGGCATCTGACCGCCGCGCATTAGGAGTCGGCAATATTTGCAACTTGAGATGACGCACAATTTTCCGCTCCTGCTCGCGATTGACACCTGCGGACCTTCGGGCTCGGTAGCGCTGGGGCGGATTCCTGGCCGCGATCTCGAGGTCCTCGGGCAAACCGAGCTTGCCGGGCGCACCTATTCGGCCGCGTTGGTCTCGGCGGTTGCCGACTTGCTGCACTCCGCCAGCCTCGAGCTTCGCAATCTCGACGGCATCATCGTGGTGAACGGCCCCGGAAGCTTTACCGGCGTGCGTGTGGGCGTGAGCGCCGCCAAGGGCCTCGCCCAAGGTGCCGGAATTCCCGTGGTGGCGATTTCGCGGCTCGAAGTTCTCTCGCGTAAATCCGGTGTCCCCTCGGCAGCCCTCGATGCGCATCGTGGCGAAGTGTACTTGCGTCTGGACCGCACAGGCTCGGCGCCGGTGGAGCTTTTGGCCGGCCCCGATGAACTCGCCGCCGTCCTTCCCGTCCCCACCCGCGTCGCCGTCTGCGATGAAGGCGCCACAGCCCTGCTGGCCCGGGTCTGGCCGCAAACCCAGCTTGTCACCACGCCTCCGCCTCTCGCCTCAGACGCGCTTCGTCCCGGCGAGGCGCGGCTTATTGCTGGCGCGGCAGTCGATCTGGCGCTGCTCGACGGTCACTATCTGCGCCGCTCCGATGCCGAAATCTTTGGTGCCGATGTTGCCACCCAGGCTGCTGGCGGCGTGCAGATTCGGCGCATGATGGCTGCCGACCTTGATCGCGTGCTGGCCATCGCCGAAAACCTTCCGCAAGCGCCGCATTGGCCGCAGTCAGCCTACTTGCACGCCATCAACCCGGAATCCACGCCGCGCCGCATCGCCTTGGTCGCCGCGGGCCCCCAGCCCGGCTCTATTCTCGGCTTTGCCATCGCCAACTTCCTGCCCCCGCAGGCCGAGTTGGAAACCATCGCCGTGGCCCCGGAGAAGCAACGGCTAGGCCTCGGCGAGCGTATTTTTCAGGCGCTGGCCGCCGAACTCAAGGCCGCAGGCGTGGGCGAACTTCTGCTTGAAGTGCACGCCTCGAACCGGCCGGCGCAGGCTTTTTACCGGGCTCTCGGCTTCGTCAAAACCGGTCTCCGGCCGGGCTATTATGCAGATCCCATTGAAGATGCGGTCCTCATGCATCTCCCACTCGCCTGAGCCGGAGAGGCTCCAAGAGCCTCGTTCCAGCCGCTTCCCCAGCCTCCCGCCTTCGCCAGGCCTAGCCCCGCCCCGCCCATCGACCTTGATGAAATCCACAAGCTTCCATTACATTCGGTGTTATTGGCGCTTGCCGATTCTACCGTTACGGCGATATATGTAAATGTTCTAAGAAAATTGGCGGTCTCAGCAGATTGCCCGAACTGAGTCGCCACTGGGGGTGCTTGATGGACGAAGTACAGGGTTCCACGCTGGGCGATGAGCTTGATCGCCTGCACGCCGAACATCGCCGCTACGCTCAGCGTCTGGAAGAATTGCTTCAAAAGCCCTACCTCACCGAAGACGAACAGCTCGAGGAAGTGCGACTCAAGAAACTTAAGCTGCACGCCAAGGACCTGATCTTCGCGCTCGAACGGCGTCTGCCGGTCGTGGCCTAGATCGCAAGGTAGATCGCTGGTTCAAGGGCTTTTGACTGCCAATTGCCCATTGCAACGCCCCGGGGCGTTACCTTGTGTAGTGTGTGCCCATTGAGTGCCTTGCCCGCGCAACCGTTGCCCGGAATCGCCGTATAATCGTTGGGGACAATGGTTCGTGACGGTTACATTTACGCGCTCAGCTTGTTGGCCGTGGCCGCGGCGCTTGCGTGGCTCACAGGCACTTGGGCTTGGAGTATCGCCCCGGTTCTCCTGGCGGCATTTTTCCTCTGGTTTTTCCGCGATCCTCATCGCATCGTTCCCACCGGCAAAGGCTTGATTGTTTCTCCGGGTGACGGCCTGGTCACCGAAACTGCATCCATCACCACCCCTGAAGGCGCGCTGCGGCGCATCAGCATCTTTCTCAGCGTTTTCGATGTGCACGTCAACCGTGCGCCCATCAGTGGCACGGTGAGCCGCGTCCACTATCAGAAGGGCCGGTTCCTCAACGCCATGAACCCGGCCTCGGCCGAGCGCAACGAGCAAAATGTCGTCACGCTGCGCGGTCAGGGTGCGGACTTGGGGCTGGAGATCACGTTCAAGCAAATTGCGGGACTGTTGGCGCGGCGCATCGTCTGCCGTTGCGCCGAAGGCCAAACCGTGGAGCGCGGGCAGCGCGTGGGGCTCATCAAATTCGGCTCCAGGGTCGATGTCTTGCTGCCGGCAAACGCCGAGCTGCGGGTCAAGGTGGGAGATCGGGTGAAAGGCGGCGCCAGCGTGCTCGCTGCTGTTCACCCCGCCGGCGAAGACCTGCAGGCGGGGACGCCGAGTGTCCCGCCGGGAGAGCGCGCATGAACCACTTTGATTTTGCGCACATCAAATCCAAGCCGCATCCCCGCCTGCGCCGCGGCATGTTCCTGTTGCCGTCGCTGTTCACCGCGGGCAACATTGCCGCCGGCTATTTTTCCATCACCCAGACCATCGACGCCATCAGCCGCGACGCGCAATGGCACCTCGATTTGGCGGCCATTGCCATTCTGCTGGCCATTCCCTTCGACGCCCTCGACGGGCGCATCGCGCGCATGACGAACACCACCAGCGATTTCGGCAGGGAACTGGACTCGCTGGCCGACGTCGTCACCTTCGGCATGGCGCCCAGCCTGCTGGCCTTCATCTGGGGATTTCACTTCCTGCCTGACTCCATGAATGCGCAGTTGCACATGCATCTGCTGCAAGCCGGAGCCTTTATCTGTTTTCTCTTTCTTCTCGGCGGAGCTTTGCGGCTGGCGCGCTTCAACATCAGCCACGACGCGCAGCCGCGCAATCCGGGCCGGTCCGATCGCAAGTACTTTGTGGGCATGCCCATTCCCGCAGCCGCCGGCTTGCTTGCCGCCAGCGTGCACCTCTGCTACGGAATTCCCAATGTCTACTGGTACATTGCCGTTCCCTGGCTCATCCTGGTCGGGCTTTGCAGCTACCTCATGGTCAGCACGTGGCGCTTCTGGTCGGCCAAGGAGATCAATCTCTCTCTTTCCCGTAGCCATCCCTTCCGGCGGCTCTTGCCCGTGGCGTTGGTGCTCTACGTCGTAATCCGGTATTCGAGTGTCACCTTGTTCCTGGTGGCGCTGGTGTATATGTTCTCGGGAATTTGGGCGCGCGCGGTTTATGGGTGGCAGCGCCGCCGCCGCAGAAAGCCAATCGATACGCCAGCTCCCTCAGCCGCCACAACCGAGCCAGACCCCAGGACACCATAGTCCACTTCCAGACAAAGGATGCCTGTGTACAAAATTGCCATCGTTGGCGCAGCGAGCCTGCTTAGCCGGGAGTTGAAGGACGTTCTCTCCGAGTCGCCGCTTGCCGCCTCCAACTTCGCTCTCCTCGACGAAGATGAAACCCAGGGCCAGCTGGAGCAGGTGGGCGACGAGGTCACCTTCATCCAGGTCGTCAGCGCCGAAGCCTTCAACCGCGCCGATTTCACTTTTTTCTGCGGCTCCGAGGACCTCACGCGCCGCTACTGGCAGCAGGCGCTCCGCGCCGGCTCCACGGTCCTCGATCTCTCCGGAGCTCTCGATCAGGAGACCGGCGTTCTCGTCCGCGCTCCCTGGCTGGGCACTGAAGCCGCCGCCGTCGACCTGTTCACGCCTGCCGTGGTGCCGGCTCATCCCGCCGTCATCGCGCTCGCCCTGCTTCTCCAGCGGCTGCAGCAGGCCGCTCCCATCCGTTTTGCCGCGGCCACGGTCCTTGAGCCGGCCAGCGAGTTCGGCCGCGCCGCCATGGACGAGCTGCATCAGCAGACGGTCAACCTGCTCAACTTCCAGCCCGTACCGCGCGGCATTTACGATGCGCAGGCCGCGTTTAACCTGCTCGGCGGCATGGGCGAAGAGGCAGCAGTCAGTTTGCCTCACGTGGAAGCGCGGATCCGCCGCCAATACGAGGCGCTCACCGATGGCCGCGGCCCGTCCCTGGCCGTGCAGGTCCTCCACGCGCCGGTCTTCCACGGCCATACGTTTTCCATCGCCGTCGAGCTCGAGCGACCCGTGCAAATTGTCGCCCTCGAAGAGGCGCTGACCGGCGAGCACATCGAGCTGGTGCTCGAGGACACGGATTCACCCTCGAACTTGGCTGCAACGGGACAGAACGATGTCCTGGTGCGACTGCGTCCGGAGCCGCTGGGCCGCAACTCCAATCTGGCATCGCGGCTGTGGCTCTGGGCAGCGGCCGACAATCTGCGCCTCAACGCACAAAACGCCGTGCAGTGCGCGCTCGACCTGCGCCGCCTGCGGCCCCAGGGGACGGTGCAGTAAACTACTTGCCGCCGCACCGCTCCCACAACTGCACAATGTAGCTGTCGGTCATGCCGGCAATATAGTCGGCCACGGTGCGCGCCAGTCCTTCAGTCGGAATCTGCGCCTGGTGGTCCTCCGGCATCAATCCCGGCTCGGCCATCAGGAAAGCGAAGAGCTCGACAATCACTTTTTCACCCTGCGCGTGCACCTGCTCCTGGCCGGGGGAGTTGTAAAGGCTGGCATAGAGAAAGTCCTTCGTCACCACGCGCGCGGCTTCCATCCGCGGGCTGAGCGCGGCCAGCCGTTGCGGGGCGCGCCGGATCTCGTCGAGCGTGGTCGCCCCGAGCGCCATCACACGCGCGCGCACCTCTTCAATCAAATCCGTGACCAGCACGTTCAACACCCGCCGCAGGGCTTCATAAACCACCCGCTTGGGCGCGGCATGGGGATAACTGGCCAGCGCGGTGTCGTGGAAGCCCCGGAAGAGAGGCACGGCTTCGCGCACCTGCTCGAGCGCGACGATGCCTGAGTCCAGTCCGTCGTCGAGATCCGCGGTCAGATACGCAATCTCGTCGGCCAGATCGATCAGCTGCGCCTCAAGCGGCGGAAGCTCATCGAGGAAATACTCCTGGAGCTCGGGGTGTTCCGCAACGGAGTAATCGCGCGAGTGTTTTACGATGCCTTCGCGGACCGCGAGTGTGAGATTGAGCCCGCGAAAGGCCGGATAACGTTCCTCAAACCAGGTGACGATGCGCAACGCATGCAGGTTGTGATCGAAGCTCAAGCCGTGGGCGCGGAGCGCGCGGTCCAGCGCCTTCTCGCCGGCGTGGCCGAACGGTGGATGCCCGATATCGTGCACCAGCGCCAGCGCTTCGGCGAGTTCCGCATTCAGTCCCAGCGCGGCCGCCGCAGTGCGCGAAATCTGTGTCACTTCGAGGGTGTGCGTCAGGCGGCTGCGAAAGTGATCGGAAAGTCCCTCCGCGGGCAGGCGGGTAAACACCTGCGTCTTCCCGGCCAGGCGGCGAAAGGCGCGCGCGTGCAAAACGCGCGCGGCGTCGCGCGCGAAGGGTGTGCGATAGGCGTGCGGCGGCTCCGCGTGGACGCGGCGCGTCAACGTGCTGTCGGCCCGGCCGCTTGCAGCAACTCCCGCCGGCAGCGGGGCCGGAGATTCGTCTTTGAGCGCAGTCATCGGCTCTAGCGTTAACAGACCTAGGTCTGGTTATACCGCAAAAGGGGATGCTGCCGCGCACGGAAGGCATCTTTGTGCTCTGTATCACCGGGCCATGTATACCACGGCTGTTACAAAGGCCTGTGCGCCGCAGGATGGACAATACCGGGTTCATGGGAGTACCATCCTGCCGGATTTTTTGATGGACCGGCGGATGCGCCATACGGCCGACGCCGGCCGCGGCGAAACGTCTCGCCTCAAAGGGAGGAAACCATGAAACCAATGAAGGGAATGGCGCTGGTGCTCGCGGCGCTGGCAGCGGTGTTGATTCCGGGGTGCGGAGCAAGACACTCGCTCAAAGAGGTGTTCTATTTGGTCGGCTCGAACATGTCGACCAATTATTGGCAGACGGCGGTCGCGGGATTCAAGAAAGCGGCGGCGCAATACCAGGTGACAGCCAAAGTGGCCGGGCCCGACAACTACGACCCGCAGGCTGAGCTCACGGAATTGAAGAACGCGATTGCGGCCAAGCCGGCCGGAATTCTCGTCTCGGTTTCCGACGCTTCCGTGCTTACGCCGGGGATCGACGCTGCGATCAATGCCGGCATTCCCGTCATCACCATCGATTCAGACGCCGCGGGCAGCCGCAGACTCTACTTCATCGGCACCAACAATCTGGATGCAGGCCGCCTGGGCGGCCAGCGGGTCATTGAGAAGCTGGGCGGAAAGGGAAACGTGGTCTTCTTTACCATCGCCGGCCAGCCCAACACCGAAGAGCGCCTGAAGGGCTTCAAGGATGCCTTTGCCACCCGGCCCGGCATCAACATTGTCGATGTAGTCGACATCAAGGGCGACACCAGCGTGGCTTTTGATCGCACCCAGCAGTTGCTGGCTCTAACGGGCGCAAAGAAAATCGAGGCCTTCGTCTGTCTCGATTCCGCTTCGGGCAAGCTGGTGGCCGATGCCGTGAAGCGCACCCGCGACAGCAGCCGCGTCGTGGTGGCGTGGGACGTCAATCCCGATACGTTGAACGGAATCAAGGACGGAGTGATCGAGGCCACGGTCGTACAGAAGCCCTTCACCATGGGCTTCGTCGGCCTCAAGGCGCTGGACGAGATCTATCACGATCCGCCCGCGCAACTCGGCAAGGACTATAGCGTCGACGCCTTCGCGCCTTATCCGGCCTTTATCGATACCGGCACGTCGCTTGTGGATAAGAGCAACGTGGATGTGTACCTGGCCGCGGCCACTGCGCATGCACAGTAACCAGGCCACAAACCACCTACGCCGCGTGCGGCGCTCGCTGCACGCGCTGTAGATGGTTGTTGCTGGTTGTTGATTGATCTGCGAGGCGCGGCATCCATCCGGAGGGCGCCGCGCCGAACCGGCAGCGCCTACTCCGGCTTGACCTGGTTCAGAGCGCCTTCCTCTTTGGCGAGCCTCTCCCGCGCGCTTTCCAGCTTCTTCTGCACCTTGGCCACGTCGCCCGGCTCAATGTCGGCAGGTGACGACTTGGCAAACTCGTCAATCGAAAGCTGCCACTGCGCTGCCGCCAACCTGATCCGTCCCGTCTTCTCGTACAAATCGCCCAGGTGCATGTGCACCGTGGGATCGGTCTGGTCGCGGTTCACCGCCTGGCGCAGATTATCCTCGGCCAACTCGTACTCGCCCATCTTGAAGTAGACCCAGCCCAGCGAATCGAGATACGCGCCGTTCATCGGCTCGATGTCGACGGCCTTGCGTATCATCTTCAGCGCTTCGGGCAGCTTCTCTCCCTTATCGGCCCACATGTAGCCCAGGTAGTTGAGCGTCATGGCGTTCTCGGGATCGAGATTGAGCGCCTGATTGAAGAATTGCTCGGCCTGATCGAGATGTTTCTGCCGTTCGGCCAGTTCGCCGCGCAGGAAGAACAAATACGTGCGGTCTTCCTTCTTGGTCGCCAGCGGATCGCCCTTGTCGAGCGCCTCTTCGGCATCCTTCCAGCGGCGCAGGCGCACGTTCATCTGCCCGATCGCGAACCAGATGCCGCGCTGCTCGTCGGGCTTGGCGTCATCCAGCAGGCCCTTCGCCATCGCCAGTCCATCATCGGGATGGCCCTGGTCGGCGAGTTCTCCTGCCAGCATCAGTTTCAGGTCGCGATCCTTGGGATCGGCGGCCACGGCCTTCTTCGCCACGTCGAGCGACTTGTCGAACTCATGCGCGCCGCGGTACGCGTCGATTTCGCCCTGGTAGCCGCGCACCGCAATGCTGCCGCCCAGGTCGATCATCTTCTGGTACGCAGCAACCGCCTGGTCCACCTTGTTCTCTTCCAGACACACGGTTCCCAGCCGCTCCAGGAAGATGCTGCGGTTGTTCTTCTCCTCTTCGGTATACGCGCCGTTGGCGTGCGAGGTCGCATCCACCATCTCCTGGTAGGTCTGGATGGCGTCGTCCAGCCGGTCCAGAATGTCGAGCAGCAACCCTTCGTTGAATCCCGCTTCCAGCGAGTTGGGATCCATCTTGCGCGCCTTGCGGACGACGGTCAGCGCATCTTCATACTTGCCCTGGCGGCGCTCGATCTCGGCGATGTGAATCAACGGCTCGGCGTCGTCGGGATTGGCTTCGGCAAGCTCCTTGTACTGCTTTAGCGCATCGTCGAGCTGATTGTTGTTCAGCAGCGCCTGCGCCAGCGCATCCACGGTCTGCAAATCGCCGGGCTCCAGGTCCTCCGCGCGTTGATACGCCGCGATCGCGTCCTTGGGCTGCTTCATCTGGTCGTACAGCGCGCCCAGTGTGAATTCCATCTTCGGCGTGCGCCCATCCACGGGAACCGCCTCAATCGACTTCGCCGCATGCTGCAGGTCGCCACTCTCGGCGTAGAGCCGGGCCAGGTTCAGCACCACATCCTCTGATTCGGGTTCGATCGCCTCGGCCGTCTTGAACTCCGCTTCCGCTTTGTCGGGCTGGTGCTTCACGGTGTAAAGCTGTCCCAGCACCATATGATCTTCCACGCTCTTCGGCTGCAGGGCCACAATCTTCTGGAACTCCGCAATCGCCTCGTCCAGCACATTGTTCGGCGCCGTGGCTCCCGCGCTCCCCTGTTCGCCCTCGCCCAGCTGGCGAAGGTAAATCCGGCCCAACAGTTTGTGCGCGTCAATGTTGTCGGGCGAGTTCTTCAGCAGCGTCCGCGCCGTCGTCTCGGCATCGTGCACGCGGCCCACGCGGAAATAGAGATCGGCGAGATCGTTAGCCAGCTCCGCCGAATTGGGATCGGCGTTGAGCGCCAGCTTGTACTCCTCGATGGCCTTGTTCACCTCGTCGGTGCGGCCGTCGGAGATGGCGTCATCCTCATACACTCCGGCCAGCGCCAGGTGATAGTACGCCTGAGCGCGGTTGGGCTCGGTAGCGGCAGTGGCCTGGCTCGCCGGCGTCGTGCCGGGTTCGGCCATCGGCGCCTTCGTGGGCGCGGCCTGTACCGGCGCGGCGGCAGGTTGCGCCTGTTGTGTCTTCGCCGGGCTCGCCGGAGCGCTTCCAGCCGGCGCGTTTTGCGCGCAAGCGACCACTGCCGGCAATAAAAGCAAAAGGGCGGGGGCAATCTTGCGCCCAAGGATCGGAAATGCAGTCATTTTTATCATCATGCAGGGAATTCCCCACGTTCTCAGAGCCGGCAAAGCGTATTGAACACTCGCGAGAAACCGAAACGCGGCGTAGGCAGCCGGGCAACTGTGGCAGCCGAGCAACTCTGCCTACCGTTACAGACGATTTTACGCGCCAATGGTCGCGCGTGCTCGGCGGAATTCGCGATTTTCCTACAAATTGCCGCCAATCAGGTCCTTGCGGGCCACGCGCTGGCTCAAAACCCGCTTCCGCCTGACGTAAAATAAAACAGCTTCTCGATCAGTCTCCGTGCCGGCATCCCCGACCCGCCGCGCACGAGACTGGATCGCCAGATCCAGCTCCGCTAACTCCGCTTCCTCCTGCTTAGTGCCTGAAGTGCCGTATCCCCGTAAAGACCAAGGCCAGGCCCAGTTTGTCGGCCGCCGCAATCACTTCCTCGTCGCGCACTGAGCCGCCCGGCTGGATCACCGCCGTCGCGCCGGCCTCGGCTACGGCCTCCAGTCCATCGGGAAAGGGAAAGAACGCATCCGACGCCGCCACACAGCCCTTGAGCGGCAGCACGGCCTTCATGGCGCCAAATTTGGCCGCGTCTACCCGGCTCATCTGCCCCGCGCCCACGCCCAGCGTCTGCCCGTCGCGCGCGTACACAATCGCGTTCGATTTCACGTGCTTCGACACGCGCCAGGCGAAGAGCAAACTGCGCAGCTCCTTGGCCGTGGGCGGGCGCCACGTCACCACCTTGAGCTCCGACTCCGTTACCCGGCCCGTGTCGGCGTCCTGCAGCAGCAACCCTCCCGACACCTGCTTGACCACGGGCCTGGCCGGCGCCGCCTTCACTTCCACCAGGCGCAGATTCTTCTTCACCGCAAAGCGCTCTCGCGCGTCGGCGGAAAACGCCGGCGCCGCAATGGCTTCCACAAAGAGCTTGGCAATCTCTTCCGCCGCCGCGCCGTCCACCTCGCGATTGATTCCGATGACTCCACCGAAGGCCGACACCGGATCGGCGGCAAGCGCTTTTTGATACGCCTCGAGAAGGTTCGCGCCCGTCGCCGCGCCGCAGGGGTTGGTGTGCTTCACAATGATGACGGCCGGTTCCTCAAACTCCTGCGCCAGCTCCCAGCAGGCATCCAGGTCGACGAGATTGTTGAAGCTCAGCTCTTTTCCCTGCAACTGATGCGCGCCCGCAATGCCAAGGTCAGAGCCATCTGCGTAGAGCGCCGCGCGCTGGTGAGGATTTTCGCCGTAGCGCAGGGCTTGCGCCTGCGGCAGATTGATGCGCAGGGTGGGCGGCAGCGACGAAGCGTCAAATGCGGCGGGCGCTTCGGGCGCGGGTGCGTCGGCAATCTGTTCGAGCGTGCTCGCAATCGCCGCGTCGTACGCAGCGGTCAGCGCAAAGGCCTGTACGGCGAGCCGCCAGCGCGTGGTGCGGGTCAGCACTCCGCCGTTCGCCTTCAACTCGTCGGCGAGCGCCGAATAGTCGGCAACCCGCGTCACAATGGCAACGTCTTCAAAGTTCTTCGCCGCCGAGCGCACCATCGACGGCCCGCCAATATCGATGTTCTCGATCAGGTGCCCGAACGCGATGCCGGGCTGAGCGGCCGTCTTCTCAAAGGCGTAGAGATTCACCACCACCATGTCGATGGGCTCAATGCCGTGCGCCTTCACCGCTGCCTCGTGCTCGGCGTTGCCGCGGATATAGAGCAGACCGCCATGCACGCGCGGATGCAGCGTCTTCACGCGCCCGTCGAGCATTTCGGGAAAGCCTGTTAGATCACTGATGTCTTTGACCAAAAGCCCCGCTGCACGCAGTGCCCGAGCGGTCCCGCCCGTTGAAATCAGCTCTGCACCAAAGCCCGCCAGCACCTGCGCAAACTCCACCAGTCCCGTCTTGTCGGTTACGCTGAGCAACGCGCGGCGAATCGTCTTCGCGTCGCTCCCGCTTGCTTTTGCCTCCGCACTCACCATGCCTCTCCTGTTTTGAGGATTTGCGCCGCCTCGCCCCGCAACCCCCGAGGCCCATTGGCGCGAACCAAACTCCAGACTACATCGACGCTCCGTGTCGGGTTGTGAATCGCATGACCTGTTCAAATCACTTGCGGGTAAGCAGGGAACGCTCATAAGCAATCCTTTGGAAAGGGAGCGGCTTTGTGACCCCGGACAGCCCACGGAGCGGGCGATCTTTGGTAGCCCCAGTCGTCAGACTGGGGTTGACAGAATCGTTGAACGCCGCCAGCCCGCTTTAGCGGGCGTAAGACGCCGGCCCTGACGCCGCTGTCCAACCGCCGATGCTTTAGAGTGTTGATATGGGAAGTTATCCCACGCCCCCCCCACCGGAGATTCTTCCTCCGCAGAGCCAATACACGCCGCCTCCGCCTCGCCCGCGGCGCAGGTGGGCCTCTGCGCCGGCCACCTATCTGCTCGTGGGGATCAATTGCGCGGTGTTTCTGCTGATGGCGGCGCGTGGCGTCAGTATATGGAACCCCACCGTCGGCCAGTTGATGTACTGGGGCGCCGATAACGCCGGCAGCGTACTCATCGACGGGCAGTGGTGGCGCATCGTCACCGCCATGTTCGTGCATGTGGGCATGATTCACCTGGCCACTAACATGTGGTGCCTGTGGAACTTGGGGCTGCTGGCTGAGCCGCTGATGGACTGGTTTGGTCTCATCGCGGTCTACATCCTCACCGGAGCTGCCGGCAACATGCTCTCCACCTGCTACAACTGGGTGCGGCCAATGCACGATGCTTCAGGCGCGCCATTTTTCGCCGCCGGGGCGGGGGCTTCCGGGGCCGTCTTCGGCATTGCCGGCGCGCTCATCGTGTTGCTCAAGTCAAAGCGGCTGCCCATTCCGCAATACGAGCTCAAGCGCCTGCGTAAGTCCGTCATCTACTTCGCCGCACTCAACCTCGTCATCGGCCTTTCGGTCAACTTTGGCAGCGGATTCACCGGCGTGGAAATCGATAATTCGGCCCACATCGGCGGCTTCCTGTGCGGATTGCTGTTCGCATTGCCGCTGGTGCCGCGCATCGGCTCGCCGCGCAGTGTGTTTCAGACGCGCATGCGCCTCGCCGTCACCCTCATCGTCATCCTGCTTGTGCTCTTTGGTTTCTACGTGGCGCACATCCCGCCGCTGCAAGGCTGACGTCCCGCTCCCGGCGCACTCCGTGCGAAAATATCCGCGTACGCTGTTCGTCTCATCCCACCCGCAGGAGGCAGACTATGGAACGTCGCGATTTCCTCAAGCAAGCCGCCATCACCGCTGCAGCCGCCGCCTCGGCGTCGCGCATCCGCGCGTCCGATCCCAAAACTCCCGTCCGGCCCATCGCTCGCCGCCCGTTGGGCAAAACCGGCGAGCATCTTTCGATGATTGGATTCGGCGGCATCGTGGTCATGAATGAAGAGGCAAACGCAGCCGTCAACATCGTCGCCGAGGCCGCGGACCGCGGCATCAACTACTTCGATGTCGCGCCCAGCTACGGCAACGCGCAGGAGCGGCTGGGTCCGGCGCTCAAGCCCTGGCGCGACAAGTGCTTTCTGGCCTGCAAAACCGACGGCCGCTTGAAAGACGATTCACGCACCGATCTCGAAAACTCGCTCCGCCTGCTCCAGACCGACCATCTCGACCTCTACCAGTTCCACGCCCTTACCAAAATGACCGATCTCGACAAGGTGCTGGGCCCGGGCGGCGCCATCGAGACCTTCGAGGCGGCAAAGAAGGAGGGTAAGATCCGTTACATCGGCTTCTCCGTCCACTCCGTCGAAACCGCGCTCGCTGCCCTCGACCGCTACGACTTCGACACCGTGCTCTTTCCGCTGAACTGGGTTCTCGTCACGCAGGCAAACTTCGGATTGCAGATCCTGAAGCGCGCGGAGGAAAAGCAGATGGGCATCCTATGCCTGAAGAGCATGGCCAAGACCGTGTGGCCGGCCGATCAGCGGCGCAATCATCCGGAGCCCAAGTGCTGGTACCAGCCGGCGGGCTTTCCCGATGAGGCTTCGCTCGGACTCCGCTGGACGCTGGGCCATCCCATCACCGCCGCGCTTCCGCCTGGAGACGAGCGCTACTTCCGCCTCGCCATGGATGTGGCGCAGAACTACCAGCCGCTCGCGCCGCACGAAGAGCAGGCCCTGCTGAGCGGAGGCAAAGGCGTGGAGCCGTTCTTTCACCTGGGCAACGACGTGTAAAGGTAGCGGATTGAGCGGCGCTGGCGGAGTTACCGCGTCGCCGTGGCGGCGAACTTTTTCACCATGGCCATCAGCAGCTTGCGGTCGCTCTCGTTCAAATTCGAGGAGTAGCGGCGGATTTGCGTGAGAAAGCGCAGCTCGTCGTCGGAGAGGTTCTGCGCGTTCATTTGGCGGGCCAGTGTGTCGCTGGCGAAGAACTGCGCGATCGGCAGGTCGAGGGCATGAGCGATCTTGGCAAGTGTGTCCAGCGAGGGCACGGTGTGGCCGTTCTCCACGCGCGAAAGATAACAGCGCAGCAGGCCGGTTCTCTTTTCGATGTCTCCCTGCGAAAGTCCCTTCTGCAACCGGTAAGCGCGAATCGTGGTGCCGATCTTCATCCCCGTCCCATCCTGTCCGATCCCCTCCAAGGTTTACTGGCTTGGTAGCAATCAGGCGATTATTGTCTTAAGAGTTAACATGTGCCGGCGAGGATTGCAAGCCCAAATTTCGTGGGCCGCATCAATGTGCACAAAACCTCCCGCAGCGCGGGACCGTCGGCGCGTGCGTTACCGGTTCGTAAACCTTCGCGGCTGGTGATGCGTCAGACTCAATACAGGCACAAGAGGCCGGACAGCGCAAATACAGGTGGAAATGATGCGTGCGGGAGTGGCTGTGATCATTGTGGCCGGTTGTTTTGCGGCCTGGGCGCAGGCCCCGGTCCCAACCGGCGCCCCCGCATCCGCGCCGGCCGCTGTCCCGCAGGCTGCCGCACCCGCTGCCAGCCCGGCCGTCGCGGGCGGCAAGCTGCATGGCACGGTAAAAAGCGGCAACATTCCGCTTCCCGGCGTCACCGTCACCGCGCAAAACACTCTCACCGGCAAGCGCTACTCCACCACCACCGACATCACCGGCGCGTGGCAAATGAATATCCCCCAGAACGGCCGCTATGTCATCCGCACCCAGTTCGCGGCCTTCGCGCAAGGGTCGCAGGAGGCGGTCCTCAACGCCACGAGTCATGATCAGCTCGTGAACTTCCAACTCATCCTGGCCTCGCGCCAGGCCGGGCAGGACCAGCAACAAGCGCGTGAATCGGCACGCCCCGGCGGAACCGGCCAGGGTGTGCGGCAAATGGCCGGCAACGCCCCGGAAAATGTAAGCCTGCAGAGCGCGTTGAGCGCCGATACCGACACCGAGGCCGGCACCGAAGGCGAGAGTGGTGCGGCGCTGCCCTCGATTGCCGCCAACACCGACTTCAGCGACGAATCAATGGCGATTACGGGCCAGGCCGGGCAGGTGAGCGCCTACGCCGGCATGGGTCCGGAGGATGGCAGGCTCAACGCGGGCATGGGCCCGCAAGGTGGTCCCGGCGGTCAGGGTGGTCCCGGTCAGGGCGGCGCTTTCGCGGGCCAGGGTGGCTTGTTTGGCGGATACGGCGGCGGCGGAGGGTTCGGCGGAGCCTTCGGCGGCGGTGGTTTTGGCGGAGGCGGCGGGTTTGGCGGTGGTGGTGGCGGCGGCTTCGGCGGCCGTGGCGGTGGTGGAGGTGGCGGGGGAGGAGGCGGCAACTTCCGCGGCTTCAATCCCGCACAGCCCCATGGCAGCATTGCCTGGTATGGAAACACTTCCTATTTCAATGCGCAGCCGTTCGCTTTGCTCGGCCAGAATCAGGAGCAGCCGGCCAACGGATCGAATCGCTTTATTCTTTCGTTCATGAGCGCGCCGTACATTCCCCACCTCACCAAGCCCAGCGGCAAAGATACGGTCTTCCTCACGCTTTCGGGCACGCGCTCGTCGAATCCCGACGACTTTTACGCCACGCTCCCTACCGATGCGGAGCACGGCGGCGACTTCTCCGCCTCGGGATTGCCCGCGATCTACAATCCCGTCACGGGCGTGCAATTCGCGTCCAACACGATTCCCCACCCAGCGACCTATGTTCCTTACCAGTCGATCTCGCCGCAGGCTACGGCGCTGCTCGCGTACTTCCCTCAGCCGCTGCCTAACGGCGAAACCATCAACGGCTACAACTACCACCTGCTCACCACGGCGCAATCGAACTCCACCAACGCCGGCATCCGTTACAACCGCAGTCTCGGCGCAAACGCCACGCAACCCGGCGGCCGCGGGGGCTTCGGTGGCGGCGGCGGGCGCCGTGGCGGATCGCAGAATCAGGGCCTGCGCCAAAGCATCAACCTGAATTACAACCAGTCGCACTCGGCCTCGGATCTGGTGTCTCTAATTCCCGAGCTCGGCGGCAAGAGTGCTTTAAACTCCTACTCGCTGCAGGCCGGCTACACTGTGGGCTACCACCGCTTCACAAACATTTTCAACGCCAACTGGAACCGCAGCAACAGCCACACCACCAACTTCTTCACCAATACGTCGGACAATCCAGCCGGGACTGCGGGCATCATCGTGCCCAATAACGTCGCGCTCAACTACGGCGTGCCCACCATCTCGCTCAGCAACGGCATCCAGGGCCTCAGCGACACACAGCCCAGCTTCTCCATCTCGCAGACCATCTCCTTCTCCGAGGTCCTGAGCTGGATCCACGGCAAGCACAACATGCGCTATGGCGCCGATTACCGCCGCGTGCATCGCGACTTTCTGGCCGGCTCCAACGCCACCGGAGGGTTCACCTTTACCGGCTTGTTCACCGAAGAGTATGTGGGCGGAGTGGCAGTTCCGGGCACGGGCTCTTCCATCGCCGACTTTCTCCTCGGCCTGCCGCAGTCCACCACGCTCAACTCCTCGCTGGCCAAGAGCTACCTCCGCGACAATGTCTACGACGCCTACGCCATGGACGACTGGCGTGTGCTGCCCTCGCTCACACTCAACTACGGCGTGCGCTGGGAGTTTTTTGCGCCCTACACCGAAAAATACGGCCGCCTCGCCGATATCGCCACCAATCCCGATGCGGGATTCACCGGTGAGACCGAACAGACCTCCGGCATTAACGGCTTGCCCTCATCGCTCGTGTTTCCCTGGCACAAGGCCTTCCAGCCGCGTGTAGGTCTGGCATGGCGTGTGCCGAAAATCAAGAGCACGGTGCTCCGCGTCAACTTCGGCACAAATTACACCGTGGGCGAATATGCCGGTTTTGCCACCATCATGGCGCACCAGCCGCCCTTCACCAACGAGCAGACGAATCAAGAGGCGGTCGGCAACACGCCGTCCATTGCCTGCGCGCAAACCAACACATGCTTCACGCTCGCCAATGGATTTCCCGCGCCTGCCGCCGTCGGAAATTACGCGTTGAATCCTCACTACGGCCTTCCTTACGTGATGGCGTGGAATCTCGATCTCCAGAAGACCCTGCCGCAGGAAATGGTGTTGAATCTCGGTTACAACGGAGCGCGATCGAACCACCTCGACGTGGAGCTGGCGCCGCGCGCGCTGCCCACCAGCCCGGGCACCGACCCATCGATCCCAAACCCGGTAATCAGCCAGCCTGTTCCCTTCAACTACGACGAAGCGGAAGCCTACTACAAAAACAATCAAGCCACGGTGCGCCTGAACAAGCGGCTGCAGCACGGCGTTTCCCTGGGCGCCAATTACCAGTACGGCCACGCCATCGACGACGCCAGCGCAGTGAACGGAGGCACCGCCGCCGTGGTGCAGGATTGGCAGGACGTCGCCGCACAGGAGGGTCACTCGGTCCTCGACGTTCGCCACCAGGTGAGCGGGACTTATTTGTTCGAATTGCCCTTCGGCTCCGATAAATTCTGGGTCACGTCGGGCGTGGGCTCTCACATCCTCGAGGGCTTCTCGGTCTCGGGCAGCTTCACCTTTGCTACGGGAGGCTGGGTCTCGCCGGGATTCGAACCCACGGCGCAGGGCGTGGAGTGCGGCAATGCCTCCGGCCTGCGGCCGAATCTCGTGCCTGGGCAATCCATCACCGCCGCAGGCGGCAGCCTGCGTCACTGGTTCAACACCGCGGCCTACGCTCCGCCCTCCGCCACCAACGGGTTCTGCAATTACTTCGGCAATGCGCCGCGCGACTCCATCGAGGGGCCCGGGAAAGTGCAGAACAACATGGCGCTCTCCAAGACCATGAATCTGGGCGAGCCGCGCAGCATGGAGATTCGCGCGCAGATCAATAACGTCTTCAATACCGTGCAGTACTCGGGCGTGAACACCACCTATGGCGCGCCGCAATTCGGCCAGGTGACTTCGGTTGGGCAGATGCGGCAATTTCAATTCATGGCCCGGTTCAGGTTTTAAAGACAGCGGAGTTAGCGGAGTTGGCGAGTCAGCAAATTGGCAAGCGAGAGATTGAGGCTACGGGCGGGATGAAGGGATTTATACAAATGACGGGAGCAACGCTTGCCTTGCTGGCGCTGGCAGCTGCCGGCGTGCCACCGCTGCCTGCGCAATCGCCCGGCCAGGTTAGCTCCACGCCGCAGGGCGGATTCATGCTCAAGGCCAACGCCGATCTGGTCCTCACCAACGTTGTGGCGCGCGACGCCAAAACCGGCGAGCTGGTGAAGGGCCTCAAGCAAAGCGACTTCAAAATCTACGAGAACGGCCGCGAGCAGCAGATCTCCACGTTTGATTTCGAAAGCGTCGACATGGCCACGCCGCTCAAGGAGGCCACTGTGAGCGGCCTCGCCGCCGGCCCCACCGGCAGCAAGGCGGTCGTCGTCGCCAAGCCCGAAGAGCTGCGCAACCATCGGCTCATCGTCATGTTCTTCGACCTCACTTCAATGCAGCCGGAAGATCTCGAGCGCAGCGTGGAAGCGGCGCAAACCTTCCTCAAGACGAAGATGCAGCCCGCCGATCTGGTCGCACTGGTTTCTCTCGGCGACACGCTCACCGTCGATCAGGACTTTACCGCCGACAAGGACGCGCTCATCCGCGAGGTGGGCGCTTACAACGGCACCGAGGGCCAGGGCTTTGCCCAGGGCGCCAACGCCAACACCAATCAGGTGGAAGACACCACTTCCTACACGCCCGACGAAAGCGAGTACAACGACCTCAACACCGATCGCGAGCTCTTTGCCTTGCGCGCCGTCTCACAGGCGCTGGCCAAGATCAACCAGAAGAAATCGCTGCTCTATTTCTCCGGCGGCATCTCGCGCGACGGCATCGAAAACCAGGCCTCTTTGCGGTCGGCCATCAACGCGGCGGTGCGCGCCGATCTCTCTATCTACAGTGTCGATACGCGCGGTCTCCAGACCATCGGCCCGCTGGGCGACGCGTCGACCGGAAGCTTGCGCGGGCAGGGTGGATTCAACGGCGGCGCACTGATGAAGAACATGCAAAGCAACTTTGACACCCAGGAAGTAATGGCCACGCTCTCTTCCGACACCGGCGGCAAGGCCTTCTTCGACTCCAACGACTTTGCGCCCGCCTTCGCGCAGGTGCAGAAGGACACCTCGGCCTACTACGCCATTGGCTTCCACTCCTCCGACCCGGCGCGCGACGGCAAATATCGCAAGCTCACCGTCAAGATCGTCAGGCCGGGCATCAAGCTCGACTACCGGCCCGGCTACTACGCGCCCGCCGACTTCAAGCACTCCGGCAAGGAAGATCGCGAGCAGGAGTTGCAGGATCAGCTCTCGAGCGACCTGCCCGCCACCGACATCGCGGTCTACATGGATGCCATGTACTTCCGCCTCGACGCCAGCCGCTATTACATGCCAGTTTCGCTGGTCGTGCCCGGTTCGCAAATCCCATTTGTGAAGGGCGGCGACAAGGACAAGGCCACGCTCGACATTATCGGCGCCGTCATCGACGATACCAAGCGCCCCGTGGGCCGCGTGCGCGACACCGTCAAACTCAATCTCGATGCCTCGCTCGCGGCGCGGCAAAAGAATATCCAGTACACCACCAGCTTCAACCTGCCGCCCGGCAACTATCAGATTAAGTTCGTGGTGCGCGAAAACGAAACCGGCCGCATGGGCTCGTTCATCGCCGAGGTCACGCTGCCCGATCTCAAAAAAGCTCCGCTCAAAATGAGTTCGATTTTGCTGGCCTCGCAGCGGACCCCAAGCAAGAAACAGGATCCGCTGGTGCGTAATGGCCAGGAGTACGTGCCCAACATCAGCCACGTCTTCCGCCAGGACCAGCACCTCTACCTGCTCTACGAGGTCTACGATCCCACGCGCGCCAAAGCCGCCGCCGACGATCCCAAGGGATCGAAGCCGGGTATTAATCTGATGAGCAGTTTGGAACTGATTCAGGGTTCAACCAAAGTTTACGAAACACCGATCGTGCAGGCCCGAGCCATCAACGTCGAAGGCCGCGACGCCGTCAGCTTCGAGCTCGACGTTCCGCTCAGCGGACTCAAGCCCGGCGCCTATCTCTGCCAGTTGAATGTGATCGACGATGCCGCCGGCAGCTTCGCGTTTCCGCGCTTTGCCGTGCTGGTGCGCGAGCCTGCCGCGCTGCCGGCCGCTGCACCCGTCACTCCGCCCACCGTTACGCCGGCTCCAGCACCCGGCGGCGTCGAATAACAGAGGCCCAACGCCCACCGCCGGTCATCCTGAGCGAGTTCGTCCGACGCGGCGGACGAAGGAGTCGAAGGACTTGCATTTTCGCTTTGCTCTGGCTTTGGAAGAACACGAGGCCTCCGGCGCGAATACCGGAACTGTCACTGTAGAGTGGCGTTGCCACAGCAGTGTTTGTACTTCTTCCCGGAACCGCAAGGGCAAGGAGCGTTGCGCCCGATCTTTTGCCCCACCCTGCGGGCGCCGGTCTGCTCTTGTCGCGCCTCCCGGATCCGATGGGGACGGAAAAAGTCGTAGGCCCGCTTGGCCGATACTGCGAGACCGATGAGCACCTGCTCGCGAAGCTCCCTGTCCGGCGGCGTCTTCCACGTGCGCATCTCCGGGTCGGGATCGTTTTCATGGGCCAAGGCAAAAATGGCAAGGAGAATGGCGAAATCGTCTTCATCCTCGAAGATGTCGTCCCAGGCCTCGCGCCGCAGGCCGACTCCCCGCAGAAATCCTCGCGCCCAACGGTCTCCTCTTGGAATCTCCTCGTCATCCTCGGTCATCAGCCGAGGCAGGAAAACCATGTCCGAGGAAGCAAGTGTTCGGGCCACAAAGTTCCAGTGACGCATGGCCAGATTCAAAAACTCGTCGAATTCATCGGCAGTCGTAAACGGAGTTTCCTGGCCTCCCAGATCTCGTCAAGGTAGACACTGGGAGGGATCGTCACCGGCCCACAAATCAGCGCCGCGAAAAATCCGTCCATCTCCTCGGCATTCATCGCGTTTTCGCCTTCAAACCTACCGACGATTTCTTCCAGCCGATCGTATTCGGCGTCCGTGAGTGATTCGTCGAGGCTGGGTCGATTGGGCTTCATATCGCCAGAATACGCGCGAGGGCCACACGCGCCGGCGAAAATTGCACAGTGCGCGTTTTGGGCTGCGCACAGGATTCAACCGTTCGGCGGACATGCTTCAGCGTCTTGCCGCCATGGGCAGTGCCGGCAGCCCGAGCCGCAACAACTCCCGCGCTTCAGGTGGTACGCGGCGGTAAACACCATCAGCGTGCCCTCGAAGTAGTAATCTTCGGGTTCAAGGTTCTTGGGCTGTGCGGCGGATGGCTCCTGGTCCATGCCTCTATTCTCCCGTAATGCACCCGCGGCGGCGGATCGGCCGCCGCATGCAGCCGGTAAAATTGATTCATGGCACTCACCGCGCCCCAATCAGTAATCGCTCGCGCCCGCAAAATCAAGATTGTTCTCTTCGACGTCGACGGTGTATGGACCGACGGCACCATCTGGCTCGTTCCAGGGGCTGCCGCCGGCAAAGTTTTGGACGAGGTTCGTGGCAAGGAAACAATCGGCTACGGCGTGAACTCCACCACCATGACTGAGGCCAAAGGCTACAGCGCCCACGACGGCACGGCCATTTCGCTGGCGCGCATCGGCGGCCTTAAATGCGGCGTCATCACCAAGCGCATCAGCGAGACCGTGGCGACCCGCGCCCGCGACCTCAAGCTCGAATTCGTCTACCAGGGCTGCGCCTTCAAGATGCAGGCCATCCGCGAAATCATGCAGAAGGAAGGCGTCACGCTCGAAGAGATCTGCTATGTGGGTGACGACGTTATCGACCTGCCCGCTATGCGCGAGGTAGGTTTCGCCGTGGCCGTGGCCAATGCGCGCGAGCGCGTGAAGGCCGAGGCGCATTACATCACGCCCAACTCCGGCGGCTACGGCGCGGCGCGTGACGCGGTGGAGTTCATCCTCGAAGCCAAGGGCATGCTCGACCAGTGCATTGAAGCCTACATCGACGAGCGCAACCCGATTCCGCCGTCGATGGACATTGGCCGCGGCGGCGATTTGAAGTAGCCGGTTTGATTATGGAAACCACCCCCAAACGCGCTGTCGTTCTCTTGAGCGGCGGCCTCGATTCCGCCACCGTGCTCGCCATCGCGAAAGCGGAGGGCTACGAGACCTACGCGCTCTCGTTTTCTTACGGCCAGCGCCATGCCTGGGAGCTCGAGGCTGCCAAACGTGTCGCCGCGTCCATCGGCGTGGCCCAGCATCGCTTAGCCACCATCGATCTCCGCGCCTTCGGCGGCTCCGCGCTCACCGCCGAAATCGATGTACCCAAAGGCCGCGAGCCTGAAGAGATGTCCCACGGCATTCCCATCACCTACGTCCCCGCGCGCAATACCATCTTTCTCGCCTTCGCGCTGGCCTGGGCTGAGGTGCTGGGCGCAAGCGACATTTTTCTCGGCGTCAACGCGCTCGACTACTCCGGCTATCCCGATTGCCGGCCGGAATTCATCGAGGCCTTTGAGAAGATGGCCAACCTCGCCACTAAAGCCGGCGTCGAAGGCCGCCAGCACCTCCGCATTCACACGCCGCTCATCGCCATGACCAAAGCGCAGATCATCGCCACGGGAACGGGATTGAGCGTGGACTACGGGCTCACCAGCAGTTGCTACGATCCGGGACCAACCGGCGCGCCTTGCGGCCAGTGCGACTCGTGTCTGCTCCGCCAGAAAGGCTTCCGCGAGAACGGAATCGAAGATCCGATCTCGAGAAGATAGCTCTCGGCCGTCAGCTCTCAGCTTTCAGCTTGTTCGTGCTGAGTTGACAGCTTAAGCAATTGCGAGATCAGCTAAGAGCTGAAAGCTGCTTTTATGTACGCCGTCAAAGAAATCTTCTACACCCTGCAAGGCGAGGGCGCGCACACGGGACGCGCCGCGGTCTTCTGCCGCTTTGCGGGCTGCAATCTCTGGTCGGGCCGCGAAGCCGACCGCGCCTCGGCAATCTGCCAGTTCTGCGACACGGATTTTGCTGACACCAACGGTCCGGGCGGCGGAAAGTTCGCATCCCCAGACGCTTTAGCAGCGGTGATTGAAGAGAAATGGCGCGATCGTTCGTTCCCAGGTCTCAAGAGGGAGACCCCTATTCCACCGGCATTTGACACCCACGGTACTGAGTCCGGCGCTCGATTCGTCGTCTGCACCGGCGGCGAGCCTCTGCTTCAGCTCGACCCCCCGCTCATCGACGCTCTCCACGCACGCGGCTTTGAGATTGCCGTCGAAACCAACGGAACCATCACTGCCCCGCTCGGTCTCGACTGGATCTGCGTCAGCCCCAAGGCCAGCGCTGCGCTCAAGCAACGCACCGGCGACGAGCTGAAGTTGGTTTATCCGCAACCCGGCGCCGAACCTGCCGCCTTCGAGTCGCTCTCCTTCCGCCATTTCTTCCTGCAACCGATGGACGGTCCCCTCCGCGACGCCAACACGCAAGCCGCGCTCCAGTATTGCCTCGATCACCCGCGCTGGCGCCTGAGCCTGCAGACGCATAAGCTGCTGGGCATACCGTGAACCGTGGGCCGTGGACCGTGGGCACGGAAGACGCATAACGATTCACGAACCACGGTTCACCGTTCACGTCTTTTCTCTGCCTCTGCCAGCCATCCCCGCTGCAGCTTCTCCGCCGGAACGCTGGAGAGATACGGTTTGATGTCGAGCACCGGCGTGCCGTCCAGCATATCCACGCCGCGCACGCGCAGCGATGCGCCTTCGCGGCCGAGCAACTCCACCACCGTCAGCCCGATCGGGTTCGGCCGCCGCGGCGATCGCGTGCCGAAAACCCCGTGCGGTCGGCCCTCGTCGCTGGGCGGATGCGCGATCAGATCGAATCCATCGGTGCGGTCGAACTCCCAGAGCACAAAGAGATGCGAAAAGCCTTCGATGTCCTTGAGCCCCGGCTCGTATTCGCGCAGCAATTCGATTGCGCCCTCGGCGTCATGCCTGGCGCCCAGGCCTTTGGGAATGGCGGAGGTTTCATGGAATGGGCTATGAATGAATCCGATGGGCTGGGCGGTAAACATGGCAACGCCTCCGCATTTCATCCTATTCGCGCTGGGCTGTGGAATCGAAACGCTCGCCCGGGAATCCAATTTGCGTGGCCGGCTTCGGCCGTTGCGCCATCGTGATCCGAACGAATATTGAAAATGAAAGCAGCTGATTCCCCGGAGGCAAATAATATGCAGGCAGCAGTCGTTGAAATCCCCGGCCAGGCGCCGAAGTACCAATCCTTTCCCGATCCCGTGACCGAAGACGGCGAAGTCCTGGTCCACGTGCACGCCGCGGGATTGCATCCCATCGTGAAGGCCCTGGCCAGCGGCTCGCACTACGCCAGCGCGAAAGACAACCTGGGTCCGTCTGTCCCCGGCATCGATGGCGTCGGCGTGCTCGACGACGGCAGCCGCGTGTATTTTGTCTTTGTCCGCAAGCCGTGGGGAACCATGGCCGAACGCGCCGCCGCTCCGCGCAAGATGTGCATCCCTCTGCCCGAAAAGCTCGGCGACGTCGAAGCCGCCGCAATCGCCAATCCCGGCATGTCGGCCTGGCTCACGTTGAAGGACCGCGCTGCCCTGGCGCCCGGAGAGACTGTGCTCATCATGGGCGCGACCGGCGTGGCCGGCCAACTCGCCATCCAGTCGGCGCGCCTGCTGGGAGCCAAACGCGTAATTGCCGCTGGCCGCAACGTCGACGCCCTGGCCGGGGCCGATGTCGACGCGGTCATCGCGCTCCGCCAGCCTGAAGACGCCATCCGTGACGCCCTCGCCGCCGAGGCCGCCTCCGGCATTCATGTCGTAGTCGACTATCTCTGGGGTCGGCCCACGGAGCTCCTGCTCGAAGCCCTCGCCCGCGGCTTCAAGGCCCAGGCCACCACCAGAACCCGCCTCGTCGAAGTCGGCGAAAGCGCAGGCAAGACTATCACCCTCCCCGGCGCAGTCCTGCGCAGCATCGACCTCACCCTCCTCGGTAGCGGATTCGGCTCTGCTTCGCTCGAGCGCATCTTTTCCGCCATCCCCACCCTTTTCGAAATGGCCGCCGCCGGAACCCTGCAAATCGCCGTCGAGCCGGTCCCGCTGGCCGAGGTGGAATCGGCCTGGAGCCGCGTGGAAAAGGGCCGCCGGATCGTCTTCACTGTCTAAACCCTCTGTTTTTAACTTCAAATCATCAAAAAGGTTTTCGTCAGACCAAAACACCCACCCCTCGTCACCGGGAACACTTCTGGGCTCGCCGGTGTCTAAGTATGCAGGTGCCTGGGCCAGGTGGCGGAACGCCAACGCCCTCGCATCGGGACCAGTAACAGGCTTCCGGCGTCAAACAGCGGCTGGAAGCGGCTCAAAAGTGCCATCGGCTCTCCCGCCTGCGTCTCGTTGGTAATCGGCTGTGACGGCGGTGGGTGCAAATGGTGGATGAAGTGCGATAACGTGGGAGGATACTGACTTGCAGGCGGACCTCACCATGGGCAACCTTGCCAGCGCACTCGCGCTCCAACCCGACGAAGCGGTTCTCGTGACAGAGCTGCGGGCGGGTTCAGAGGAGGCGTTTGCGTGGCTGATCGCACACTACCATCAGCCGATTTACTCGCTGCTCGCACGCACCGTGCGCAACTCCGCCGATGCGGCCGACCTGACCCAGGAAGTGTTCGTCAAAGTCTTCCGCGGTATCCGCGGTTTTCACGGCGAGTCCTCGTTGCGCACCTGGATCTACCGCATTGCGCTGCGCGAGGCGTCGAATCAGCGCCGCTGGTGGATGCGGCATCAGCAGCAGGAGATCCCCATCGAGCAGGAGATCGCCGAAGCGGACGGCGGACGGCCAGTGCTCCTGAAGGACATGCTGGTCGATCCATCGGAGTCGCCCTATGACGCGGCCCTGCACGAGGAGAACCGGGCGCACGTGGAGCGGGCATTACGGCAGGTGCCGGAGCCGTTTCGCATTTCGCTCATCCTGCGCGACATCGAGGGATTTTCTTACGAAGAAGTGGCGGCAATGCAAGGGGTCAATCTGGGAACGGTGAAGTCGCGGCTGGTACGTGGGCGCGCCTTTTTGAAGGTGCTGCTCGCCGCGCCCAAGCCGGGCTCGCGGACCAAAGCGCTGTCAGGGATGGAACTGTCCCTGAGAGAGGAGGCGCGATGAACAGCTGCAATCAAGTGCAGACAGGGTTGACGGATTATCTGGACGGCCGGTTGACGGGACGGGAAATGCAGGAGATGGACGCACACCTCCAGGCGTGCCATGCTTGTGCGCAGGAGTGGAAGTCGCTGCGCGATCTCGAAACCGCATTGGCCGGGCTGGGCCCGGTGGAAGAGCCGGCGGACCTGCCGCTGCGCATCCGCGTCGCGGTCAGCCAGGAACGCGCGCGCAGCCGCCGCAGCATATTCGCCATGTGGGATCTGGTCTGGAGAAACAGTGTGGGGCCGTTCCTGCTGCAGGCCGGCGCGGGCTTTGCCAGTGCCGTGCTGCTGTTGGGTACCATCGTTTTCCTCATCACCATGTTCGCCCGACCGGGAACTGCAGCCGCCACGTCCGACGAGCCGCTGGGCAACGCCACGGCGCCGCATCTGCTCTATTTCTCGAATGCCCAGGGCGGCAATGAGACCGGCGCCATCAACGGCCCGGTAGTGGTTGAGGCCTACATCAACGATGCGGGCGAGGTGTACGACTACCGCATCGTCTCCGGACCCACCGACGCCACCACGCGCTCCCAGGTAGAGAACCTGCTGCTGTTCAGCCGCTTTGCGCCGGCCCGCTTCTTCGGCCAGCCGGTCCGCGGATTGGCCGTGCTGTCGTTCTCCGGCGTCTCCGTGCGGGGGTAAGAGCAGGGAACAGGGAACAGGGATCAGGGATCAGAAGAGCCCTCAGGCGGCGTTTGCGTCGTTGGCATCGTCGTCGTCCGCAGTGTGCCGACATCGCTCAAAACAGGTCAAAAACTGCTGTTCCGCCGCGTTTGGCTTGCACTGGATCTGGTGCAAATGTCTCGGACAACGCGAATTCAGGCCTTTCAACAGGCCGTTTTGGTCCCGCCTGTGGAAAAAGGGGTACCCCTCTCCCATCTCTGCAAAGAACTGCTTTGTTTTCAGCGCTTTGGCCCGCGCGTTTTGGGATAAGTGTTCTCTTTTCAATGGCTTGTGGCCAGGTATTAGACAGCAAAGGGGTTAGAAGCAGGGATCAGGGATCAGAGATCAGAGATCAGGGATCAGAGATCAGGGGTCAGGGATCAGAGATCAGGGATCAGAGAACAGTGGCCAGAAACGCGAACGCGGCGGGGATGAGCCGCCGTGCAAGGGCCTGCTTGAGTGCTGATGGGAACAGTATGCGCCGGGAGGGGGAAATTATCTGCAAAGCGGCGGGCGCGTTTTGCGCAGTGTTTTGAACGGCTTATGGGGAAAATGGAGCGGGACGGGGTTGAAAAGGCAGCCGCTAGCTTCCAGCCAGAAACAGCGGACAGTGAACAGTGGACAGTGAACAGGTGAGCAAGGGAGCGAGCGGGAAGGCAAGTCGACGGGTCAGCGCAAGGCGCTATGATCTGATTACGAGCCGATGGACAACGAAGCTTTACTGCCTCGCCACATCCAAATGCGGCGCCAATATGATCGTAAGCGCTATGCTCGGCACCTTTCGCAGCCAGAACTTGATCGTCGGATCAGGGATGTCTTTCTCAATCTCTTCATATTGACACCAGAGGCCAAAATCGGCCTACCGCCTGTGGACGACAAAAGCGCCATCTGGATGGAGAAGTGGGCTCACGTACTCGAAGAGATGCAGCTCCGCCATGGCCCGTTCCCTCGCGGTTTCACTGAGAACATTTTTCACTCGGAACCTTTCCCTGACTTCGCCTCCGCTCTTGCTCACAAGGCTGCTGAAGCACTCCGGAGGAGGGCGCTCGCACCCGGCTCTACCCTGATCAAGTACGGCAAGCGCGCCCACATGGAGAAGCTTTTCCGCGAAGGAAGCCTGCGCATCCAGCCCGCGAGCTATTTCACAGGCAAAGACTTGAATGGTGCGATTCGCGACGACGAGCGGCGACTGCTACTGTCGTTTGCGCTATCGGGGGAGGACATCAGGAAGATTGTTTTGAACCCGCAAGATGTTCCCGAAGCGACGCCGGAGCAGCGTGTGGACGTCATGTTTCAATCGCTAGCCGATTACTGGATGTACTGCGCCACCGAATCGGTCGATCCGCGTCTTTTCGTCGACTTCGAGGCCGACGCTTGTGTCATCGTCCGGGGCCGGCAACAGTTTGCTGAGCGCCTGCAGCGCACTACATCGCATGCGCTGGGAAGGGTAAGGCACCAAGCGCGACCGATCGAATATATCGATCCTCTGCTGCCAAAGTCTGCGGAAATCTTTCTGCCGCTGGCCAAACACTTTGGTTATTCCTACCAGGCGGAATACCGCTTCTGCTGGTTCCCAGTAGATCCTGCTCCCGAACTCCGGCATGTGGATCTTTCGATTGGGAGTCTCGAGGGCATCGCGGATCTGATTGTGATTTGAGTGAAGGGCCGACTCAATGTTAAGGAATGGGGCAATTCCGGACCCTAGACCCATTCATGAACTCGATGAATGCGTCATCGCAGGCGCCCTTGCGTTTCGGAGCTCGGCTTCGCCGCGTACTTTGTTTTTTGGCAAATGCTGGGCACGGTTTTGGCACGAGGGCTGGTGCGATCCCGGGTCTCAGAAGCGGGACCCGGGGCCCAGATTGTGCTGGGTGAAGTTCCTGGGATGCGGGCCACCTGCCCACCTGCCATTGTGTTTTGAGCTACGGGAGGGGCGGATAAGGCGCCCTATCTAGAGGGTGCGCCTTGAACTTTTCCCATTCAGGCATGTAAGGCTGTTGGCTCAATTCAAAATCGAGCCGATCCCCTTCTAGCGGCAAGCCGTGCAGGAAGTCGTATATGAGACCGCGGACGAAGAGAAGTCGGGGAGGTGCAGTTCCCTCCCGTCCCCAGCGACACTCACCCGGCGAAAAAGATTCATGGGAGTAATCAACCAGTCGCTTCAAATCTCGTTGGAATACTACTCTTACGGTCTGGCGCCCATGTTCTAGCCGAATCAACAGGTCCTTACCGTCCACTCTGAGATGGCAGAAGCCGTCTCCCTCGTCCTCGAATGGAGCCAGACCCTTGACGCTCGCCACTATTCGCCGCGTTTCGTCGTTGAGGGTTCTGGAGGCGACTTCGACGTGTGCAGTGACAGGCTCCTTGAAGTGAATCCAGCCTGGATGAATGCGATCGAAGTCCTGCTTGCGGTACGCATTTGGGAGAAGATCGAGAGGGAACTGGGCCGCTTCATTATCCGAACGTTTCCTATCGCTCAACGCAGCGAGCTCCCGTTCGCGCCGTTCACGCTCCTTTCTCGCATATTCTTCTTGGAAAGCTCGGTGTTTCAGATCGAGCATTGCTATCCACGGCCGTAGCGTCTTCTTCAACACAAGGGGATTCTCCGGTCCTTCGCCCCATGCCCAGCGGTTCGATCTTCCGAGGTATCCGAAGAAGCCTCCACGGTCTCCATAGAGGTCGGTGTATCCCGTTGCGCAGTTGTAAATCGCGAGGAACTCTTGTTCACCATTCGAGAACCTGGCGGCCTCGAATCGAGCGCACACTCCGTGAGATGCGCCCCTTGACATCGACTCAAGAATCTCCAAGGTCCAACTATTCCACGTCACGCCGTACTCGCGCTGGGACGAAACCACTGCCTGCGCGACGTGTCTGCAAATGCGTCGAAGGTCATTCGCTGGAAACGCCTTGCAGGTTTCTACCCACCTCTCGCATGAACATGTGTTGTTTTCAAGGTTCACATGGTGGAAGATATCTCTGGAATGCGAGTGTATTTCGATATCTCTCGGTCCCTTGGGCCAAGGGGGCAATGTAAGCCAGGCGGGCAGTTCTCCTTTACCGGACAGAACGGAGACTGGTTCCAGATTCGTTCCTTGGGCTCTTCTGCGCCATTGGAGGAACCCGAGCGCAAATAGTGCCACAATGATGGCGACGAACGGAGTGGCGGCGTACATCGAACTCCTCCAAGCCCGGGGGCGCACAAGGATATCCGGGAAATGAGCAACTAAACATTCTAGCCGTTCGGGCAGCGATGACCTTTGAAAGCCTAGATTTTCATACTCCGGTCGTGTCGCCGCCAAGCCGGCAATTGCTGGATGATTAACATGCCCGCACGCTTTCAGCGCGATTTGCGTTTTGTGTCCGCACAAAATGCTGGTTTCTTGAGTGCGTTTCATCAATGGCCGCCGTATCCCGATTGTCGTCCCTCAGGGGTTAAAACCCCTTTGTCTTTCTGGCGCTTTTCGGCACGACTGAAGTCGTGCCCTTTCACGACGGCGTCAAACTGAGACGCGACCCGGCCCTCCACCCGTTTGACCCCACCCGTGCGTCTAACTAGACTTGCAGGCAGGGCAACCTCATGACGTTTCGTTCCGCGCACTCCTTTGTTTTTCATTCCGCCGCAATTCTGGGTTTGATGGCCGGGCTGGCCTCCATCTCGGCTGCGCAGTCCTCCTCAAGCTCTTCCAGCGGCTCTAATGCGCAGGTGTATGCGCAGGAAAAGGCGCCTTCGCTCATCGATCCCGCAGGGCCGACGGTCTCGCTGATCAGCTCGGAGCCGGTTTTTGTGATGGCGGCCGCGCTGAACGCCTGCGGTTACGACGAGGGCATTGAAGACAGTTCGCCGGTCCGCAAGCGCGTCCGCGACGAGATGAACCAGGCCTTTGCGCAGAGCGAGAACGCCCGCCAAAAGCGCGACGCCCTGTGCCTCTACATCGCGCAGCACCGCATGACCGGCACGGTGCAGGACATCGCGCAGTACATCTCTCTCTCTCTCTACCTGACGCCGCCGCCCGAGCTCGAAATTACCGCCGACCTTACCGAGATGCCGCCCGACTCCACGCAGGTGGCGGAGATTGCGCCCATCCTGCGGGCGTTTGCCGCCGCGGTGGACCTGCACGGCATTTGGCTGACCACGCACCGCGCCTACGATGAAGAAGCGGCCAAAGTGCACGATGCGCTCTCGCAGATGATCGTTGACACCGACATCTACCTCAAGATGCCGGCGGCCACCTACGACGGCCGCAGGTTCATCGTGGTCATCGAGCCGCAGCTCTCGCCCGGCACGGTGAACGCCCGCATTTATGGGACTGATTATGTGGTGGTGGTTTCTCCGGTCAACGGCAGGATTCCCATGGTATCGGTGCGCCACACCTATCTGCACTACGTCATCGATCCTCTGCTCTACGCGCGCACCAACGCCCTGGAACGCGAGCAGCCCATCCTGAAGGAGATCCGCGACGCGCCTCTCGCGTTCCGCTTCCGTTCCGATACCACGGCCCTTACCATCGAGTGCCTGATCAAGGCCGTGGAAGCGCGCACCATGGACACGGGCGTTCCCGAGTACAAGATTCCTGCCGGCATCGACCGCTCGCAACTGCCGCGCTACCAGCACGAGCGCGAGCTCTACCAGCAGAGGGTCGACGCCGTGAAGTGGGCCACGGTGCAGCACGATATGCGCCAGGGCTTCGTGCTGACGCAATTCTTCTACGAGCAGATGATCCAGTTTGAAAAACAACCCACCAGCCTGAAAGACACCATGGGCGAAATGGTCTACGGCATGGACGTGGACCAGCAGGTGCACCGCGCGCGCCAGGTCGACTTCGACAAAGAGGCCGACGAGGACGTGCTGCAGCGCAGCAAACCGCGCCAGCTTACCGGCCTGGATCTGGCGGAGGCGCGGCTCTCGACCGGAGACGTGGCTGCGGCCAATGCGATTGCGCAAAAGGTGCTGGCTTCGCAGAGCGACACCATTGCCTCCGTGGCCGACGCAGCGCGCGCCCACTTCATCCTGGCCCGCGCCGATCTGCTGAGCGTGCATCCCGGCGAGTCGGAAGACGATGCCGAGCGAACCATCGACGCAGCGGTCGCCCAGTTTCAAAAGACGCTCGAAACCAGCAAGGACCAGCGCCTGCTGGCGTGGTCGCACATCTACCTGGGCCGCGTGCTCGATCTCGAGTGCAAGCGCGACCAAGCCGTGACCGAGTACAAAGCGGCCCTGGAGGTGCGCGACGGCCAGCTCGATACGCGTCTTGCCGCCGAACGCGGCATCAAGACGGCGTACGCTGTAAAGGGCCATAGCTGCGACGAGGACGCGGATGACGAAGCTCCGGACAACGGAGCCGCCAAGCCCGCCCCGCAACCGCAACAAAGCACGCCGAAGCCGCAATAATGATCCGGCCCCTGAACAGGGGCGCATTTTCCCACCCTTTTCCGCAAAAGACGCGGAAAAGGATGGGGCACGGTGGCAGTATTTGTGGACCGGAACAATGATCCCCCCGGTCTGCTGCTCCGCGAGGAACGCATGTGCCGCATCCCGGCAAGAATGGGGTTTCTGATGGAGCGGAGAGGACGCGCCAAGCGTCAAATTGTGTAGAGAAGGTTGGAACGTGGGCGAAGTTTGCAGGGAATCGGGTCTGAACGAGCTTGAAGCGGCGCTGGGACACGCGTTTTCGCGTCCTGAGCTGCTGATGTGCGCGCTCACCCATCGTTCCCTGGCCCACGAGCTTGCGCAAGCCGAAGGCAGCACCCAGGCTGCCGGCAACGTCCAGGCCGCCGGCAACATCCGGGCCGCCGCGCAGCAAGACAACGAGCGCCTGGAATATCTTGGCGACGCGGTGCTGGGCCTGGTGGTGGCCGAGGCGCTCTATGCCGCGCATCCGGAATGGCGCGAGGGCGAGCTCACCCGCATTCGTTCCGGCCTGGTGAGCCGCCAGCGCATGGCGCAGGTGGCTGAGACCATCGGCCTGGGCAAGCATCTGCGCTTGAGCCGCGGCGAAGAGCGCAGCGGCCTGCGCTGCAAGGGCACGGTGCTCTCCAATACCATGGAAGCTGTGATGGGCGCGCTCTATCTCGATGGCGGTCTGGAACCGGTGCGGACTTTTGTGCGCAGCCAGGTGATGGGCGAAGCTGCCGAGCGCCTGGCCGTCGAGCTGCGCTCCGGAGCCGCCCTGGGCAACTACAAATCGGCCTTGCAGGAGCGCCTGCAGGCGGCGCGCGCCGGCGCTCCCTTCTACCGCGTCAAGAGCGAGAGCGGCCCCGACCACCACAAGCGTTTTCTCGTCGAGGTGCGCGTGAAAGGCAAGGCCGGAGAGCGCGGAAAGCCGCTGGCACGCGGCATGGGACGCACCAAGAAGCTCGCCGAACAGGATGCCGCCCGCCGCGCGCTGGAGCAGTTGGAATCGGCGGGCGCCAACGCCGGCGGCGCACCTCCGCCCAATGCAGAGAACGACACTGGGATCGACACTGAAATCGAGGAGACCTCGGCGTCATGAGCGCAACTTTCCCGGCGCCCCATCCGGAGCCGACGCCGGCGCCTCATCCGGAGCCCACGCCAGTGCCCCATCCCGGGCCCAGCCACTTCGCGCAGTTGCGCGCGCATTTGCCTACCTTGCCGCAAGCTCTGGCTTCGCTCATGCAAACCGTGGTGGTGGCGCTGTTTGTTCTCACGTTTATCGTGCAGCCTCTGCTCATTCCCTCTGAAAGCATGGAGCGCACCCTGCTGGTGGGTGATTTTCTGCTCTTCAACAAGCAGACGTACGCGCCCGCCGGCTGGCTCAGCCGCTGGCTCCTGCCCTATCGCAGTCCTGCCCGCGGCGACATCATCGTCTTCCGCCATCCCTATCCGCCGATGCTCATCAAGCGGATCGTGGGCCTTCCCGGCGACCGGCTGCGCATTGCCGGCGGTCAGGTGTTCATCAACGGCGTCGCCCTGAGCGAGCCCTACGTGGCCCTCGAGCCCGCGCCGCCCAATCCAGCGCGCGACAACTTTCCCGGCGAACTCTACGCCCTCCCCGGCCCCCAGGTCGATCCCAAGTGGTGGGACCAGATGCAGAGCCTCAACCACAACGGCGAGCTCATCGTGCCCCCGGACCAATACTTTGTCCTGGGCGACAATCGCAATCACAGTTGGGACTCGCGCTACTGGGGTTTTGTGCCGCGCGATGCCGTCGTCGGCCGACCGCTGGTCATCTATTTCTCGCTCGACCGCCCTTGGCCCACCGATGTGGAGCAGGCGCAGCAGGAATCGGCGCAGCCCCCCGCGGATGATAGACTCGGACACGAACGGGAACTTGCCGCCAAGCTGGCGGCATTTGCGCGCTGGCGGCGCATCTTTCACGTAGTGCATTGATTTTGAGCGTGATAGTGGCCAGAAAACGCCGCAATCCCCCGCAAAGAGCGAGAGCATGACGAAGAAAAATACGCGAGCAGTCAAAGAAACTTCCGGCCAGCGCCCGGAAGCGGCTCCCGTTGCGAACAAGACCGACGAAACTCCGTTCGAGGCAGTGGCCAGTATCTGTTCGGTGCTGGTCATCGGCCTCTACATTCTCACCTTTCTGGCGCAAAACTTCGTCATTCCTTCAGGATCGATGGAAAAGACGCTGCTGGTCGGCGATCACCTCGTCGTCGACCGCATCTCGCTGGCCCCGCCCGCGAAATGGATGCCCCTGGCTCACTATCGCGAGCCGCGGCGCGGCGACATTGTGGTCTTCATCAAGCCCGTTCCCGAGCCCGAGCCCGACGCCGACGGCAAGCCGCAGTACTTCTTCCTGGTCAAGCGCCTCATCGGCGTGCCCGGCGACCACATCCACCTGCACCGCGGCATCGTCATCCTCAATGGCGTCGCGCAGCCTCCGCCGAAGGATGGTTCCGACGATGCCGGATCGGGCATCGATCAGGATTATCTCGACGAATTTCCCTCCATTCCGCCGGCCCAGGCGCCCAGCGGCGCGGAAACCGGAAGCTGGGCCGTCGACGCCCCCAATCACATCGTCGATGGCGATCTCGTGGTGCCTCCCGGCATGTACTTCATGATGGGCGATAACCGCCACAACAGCCTCGACTCGCGCTACTGGGGCTTCGTTCCCCGGCAAAACATCGTGGGACGGCCGCTCTTCAACTACTGGTCGTTCAAATCCGGTGAAGCAACCTACGAGCAGACCGGCCTTGGAGCCCGCCTCGCCTGGATGGCCCATGTGGTGGCGCACTTCTTCACCGAGACGCGATGGAACCGCACCTTCCACCTGACGCGGTGAGAAAAGCAGCCAGTAGCCAATAGCCAGTAGCTCCACCTCGGAAATGCCGTCGTTGATTTGGACACCAGCGGCATTCCTGAGCAGGCAGCTGCCCATCTCGCACAAATAAAACTACTGGCTACTGGCTATTGGCTACTGGCTGCTCTTGAGCGAATAGAATGATCCGTGGAACCTCCATGACAAACGGCGCTGCCAGCAAGAAAAAACTGCACGGCCGGCTGCGGATGGCCCTGGCGGCCACGGCAATCTTTGTGCTTGTGCTGGTGGTGCCTCCGCTCATCAGCGTCGGCCATTACAAAGGCCAGATCACGCACCTCATCGCGCGATCTCTGGGGCGGCCGGTGCGGCTTTCCTCCGTTGAAGTCCGCCTTTTGCCCCGGCCCGGCTTCGTGCTCTACGACCTGAGCGTTGCCGAAGATCCCGCCTACGGCGCCGAACCTGTGCTGCATGCCAACAAAGTCACGGCTTCGCTGCGCCTGCTGGCGTTGTGGCGCGGGCAACTCGAAATCGACAAGATCAGCGTGGACGAGGCCAGTCTCAACCTGGTGCGCGCCGGAGCCGGGCGATGGAATCTCGATCCCATCTTCCGCACCGCCGCGGCGCAAACCGGCGTTTCCATTGACGGAGCTGGCGGCGCATCCGCCGACGCAGGCCCGCGCCGCACCCAGCGGCTGCCTTCGCTTGAAGCCACCAACTCGCGCATCAACTTCAAGAACGGCGCGGAAAAACTGCCCTTCTCGCTGCTCAACGCCGACATCTCGCTTTGGCAGGCGAGTCCCGGCGAGTGGCGCATTCGCCTGCGCGGCCAGCCCGCCCGCACCGACGTAAGCCTCTACCAGGAAGAGACCGGCGTGGTGCGCATGGAGGCCAGTGTCCGCTCTGCTCCCGCTCTGCGCCAGATGCCGGTGCATCTCGACCTCAACTGGCGCGAGGCGCGTCTCGGCCAGCTCGCCCGCCTCATCGCCGGCTCCGATCCCGGCTGGCGTGGCGACCTCACCGGCGATTTGCACATCGACGGCACCGCCGACGCCGCGCAAATCGCCATGCGCTTGCGCGCCTCGGGCTTGCACCGTGCCGAATTTGCTCCCACTGCGCCGTTCGATTTCGATGCCAACTGCGGTTTTCTCTATCACTACACCAGCCGCATGCTTGAGAATCTCGCCTGCGATTCGCCCCTCGGCGACGGCCGCATGCGCCTCAGCGGCGAAAGACTAGGGCTCGACACGCCGCCGCAGTTCACGGTGGAGCTCGACCGCATTCCGGTGGCTGCAGGTCTGGTTGCGCTGCGCGCCCTGCGCAACGGTCTCGACCCCAGCCTTGAAGCCAGAGGCACCGTCAGTGGAAAGATTGTCTACGCCTCCGGCTCCGGCAGCGCCGCGCAGCCAGTGAAACCCGCAAAATCGAGACACGGGCTCAAGGCCGGTGCGGAGCCGACCGGCCCGCTTGCTGGCAGCCTGACGGTCGCGGACTTCGCTCTCGCGGGCGGCGGCCTCAGCCATCCCGTGCAGGCGCCCAAAATCACGCTCGAGCCCTCCGCTGCCCCGCGCGCCTCGGCCACAGCACTCACCGGAACCGTGGCCATTCCCGCGGGTGGCGACAAGCCCCTCGTCTTCACTCTGCGTCTCTCGCTCGCCGGCTATCAGGTGGGTGTGCGCGGCCAGGCGGCCATCGCGCGCGCCCGCGAGCTGGCTCACGCCGTCGGCATTCCGCAATCTCAGGCGCTTGCGGCGCTGGCCGGCGACCCCATTGCTGTGGACCTTGTTGCTGCAGGGCCGTGGATGCCGCAAGAGATTTCTATCGCCGCCAATACGGGAACCGCATCGGCTGCGGCGGTCGCGCAAAAATTGCCTGCGCCTGCGCCGGCGCCAGCCGTGAGCGCCGCAATCGCCATTCCCGCCGCCGACTCGCTCACGGGAACCGTGACCCTGCGCAATGCCAACTGGAAGGCCGATTATCTGGCCAACCACGTCGAGATTGCCGAGGCCACGTTGCATCTCGGCGGAGCGAGCCTGCGCTGGGATCCGATCGCCTTCTCCTACGGACCCGTGAAGGGAACCGCCAGCCTGAGCGTGCCCCTCGACTGCCCGGTCGAGCTTGCCGAGCCGCAGCCCTGCCCTGTGCAGTTCCAGATGCAGTTCGGCGATCTCGATGCGGGCCTGCTCGAATCCGCATTGCTGGGCGCGCAGGAAAAAACCACGATGCTTTCGGATCTCATTAGGCGCCTGCATCCCTCCGCATCCCCGCCCTGGCCCGCGCTTGAGGGCACAGTCAATGCGGATTCGCTGGTTCTGGGGCCTGTCACATTGCAAGAGGTCTCGGCCGCAGTGCGCGTTGTGCCCTCGGGCGTGGAGATTGCCGGTCTTGATGCCGGCCTGTTCGGCGGCAGCATTCACGTTGCCGGATCGCTCTTGAAGCCCGCCTCCGATCAGGACAAGCCTGCCTTCACCTTCGAGGGCGGCTTCCAGAAGCTCGATGTCACCTCCATCGGCGCCCTGCTCGGCCTGCGCTGGGCCGGGGCTCCCTTGAATGGCAACGGCAAGATCGAGCTCTCCGGCTACACCGGCAAGGATCTCGCTGCCTCGGCCCACGGCGCCCTGCACTTCGAGTGCGGGCGCGGAGCCATCGGCAACCAGCCCTCGGAATCCTCCAAGGCGGAGCGCGTTCCGGCGGCGCTGGGCCGCTTCAACGCATGGACCGCCGAGGCTAACCTCGCCAACGGCGGCCTCACGCTCGATCAGAACCTCGTCTCCGCAGGCGCACGCAAGCAATCCGTGCAGGCCACTGTCACCTTCAGCGATCCGCCCGCGGTCAGCTTCGCCGCACCGAAGCAGATTGCCGCAAAACATTGAATTCAATCGCGCCCAAACCGCGCCGGCGTGGTCAAAGTGCGGCTCAGTAAAATATGTTCTGGCGCAACCCGGCTCTCCTGCCGGGATTCGATCCGCAATCGGCACGTTCTCTACAAAGGTGTTTTCAGCGACCCGGTTCCTTGATTACAATTTGTGGCATTATGAAGGGCAACCCGACCGTCCTCGAACATCTGAACCATGCGTTGCGTGACGAGCTCACAGCCATCAACCAGTATTTCCTGCACGCGGAAATGTCCGAAAACTGGGGCTACAAGAGGTACTCCAAGTACATCAAAAAGCAGTCCATCGATGAAATGAAGCACGCCGAACTGCTCCTGGAACGGATTCTCTTCCTGGATGGAACTCCAATGATGGCACCCATGGACTTGACCATCGGAAAGTCCGTGAAGGACATGATCGAGTCCGACTTAAAGCTTGAGCACGAGGCCGTTGCTTCCTATAACGAATCGATTCGTGTCTGCGTGGAAATGGGCGACAACGGTTCCCGCGATCTGTTTATGAAGCTGCTTCGAGATGAAGAGGGCCACGTCGACTGGCTGGAGTCTCAGGTCCACCAGATCAAGGAGATTGGGTACGAGCGATATCTGATCACTCAGACCGAAGAGGAATAAAGTTGTCGGGACGGTCAGAGCGTTTTCGATTCACTTCTTGACATCGCCAACATCGTGCGGGGTGACTTTTCCTTGAGGGAAAAGCCACTTATCATCTCGCATTCTGTTGAGAGCAGAATCGAAAACGCTGTAGGGACCGTCGCCGGGCGCCCCGAACCCGATTCGGCGCCCCGGGACAGCACGAACCTCAGCTCCCCGCGCTCAACGCAGCACGAACACGCGTGTCCCGGACGCATCGGTCGACGCCTCCGGGCGGCACCTACAATAGAATCATGGCTTCATCCCCCGTTTCCTCCCCTGTTCTGATTCATTGCCAAGGCATTCTCTTCGACATGGACGGCATTCTGATCTCGTCCATCGCGTCGGTGGAGCGCAGCTGGACCAAGTGGGCGCATCTGCGCGGCGTCGATGCCGCTTTGACGCGAGAAACCGCGCATGGCCGCCGCGCGGTCGAGACCATTGGCCTGATGCGTCCCGATCTCGACCCCGAAGACGAGCTCAAGGTGATTGAAGAGATTGAAGTGGCCGATAACGATAGCCTCACCGTGCTGCCCGGCGTGCTGGAACTGCTGGCCGCCTTGCCCGCCAATCGCTGGACGGTAGTGACCAGCGCCACCGAGAGGATCGCGCGCATCCGCATGGCCGCTGGAGGCATTCCTGTGCCCCAGCGGCTCGTCACCGCGGACCGCGTCACGCGCGGCAAGCCGCATCCCGAGCCGTTCCTGGCCGGGGCGGCGCTGCTCGGCATTGCGCCGGCCGCTTGCGTGGTGTTTGAAGATTCGGCTTCCGGCGCCCAGGCCGGACGCGATGCGGGATGCAACGTGGTCGCAACCACCTTCTCGCATCCCGTCGAGAGTCTCGACGCCGCCCACTACCTGGTGCGGGATTTGACCGGCGTGAAAGCGGAGACGGCTGACGGCGGGATTGCGTTGCGGCTGACGCCGCTCGTGGAACCGCGAATCGTGATTCGTGGATGGTGGGCAGTGAACGAGTGAATGAGTGGAGGAGGGAACAGCAAACAGCTGAAAGCTGCTTCCCACTCCCTACCGCCTACTCCCTATTCCCTGTTTTATTCGTTGGCTTCGATCCTGCGGCCGTGTGGGTCCTCGATGGGCCGCGTGTTCATCTTGTAGAGATTGCTGAAAGCGCGAAACTGGTCGCGGCTGATGCTGAGGTCTTCCTGGAAGACGTACCAGCGCACGCCCTCGGCGCAGGGCGGCGTGACCATGGAGCCAATGTAGGTCCAGTAGCCGCGGTCTTCCGGCAGCAGGCCGCCCGCGCTCACCAGGTCGGTGACCTTGGCGCTCGTGCCGGGCTTCTTGGGCAGTTGCGCCCACAGGCTCGACAGCAGAGCGTTGGGAAATCCGCGATCCTGGTTCAGGCGCACGGCCACAATCGCCACCTTGCCGTCGTCGCTGCGGTGCACCAGGTCCACTTCCATGTCGGCAAGCTTGCCCTTGATGGGGTGCTCGCTGGGATGGTGGAAGTCGAGCTCGACCAGGTGGTAGCGGACGCCGTTGGCCACCATCGTGCTGCCGGGATCGACGCGCGCAATGATGCCGCGGCCCGTGTTCTCGAGGGTCATGGGTCCGGCAATGTAGTGGAACTCGAGCGGCTGCAGACTCTTGTCGAGGTGGGTGTTGCGAATGTCGAGCGGCGACTGTTCGTGGCCGCGGGAGCAGGCATGGTACGAGGGATCGAGCTTGCCCCAGACGATCGGACCGGTTTTGCCTTCGTAGGTCCAGTTGGCTCCGCTTTGCGCGGCGGCCAGGGCCGCCGATAGCAACACAGCAGCGACGAAAAAAATGCGCATCCCTCTCACCTCGAACGAAAGGACGTGGGTGATTCCGTATGAATTCTAATCCACGAAGGTTCGAGGCAGGTCGGCGCCCTTGCCGGCGCGCCGCCCGGAGGGTCGGCTATCAGGATGTGGCCATAGCATCCATGTGCTGCTGCAGCTCATCCGTCGAGACATCGCGGACGTGTGTGGCCAGATACCACCGATGCCCGAAGGGATCCTGAAGGCCGGAGGTGCGGTCGCCGTAGAACTGGTCAGCAACCGGCCGAATCACCGTGGCGCCGGAAGCTTCAGCCTGTTTCGTGGTGGCGTCTACATCGGGCACGTAGACATGCAGGGCGATGGGTGAGCCTCCGTAGTGGTTAGGACCATAGGCTTCCATCTTTGGCGCCTCGTCGGCCAACATGACGATGGAATCACCAAGTTGCATTTCGGCATGAGCGATACCGCCATCCGGCCGCGGCATGCGCAGCGTTTCTTTCGCGTTGAATGCGCGGGCATAGAAGTCGAGCGCTTCGCTCGCCCGGCCGTTGCCGATGATCAGGTAGGGTATAACCGCGTGGTATCCGTCAGGAATAGGCTTGACTGTAGGCATGGGGAAAACCTCCTGTTTTGGCCTTGCTGACGTCCAGAGTACTCCTGCAAGGACAGGCAATGAAATCCCTGGACGGGGCTACCGGTGAATTGACGATGAATTCACCAGCAGGCGCCGCCCGCTTCATTTTGCCTTCGCAACGAGGGCCACGCCGGCCTGCTCGGCCAGGCTGGCGGCCTTGTCGGTGTTCTCCCAGGTGAACTCCGGCTCGGAGCGGCCAAAGTGCCCGTACGCCGCGGTCTTCTGGTAGATCGGCCGGCGCAGGTTCAGGCTTTCGATGATGGCCTTGGGCGTAAGCGAGAAGTTCTTGCGGACCAGTTCGGTCAGCTTGGTTTCGCTCAGCTTGCCGGTGCCGAAGGTCTCCACAAGGACGGAGACGGGCTCGGCCACGCCGATGGCGTAAGCCAGCTGGACTTCAGCCTTTTCCGCCAGTCCCGCGGCCACAATGTTCTTGGCGATGTGGCGGGCCATGTAAGCCGCCGAACGGTCCACCTTGGTCGGGTCTTTGCCGCTGAAGGCGCCGCCGCCGTGCCGGCCCATGCCGCCGTAGGTGTCCACGATGATCTTGCGGCCGGTGAGCCCGGTGTCGCCCATGGGTCCGCCGATGACGAAGCGTCCGGTGGGATTGATGTGGTACTTGGTGTTCACGTCGAGCCACTTGGCGGGCAGCACGGCCTGAATCACGTGCTTGAGGACGTCGGCGTGCAGCTCTTCGTTGCCGATGGCTTCGGAATGCTGGCTGGAAATCACGACAGCATCGATGCGCGCGGGTTTGCCGTTCTCGCCGTACTCCACCGTGACCTGGCTCTTGCCGTCGGGGCGCAGGTAGGGCAATTTGCCGCTCTTGCGCACCGCGGAAAGCTGCCGGGTGAGCTTGTGCGCCAGCGAGATGGGCGCGGGCATCAGTTCCGGCGTCTCGTTGGAGGCGTAGCCGAACATCATGCCCTGGTCGCCCGCCCCGCCGGTGTCAACGCCCTGCGCGATGTCGCCCGATTGCTTGTTGATGCTTGAGATCACGGCGCAGGTGTTGGCGTCGAAGCCGTAGAGCGCGTTGTCGTAGCCGATGGAGGCCACCACGCCGCGCACCAGCGACTGAAAATCCACGTAAGCCTTGGTGGTGATCTCGCCCGCGATGACTACCAGGCCGGTGGCCGTGAGGGTTTCCGCGGCGACGCGGCTGTAGGGGTCCTGCTCCAGGCAGGCGTCGAGAATGGCGTCGGAGACCTGGTCGGCAATTTTGTCCGGGTGGCCTTCGGTCACGGATTCAGAGGTAAACAAAAAACGGTCGCTCAACTTGGTAAAACTCCTTCCCACTTGCACACAGCGATCCCTACCACGCGTCTGGATCAGGCACGATAGTGCATCCCTTCTATGGTAATTGCGGCGGGGCAGCGGGAGCAAAGGCGCTTGAGCGAATGGCAACCATTGGCTGGTCAACGGTGGAATTTTGGGTGCGGAATTTGGGGGCGAACTGGAGAGCCTGAGCCGATAGGCCTGGGTTGGGCGCGGTGCGGCTCCGGTGTTCCCACCCTTTCGCCAAAAGACGGCGAAAAGAGTGGGACAACCGCAACCGCCGGGGTGGGAATGGAGGGTCTGGGGCTGGCACTTGCTTCCTGCCGGAAGGGTTAGCGTTGCAGCCAGGCGAGGAGGCGCGCGAAGAGATGCGCGATCCAGTCCCACGCGCCATCAAACGCTCGAGAAACTTCGCGCGTGGGCAGCAACGTGGGCCACCAGCCTTCGCGCAGACCGTAGTAGCGGACCACAAGGAAGGCGAACGCGGCCACCGCCAACAGCAGCAGAATGGCGCCGAGCCAACGCAGGCGCACTTCGACGGCTTCGCGGCGCAGGATGCGCGCCTTGCCTACGTTCGAGGCAAAGGTCGTCCAGCCGCGTTCGTCATCGGACAACTGGCCTGAAGCGTCGCAGGCCTGAAGAAACCGCTCAGTCCAGTCCTGGGGATCGAGGCCGAGCGCGCCGGCGTAGCTGCGCACAATGCCTTTGCTCAAGATGCCGCCGGGAAGCAGGCGAAACCTCTCCTGTTCCAGCGCGATCAGGTGCCGCTGGCTGATCTTGGTGACCAGCGAGATGTCCTCCAGCGCAACGCCGCGCGCCAGGCGCTCCTTGCGCAGGTCTTCTCCAAAATTCCCCATCGGCGACCAAAAAACGGGTCAAAACCCAGAAAAGAAACCACCTTCACAATAAACCGGGCTTCGGCTCCGGTCAAAGACGGAAAGGCAGGGAACATGGGAATAGGGGACCAAAGGAGTAAGAGAGTAAGGGAACAAGGAGGGGTGCGAAGTGTGAGTGTGAGTGCGCCTGACAGATGCAACCACACTCACACTCACACTGACCTCTGACCACTTTCTGTTACCCTGAAACCGGACTTTGCGGCGTTTTTCCGCTTCCGGAGCCCGGCTCGAAGATGAACAAACTGATTTTTGCCAACCTGTTGCATCGTCCCCTGCGCTCGGTCATCAGTGTGCTGGCCGTGGCCATTGAAGTCATTATGATTCTGTCGATTGTGGCCATTTTTATGGGTATGCTGAATAGCCAGAAGCAGCGCACCAACGGGATTGGCGCAGATTTGATGCTGCTGCCCTCGAACGCCAGCCTGTTCAACGGGGTCGGTGGCGCGTCCATGCCGGTGAACGATGCCGTTGTTCTGCGCCGCCTGCCCCACGTCGCGGTGGTTTCGCCCGCCATCCAGCACCTCACCGCCAGCGGGAGCCTGGAGGTCATTTACGGGATCGACTACGACACGTTCGACGCGCTAAAGCCCTTCGTCTTTCTCTCCGGTGGCAGATTCCAAGGTCCGAACGACGCCATGGTGGACGATAAATACGCCGGCGTTCGCAATCCCGTTACCGGAAAGCCGTACGCTGTGGGCGACACGACGAGGATCCTCGACCATCCCTTTCGCATCTCGGGAATTTTCGAGGCGGGCAAGGGTGGCCGCAGGCTGATCCCCATTGACACCATGGCGCAAATGGTGGACGCCGACGGCAAGGCGTCGCTTTTCTACATCAAGTGCGACAGCCCCGCCAACGACGACCTGGTGATGCAGGAGATTCATTCCACGCGTGGCTTCGGCAACAACACTTTGATGACCGTGGACAGCTGGCTCGACCAGATGACACCGGATAAGTTGCCGGGATTCAATCTGGCGCTCGAGGTCGTTACCGGTATCGCCGTCATCATCGGATTTCTGGTGATTTTTCAGTCGATGTATACCGCGGTGCTGGAGCGCACGCGCGAAATCGGCATTCTGAAATCGATGGGCGCGTCAAAACCCACGATTGTAGGGGTGGTGCTTCGCGAGACGGCGCTGCTTGCCATCGTAGGTGTCGTGGTCGGCATCGCAGGCACTTTCGGCGTGCGAGCGCTGTTGGCGGCCAGATTTCCTACCTTTGCCTTCGAAATCACGTCCTTGTGGATCGGGTATGGTGCTTTGATCGCCTTCGTGGGATCGATCCTTGGCGCGCTCTATCCGGCGTGGATGGCCGCGCGCAAGGATCCCATCGATGCGTTGGCGTACGAGTAAGGCAAGGAGCGAGGGAGCAAAGGAGCAAGAAAGCAGGGACGTAGGGAACGAAGAACAGCTTCTGGCTGCTGGCTTCTGGCTTCTCGCTCGTCGACGCGAGGGGGCGGGCTGAAGGTCGAAATCAGATTTCTGATCGCATGAAATCGCTGCTTTTCATTTCGCGGCGTCTGAACAAGGCGTAAACCGGAGCGCAATCTGCCTGGCCTTACTTGTAATAAGCCATTTCTTTACATGAAATTGACGGATTTTCCACATCTTCATTGTGGTACGCTTTAGGCGCTAACGGCATTTTCGGAACTGCTGCTGTTTCTGCGATCCTGCGGAGCTTACCAGTGGCGGCCTTTGCCGGTGAAGAGAAACCAGATCACCGGAGTTGCTGCTTCTGCTTGTGACAGCGCCTTTAGTTGCGCGTAGTCTTCTTTCCTTCCGAAGAAGCGAGAATCATCTCACCAACCAACCCTGTTAAGGAGAGCCCATGACGAAGGTACAAAATTTCTATCCCCAGCGAATTCTCGCCGCGCTCGTAATGATGGCGTTTTTCGTGGCATTTTCCGGCGTTTCCGCCAAGGCGCAGACGTCGGGCGCAGGCACTATCAACGGTACGGTCGCCGATCCCATTCAGGCAGTGATTCCCGGCGCCCAGGTGACAATCACCGATGTCGACACTGGCGTATCGCACAATTACACGACCAACTCAGCCGGTCTGTACTCGGCGCCGTTCCTGCTTCCCGGTCACTACCAGATTGACGTCACGGCGCCCAACTTCGGCAAGGTGGAGGAGAAGGGCATCACGCTTCTGGTGGGCGAAACGCTCACGATCAACCTTACGCTGAAAGTGAGTGTGGCTACCACGACGGTAGAGGTTTCCGGCGTCAACCAAATCCTCGACACCGAGAAGACCGAGGTGTCGCAGGTGGTCGACACGCACCTGATCGCGAACCTTCCCGTGAATGCGCGCAACTGGTCGAGCTTTGTGCTGCTTACCCCGAACGTGACCCAGGACGGCACCAGCGGTTTGATCAGCTTCCATGGCATCAGCGGTCTCTACAACCAAAACTACGTGGATGGCGGGAATAACAACCAGATGCTGTTCAGTGAGGCGCGCGGCCGCGCTTCGGGTGCGCCCTATGTCTACTCAGTGGATTCGATCAAGGAGTTCCAGGCGGAGACGTCAAACTACTCCGTCGAGTTTGGGCAGGCGGCAGGCGGCCAGGTGAATGCGATCACCAAGAACGGCACCAACGATCTGCATGGCGACCTGTTCTACTACCTGCGCTACCCGGATCTGAACGCGCTGGACCCGATTTCGAAGTGGAACGCTCTTTTCGGCAGCGCGTCGAGCAATCCGCTGCTTGCGTCCACTCTTCTGACCCAGCCCATTCACCAGCAGAACCAGTTTGGCGGTTCGGTAGGCGGGCCGTTCATCAAGGACAGGCTATTCTATTTCTTCACCTACGATGGATTTCGCCGCGTGGGCCGCGCGCTCTACTACAACACCAACACCATCACATTGACGCCGACGGCCGGAAACAGCGCCGGCACCATCATTTCGCCGACGCAGTGTCCGACGCAGGGGAATTCGGCTTACACGCCTCCTTCTGGCGATCCCAATGCCTATATTTCCTCGGCTCAGTGCACGGCCGGCATTCAGTTCCTGATGAACGTGGGTGAGGCGGCGCCGTCGCGCTATGCCAAGCAGGATCTGTTCTTCCCGCGTCTGGACTATCACATCAACTCGAAGAACGATGCCTTTGTCGACTTCAACTTCGCCGACTTCAGGTCGACGAACGGCTACACGTCCACGCCGACGATCTCGAACAGCTCGCCGACGACCAATGGTCCGACGTACTACCACGAGCGGTTCCTGGTGGGCGGCCTGACCACCACCCTCACCAGCACCATGGTGAACCAGGTCCACACGCAGTGGGGCCGCGACCTGGAGACAGCCGGCGCCAACGATGCCGGCCCTTCGGTTGCAGTCGGCGCGTTGACCTTCGGCATGCCCAATGCGCTGCCCCGCATCGCCGAGCCGGATGAGCATCGCATTCAGGGTTCGGATGTATTCAGCTGGGTCAGGGGCCGCCACACGCTCAAGTTCGGCGGCGATATCAACAATATTCACGAGGTGATGATCAACCTCTTCCAGGGCGGCGGCCTCTACGGCTACAGCGACACCAACAACGCTGCTCAGTTCCAGGACTGGATCCTCGACGCCTTCCAGGGCCAGTCGGGCGACATCGATCCCTACGCCGGCTATCACTACAACACCTTCGTCCAGACTGTCGACCAGGTCAACACCAAGGCCGGCACTCAGGGCAAAGATGACTTTTACATGAATATGTTTGACTTCTTCGCGCAGGACACCTGGGCGGTGAACCGCAAGCTGACCGTTACTGTCGGCCTGCGCTATGACGTGCAGTTGACTCCATCGCCGGGCCTGATCAACAACAACTATCCTCCGATTTCGACCGAGTACACACACAGCATCAAGAACGTCGCCAGCCGCGTGGCGCCTCGTTTCGGCTTCTCGTACAGCTTGATGCCGGGTACTGTGATTCGCGGCGGCTACGGCCTCTACACCGCTCTCAACCAGGGATCGACCTACTACGCGATGCGCGTGGAAAATGGCGTGGTCCAGGTCAACTACAACTACTCGGGCTGCAAGTCGAGCTGCTCGTCGTCGTTTAACACGGCCGCGACGGAGCAATATCCCAACGTTCCTTACCTGCCGGCGGGTCCCTCGCTGAGCACGGCACTGATTCCCACCGGTGCGACGACGCCCAGCGTGAAAGGCCCCAGCAATCTGGGCACGCAAAGCTTCCATGGACTGGATCCCAACTTTGTGCCGCCGTACTCGCACGAGGCGGACCTCTCGATTGAGCAACTGCTGCCGGGCAATCTCTCGCTGTCGATCGGCTATGTGGGCACCCGTGGCATGCGCCTGCCGGTCTTCCTCGACTCGCAGTTGGTGGGGCAGACGCCGCACGGCATCAAGACCTACAACGTAGTCGATGGCAACGGCACCCTGGTGGAGCAGTTGACGGTTCCGGTTTACCTTCCCACCGACCGCCGCTACCTCGTGGCCGGCAAGGCGCAGAACGACCCGTCGCAGCTAGCCAGCTTCAATACCGGCTTCAGCGTGGCCAATACCTGGTACAACAGCATGGCGGTTACTTTGAAGCGGCCCTTCGCCAATGGTCTGGAGCTGGTGGCCAACTACACCTGGGCGCGCGCCACGGACACCTCCCAGGTGGCCGGCACGTTCGGCACCTTCTACGGTGGCGACACGCCACTCGATCCGAACAACGTCCGCCTCGAAAACGGACCTTCGGACCTCGATATCCGCAACCGCTTCACTCTGTCTTTCGACTACGAGCCGACTTGGCACTCCGGGAATGCTGTGATGGGTAATATAGTGAACGGCTGGGCTCTTTCCGGCAGCGAAATTGCTTCCGACGGAGAGCCGGTCTCACTGGGCATCTCCGGTTCCAGCATCTTCTCCGGCTCTACCTCGCCGAGTAGTTACGGCGACGACGGCGGCATCTTTGGCGGCGCCATGAGCTCCAGTTCCGGTTCGGCCACCAACGGCCGCCCGCCGTACATCGGCCGCAACAGCATTCCGATGCCCAGCTGGAATGATGCGGACCTGCGCCTCTCGCGCAAGTTCGCCATCCGTGAGGGGATGTCGCTGGATCTCAGCCTTGATGCGTTCAATGCACTGAACCAGACCATCACGCAGGGCGTGAACTCCAGCTATAGCGCCTGGACGGCGAATGGCAGCACGATTACATTACCTTCGGGGACCAAGGTAGCCTGCTCGGCTACCGGCACCGCTCCTTCCAACTCGACGCTGCAGGGCTGCTTCAGCCCCTATACGGGAACAGGCTCCAACGCCTTCAACGTCAAGACCACCACGACGGGCTTCCTCTACGGACCGCGTCAGTTGCAGGTGGCGGCGAAGTTCACCTTCTAGCCGAAACCAAGCTTGAAGCGTGGCGGCTCAAGGCTGCCGCGCTTTTATTTTGCGGCGCGGTTGGCGGTCAGATTCATGGCAAGGGCGGATGCGCGATACTGTTAGCTGCGATGGAATTGAAAACAGTGGCAACCGAAGCGCAAATTTTGACCGATCTTGAAACCATTCGCGCGGCGGCGGCGCGCATTGCGTCCATCGCCATGAAGACGCCGCTGGTGCGTGCCGCGTTTCCCGGGGTCTCCGGCCATGGAACGGGCAAGGAGATCTGGCTCAAGGCGGAGAGCCTGCAGCCCATCGGGGCCTTCAAGATTCGCGGCGCTGCGAACAAGATTCTCGGGCTCTCGGCCGAGGAGATCGCGCGTGGCGTGATCACCTATTCGAGCGGCAACCATGCGCAGGGCGTGGCCTACGCGGCGCGCGAGGTGGGCGCCAAGGCAGTGATCGTGATGCCGTCGAATGCGCCGGCCATCAAGCGGGCCGCCACGCTGGCACTGGGGGCCGACATTGTGGACGTGGGCGTGGCCTCGAGCGAGCGGCTGGCCAAGGCCGAAGAACTGGTCCGCGAACACGGCTACGTCGTGATTCCTCCCTACGACGACGAACAGATCATTGTCGGGCAGGCAACCTGCGGCCTCGAGATTGTGGAAGCGCTGCCCGATGTGGACCTGGTGGTTTCGCCGGTTTCGGGCGGGGGCCTACTGAGCGGGGTGGCCGCGGCGGTGAAGCAGTTGAGCCCCAGGACCAAAGTCTTTGGCATTGAACCGGAGCTGGCCGCCGACACCGCGGAGAGCTTTCGCACGGGAAAGATCGTGACCTGGCCGGCCGAGTTGACCAGCCGGACCATCGCCGACGGCCTGCGCACGCAAAGCGTGGGCGTGCGCAACTTCGCGCACATTCAGGCATTTGTGGACGGCATCGTCACCGTGACCGAAGCCGAGATTCGCGCCGCCATGCGCGCCATTGTGGCGGCGACGCGCCTCGTGCCCGAGCCCAGCGGCGCGGTGGCAACGGCGGCATTGCTCTTCCACGCGCACCAGTTGCCGGCATACCGCAAGGCGGTGGCCGTGGTCAGCGGCGGCAACGTCGATCCGGCGATGCTGGCCGAGGTGCTCACCGAAAACCTGTCGTAGCGTCGTTGGAATATGATTTTGCTTGTGATGAAGCGCCGCATCCTCACGGTTCGCATGTTCGCCCTCGGCCTGGCGCTGGCCTGCGGCGCCCCCGCAAGCCGGGGCGCCGCGTGGCCGGCGAGCGCCGACAAAAAGCCGCAGCAGCAGGTAAAACCCATGGCCGGACCCCGCGCCACGGCCCTGCGCATCACCTGGCTCTACATCTCACCCTCGACCAGCGCGCAAAAAGTGTCCAAGTTGCAGATCGGCCGCGAGATCGTGGTGGCGGAAAAGAGTGGCGCCTGGCTGCGCGTCTACATCAACACCGATATCGCAGAACAGCACAGCGACAAGGACGAGCCGTGGGTGGGTGGCGACGAAGCTACGCCGCCCATCTCTGGCTGGATTGAGGCCAAGGGCGTAGTGGAGGAATCGACGCCCAACGGCGATCAGCTTTTGATGGGCGCGGCGGCCAACCAGGAGGCGCTGGCCTCGGATCCGCGCGGCCCGGCCAACGCAGCGCAAAGCGCGCGGCTGCTTTACCGGCGGCTCGCGGAGATGTTCCCCAACTCGCCGCTGGTGCCCGATGCCATGTGGCGCGCCGCCGACATCCAGTGGCAAATCGAGCGCGCCGACGCCGCAACCTTGCCCTCGGCGCATGAGAAGGACTCCTATTACCGCCAGGCAATGGATGAAGACGCGCTGCGCAAGGTGATCAAGTATTATCCGCACACCAAGTGGGCGGCGCTGGCGGCCTTTGACCTGATCGACAACAAGCTTTGCGGCGACTGGCAGGGCTCGGAACAATGCCCGACGAAGGAGTCGGAGCTCTACATCAAGTACGCCGAGGAGTATCCCGACGGTCCGCGCACGGCGCGGGCGCTCTACGAGGCGGTTTACCGCCTGGCCGTGCTCACCGACATGTACGCCGCCGATGGAGACGACCGCAAGAGCGGCGACGCCCGCAACCAGGCGCGCACCGTGGCGGCGCAGCTGAAGGCGCATTTTCCCGATTCCGACTATTCCTACCGGGCCGGCGCGCTGGTGTACAAATTGGATGAGGGCGTTCCTGTTTATGGCATCGACCGGGACTGAGCTGTTAGCGGTCTGCCGGGTGCGCGACGGAATCGCCGTCTGACTCGTATCGACAGCAAGATGGAGTTGGCTTGAACCCGTATCTTTTGTCCATTCTTTTGGGAATTGTGGAAGGTTTGACCGAATTTTTGCCGGTCAGCTCAACGGCGCACCTGCGCATCACTGAAGCATTGATGAAGATTCCGCTGGACGACAAGGTGTGTGCAGTCGGGAGTGCGGTGTGTTTCCAGGACGTGGCGTACTGGAAGATGTACACGATTGTCATCCAGGTGGGCGCCATCTTCGCGCTCTGCCTGCTGTTTCTGCAGCGGATCGTCAATTTCCTCCGCACCTTTCCCAAGGGCGAAAACGGCGATCGCAACTGGCTCACGCATCCCATCTCGCTGACGCTGATCGCCTTTGCCTGCACCTCAGTGCCCGCCCTGCTGCTGCGCAAGTGGAGCGAAAAGAACCTGGGCAGCCTGAATGCCATCGCCATAGCCCTGCTCGCGGGCGGCATCGTGATGTGGGCCATTGACGCATGGAGCAATCGCGTTGAGCCCAACACCATTCATGTGGAAGAGATCACGCTGCCGCAGGCGATCTGGATCGGCCTCTGCCAAACGCTCTCGGCGGTTTTTCCCGGTACGTCGCGCTCCATGTCGACCATTGCCGCCGGCCAGGTCGCCGGCCTCGACCGTCCCTCGGCGCTCGAGTTCAGCTTTCTGCTTTCCATTCCCACCATGATTGCCGCCACGGGATGGGACCTGTTCAAAGAAGTTCACACCAGCAAAGCCGCCAGCGCCGCCGGCGTGGCCGCCGCGCATGTGGTCATGAATCCGGAGCGCTGGATCGTGCTCCTCATCGGCACCGCCGTTTCCTTCATCGTGGCCCTCGGCGTGGTGGAGTGGTTCCTCATGTGGGTGCGCCGGCACGGCTTCACGGTGTTCGCCATTTACCGCATCCTTCTCGGCATTGCCCTGCTGATTTGGGGCGCGAAGTACATCGGCGCCTAGACTTCTCCGCTTCAGCGACTCTCGACCCAGCAGAGAAATGGGTGCCCCAGGTATCGCTTTTGAGACGTGGGATAGCACGAACCCCAAGGGCCCGGCGCCGGCGATGATCGATTCAGCGAGATTCCTGCAAAGGCGTAGCCGTTTCCCGGTTGCGGCGAACCTTTGCAGTTAATCCCCGTGGTTCCCCCCTGCCTGGTTTTGCCCTGATCCAGACCTGCCAGCGCCGATAATAAAAGCTGCTCTGGGACGTTTTGCCTGCTTTCGCGACCCGCCGATCCAGCCATCCGCGGGGGACGGAGAGCAGCACCGCCCTCATCATGAAGCCCATCCGCATTGTTCTCGCGCCCACGCGCAGCCGCCCCGTGAATATCTTTCTGGGGATGGTGCTCCTGCTGGTCGCCTTACTTCTTTTCCTCGCGCTGGTCACGTACCACTCGACCGACCCCTCGCTGAACACGGCCACCGGCACGGCTATGCCGCACAACTGGATTGGCCTGTTCGGCGCCTACCTGAGCGATCTGCTGCTGCAGGCGCTGGGGATTACGGCGTTTCTGCTTCCCCTGTGGCTGGGCGGTGTGGGCTGGACGTGGATGCGCTCGCGGCCCGGCGGCTCGCCCATCCTGCGCTGGATGGGCACGCTCCTCGCGCTCACCTTTCTGCCCGCGGTCTTCGGCCTGCTGCCCTGGCATTGGCGCTGGCTGCACGTGGTTCCGGTGGAGGGCGTGGTGGGGCGCCTCATGGCCGGACTGCTCGTGGTCTACCTGAACCTGCAAGGCGCCTGGGTGGTGGCTGCCGCACTGGCCGCAGCCGGTCTCTACTTTGCCTCAGACATCAGCTTCGGGGTGATTCGCGAAAGCATTGCCGAGCACTGGGCGCGGTTTGCGGAGTGGCGCGACCGCCGTCGCGATCTGCGGGAAGAAGAGGAAGAAGAACTGGAGGCGCGCCGCAACGCTCTGCGTGTCGAAGGCAATGGGGCCATCCCGTTCTCGCAGTTTGATGCCGCAACCAACCCTGAAATGGAGGCGGAGGTTCCCGCGCAGAAGCCGAACCGTTTCCTCGCCTTTTTTATGCGCCGGCGCACGCCCAAACAGGATCCTATCGACGAGATTCCCGCGTATCAACGCGCCGATCTGCGGCCGCGCACGGAAGAGCAGGCGCGTTATGAGCGCGCCGAGTCCGTACAACCCGTGGTTACGCCGCGCAAGCCAAGTATCTGGGAGCGTAGGGAAGCGGAAGCCGGAACCGCGACACGGGAGATGGCAGCGGTTCCAGCAGCAGCGTCGCCGGTTGAACCCATGCGGCCGCAAGCCGCTCCCGCAGCTCCGGTCAATCCGTGGGCGCATGAGGGGCCCGCTCCCGCATCCGCAGCGCCGGAACACGCCGGAGAAATCGCGATTCACAGCCGCGCCGATGCGGAAGCGCACGCCGTCACCGTGGCGCCCAAGCACGTGAGCGGCTACAAACTGCCGTCGAGCACGCTGCTGAGCGCGGGCGAGGCTCCGCAGTCGGTGCGCGAGGACGAGTTACGCGAAGAAGCCAAAGTGCTGGTTGAGAAATGCGCCGAGTTCGACGTGCGCGGCCAGGTGGTGCAGATCAATCCCGGCCCCATGGTGACCACCTTCGAGTTCAAGCCCGAAGCGGGCGTGAAATACTCGCGTGTCACCGGCCTGGCCGACGACCTGTGCCTGGCCATGCGCGCAGAAAGCATTTTGATCGAGCGCATGCCCGGCAAAAGCACGGTCGGCATCCAGGTGCCCAACCACGAGAGAGAAACCATCCACCTGCGCGATGTGATCGAGAGCGAGACCTTCGCCCGCGCGCGCTCGCGGCTCACGCTTTCGATGGGCAAAGACATCAACGGCCGCATCGTGACGGCCGATCTGGCGTCGATGCCGCACGTGCTCATCGCCGGATCCACGGGATCGGGCAAATCCGTGGCCATCAACGCCATGATCATGAGCCTGCTCTACCGCACCACGCCGCAACAGGTGCGGCTCATTCTGGTCGATCCCAAGCGCGTGGAGCTGGGTATGTACGAGGGCGTCCCGCACCTCTTCACGCCCATCATCACCGAGCCCAAGCTGGCCGCCAACGCGCTGCGCAATGCAGTGCGAGAAATGGAGCGGCGCTTGAAGCTGCTGGCCAGCCGCAGCGTGCGCAATATCGACCAGTACAACAAGCTCTTCGAGGGTTCCACGCCTTCGCTCTTCGATAGCGAGGACCAGCAGGAAGAGCCATTGCCGTACATCATCATCATCATCGACGAGCTGGCCGACCTGATGATGCTCGACCGCGCCAACGTCGAAGAGTCGGTCACGCGCCTGGCGCAGATGGCGCGCGCCGTGGGCATTCATCTCATCCTGGCCACGCAACGGCCCAGCGTCGACGTGATCACCGGCCTTATCAAGGCCAACATTCCCACGCGCATCAGCTTCCGCCTGGCCACCAAGGTGGACTCGCGCACCATTCTCGACACCAACGGGGCAGAAGCTCTATTAGGCCGCGGCGACCTGCTCTTCCTGCCGCCGGGAACCAGCCGCCTGATGCGCCTGCATGCGCCGTATGTGAGCGAGAAGGAAACGGCGGCCGTGGTCGATTTCTGGAAGAACCAGGGCAGCGCCGAGTACGTCGAAGGCTTCCTCGAATCGCCCAAGGACGAGCGCACTGCGATGGAAGGCGAAAATGGCGAGGCCAGCGACGACGATCCCATGTTCGATGACGCCGTGCGCCTGGTCTTCGAGTTCGGCAAAGCCTCCACGTCGCTGCTGCAGCGGCGCTTGCGCATCGGCTACGGCCGCGCCGCGCATCTGATCGACTTGATGGAGCGCGACGGCCTGGTGGGCGCCGCCGACGGCCCACGCCCCCGCGAGCTGCTGAAGGCTCCCAACTGGCTGCACGAAGTCTCCGCCGTCAACGATTAGCTCAGGCAGGACCGCAATCTGCACAAGCGCCGCAATGGGGGATCGCGCACGCTCCGCGCCCCATTGCGTTATGCTTCTTCTTTCCGAGGAACTTATCCGCGGAGGGCGCCATGTTACCCCGCATCACGTCAACAAATCCGGTGGTCCTCTCGTACTACACCATGCGGCGGACGGTGGGTATCATTGCGCTCACTCTTCCATTCGCTCTCGCCGCCGGCTGCATCCTCGCAGCGCTTCTCGGTCCCAGTCACCAGCTTCCGCATCCGCTCCTGCAACGCTCCATCAGCGACTACTACTACACGCCCATGCGCAACCTTTACGTCGGCAGCCTCTGGTCCATTGCGGCATTTCTCGCCTGCACGCGCGGATACGATTTGCACGATGAGATCACCGGCTACCTGGCCGGAGCCTGCGCCTTGGGTGTGGCGGTTTGTCCCTCGTTCAATCCACGCAGCAGCTTCTACACACCGCTGGAGTTCGCATTCGGCTTCATCCATACTGCATTCGCCGGGCTCATGTATCTCGTCCTTTCCTACATCTGTATCTTTCTCTTTCGCAAGTCCTCTCCGGAAAAGCCCTTTACGCGCCGCAAGCAGGACAGAAATCGAATCTACGTGGCCAGTGGCCTCATCATGGTTGCCTGCATGATCGCAATGGTCAGTCTCACCATCCTGACGACGATCGAAGGGCGTCACCCCAGCCATTGGCTTTTCTGGTGCGAAGCGTTGGCGCTCTGCGCCTTCGGCGTTGCCTGGCTCACCAAGGGCGAAGGGTTCATGCGCGACAAGCGGCACAACCACAACCATGCCGCTGTCCACCACCGAACGGTCGCATCATCCTGAACCGCCGGGCGGTGGAGTGCGCAACGCGAAGTATCGCTAGAACTGGTCGCATAAATCAGATTTTGAAAGGGCACGGCTTTAGCCGTGCCATGGAAGGCCATAAACAGCGGGGCTTCAGCCCCTGAGGGACGTTTTTCAATCGGCTTAGCGCATTTTTGCAACCAGCTCTACGTTAATCGCGCAAAGCGGTGCGAAACCTCAGGGAAATCGACGCCGCTCACGAACCAGCAAATGGCCGCGCAGGCGATTGCGAGAATCACGGAACTTGTGCTGATCGGGGTGAATGCATTCATCACCGGGCTTGGGATGGCAGTAAATACGGCTCCCAGTACAAACGTGAAGGCGGCGATCCACTGATAGATGTGCAGCCCGCACCACACCAAGGTTTGCGGTTCGCCGCGGTAGGCTTCTTCGGCAAAGCGGCCGGCGCCGGAGAGCAGAAAATAGATTCCGCAGATCATGGTGCCCGACGCATGCACCGCCAGCAGGCGCAGGAGCGCCGTGCCGACAACAAAGTTCCAGAGAATCGAATACACCGGCGTGGCGTGAATTGGAACTCCGGCAAGTTGCGCGAGACGGCAGACGCGCGAGCGCGAATGCGTGTAGCGGATTCCCGATGCATTCACGGTGGCGCGGCCGTGACAGCAACCCTGCACCAGGCAACGCAATCTACCGGCTGCCTGAATCCATGGACCGGCCACAGCGAACGCGGCCAACGCGGTCCAAAAATTGATGCCGAGAAACACCGCGGGAACGGCGCCGATCATCGCGCCAATCACTCCGCCGTAGAACCCCATCGGCCGCAGCAGCGAAGGCGAGCCCTCAACCCATTGCGCCCAAAGCACCGCTCCGATGATGGAGCCGAAAAAGATGCCGGCCGCCACGACGGCTCCGTCTCGTCCCACCAGGGACTCGATGATCAACACGCCGATGAGCGCCGCCGCGCCCGCGTATGCACCATGAATGATGATGCGTACCGGGCCGATGCGCCACTCCCGCCACGAGTTCGCAAGGTACTCGGCGAATTTCAGGACGAGCGCCCAGATCCAGTCGATGCGTACAATCACGATATAGGCAATCGCCCCGGCAACCACGTCGAGCAGGGAGTGCATGCCGGTGGTGATGCAGCTCAGGCTGACGAGCACAGCCCAGGTCCACCACAGAACTTTCTTACCCTTGCTGCCATCAGCGAGCGCCGACGCCGCAATCAGGGCCCACACCACGTGAAACGAAGGAAACGCCGCGGTTGCCGAAAACGGCGTTCTCTCCATTTGCAACATGGTTCCGATGAGACCGGCCGGCTGAAACGGGCGGGGAGGCACATAGACGGGAAGCAGCAGATACAGCGGAAAGATGACTGCCATCGCCCTAAGGCCCTGCAGGGCGAACCGCCGCAGCGCAAACCCCGATGTTGCAAGCAGCGGGGCCAACAGCACGACAAGATAAGTGCTGGCATAGACAATTTCTGTTTGCTCGATGACGGGCCAGCGCATTTCGAATGGCAGATAGGTGCTCACCGCGCCCAGCGGCCTTCCCAGCACGCCGAACAACTCGTAGAGGGTGAGCCACGGCAGCAGAACCACGAGATAGACACGGATGCGTTCCAAAAACGATGGCTTGCCGGCCGCGCCCTGCGGTAGCCAGCACGACACGGCAGGAGCGCCGAATCGTTTGCGCAGGTCCGGCAGCTCGTAGCCAAGCACCAGCGCAGAGCAGCTCAGCGCCACGGCGGGCGTCACCAGCCAGAGCCCGCTCGCCGACCCACAAAAGATGGCGACACCCGCACAGGCAATCACGAATCCCGCATAAATGGGATGTGGAACCACGCCATAAATGTTGCGGTCGACAAATCGCGGAGGAGGGAACGCGTTCATCGGCAGCCCGCCGCCATGGCGCCAAAGCGACAACATCCCGGCGAGCATCATCGCAACGCCGACTCCCGCAAGGCATGCGCCAAAGATTGGATAGTGCAACACGGCAAGATGCACCGCAGGTCGCGATGCATGCGCCCAAGCCGCAAGGGCCACAGGGACAGCAACGACAAACGTGAATCCGTAAATCACTTTCGCCAGGAGAGAATGCATCAAATTTTCCAATCGGGACTCCAATCGACCGTCTCGTGAATGACCCAACCGCGGCTTTGATGATAGGGAGTCTCCATGATTCCGCGGCTCCTCCACTTCTTTTCTTCCACATTGAAAAGGAAATTGGGGAAGACTCTGCTCAATGCGGGAGCGGCCGGTAACACCGTCGACGCCAGCCGTCCGGCACGCAGCGCAAGGGGCTCTTCCATGCGCAGAGTTCCACCGTCCCATGCGACCTCGGTGGTTGAGATGGATGCGCATTCGTGACTTGCGCCGTTATGGACAACCAGGCGCGTCGCGTAAGGGCCCTTCCAGTCGATCCAGGTCAGCGTCTCGGAGGTGAGCGCATCGCGGTCTGAAACAAAGCGGCCCCATTGCAAATGCCGCAAAGGCAGTTGCCAGGGAGGCAAGGTCAGCGTCAGGCATTCGGCATATCCCGCGCCTGTCAGCTTTTTCTCCCTGGCGCTCAGGCAAACCGAGGCAGCCGGTTGCAGGCAGTTCCAGATGACGGAACCGGTTTCGCATGCATACACAGTGCGCTCAACCGGCGCCGCACGCGCCGTCCATTGTCCCTGAATTCCAAGTTGCTGCGACGCGACGAGGATCTGTTGCTCCTCATGGCGAATCTTCACGCTATGCATCGAGGAAGCAGACTTGCTGGTTGCGCCATCCGTCCAGATCAGGTTGCTGTATGCCAGTCGGACGCCGCGCCAGCGCACGCGAGCGCTGTAAAGGATCGCCACCTCTCCCGCATCGCTCACGCAATCCATGTACCACTTGACGAGAGAGAAGTGGGCTGCCAAGTCCAGCCTCCGTGCTTTCGAGGACGTTCGAAGTTGGAACGCCTGATTATATAGCCATGCTGGCTCGCGGAATCCTGCCCGGCAGTTGGGTGTACAGCCGGATTGCGCGGATCGGTGACGAGGCGATTGCAGGCCATGGATCACAGGCGGTTTTTGGGGCCTATGGTACACTTCGTTGAGTAAACGCTTTCTCGGCCTCTGCTGCCCGGATTTTGACGCCTTCGCGGCTCCGGCGCACAGGCCGCGGGAGACGGGAGATTATTCCCGCGCGGGCATACTTTGTCCGCTTGACAGGTGTTGGAGTAAAGCAATTTACTAAGGGGCGAACGTCTGAGACTTCCGCGGACGCATTCTCGCCCTTTCAGGTGACGCTCATGTTCGGTTTGCTCACTGGTTCCATCGCCGCCGGTTTCCCGGGCTCGCTGCCGGCCCTGCTCGTCTTCAGCACCGAGCCGCTGGCGCATCTGCGCTCGCTCGACGTGGTGGTGATCTGTCTCTACTTCGCCATGGTGCTCTGGATCGGCTTCTACCTCAAGGGCCGCACCAACACCAGCGAAGAGTTCTTCATGGCTGGCCGCGAGATGACCGCCTGGATCGCCGGCCTGAGCTTTGTGAGCGCCAACCTCGGGTCGCTCGAACTGATGGGCTGGGCCGGATCGGCCTACCAGTACGGCATTCTGGCCACCCACTGGTATTGGATCGGCGCCATCCCCGCCATGCTCTTTCTGGGCCTGATGATGATGCCCTTCTACTACGTGTGTAAGACCCATTCCGTGCCCGGCTACCTGAACCTGCGCTACGGCGAACACGCGCGCAGCGTGGCCGCCATCGCCTTCGCCACGGAAATGATCCTGATGAGCGGCGTAAACATGTTTGCCATGGCCGTGGTGATGAAAGTGGTGCTGGGGTGGGATCTGAACTTCTCCATCATCGTTTCGTCGCTGGCCGTGGCCGCGTATGTGGGACTGGGCGGGCTACGCTCTGCCATCTTCAACGAGGTGCTGCAATTCGTGCTCATCTGGGGCGGAGCGCTGCTGGTGCCCATCCTGGGGCTGGTGCAAGCCGGCGGAGTCAGCGGCCTGAAGACGAAGATCATGGCCAACCTGCAGACGATGAGTTCCACGGTTGCGCCCGACAGTTATTTCCATCTGTGGCGCGACACGGGCAGCTTTGCCGCCAACCCCATGGGCGTGCACTGGACAGGTATCGTCTTCGGTCTCGGCTTTGTGATCAGCTTCGGCTACTGGACCACGGACTTTCTCGTCGTGCAGCGCGTGCTGGCCGCGCACAATCTGCGCGCCGCGCGCATGGCGCCCATCATCGGCTCGTTCTTCAAGATGGCGGTGCCGTTCATCGTCATTCTTCCCGGGCTGCTCGGCCTGGTGCTGTTGCAGAATCCCGATGGCAGCCGCCGCCAACTGGTGGGCGAAGACGTGGTGGCCGCGTGTTCCGCGGCGAACGGCCAGCTCTCGAATGCGCAGGCCTGTTCGGCGGCCATGGCCAAGACCAATCTCTCAGCCGATGCGCAGCAGAAGGTTTTGAGCAGCGCGCCCGATTCCGAGCTGCACACCTACAACCAGGCGCTGCCGCTGATGATGGTGCGCTACATGGGGCCCGGCCTGCTCGGCCTCGGCATCACGGCGCTGATTGCGGGCTTTATGAGCGGCATGGCCGGCAACGTGAGCGCCTTCTCCACGGTGTGGACCTACGACATCTATAAGCCGCTGATCCACAAGACCGGCAGCGACAGTCACTATGTTCTCGTGGGACGACTTTCGATTGTCATTGGCGTGATTGTGTCCATTGGCGCCGCGTACCTGGTGCAGCAGTTCCACGGCATCATGGATTACGTGCAGGCGCTGTTCTCGATTTTTGTCGCGCCGCTTCTGGCGACGATTTTGTTCGGCATGTTCTGGAAGCGCGCCACGCGACTTGCCGGCTTCCTGGGCCTGCTCACGGGCATCATCTTCTCGGCCAGCCTGTTCGTGTGGGTCAAGTTCCATCCCGCGGCCCTCGCGACTGTGGCGCTTTCGCCCGACGCCAAGCCGATGGCCGAGAACGTGTTCCGCGCCTTGTGGGCGTTTCTGTTTACCGCCATCGTCATCGTGCTGGTGAGCCTGTTGACCAAGCCGCGGCCCGTGGCGGAGCTGGAAGGCCTGGTGTACGGCGCCACCAAACTGCCGGCCGAGGAGCCGGCACCGTGGTACAAGCGAGAGTGGACGTGGGCGATCGTCGCGGTGGTGATCTTTGCCGCGCTCAACATCACTTTCTGGTAAGGGATCGAATTCATCAGTGCGCGCAAGACAGGCGCGAACGTAGAGAGGGAAGGGAAAAAGATTATGCATGGTTCGGGAATTCCGATCTGGTTTTTCATTGGCGTTCTGCTCACCGTCTACGGTGCCATGATTTTTGGCTACGGCGTCGTGGAGTGGACCACGGGGATTTATCCGGCGGGCGTGCAGCTGACCCAGCTGCATACGCCGGTGTGGTGGGGCGGCCTGCTTACCGCCTTGGGCATGTTGTACGTCGTCAAGTTTCGTCCCGGCCGCGCGCGCAAGTAGGCGCTTTGGCACGGCATTGAGTTTTACGCAGGAATAACGATTCAAGGAGCAAAAACATGGCAGCGCAACGCAAGATGACATTTGGAATTATCGTAGGCAATCGCGGCTTCTTCCCGGATCACCTGGCCAAAACCGGGCGGGAAGAAATCATCGCAGTACTTGAGGCCGCGGGCGCGCGGCCCATCGTGCTCAGCCCTGAAGAGTCACACTACGGCGCAGTGGAAACCTATACCGAGGCGCAAAAGTGTGCCGAGCTCTTCAAGAAACATGCCGAAGAGATCGACGGCATCATCGTCACGCTTCCCAATTTCGGCGAGGAGCGCGGCATCGTGGACGCCATCCGCCTCTCCGGGCTCAAAGTGCCGGTGCTGGTGCAGGCCACGCCCGACCGCGCCGATACCATGACCATCGCCAACCGCCGCGACAGCTTCTGCGGAAAGATGAGCTGTTGCAACAACCTGATGCAGTACGGCATTCCCTATTCGCTCACCACGCTGCACACCGAAACCCTGGCATCGGCGGAATTCAAGGCCGATCTCGAATGGTTTTCGCAGGTCTGCCGGATCGTGAAGGGCTTGAAGAATCTCCGCATCGGCGCCATCGGCGCGCGACCCACGGCCTTCAACACCGTCCGCTACTCGGAGCGCATCTTCGAAACCAGCGGCATCACCATCGAGACCATCGATTTGTCGGAAATCTTCGGCCGCATCAACCGCATGAAGGACATGGACGAAACCGCGCAGGCCAAGCTCGCGGCCATCAAGAAATACGTGACGACTTCGGGCATCTCCGATGCCGCGCTGCTCAAGATGGCCAAGCTGGGAGCGGTGATCGACGGCTGGATGAAGCAGTGCCACGTCACCATCAGCGCCGTGCAGTGCTGGACCTCGATGGAAGAATTTTTGGGCGTGGTGCCATGCACCATCATGAGCATGATGTCGAACGACCTGATTCCCTCCGCCTGCGAGGTCGACGTGCCGGGTACGCTCAGCATGTATATGATGGCGCTGGCCTCGGGCACGCCTTCGGCGCTGCTCGATTGGAATAATAATTACGGCACCGACCCCAACAAGTGCGTCTGCTTCCACTGCTCCAACCTGCCCAAGCACTTCTTCAAGGACGTGCGCATGGATTACCAGGAGATCATCGCGGGCACGGTGGGCAAGGAAAACACCTTCGGCACCTGCG